>Ga0073928_10010138_pt1 | contig 11297 bp, 10 predicted proteins | sample PaiPotPPA55metaG_FD_76969 | JGI IMG/M metagenome (GOLD analysis project Ga0073928, IMG submission 76969) | Iron sulfur acid spring bacterial and archeal communities from Banff, Canada, to study Microbial Dark Matter (Phase II) - Paint Pots PPA... ...
CAGATCAAGGCCATGCGCCAGGTGGCTGGTACTCTGCGTCTGGACATGGCGCAGTACCGCGAACTCGCGGCTTTCGCGCAGTTCGGCTCCGATCAGCTTGATAAGGTTACGCAAGCGCAACTCGGCCGCGGTCAGAGGCTGACCGAAATCCTGAAGCAGGATCAGTACGTGCCGCTCTCCATCGAAAAACAGGTGCTCAGCATTTACATTGCGACGAGCGGCGCAATGGATAACGTGGCCGTGGCGGACGTTCGACGCTTCGAGCGTGAATTTCTGCAATTCGCCGAGACGAACTATCCCTCGGTGTTGAAGAACATCGCCACGAAAAAGGCTCTCGATGACGGCATTAAGGGCGAAATCAAAACTGCGGTCGATGGCTTCAAGGAGCGCTTCACGGCCTCCGTAGCCGCGGCCGCCGCGAACTGAGGTAGCAATCGTAACGAACGACCATGCCCACACTTCTTGATTTCCGGCGCCGCATCCGTTCGGTGAAGAATACCCAGCAGATTACCCGCGCGATGAAGTTTGTCGCGGCGGCTCGCTTGCGCCGCGCGCAGGAAGCGGCGTTGGCTGCCCGACCTTATGCGAAGGAGCTTTCGCGCGTGTTGCGCTCGATCATGTCGCGCATCGATCAGCCCGAGCATCCGTTGCTCGCGCATCGCCCGGAAGAGAAAATCCTCGTCATTGTTTTGACAGGCGAACGCGGCCTCGCCGGAGCTTTCAACTCCAATATTTTGCGCAAAGCCCATGAGTTCTTCCGCCCCAATAAAGGCAAGAAAATTTCTATTATTCCTGTGGGGAAAAAAGGCCGCGACTCGTTGAAGAAGGCCGGCTTTCACTTCCCGGCCGAATACGTAAACGTTCTGGCTCGCGTCAATTTTGGAACTGCGCGCGACATCGCGACCGTTGTGACCGATCTTTACGCCAAAGAAGAAGTGGATTCGGTTTACATTGTGTTCAGCGAATTCAAGACGGTGATGACGCCGAATCTCGTGCTCGAAAAACTCTTGCCCGTGGAAGCGATGCGAGCCGAGGAAGAATCCGCCGCCGAAAAAGAATCCGCGCAGGTCGACTACATCTACGAGGAGCCTAAGGAACAGCTTCTCGATAAGCTGCTCCCGCGCTATATCGAAACGCAGATTTTGCGCGCGATGCTGGAATCCTCGGCGGCCGAGCACGCCGCACGCATGACCGCGATGGAATCCGCTACAAAAAACGCGGGCGACGTCATCGAAGCGCTCACCCTGCACATGAACAAAGTGCGTCAGGCCGCTATAACGAAAGAAATTATTGAAATTGTCAGCGGGGCATCGTCCACCGCGTAGGAGAAGGCATGGCAGAGAAATACGCAGGCGTCGGACACATCGTGCAGATCATTGGACCGGTGCTCGACGTCCAATTTGAATCGCGGCATTTGCCCTCGATTTACAATGCGGTTCGAATTACGAGCGAAGGTTTCAGCGTTCCGGAGCCGATCGACGTCACCGCTGAAGTGCAGCAGCACCTGGGCGAAGGCCGCGTGCGCTGCGTTGCGATGGAGCCGACGGAAGGATTGGTTCGCGGGATGAAGGCGTTCGACACAGGGGCGGGCATCACCGTTCCTGTGGGGCGTCCGACTCTTGGCCGAGTGATGAACGTGCTAGGCAAGCCCGTGGATCAGCTTGGGCCGCTGACTAGCAAGACTAACTATCCCATTCACCGGCCCGCACCTTTGCTGTCCGATCAGTCAACCACTTTGGAAATGTTTGAGACCGGCATCAAGGTTATCGACCTGATTCAGCCTTTCTTGAAGGGCGGAAAGATTGGATTATTCGGCGGCGCCGGCGTCGGCAAGACGGTTTTGATTCAGGAATTGATCAACAACGTCGCAATGCAACACGGCGGCGTCTCCGTCTTCGCGGGCGTGGGCGAACGTACGCGTGAAGGGAACGACCTTTGGCTGGAGTTTCAGGAAGCCGGCGTGGTTGTCCCGGGCAATTCGGAGAAATCCCGCGCTGCTTTGATTTACGGACAAATGACGGAGCCGCCCGGCGCGCGTCTGCGCGTCGGCCTTACGGGGCTGACAGTTGCCGAATATTTCCGGGACGAAGAACATCTCGACGTGCTTCTCTTCGTTGATAACATTTTCCGGTTTGTGCAAGCGGGTTCGGAAGTTTCGGCGTTGCTAGGCCGCATGCCTTCCGCCGTGGGTTACCAGCCGAACCTCAACACCGAAATTGGCGAATTGCAGGAGCGCATTACTTCCACGAAATCTGGCTCCATCACCTCGGTGCAGGCTATTTATGTTCCTGCCGACGACTACACGGACCCTGCCCCGGCTGCGACGTTTACGCACTTGGACGCCACCACAAACCTCAGCCGCCAGATCGTCGAGCGCGGTATTTATCCTGCCGTCGATCCGCTGGCCAGCTACTCGCGCATTCTCGATCCGCGCATTGTCGGCGCGGAGCATTACGCCGTCGCCCGCGGCGTGAAGTCCATACTGCAGCGCTACAAGGATTTGCAGGACATCATCGCCATTCTCGGTATCGAAGAACTTTCCGACGAAGACAAGCGCACTGTGGCTCGCGCACGTAAGATTGAAAAATTCCTTTCGCAACCCATGTTCGTGGCGGCGCAATTTACCGGCCTCGAAGGCAAGTACGTCAAGATTGCGGACACCGTCCGCAGCTTCAAGGAAATCGTGGAAGGCAAGTACGATGACATTCCGGAGCAGGCGTTTTACATGGTGGGCACGATCGACGAAGCGCTGGCGAAGGCAGAAAAAATGAAGGCGGGCGTTTAGGCGCAAATGCTTCCGGAATCCATTGAGCTGATTATCGTCACGCCGGAGCGGCAATTTTTGCGCGAAAGCGTTGTCGAGGTCGTGATGCCGGGTGCGGAAGGAGAGCTTGGCATATTGCCGGGCCACGCACCGCTCATGACGGAGCTCGGCATCGGCGAACTGACTTATCGCGGAGCGGGCTCCAACCCCAGCGGAGTTCTGGCTATCATCCAGGGTTTCGCCGAAGTTTTGGGAGACCGCGTGACCGTGCTCGCGGAAACCGCTGAGCGAGCTGCGGAGATTGACCTTGCTCGTGCCGAAGCGGCAAAAGCTCGCGCGGAACAACGCTTGGCCGCAGGTGACACGAATATCGATTGGGACCGCGCGTTTATCGCGCTGCAGCGCGCCGTCATTCGAATCCAGGTCGCACGCAAATATCGGGGCGCCTCTGTCGAAACTCGTTGATCCGGGTTCAGTCTTGCTGGATGCAGCACATCTTCCCTCGTCTTTTGCGACGCCGCCCTCTGTCTCGCATCTAATGTAGTTGGAGCCTTCGATGGAAACCCTGACGATGTACACCACGGCGTGGTGCCCAGACTGCCGGCGAGCCAAAACATTCTTGAAAGAGCGCGGCGTGGAATTTCGTGAAGTCGATATCGAAAAAGACCCGTCTGCCGAAGCAATCGTAATCAAAGCCAACGACGGTAAGCGCAAAGTGCCGACGATGGAAATGGGCGGACGTTATTTTGCGTGCAGCCCGTTCGACGCCGAACAATTGGCGGAGAATCTCAAGATCCCGCTAAATTCCTAATTCTCACCGGGCTTTTATTCGCAGGGACACAGCCCGCTGCGCACCTGCTTGGCGGGTTCTATTCCACCGCCGCGCCGCGTACCCAAACATTCGTGAGTTGCAATCCTTCATCCAGCAGCACAATATCGGCATCCGCGCCTGTCCGCAGCGCACCCTTCTTGAATTCGATTCCGAGCAGTGCGGCAGGGTTTAGCGTTAGCATGCGTATCGCGTCCGCCAGCGGAATCCCTAGTGCGACGATATTTCTCAGCGCTCTGTCCAGCGTCAACGTGCTGCCCGCAAGCTTTCCTTCCGAGTTGCGGCAAATTCCTCCGCTGACGGTCACTTCCAATTGTCCGAGCATGTATTTTCCGTCCGGCATTCCCGTCGCCGAGACGCCGTCGCTGATCAGGATCATGTGCTCAGGCCCCTTGGCCTGGAGGAGCACTCTCATTGCGGTTTCGTCCACGTGCACGCCGTCGGCGATGAGCTCGGCGCTTACCTCTGGCGAAGTAAACACCGCGCCGATCACGCCGCTGTCTCGGTGAGAGAAGGGCCGCATCGCGTTGTAAACGTGCACCGCGTGCCGCACCCCGTGTGCAATCGCCGCGCGCGTCTGTTCGTAAGTCGCATCCGTGTGACCGACCGCTACAACCATTCCTGCATTCCGCGCTGCGTCGATGCAGGGCATGGCCCCGAGCAATTCGGGCGCGATCGTTAAGATTTGCGCGTTCCCCGCTGCTGCCTGCAGGAGTTTTTCCAGCAGCTCCGCGGAGGGCAGCTTCAGCCATTCCTCCGGATGCACTCCTCGCCTCGCCGGACTTAGAAACGGGCCCTCAAAATGAATGCCCAGCACTTCCGCTCGTGTTTCGTCCGATTTATGTTGTTGCGAAATGTAGCGCGCGATGCCTTCCACGCTCCGGATGGTGTCGTCGGGACTCGCCGTGACGGTCGTTGCCACGAAGGAGGTTGTCCCATGCCGGGCGACTGTCTTTGTGACTCCCGCGAGTGCCTCTGCGCTGCCTTCCATGACGTCGCGCCCGCCCGCGCCATGGATGTGCACATCCACAAAGCCGGGAATTGCGGTTTTGTCTGTTGCAGGTATTTCCTGTGCGCCGCAGGGAAGACGCATGCCTTCCCGAAGTCCGAGTTCCTCGATCACTCCATCGCGGATCAGAATGCCAGCGTCAGAAATTTCCGCCGTAGGAGTCAACACTCGTCCAACATGCAATAGAGCTGTTGTCATAGGTCAGGCTGTATCGTAGCGGAATCCCGCGTTCTTTCAAAAACCAAATCGTGCAAAAACAAAACGGGCGAAGCCGAAGCCCCGCCCGCCGGGAAAATACGCTATTAGGAATTCTTAGTTGGTGTTTGCCGGTGCCATTTCGATGCTTTCCAGCTTGAGCGTCTCGCCCTCTACCGTGCCTTTCACCGTGACATGATGTCCGGCGTGGGCTGCCACTTTGTCTTGTGCGTCAATAACGTAAACTTTCTTGTCTGCGTCATTGACGAACACGTATTTTGCCCCTTCCTTGACGCATTTCGTGGTGCACTCACCCGCCTTGTCGTTTGCGCCTTTTACGCCGCATTTACTGTCTGAAATATAGCCCGTCCATGTCCCGTCCGCAGCCATTGTCAATCCTGCTGCGAAGAGCGTTGCCGCCATTACCGCTGCAAATCGTATTCTCATTGGTTTCCCCCTCAGGAAAATGCAGTGCATTTAAAGATTGGCCAGGTTGCCCTTAGCTTGGCACAACTGGCGCTCTTCGTCCACCTACACAACTCATCCCACGGAAGGAAAACAGTTCTGGATGTCGTCGCAAAAAAGAGGGAGAGTTCTCTGGAACTCTCCCTGTTGCTCTACTCTCTCAAAAAATTGTAGCTAGTGTTGTGAACCGTTCTATTGTGCGGTACCGGAACTGCTAGCTGCCGTGGTCTCTGCTGCTTTCGGGATGCTCAAGTAGCCTGACGCCGTCGTCTTCGAAACCTTGTTGACGACCAGCTCGAGCGCCGCGCGGGTGCCGCCCGTGTAGAAGAAAATCGGTTCGTTTACAGAGCGGTTCTTCTTCTCGAAGCTCTTGTCATCCGCCAGAACGTTGATCGTGTATTGGTTCTTCTTGGTGTTGGTGTCTTTCAGCTCGACCTGGATGCTGCCCACCTTCTGGTTTCCACCCTTGCGCGTTACCGTAAACTCAAAGTAGTCGCGCTGCCCCATGCGGCGAAGCTGGTCGATTTCGTCATGGTTCCGCGCGATGAGAGTTCCCATTTCGCTGCGGGCCATTTGAAGATTATTCTTCTGGGCGTCCAGGTCGCTCCTCACGCCCGTGACGTCTCCATTCAATTTGTCCACGTCGCCCGCGTTCGCTTTGGTAGCGAGTTGGGCCTTCACGGAGGTCGCCAGCCCTTCGACCTTGTGGTCCACAGCAGCCGTCGCGTTCTTGTTCTGCTTACGGGCGGCGATCAGCTCGCCTTGCGTCAGGTTCAACTTGTCGGTGACCACTTTCAGATCGCTCTGCAATGCCTGATTGACTTCATCATCTTTCGCCAGCCGTTGGGCCAGCGCATCGTTAGCCTGTTTCACTGAGGCTTGCGTGGTTTGCTCGATGCTGTTCGCGTGGTTCAACGCGCTCCAGCCGAGTCCTAGGCCTAGCAATGAAACTCCGCCCAACACGGCGACGGCCAAGCCCACCCAGCGCGGGGTACCCACGGTCGCGGTGTGGCTTATGGGTTCCTGAAACTCGCTCATAAACTTCGTCTCCTTGGGGTTTTCCCCCTACGCCATGGGAGGTGCATCCCTTACGCCAAAGGTAAATTATTAGGGAGCTGCCGTCTAAGCCGTGTGGATGCATGAACTTGTCGGCAGGAAAGTGACACCGAGGGGATAGACTTATACGTACTAGTACCAGTAAAGATTACGTGCTTCTTCTGGCGGTTGTAAATTTTGCAATGGGGAGAAAGGAGCACCCAATCGAAATTCTAGAGAGGTCGGGAAGTAAACAGAAATGCGCAAGTTCGAAGGGGCCGACGGTAAGTTATTGCAACGTATAGTTTTATGGGGAATGTCTCAGGCGGCTTGGGGTGCAGGCTCTTCGTCGGTTCCTTTTATGGGTGTAAAATAACGGTCCAAAGTGCTCATCGCCGCGTCCAAGACCAAGTGGCAATCCGAGCAGGAATCCAAGTGCCGCTTGATCTCGCTCGCCACTGGCGGCGAGAGTCTTCCCTCTAAGTACCAGCAAATCAAATGGATAGTATCGCGACAGCTCATGACTGCGGTCCCCCCGTGGCCCCGCGCCGGATGTCCGGCCCGCCCGTGTATAGTGCATTTGATTCACCAAATCGCCGAGGCAGTGCAGAAATTCTAATTGCTTAGATGTCAATGGTTTAGAATGCGAGTGAACGACGCGAACAGGGTATGGTTAAAGTGCTTAAGGCAAAGATTACGTGGCCGTTACAGCATTTGAGCGAATAGGGTAACCGTCCTCGCAGTTAGCGCTTTGGCACTACGGTCATTTCGCGCAGAGCTTCTATCCTCTTTTCGAGCGGCGGGTGGGTGCTGAACCACGAAGAGGCACCTCCCATGCCAAATAACGGCTTCACAATGCACAAAGACGAGGTGGACGGGGAAATTGCCGTCGTCGGGATCCGCTGATTGTAGGTCCCCAGCTTTTGTAGGGCGCTCATAAGGCCGAATTGGTTGCCGACCATCCGAGCCCCGGTCGCGTCCGCTGCATATTCGCGCTGGCGCGAGAGGGCCAACTGCAACAACATCGCGGCCAGTGGTGCGAGGATCATAAGCGCAAGCTCGACTAGGATACCGCCCCGCTCCCGGTCTTCGCCGTCGCCCCTTCCGAACCATAGGCCCCAATGCGCGATCCACGTGATTGCTCCCGCCAGTGTAGCCGCGACGGAGCTGATCAAAATATCGTAATTGCGCACATGTGATAGCTCGTGGGCGATGACGCCTTCCAATTCCTCGTCATTCATCAATTCGAGTAAGCCATGTGTCACCGCGACCGAAGCGTGTCGCGGGTTTCTTCCCGTGGCAAACGCGTTCGGTGCCTCATCCGGTACAACGTATAGCTTCGGCACTGGAATATTTGCCTTGGCTGCCAGACGCTCCATCACGGCATACAGCCGCGGCAGCTGCTCCCGCGTAACAGGCTTCGCGCCGCTCGATGCCAGCGCGATCTTATCGGAAAAGAAATAGGCAACCGCATTAGTGCAAATTGCAATTCCCAGCGCGATAGTCATGCCATTTCGCCCGGCGAGGATTCCGCCCACGACCATCAGGCAGAGCGTCAGCACTACCAGCACGAATGTTGTTCGTAGAACTCTCATAGGGTTCCTCAATACTGTATACGCACAGAAGACTGGATATAACCAGCGCCAGGAAACTTAGAGGGGAGGATTATTTCAAGGGCCTCTCCCAGTAATTTAGATTCTTGCCGCTGCCGCCGGTTGTTTGGCTTTCGAGCGTTCGAAGCGCATCACGTCTTTTTGGCCGTCACGATCCACTCGAATGTCATCCCCTGGCAGCACCTTGCCTTCCAGAATTTGCATTGCCAGCGGATCCTGAATCAGCCGCTGAATCGTTCGCCGCAGTGGCCGCGCGCCGTACGCGGGATCATAGCCCTCTCGCAGCAGCAACTCTTCCGCCGTCGGCGTGAGTTCCAGCATGATTTGCCGCTCCACCAGCAGCTTCTCGACGTTCTTCAGCAGCAGCCCAACGATACGCCCAAGCTGCTTCTTGCCCAGCGGATTGAAAATCACAATCTCGTCGATGCGGTTGATGAATTCCGGACGAAACGCCGCGCGCAACGCCTCCATTGCTTCTTTTCGCGCGCGTTCCGGATCCTTGTTCGAGAGCTCGAAGATCGCCGTCGATCCCAGGTTACTCGTCATCACCAGCACCGTGTTGCGGAAGTCCACTGTCCGGCCTTTGCCATCGGTCAGCCGGCCGTCCTCGAGAATCTGCAACAGGATGTTGAATACATCCGGGTTCGCTTTTTCAATTTCGTCGAACAAAATCACAGAATAGGGGTGTCTTCGCACCTGCTCCGTGAGCTGCCCGCCTTCTTCGTAGCCAACGTAGCCAGGAGGCGCGCCGATCAGCCGCGAAACGCTGTGCTTCTCCATGTATTCGCTCATGTCGATGCGAATCATCAGCTTTTCGTCGTCGAAAAGAAATTCCGCCAGCGCTCGCGCGAGCTCTGTTTTCCCCACGCCCGTTGGCCCGAGGAAAATAAACGACCCAATCGGCCGCTTCGCATCGGACAACCCGGCGCGGCTCCGGCGCACGGCATTCGCAACTCGCCCCAGCGCTTCCTCTTGTCCAATCACGCGCAGCCGCAGCCGCTCTTCCATGTGCACGAGCTTTTGCGCTTCGCCTTCGAGCAAACGTCCCGCAGGAATCCCTGTCCACTTGCTCACCAGTTTGGCGATGTCTTCTTCGTCGACTTCTTCCTTCAGCATCGGCGAATCTTTTTGCATCGATGCAAACCGCTCTTCCGCTTTTTTCAGTTCCTGCTCGGCTGCCGCAATCTTGCCGTAGCGTATTTCCGCTACCTTGGCCAGCTCGCCGGCGCGCTCGAATTTCTGTTCTTCCGTTTTGAGCTGTTCGATTTGCTCTTTCAGCTTGCGGATTCCCCCGATGGCTTCTTTCTCCGCTTGCCAGCGCGCCTTCCTGCCGATCGAGTCTTCTTTCAATTTCGCCAGTTCTTTTTCGATTTGGTTGCGCCGTTCCTTGGAATGCGCATCCTTCTCTTTCAACAGCGATTGCCGCTCGATCTCCAGTTGCAGGATGCGCCGCTCAATTTCGTCAATCTCCACGGGCAGAGAATCGATCTGCATGCGCAGGCTCGCCGCCGACTCATCGATCAAGTCGATGGCTTTGTCCGGCAGAAAGCGGTCGGAGATATAACGATGCGAGAGTGTTGCGGCAGCTAAAATTGCGGCGTCCTTGATCCGCACGCCGTGATGAACTTCGTAGCGTTCCTTCAAGCCCCGCAGAATCGCAATGGTGTCTTCAACCGTCGGCTCGCTTACCAGCACCGGCTGGAATCGCCGCTCCAGCGCGGGGTCTTTTTCGATGTACTTCTTGTATTCGTTCAGTGTCGTGGCGCCAATCGCGCGCAACTCGCCTCGCGCTAGGGCCGGCTTCAACATGTTGGAAGCGTCCATCGCGCCTTCCGCAGCGCCCGCACCTACAAGGGTGTGGAGTTCGTCGATGAACAGAATGATCTGCCCTTCCGCCTCGGTAATTTCCTTCAACACGGCCTTCAGGCGGTCCTCAAATTCTCCGCGAAACTTTGCGCCGGCCACAAGCGCCGCCAAGTCCAGCGCGACGATGCGCTTGGTCTTCAGCACGTCCGGCACGTCTCCGGATACAATGCGCTGCGCCAAGCCTTCAACGATGGCCGTCTTGCCTACACCCGGCTCACCGATCAACACGGGATTATTCTTTGTCCGCCGGGCCAGAATTTGCATCACGCGCCGGATTTCTTCGTCGCGCCCGATTACTGGATCGAGCTTCCCGCGCCGCGCCAGGTCCGTCAGATCACGCGCATATTTTTCCAGTGAGGCATACGTGGCCTCTGGATTTTGTGACGTCACCCGCTGCGACCCGCGCACACTTGTCAGCGCCTGCAGGATGGCTTCATGCGTTGCGCCCTGCCGCTTCAGCAACTGTCCCGCTGGACCACGCTCCTCTCCGGCAAGCGCCAGAAAAAGATGCTCCGTCGAAACGTACTCGTCCTTGAATCTCACTGCTTCATCAAACGCCCGCTCTAGAACGCTGTTGAGCGGCTTTCCCATGTGTTGCTGGGCGAAACCCTGCACTTTGGGCAGCCGCGCAATCTCGTGTTCAATCTCGTGTGTCAATGCTTCGGTGCGAATTCCAAGGCGCGCCAGCAGCGGCGGCACTACGCCGTCCGTCTGCGACACCAACGCCTCCAGCAAATGCACGGGCTCTACTTGTTGATTCTCGTGGCGTGCCGCCACATCGTTCGCCTGTTGCAGCGCTTCTTGCGCTTTCACCGTCATCTTGTCAAATCTCAGCATGCCTTCCTCGCTTCTCGACAAAAAGGGGCTGGCGCACTGGCCAGCCCCTCTCATCTACAACTTTGTTGCTGGCTTACTTCGCTCCAGCGGCCGCCGCCGCAACCGCCGGCGTACCCACGTTTACCCTGATTTGCTTCGGCTTCGCTTCCTCGCGCTTCGGAATCGACATCGTCAGCACGCCATTCTGATAGTCGGCCTTGATCGCTTCCGCATTCACGGTGTTGGCCAGCGAGAAGCTCCGGCTAAACGAACCATACGCGCGCTCCACGCGCAGATAATTGTCTTCGTTCACCTTCTTCTCGAACTTGCGCTCACCGCGAATCGTTAGAAGGTTGTTTTCCACTCGGATGTCCAGCTCCTTCGGATCCACTTCCGGAAGATCGGCCTTTACGACCAGTTCCTGCTCGGTCTCGTAAATGTCGACCGCTGGCGCCCAGCTCGTGAGGTTCGATTCCTCACCCGAATGCTCCAGCGCATTACCGAACAAACGATTCACTTGCTCCTGCAGAGTAGCAGCTCCGCGGAACGGTTCCCAACGGTTCAATGTGGTTCTCATTTTTCCTTCTCCTGTGCGCCGGCTAAACCGGCGAGGTGTAGTGAATGCAAAAGTCATACGAATGTGAAATAGCGACCCACATCGGCCCCGAGTCATGCGGAGCTGTTCGCAAGAGCAGCGTCGAAGCG
>Ga0073928_10010140_pt1 | contig 11297 bp, 13 predicted proteins | sample PaiPotPPA55metaG_FD_76969 | JGI IMG/M metagenome (GOLD analysis project Ga0073928, IMG submission 76969) | Iron sulfur acid spring bacterial and archeal communities from Banff, Canada, to study Microbial Dark Matter (Phase II) - Paint Pots PPA... ...
AGCGCTCTCGAAGCCAACCGCGACGCCGAGTTCGGCCGACTGCCCGACTGCCACCACACCGCGGGTTGGGGTACGGAAGATGCGGAGTGACGGCGACGGGTGGGCCGGTCAGGTCAGGTCGGCCGAGCTTGAGCAGGAGGTCGGTGAGTTCGGCCTGGCTCCGGCCGATAAGGAAGAGGGCGCCCTGCTATTCGCGGCCTGCTGAGACCGAAGTCAGGTCACTGGTGCGGTTCCCGGCGACCGCCGCGCCGGCCGCGTCCAGGGCAATGAGTTGCGCGGGAGTCAGGGTGACCGACAACGAGCCAAGGTTCTCCTCGACGCGTGACGCGCGCCGGGTGCCCGGAATCGGCACCGAGGCCACGCCGAGGGACTCGGCGCGGTACCGCAGCCATGCCAGCGCAACCTGAGCCGGCGTCGCAAGCTGTTCCTCGGCGACCCGCTTGACCACGTCGACGACCGCGAGGTTCGCTTCCAGCGCGCTGTCGGCGAACCGGGGCATGGTGCGGCGGAAGTCGCCGGACGAGGACAGGTCCGCGGCCGAACGGATGGTTCCGGTCAGGAAGCCGCGGCCCAGCGGGGAGTACGGCACGAAGCCCACGCCGAGTTCGGCAGCCGTCGGGACCACCTGGCTCTCGACGTCGCGGCTCCAGATCGACCACTCGCTCTGCACGGCCGCGATCGGGTGGACCGCCACGGCGGCGCGCAGCTCGTCAGCGGTCACCTCGCAGAGCCCGAGGTGGCGAACCTTGCCTGCGCGCACCAGTTCGGCCATCGCGCCGACGGTTTCCTCGATAGGCACGGTCAGGTCACGCCGGTGCATGTAGTACAGGTCAACGACGTCGGTCTGCAGCCGGGCAAGGCTTTCGTCGATGCACTGGCGCACGTAGGCAGCATCACCGCGGATGGGTCGCCGGCCCGCGGCGAGGGCTGCCGGGCTGCCGGCGATGCCGAATTTCGTCGCCAGCGTGACCACGTCGCGGCGGTCGGCGAGCAGCTTGGCTATGAGCCGCTCGTTTTCGCCGCTGCCGTAGACGTCGGCGGTGTCGATGAACGTCACGCCGAGGTCCAGGCAGTGATTGAGCGTGGCGAGCGCTTCGGCGTCGTCGACGGCTCCGTATTCCGCCAGCGCCCCCGCGCCGAATCCTATCGCGCTGACGATCAATTCGTCGTTGAGCTTCGTGGTGCGACCGGCGGTTGCCATCTGAGGGGCTCCTTAGCGGATTATGTCGGAGATCGCTGGTTGAGGTGGGTGGCGAAGAACAGCTCGATCCGGTCCCAGGCATCTTTGGCCGACTCGGGCTCTGGGCCGATGCCGGCGACCCGCAGCAGTGGCCGCAGTGGCCGGGGGCCGGTTTCGGTGTCGTTGAGGAAGGCGTGACCGGCCGCCGAGTACTCCTTGACGTCGTGGATTACTCCGGCCCTTTCGAGCGCCTCATCGAGCTGGTCGGCGGCACCTCGAAGCGTCCGGTCGCGGCCACCGTAGCTGGCCACGATCGGGCAGGCACCGGACAGGGTTTCGTCGAGGTCGCGGGGGAGCGGGCCGTAGTTGACGGCGGCGGCGCCGTAGCCATCGCCGGCACTGAGCAGGGCGAAACCCCCGCCCATGCAGAACCCGATGATGCCGATCTCGCCGGTGCAGTCGGGAGAGCCGGCCAGGTAATCCCGAGCGGCCGAGATGTCCGCGAACGCGCGGCCCCGACCGCGGTTCATGGCGCGCATGGTCGATACCAGGCAGCGGCGGGCGCCGCCCGCGCTGTAGAGGTCGACGGCCAGGGTGAGGTAGCCGAGATCGGCGAGCCGGTCCGCGTGGCCGCGCATCGCATCGTCGAGGCCGAAGATCTCGTGGATCATCACCACGGCCGGCCACGGACCGGGCCCCGCCGGGGTGGCCAGGTAGCCGCGAAGCCCTCGGGAGCCGTCGCGGTCGGCGGCCAGGTCGGACAGGTCGATGTCGGTCATGGTCGGGCCTCCGGCGATTGGGTGGCGCTATGTGGCGCTGTGTGGCGCGCGCTGGGTAGGGGCCGCGCGACCGCTGTCTGTGTACTACCTCGGGCGAGACCATATACACCGATCGTTCTGCATCGATACTGCAATCTAACACGGCAGTTGACTGCTTGTACACCGTTCGGTGTGCTTCAGCCGAATGCACGGCGAGGTAGACCATTCGGTATGCTTGCCGACATGAGCGGAACAAGGACGGTCACCGCCCCGTCGGCCGGTCTCGGTGGTCGTGGAGCGCGCGAGCGGATCCTGGCCGCTGCGACAACCCTGTTTCATCGCGAGGGGATTCACGCCACCGGGGTGGAGCGGCTGATCGAACAGGCCCACGTGTCGAAACGCACGTTCTACCAGCACTTCGCCAGCAAGAATGACCTGGTGGAGGAGTACCTGCGCCGCATTCACCAAGCCGGCGGAGCACCGAGCGAGCAGGCCGTCGACTCCGCTGACGGCTCGCCCCACGCCCGCATGCTGGCTATCTTCGACAGTGCGCCGGGCGACCGTTTCCGCGGCTGCCCGTTCCACAACGCCGCAGTCGAGGCGGCGGGCGCGATGCCCGGGGTCGAAGACATCGTGCACGAGCACAAACTGGACTTCACCGCCCGTCTCATCCGCACCGCGACCGAAGGCGGTGCCAAAGATCCGTACCGGCTGGGCAACCAGATCGCCGTGCTCTTCGAGGGCGCCAGAGCGCTGGCGACGTCGCTCAACGACACCTCCCCGCTGCTCCATGCGCGATCGGCGGCCGAGACGCTCATCGATGCCGCCACCCTCGACTCAGCGAAATGACGACGCAGAACACCAGCCGTCTCCTTCGGCCGGCAGAACGAGCCGCCTCTCCTCGAGCGTCATCCCCCACCTGAGCACAATCGGAGGTTTCCTGCGATGGCCACCCACTTGAGGATCGCGATCCTCGACGACTATCAGAACGTGGCGACGGGCCTGGCCGACTGGGGCTCGCTCGGCGCGGAGGTGGTCGCGTTCACCAAGCCGTTCGCCGATGCCGACGAGGTGGTCCGCGCCCTCGCCGGATTCGACGTGCTCGTGGCCATGCGGGAGCGTACGCGATTCACGGCCGACGTCCTGGAACGCCTGACCGACCTCCGACTGCTGGTCAGCACCGGCCCGGCCAACGCCGCCGTCGACCTCGCGGCCGCGCACAGGCTTGGCATCACGGTGTGCGGGACCCGTTACGAGTCCCATCCCACCATCGAGCACACCTGGGCGCTGATCCTCGGCGCGGCACGCAATCTGGTCGCCGAGGCGGAGTCGATGCGCGCCGGCGGCTGGCAGGTATCGCTCGGCGAGGGGCTTTACGGCAAGACACTCGGCATTCTGGGTCTGGGCCGTGTCGGTTCCGGAGTGGTGCGGGTCGGGCAGGCGTTCGGGATGGAGACCATCGCATGGAGTCAGCACCTGACTCCCCAGGCCGCCGCCGAGTATGGGGTGCGGGCGGTGACCAAGGAGCAGTTGTTCGCCGAGAGTGACGTGCTGTCGATCCATGTGCTGCTGAGCAAGCGCACGCGGGGGCTGGTCGGCGCGGCGGAACTGCGGTCGATGAAGCCCTCGGCCGTCTTGGTCAACACCTCGCGCGGCCCGGTCGTTGATGAGGCCGCCTTGATCGACGTCCTGCGCGAGGGCGGGATCCGAACGGCGGCACTCGACGTGTACGACACTGAACCGCTACCCGCGGACCACCAACTGCGGTCACTGCCCAACGCGCTGCTCACCGGACACGTGGCCTACGTGAGCCGCGACCTGTACGAGATCTTCTATCAGGACTCTGTTGAGGACATCGCCGCGTTTCAGGCCGGATCCCCTATCCGGCTGATGAAGTAGGGCGTAGTGGAGGGGCCGGGTGAAATAGGGACTGGCCGGGGCCGGGTCGGCAATACCTGCTGACCCGGGCCCCGGGGTGCTTCGCCCGACTGGCTCAGGCGGCCAGCGTCGCGTCCAGCGTGATCTCCGGCACGCCCGCGAGCGCCCTGCTCACCGGGCAGCCCGCCTTCGCGGCGAGGGCGTGCTCGGTGAAGGCGGCCTGGTCGATCCCCGGCACTCGGCCGACGGTCACCAGGGCGATCTTCGTGATCGTCGGGGCGCCGTCCACCGGCCGCAGCGTCACCGCGGCGTCGGTCTGCACCGAGTCGGCCGGATGGCCCGCCTCGGCCAGGATGTTGGACAGGGCCATCGAGAAGCAGGCGGCGTGCGCCGCGGCGATGAGCTGCTCGGGGTTGGATCCCGGCCCGTCCTCGAACCGGGACTTGAAGGTGTAGCCGCCGCTGATCGAGTCTCCGGCGGTGAACGTGCCCGACCCGCTCGGGACGTCACCCTTCCATTCAGCGCTTCCTCGTGCCGGCATGATCGTCTCCTCGTCAAGTAGATGAGTAAGTATGAATACTGGCGTAGTCCGAAGGCCGCGGCTTCGCCGCATTGATCAATCTACGTCGGGCCGAAAGCTTCCCAGTACATTCATGGCGGCTTCGACGAGTTCGTCACCCGGATCGGCCGGTGCTTCCACCAGGCCGGTGACCATCGCGCCGTTGATGAGCAGCGCCCACTGAGACGCGACACGCGCGGGATCCGACGCGCCGAGCCCGGCCGCGACGATGGCGAGCCGCCGGCGCATCTGCGCCTTGTTGGCCTGCGCGACGATCCGGCCGGGATGGTCCGGGTCGGTGAGTTCCGTCGCCAGGTTCAGGAACGGACAGCCCCGATACTCCGGGTGCCCGATCAGCTTCGCAATCCTGCGCAGCAGCGCCTCGAGCAGCGCGCGCGGGTCCTCGGCGTGTCGCTCCTCGATTCGATCCCACCACGCCCAGAACGACCGGTCCCGCTCGATGGCGAAGGCGGCGATCAATTCGTCCTTGGAGCGAAACGCCCGGTAGAGGCTCGTCTTCGACACGCCGGACCGCTCGACCACCGTGTCGACCCCGGTCGCGTGGATCCCCTCACGGTAGAACAGCTCGTTCGCCGTCGCGAGGATGCGCTCGCGGGCGCTCGCCGCACCCTTCGGCGGAGCGCCCCGCCGGGGCCTGGCCGCCGCCATGTCCGCGGTTCCCGTCATCGCGACCTCCTCGTTGACATAGTGACAGACCTGTCCGTAATATTCAAGGGAACTGACTGGTCTGTAACTTTCCAGGAGGATGGCGATGCTCGCGATCGAAGCGACGACCTTCTCGGGCTACGGCGGACTGCGGCGGATCGAATCGCCCAGGCCGCAGGCGGCCGAGGGCAGGGTGCTGGTCCGCGTCACAGCCGCCGGCGTCACACCCCTCGATCACACGATCCTGTCCGGCGGCCACCCCCGGGCCAAGGCGCCGCTGGTGCTCGGCAACGAGGGCGTCGGAGTCATCGAAGACGCCGGAGACTCAGGCCTGGAGATCGGCAGCCGAGTGATGTTCACGGGGCCGTACGGCGTCAGCGAGCCCGGCACGTGGCAAAACTGGCTGCTGGTCAGGCCCGAGCACCTGGCGCTCGTTCCAGACGCGATCGAGGACGTCGTCGCGGCCGGCCTTCCGGTGGCCTACCTGACGGCGCAGGTCGCGTTGGCGCTGGCCGGATTCAAGCGAGGCATGACGGTGCTGGCTCCGGGGATCGGCGGATCCGTCGGGAACGCGACCTACCAGCTCGCGCGAGCGCAGGGTGCCGACAAGGTAATCGCCACGGCCGGCAGCGCATCGAAAGCCGCGAAGGCGCGTGAGCTCGGCTTTGACGACGTCGTGGACCTGAGCGCGGAAGGCCTCGCCGACGCAGTGCGCCGGATGACGGCCGGCCGGGGCGTCGACGTGGTCATCGAGAGCATCGGCGGCGACGTGACCGGTCAGGCGCTGAGCAGCCTAGGTGTCGGAGGCGCCTTGATCACGTTGGGCTACTCGGCCGGGACCCAGGCGACGATCAACGTGACCGACCTGATCTGGAAGCGCGCGCGGATGGAGGGGTTCTCTCTGTTCGCCCAGTCACCGACGACGATCGCCACGGCGTGGCGGGAAATCCTCCCACTCATCGTCGGCGGATCAGTCAAGCCCATCATCGACCGGGTCTACGCCTTCGACGAGGCGGGTGAAGCCCTGCGCCATCTGATCGAGGATCGGCCGTTCGGCAAGGTCATCCTGGCGGGGAAGTCGATCGGAGGCGAATCGTGAATCAGAAGATTGAGCGTTTTCTGGAAGACTTCGCGGTCGGACAGAGGTTCAGCTCAGGGCGGCTGCTCGTCGAAGAGCGACGAATCCTCTCGTTCGCCGCCGAGTTCGATCCGCAGCCCTTCCACCTCGACGAGGCGGCGGCACGCCAGTCGTTCTTCGGCGAACTGACCGCCAGCGGCTGGTACACCGCCGCCGTATCTATGCGGCTGTTGACTGAAACCGGGCTCAACCCGGCCGGCGGCTACATCGGCGCCGGCGTCGAAGGATTTCGCTGGCCGCGACCGGTCCGCCCCGCTGATGAACTGCACGTCGAATGCGAGGTGGTCGAGGTGCGGCCGTCAACCTCACGTCCGGATCGAGGCCTGATCAAGGTACGGATGACCACCCTGAACCAGGACGACGAGGCCGTGCTGACGTACGTCGCGAACCTGGTCGTGCCACGCCGGCAGGATCGAGAGTGATGGGCATGGGCAGGTTGCAGGGCAACGTCGCGGTCATCACCGGAGGCGCGACCGGAAGCGGCTCGGCGAGGCCGTGAAGGAGATCGGTCACCACGTCGTCGGCGTTCAAGGAGACGTCGACGATCTGGGCGATCTCGACCGGCTCCACGAGACCGTCGCGGCGCACGGACCGATCGACGTCGTCTTCGCCAACGCCGGCGGCTCCATCATCCTCACCGGCTCTGTCGCGAGCGCCAAGGGAACACCCGCGTTCGCTGTCTACGGCGATCACCACCGCCCTGGTGGCCGAGCAACCCCGAGACGCCATCGAGAAGATCGCCTCCACCATTCCGATGCGTCGCATGGGCGAGCCCGACGAAGTCGCCAAAGCGGCGCTGTTTCTGGCCTCGGACGACTCGAGCTTCATCACAGGCATCGAACTGTTCGTCGACGGAGGCCGGGCGCAGATCTGATGCCGCAGCCGGAGCGCGGAGGCCGCTGTTCGCCGCCTCCGCGCTCCGGATTTTCGCGCCTAACTGGATTTCTGGCACCTACCTGGTGCTCATGCCGACGTGGTCTCGACAGTCACCCGATCGGTGTAGAAGGCGACGTGCCCGGCGATGGGCGCGACCGCCTCGTACGGCTCGCGATAGCTCCACACCGCGTCGGTCAGGCTGCTGCTGGCGCCGCCGCTGCCGTCGAGGTCGATGCTGTAGTAGGACGCATCGCCCTTGTACGGGCAGTAGGTCTGGGTCTCGGTCGGGGTAAGCAGCGTCTGGTCGACGTCGTCGAGCGGGATGTAGTGCACCGGCGGGTAGTCGGCCTCCCGCAGTGTCAGGGCCCTGGCGGTGTCGGCGACCACGCGGTCGCCGACACGCGCAAGTACGCGCTGCCCGGTCTTCTCGATGGTGATCGGGTGGTCGGGCCCGGGGGTCTTCGGTTCGCGGCTTGCCATGACTTGGGTCCTCCTGTCGGTCTGGTTCGATGTCAGTTTGTCGAATGCCCGCCGTCGACGTGCAGGACGTGGCCGGTGATGAAGGAAGCGTCGTCCGATCCGATGAACGTGATCGCGTTCGCGAGTTCCTCGCTCAGGCCGAGGCGTCCGAGCGGCACCTCGGCGACCAGGGCCGCCTTGTTCTCGGGGGTGGCGGTGAATCGGGTGAGCATGCCGGTGTCGGTGGGGCCCGGCGAGACGGCGTTGACGCGGATGCCCGACTTGGCGACCTCGAGCGCGACCGACTTGGTGATGCCCTCGACGGCGTGCTTGCTGCCGACGTAGACCGAGGCTCCCGCCGCGCCTTCGTGGCCGTATGTGGAGGAGATGTTGATGACGCTGCCGCTGCCCTGCTGCTGCATGACGCGCACCTCGTGCTTCATGCTCAGGATCACGCCGAGCACGTTGGTGTCGAAGGTCGCCGCGTAGCTCTCGGCGGTCTGCACGGTGATCGGGCTCGGCAAGCCCTCGGTGCCGGCGTTGTTGACGGCGATGTCCAGGCGGCCGAAGCGCGCGACGGTCTGGTCGACCAGGTTGCGCACGTCGTCTTCCTTGCGGACGTCGGCGTTGATGAATTCGGCCTGCGCTCCGGTGGCGCGTAGTTCGTCGGCGAGCGCCTTGCCGACATCGTCGCGTCGGCCGGAGACGACGACCGTCGCTCCCTTGTTGGCGAAGGCCACCGCGCTGGCGCGGCCGATTCCGGTGAGCGCCCCGGTGATAAGGACGACGGGCTGATTCATGGTGTTGACTCCTGGGTCACTGCTCGTCGAGGAACAGTCGAGTGTGCTTGAGGAACAGGTCGGGGTACTGGAAGTGGGCGCCGTGGTTGGCGTCGGGGTAGATGATCAGCTGCGCGTCCGGCAGGAACTGCTGGAGGAGGTACGAGTTGATCGTCGCGATGATGATGTCGTCGGTGCCGTTGACCACGAGAACGGGTGCGGTGAGCGACTTGAGACTGCGATACGCGGGGTCCTTCGCCGCTCCGTAGGCACCGATGGCGGTGCGCTGGGCGAGGATGGACTGCTCGGAGAAGGGCTCGTCGCGGTCCTCGCGGGCGACGATCCGGTCGACGTATTCGCGGCCCAGCTTCTGGCTGGTCTCGGTCGGGGCGAACAGGATCGGCAGCCACATGTCCTGCTGCCGCGGGTATTTCCTGCCGAACAGCGCGCCGGTCTCCGGCGGCGTCTGCCCGATGCGCTCGCCGCCGCGCGGGCCGGTGCCGACCAGCACGACCCGCCGGGCCAGATCAGGGCGCTGAATCGCGACCTCCTGGGCGACGAGCCCGCCCATCGAGTGCCCGATCAGGTCGACCGTCGCGAGTCCGAGCGCGTCGATGAACGCGGCCGCGTCGGCGGCCATCTGCTCGACGGTCTCGGGCACCAGGCCGCTGGTCGAGGAGACTCCGGTGTTGTTGAAGAGGATCACTTCGCGGTCGCCGGCGAACCCGTCGCTGATGGCCGGGTCGTGGTCGTCGAGGTTCCCCATGAAGTGCTGGAAGAAGACGACCGGAGTCCGTCCCGGGCTGCCGAACCGGCGGTAGGCGAAGCGAATGCCGTTGGCTTCGACGTACTCGGTCGGGGCGGTGTCGTGCGTGTGCTGGGACATGGTGCTGCTTGCTCCTTGTTGGGACGGGTTCGTTCCGCGCCTCTCGTAGGGTCAACTTAGACAGACCGGTCTGTCCATGTCAACCTGGCGGTGCGCCGTTCGGAGATCGGCGTGAATTGACCGCCTGTCGTCGGGGGTGCGCAGTTGTTCACGAAGGCGCAGTTGATTGGCAACTCCTTCTAGACCGGTCGGTCTAGGGAGAAATGCACTAGACCGACCGGTCTGATATGATGACACAATGGCCGAGGAAATGAAGACGCGGACGTCGGCCCGCGAGCGACTGCTGGCTGCCGCCGACGAGCTGTTCTACGCCGAGGGCGTGAACACCGTGGGCATCGAGCAGGTGATCAAGAAGGCGGGCGTGGCCAAGGCCTCGCTCTACAACACCTTCGGCAGCAAGGACGAGCTGGTACGCGCTTACCTCCGCGGCCGTCACACACAGACCCGTGAGCGCATGGCCCGGGAACTCGAGGCGCGCTTCCGCACGCCGCGCGAGCGGTTGAGCGGGATCTTCGAGGTGCAGGGCCTGGTATTCGCCGAGCCCGGGTTCCGGGGTTGCGCGTTCATGTGCGCGAGCGCCGAGTCCGATACGAGCGATGCCGTCGAGAAGGCGACTGAGGAGTACCGGATCTGGATCCGCTCCCTCTTCCTCGACCTCGCCTACGCCGCGGGCGTCGCCGCGCCGGAAGCCCTGACTAAGCAGCTGGTCATGATCTATGACGGGGCCGGCATCTCCGCGTGGCTGGACCACGACTCAGGGGTCGCGAAGTCCGCTGCCGCCATGGCCAAGATCCTCGTCGACGCCGCGTTCACGGAGGACGCCGCCGTCAAGGACACCGCGAAGGTCGCGAAGGTATAGCGCTGGCGTTCCACCGCGTATCGCCGCCCGCCGCATCTGCAACTCAAGTCCGCTAATAGTGGTGACGTCAGTACCACCGTCACTGCCCACCCGTTGGCCCTACCGTGTGGCCGAATCGTGGAGAAGATGGCGAGCCTGGATGTGAGCGAAGTCCGTCACGCGCTGCCCACCGGCGGCATCGAGAGGAGTTGCGGCATGAGTCAGTCCGAGACTGCGCGCCTGCGTCTGCTGGAGGATCCCGTCCTTAACCATTCCACCGGCTACGACCAGGCCGATCGGACCCGGCTGGGGCTGCACGGCCTGCTGCCGTACGCCGTCGAGACTCTCGACCAGCAGGTACTGCGAGCGTACTCAGCGTACGGCGACCAGCCGACCGACCTGGCGCGGCACATCAACCTGCGGGCGCTGCAGGACAACAACGAGACGCTGTTCTACCGGCTCCTGCGCGATCACGTCGAGGAAATGCTGCCGATCGTCTACACCCCGACCGTGGCCGAGGCCTGCCGGCACTTCAGCAAGATCTATCGCAGGCCCCGAGGCCTGTTCGTGGCCTACCCGGACCGCGAGCGCCTCGTGGAGATCCTGCGCAACCGTCCGCGCAAGGACGTGGACGTGATCGTCGTGACGGACGGCCAGCGGATCCTCGGCATCGGCGACCAGGGCATCGGCGGGATGGGGATCCCGATCGGCAAACTGTCCCTCTACACCGCGCTCGGCGGCATCGACCCGGCCAGGACCCTGCCGATCGTCCTGGACGTCGGCACCGACAATCCGGAACTGGCGGCCGATCCGATGTACCTCGGCTGGCGCCACCCACGCGTGACAGGGGACGAATACGACGCGTTCATCGAGCAGTTCGTCGCCGCGGTGCAGACCGAACTGCCCGATGTGCTCCTGCAGTGGGAGGACTTCGCCACCCCGCACGCGCTGCCGATCCTCGAGCGTTACCGCGACCGGCTGCTGACGTTCAACGACGATATCCAGGGCACTGCGGCGGTCGCGATGGCCGCCCTGACGGCAGGCTGCCGCATCGGCGGCATCCCGCTGCGCGAGCAGCGTGTCGTGATGCTCGGCGCGGGTTCTGCGGGCATCGGCGTGTGCGAGCAGATCGTGCGCGCGATGGTCGCCGACGGCCTGAGCGAGCAGTCGGCGCGCGAGAACATCTACGTCGTCGACATCCGCGGCCTGCTGACCACCGACCGCACAGACCTCGACTCGGCGCAACGGCGCCTTGCCCGGGCTCCCGGCGAGGCGCCCGG
>Ga0073928_10010141_pt1 | contig 11295 bp, 9 predicted proteins | sample PaiPotPPA55metaG_FD_76969 | JGI IMG/M metagenome (GOLD analysis project Ga0073928, IMG submission 76969) | Iron sulfur acid spring bacterial and archeal communities from Banff, Canada, to study Microbial Dark Matter (Phase II) - Paint Pots PPA... ...
AGGATCGTTTCGAGGCGCCCTGGGTCTCGGGCCGCGGATTCGCCGATCATCCGCATCTGGCGGTCCCGCAGCGAGCCGTAAAGATCCTGCAGGATGCCGTTCCCAGCCGTCTCGACGAGAATGGCGTGAAACGCTCGATCTGCATCGGCAAACTCCCGCAGGTCTCCCCTCGCCGCGGACTGACGCTGGCGGGTGAGTTCTGTAACCATCCGGTCGAACACCGCATTTCGCGCGTCCGCGGATTTTCTGGTGACCTTGCCACCCGCGAACTGCTCGACAACCAGCCTGGCTTCCATGACGGCGCGCACCTCCTGCGGAGATACCGCAACCACCAGTGCGCCGCGCTGCGGATACAGCCGCAGCAACCCGTCGGCCTCCAGCCGCAGAAATGCCTCCCTGACCGGGGTACGAGACAGGCCCAACGCGTCGGCGACCTCACCCTCGCTGATCAACGACCCGCCGGGGAAGGCATTGGTCAGGATTTGATCCTTGACGTAATCAAGCGCTCGGTCCCGGGCAGCGAGTCGGCTGCCCCGTGCCACCCGTTGCGCCACGACGTTCTCCCGTTCCATCCCGGTCGAATGCGAGATGTCAGATTAGCCCGAGCCCGATGCCGAGTGAGCGTTCTCACTCGGCGACAAGCTGGTACACGAGTAAGATACAAGTTGTATCTATGCATCCAAAATGCAGGAGGAGACATGTCAACCAGCGCAGAGGCGACCAGAAGCGACCTGGACCCCACGATTCCGGCTCCGGTGACCAACGTGGCCGAATTCGCGTTCGAGGGACGCTTCGAGGATTGGGCAGACGACGCCCGATACTTCGAATACTCGAAGGCCGCCAATCCAATCGGATCCGGCCACACGTCGAAGGTTCCGATCAAGTCCTTCGGTCGTGATCTCTACACCGACGGCCCCAGCCGCATCATCCCGTTGGACTTGTCAAGCGAGCTCGGCATCACGACCGGCCCGGCGACAAGTCCGGCATTGATCGCGAACTTCGTGCGCCTCCGCGCCGGTGAGCAGATCGTCACGAGTCCGAATGCCACTTCTCAGCTCTACTACGTGATCACCGGTCGGGGGTTCTCTGCGGTCAACGGCCGACTGGTCCGGTGGGAGAAGGGAGACTTTCTGACGCTGCCGGCGAACAGCCACGCAACGTTCTACGCCGACGAAGGGGCCGACGCCGCGCTGTACTGGGTGCACGATGAGCCGCTGCTTCGTTATCTGGGTGCGCAGGCCACCGAACCACGTTTCCGCCCGACGAAATTCCGCCGTGCCGACGCGGTGTCTCGACTCGATGAGATTGCCTCGCGCCCGGGCGCAAACGACAAGAGCAGGGTGAGTGTTCTGCTGGCGAACGCCGAAGAAGAGCAGACTCTGACGATCACCCATGTGTTGTGGGCGATGTTCGGCCTGTTACCGCCGGACCAGGAGCAGCGCCCGCACCGCCACCAGTCGGTCGCGCTCGACCTGATTCTCGACGCCGAGCCTGGCTGCTACACGTTGCTGGGCACCCGGCTGGACGAGCGGGGCAACATCGTCGATCCGACCCGTGTCGATTGGCAGGCGGGCGGCGCATTCGTCACACCGCCCGGCCTGTGGCACGCACACTTCAACGAGTCGAGCGCCCCGGCGCACCTGATCCCGATCCAGGATGCGGGCCTGCAAACGCACCTGCGGAGCCTGGACATCCGGTTCTCCGACCGCCGTTGACATCCGGTCGAGGCAAGACATTCACTTCGACATGCGCCCAGGCGTTGTTGGCGTATCCCCGTGGATTCCAAAGGGCCGCAGCGGATTCAGGCTGCGTGACGCCAGTGTCGTCCCAAGCGCGGGCACTTAAGGTCATTGGTCCGGGCTGAGCCTCGACGGTCAGCGACCACAGCCGCCATGCCCATCGGCTCGTCGCGGGCTCGAGATCGGCCTGGCGCCAGGTCTGGCCCCCGTCGAGTGAGACGTCGACGCGGCCGATGCCGCGGCCGTCCCCGGCCAGCGCCCAGCCGTGGATCGTCAGGGGTCCGGCGGGAACCTCAGCGTCGTCGCCCGGGACAAGGATGTCGCAGTTGAGGGCAAGCGATGACAACGAAATGCCCTCGCCAGGAGCAGCGGTGTCTGGATCGGTCTCCGGCGGAAGGAGGCGATAGTCAAGGGCCTGAAAGTAGTTTTCCGACGGGTCTGGTTGCACCGTGATGTGATCGACCCACTTGACACTTCGCGCGCCGATGTATCCGGGCACCACGACCCGCACCGGGCCGCCGTGGATGCGTGGCAGGGGTGCGGAATTCATCTGCCAGGCGAGCAACACCTCCTCTGACATGGCCTTGCTCAGGGGGATGGAGCTGCCGTAGGCCTGAACTGGGGACGCCTCGGGCGCCACATCGGGGGCGTTGAAGGCAACGTGCAGGCCGTCCTCGCGGCGGACCCCTGCCGCGTCAAGAATGTCGGCCATGCGCGCTCCCCGCCACTCCGCGGTCGAGATGGCGCCGTGGGCCCATGGGTCCTTGCCTGGTATCGGGCGCACCTTCAGCAGTTCAGCGCGCCGATTACCGGCGCACACCAGGGTCGCTACCACGGAGTGCGCGCTGAACCGGTGGGTCAGTTGCTCGTAGGTCAATGTGAGCGGCACGTCGACCATTCCCCCAATCGTCAAGCGCCACTGCTGTGGTGGAACGTCGGGAAAAGCACCGTGATTGCGGCAGTAGAAGGTATCCAACGCGGTGATCGGACCATCGGCCAGCACCTCGCCCGGCGGCTCTGCGTTGAACGGCAACCGTTCGCGCACAATGAAATCGGCGCGCTTACCCCACGGCATCATTGGCCCCCTCGACGGTCGGGACGGTTCGCCATCGCTTCTTACTGAATCGCGCTGCGGCAAGCGACCATTCGATCTTGCCTGCTTGAAGAACGCTCATAGGAGCCCTCGTCGGTCTCGATGTGTGTAGTCCACCCCCATGGTTGTGTTCAAACACATCGATGTCATCGCCGCTGGCGCCCTTTGCCGGCCCCCGCGAGCAGTAGTCCGACGCTACCTGCTAGCACCCAATATCCGCCTGAGTCGCACCCCGTTTTGCAGGTGGCAGGTACTGCCGCCTTGCTGCTAGCGGCACGCGGCAATGGGCGGCAGCGTTAGCGACATCTGCTGGCTCGGACGCGATTCTAGGAGTCATGACGAGCCATGCGAGGCATTCGGCCGCACCGCATTTGAACCCGCGTCAACGTTCTCGCGGTGCGGCGCTGATGGTAGGCGGGTTGGCGGTCGCCGCGGTGTCTGCGGGCGTCGGCGGAGGCCTGGCGCTGGCCGTGCGCCCATACCCAATCCCTCAGAGCGCTATGGAGAGCGCCGCGCCCGCCGCATCCCAGTCCGCGGCCAACATTTCGGCCGGCTCCGTCGAGCAGGTTGCCGCGAAGGTAGTACCGAGCGTGGTGGCGCTGCAGACCCTTACGGACAGCCACTCGTATGAGGGTTCGGGCATCATCTTGACCGCCGACGGGCTGATCATGACCAATGCCCATGTGGTGTCGGCAGCAGCTGATGCCGACACCGCCGGCCCAGGCGGTGCCCACACCACGGTGACCTTCGCCGATGGCCGCATCACGCCCTTCACCGTGGTGGCCACCGATCCAACAAGCGATGTCGCAGTCATTCGCGCGCAGGGCATTTCCGGGCTCACCCCCATCACGCTTGGCACGTCTGGCAACCTGCGGGTGGGCCAGCAGGTGTTGGCGGTGGGATCGCCGCTGGGTCTCGACGGCACCGTCACCACCGGCATCGTCAGTGCGCTGGACCGCCCGGTCTCGACCATGAGCGACTCGGCAGCTCAGCCCGTAACGCTCGACGCCATCCAAACCGATGCCCCGATGAACCCGGGCAATTCGGGCGGGCCCCTGGTCAATATGAATGGCCAGGTGATCGGGATGAACTCGGCAATGGCGAGCACGGGCACTTCACCCGACGCGCAGAGTGGTTCGATCGGCCTTGGCTTCGCAATTCCCGTGGATCAGGTTAAGCGCATCGCCGATCAGCTCATTGCCACAGGCAAGGCATCGCATGCTTCCCTTGGCGTGCAGGTGGCTGATGCCGCAAGCCCTGCCGGTGCCCGGATCGTCGGAGTGGCGAACGGCGGAGCCGCCGCTGCGGCCGGCCTACCCGTCGGCGCCGTGATCACCAAGGTCGACGATCAGGTGATCGACAGTGCTGACGCATTGGGCGCGGTGGTGCTCTCGCACCCGCCCACGGATGAGGTCACTTTGAATTATGTCGGCCCTGCGGGTGACAACCGTACCGCCAACGTCACGCTGGGTACGGATGCAGGACAGCAGTCATCCTGACGACGACGCGGAGTGATCGCCGGTGAACAGCAGCGCTCCGCTTTCATCGCGTCCCACCCGCGGAACGCCAAGCGGCGCCTACCTTTTCAGCGAGGGTCCCCCCGGCAGAACGCTGGTGGATCAGAAAGGGCGTCCGTCGCCCGGAAAGTTCGGGATGGCGGGATCGGCACCGATGTTACCCTCCACGAGAGGATCGGATCCGGTATCGAACGGCGTCGGCGCCTCGGTCGAAGGAGTCGCATGAGTGGCGACCGTGCCCTGCGAACTGGGCGTGGCGGCGGAGGTGGCAGCGCTGGCGATGGGCGCGAGGCCGATCGCTGCACTGATCGCGGCTGCTGCCAACCACGGCGCAATGCACTTGATGGCTGTCTTCATGGCGCTTTCCTCCTAGATGCCGGGTCGCCCTATCTGGCTATTCCACGATCATTGCTTCCCAGCAACACGGCGTCGTCAACGCTGACACCCATTTCCCACTGCTGCCAGCCGGAACTGCGGTTCCCGGTTAACCGGTGTCGGAACCGCTGACACGCACTCATCACCGATTTTGACGGGCTGCTGCGAAGACCGCTTAGGCCTGAGAATCGTATTCGGCGATCCATCCGCCAGGGAGGGTGACATATGACGACACAGGGCGAGACCGGCCGCGATGCGGCGTCGTCTGAGGGCACGGTGATCGTGACGGAGACAAGTGCCAGCGGTTACACGCAGCAGATCGCCGCCGGGCACCACCGGCTCGTGGCCGACGAGCCACGGCCGATCGGCAACGATTTCGGGCCAACACCCTACGATCTACTACTTGGCGCGCTCGGTGCGTGTACGTCCATGACTGTGCGGATGTACGCTGATCGCAAGCGATGGCCGCTGGAGCACGTCCGAGTGACGCTGCGGCACTCGCGAATTCACGCAAGAGACTGCGCCGACTGCGAAACGAGCAGCGGCTGGATCGACCATATCGATCGCAGCATCGAGCTGACCGGCGACCTCGACGACACCCAGCGGGAACGGTTACTGCACATCGCTGAGCGCTGCCCTGTTCATCAGACCCTGACCTCGGAGGTACGCATCGCCACCTCCCTGTCCTGACGACCGGATCGTGATATGACTCAATCCATTCCAGAAGTCGAGTCTCCTGACGTGCCGGCTCACCGATCGCGTTGAGGCGCGCGAGCGGCGCGCCGGATCAGACGACCTGGTCGGCGTGCATCTTGCTGATGGCGTTGTGGTCGTACCCGAGTTCGGTGAGGACCTGGTCGGTGTGTTCGCCCAGCAGCGGCGACCCGGTGATCTCGGGAGTGAAGTCAGAGAACTTGACCGGGCATCCGACCGTCAGATACTTGCCGCGTTCCTTGTGGTCGACCTCGACGACGCTGCCGCTGGCGCGCAGCGCGGGATCGTAGGCGATCTCTTTCATGCTGAGCACCGGGGCGCAGGGCACCTCGTACTTGCGCAGAATGTCGACGGCCTCGTATTTGGTCTTGTCGGCCAGCCACTTCTCGATCTCATCGAAGATCTCGAAGATATGCGATTCGCGCGCCTTGGCGGTGTTGTACGCAGGGTCGTCGACCCACTCCGGCCGGTCGATGGCCTGACACGTGCGTTCCCAGTTTTGTTCCTGGATGGTGAAGTAGATGTAGGCGTTGGGATCGTCCTGCCAGCCCTTGCACTTGAGCACCCAGCCGGGCTGACCACCGCCGCCGGCGTTGCCGCCGCGGGGCACCACGTCGGTGAAGGTGCCGTTGGGATACTGGGGGTACTCCTCGAGGTAGCCGACTCGCTCGAGGCGTTCCTGGTCGCGCAGCTTGACCCGGCACAGGTTGAGCACGGCGTCTTGCATCGACACCGAAACCTTTTGGCCCACACCGGACTTCTCTCGCGCCAGCAGCGCGGTGAGCAGACCGATCAGCAGGTGCATCCCGCTGTTGCTGTCTCCGAGGGCCGCGGCGCTGACCGTGGGCGGGCCGTCCCAGAATCCGGTGGTCGACGCGGCGCCGCCGGCGCACTGCGCCACGTTTTCATAGACCTTGAGGTCTGACCATGGCGAGTCATCGTTGAATCCCTTGACCGAGCCGAAGATCAGGCGCGGGTTGAGTTCGTGGATGTGCTCCCAGGACAGGCCCATGCGGTCCATCGCGCCCGGCGCGAAGTTCTCGACGAGCACGTCGGCGTCCCGGATCAGCTTCTCCATAACCTCCTTGCCTTCAGGGGTTTTGGTGTTGATCGCGAGGGATCGCTTGTTGCTGTTGAGCATCGTGAAGTACAGGGCGTCGACGCCGGGGATGTCGCGCAGCTGGTGACGGGTGACGTCGCCGCCGGTGATGCGCTCGACCTTGAGCACGTCGGCGCCGAACCAGGCCAGCATCTGGGTGCAGGCCGGGCCGGCCTGGACTCCGGTGAAGTCGATGACTTTGATTCCGGTCAGTGGCAGGTTAGACATGATGGGTTCCATTCTGATAGACGGGTTTTGCCGTTTACTTCTTCTCGACGCCGATGGGGTTCAGGTGCGTGAGGTGACCGCTTTCGGTGCCGTCGGTGGGGTCGATCACGCAGTCGATCAGCGCCGGACCGCCGGACATGAGCGCGCTTGTCAGCGCGATGGTGAGCTGCGCGGGCGTGGTCACTTGGTAACCCTTGCCGCCGAACGCCTCGATCAGCCGATCGTGGCGGGCGCTCAACATCAGGGTCGTCGGGGACGGATCGGTGGACACGGTGTTAATGCCGTCGCCCTTGTAGACGCCGCCGTTGTTGAGGATGATCACGACGACGGGCAGCCGGTAGCGGCAGATGGTCTCCAGCTCCATGCCGGAAAAGCCGAACGCGCTGTCGCCTTCGATGGCCACGACCGGTGCGCCGCTTTCGACGGCGGCGGCGATCGCGTAGCCCATCCCGATGCCCATCACTCCCCAGGTGCCGCTGTCGAGGCGGTGCCGCGGCACCGACATGTCGATCACGTTGCGCGCGAAGTCAAGCGCGTTGGCACCCTCGTTGACGACGTATGAGTCGGGGTGCTCGCGCAGCACGTCGCGGATGGCGCGCAGCGCGCTGTAGAACCGCATCGGTTGTGGATCGGCGTCCAGCCGCTGGTTCATCTTGGCGACGTTCTGGGCCGAGCGTTGGGCCAGTTCGTGACGCCACGGCGCGGGCGCAACGATCCGTCCGGGCTGGGTGCGCTCGATCAGTGCTTCCATCACCGAGCCGATGTCGCCGACCAGCGGGGCGGCGATGGGCTGGTTGCTGTCCAGTTCGCTCGGTTCGATGTCGACTTGAATGAACTTCGCGTCGGGGTTCCACTGCGGCGCCTCGCCGTGGCCCAGCAACCAGTTCAGCCGGGCTCCAACGAGCATCACGACATCGGCGCTGCGCAGCGCCAACGAACGGGCGGCTGCCACCGACTGTGGGTGGCCGTCGGGCAGCAGGCCCTTGGCCATCGACATCGGCAAATAGGGCAGCCCGGTGGCTTCGATGAACGCCTGTATCTGGTTGTCGGCCTGTGCGTATGCGGCTCCCTTGCCCAACACCACCAGCGGCCGCTGGGCGTTGGCGAGCAACTCGATCGCGCGGTCCACCGCCTCGGGCGCCGGGAGCTGGCGCGGCGCGATGTCGACGACCCGCCGCAGTGAGGCGTCGCCGGCTGCAGCATCGACAACCTCGCCGAGGACAGCGGCGGGGATGTCGAGGTAGACCCCGCCGGGACGCCCCGACGCCGCGGTGCGAATGGCCCGCGCGATGCCGCGGCCGATGTCTTCGACGCGGTTCACCCGGTAGGCCGCCTTGGCGAACGGTTTGGCCGCTGCCAGCTGGTCGAGTTCTTCATAGTCGCCGCGCTGCAGGTCGACGATGTGCCGTTCGCTTGACCCCGAGATCTGCACCATCGGAAAGCAATTCGTCGTCGCGTTTGCCAGCGCGACGAGCCCGTTGAGGAAGCCCGGCGCCGACACCGTCAGGCAGATACCTGGCTTCTTCGTCAAAAACCCGGCTGCGGCCGCCGCGTGCCCGGCATCGCTTTCGTGGCGGAAGCCGATGTAGCGAATGCCTTCTGCCTGCGCGACCCGGGCTACGTCGGTGATCGGGATTCCGACCACCCCGTAAATGGTTCGGACGTCGTTGAGTTTGAGCGCCTCGACGACCAAGTGGTGTCCGTCGGTGAGCACGGCTTCAGATCCGGATCCGGTTTCGCTTTCGGATGTGTAGAGGGTGGTCATATTAGGCTCCCTGGGATGTTGTTTTGGCTGTGCACTTCACTTTTGACACTCCGCGCCGGGCGGCGTCGTGTCCAAGACTTCTTGCTGACCGCTCGATAAGTTGTGGTTATCGATATGCGGATGGGTGGGCGTCGAGTGTGGGGCTTGCGGAATGGTCAACTGTGCAGTGAAAATGCGTTGCACGCCAAGCGACCTGACCGCTTCGGTCTGGATCTCAGTGATGGCGCAACGGGTCGGCGACAGCGGCGATCGGTAACCCCGGCGATGGCGCGTGCAGTGGATCCAGCCAGGGCGCACCAAAGGGGGCCAACGCCGGCGCGACAGCTCCGCTGCGAAGGTCGCCGTAGGTGCTGTAGGAGCCGCAGAATTGGCCGCAGTAAGCGCCCCCGTGATCGGGACTGACCAGCGGTGCGTCGGTGGTGCGGGCAGGCTGCGGCTCAGTGATCGCCGATGCCGTCGCGCCGCCAATGAATAGAGCCGCGCCGGCGGCCAACACAGGTGCGACGTGGTGCAGGTTGATACGCATGGTGGCAGTCCTTCGTTGAGAGTCAATCGCTATCGTTGATCATTGCGCTCAAACAACGCGATGTCGTCACTGCTGACACCCAGCAATGGAGCCCACCAGCAGGAATGATTTTGTACCCGCCAGCATCCAACGATCCTGAATCGACTGCGGGTGCAACGGGTGAGCACCCTCCAGCCCGCAGGCAGCACGGTGATTCCCACCAGCGCTCGAATATCTTGGAACTAAGGGTCTTTGGATGTTGGCGCTTACAACGCTTCGCGTCGGCTGCTATCGGCGGGTTGGGCGTATTTGTCGGCCACCGCGCCCCGGTCTAGTGCGCCCTTGGCGGTGTGAGGCAGGGCCGCCACAACCTCGATCCGATCGGGTACTTCGAACCGGGACAGCTCACTGCGGCACGTGCGCAGGATCTCTTCTGCCGTAACGGAATTACCGTCGCATACCACTGCGGCGCCGACTCGCTCCCCATACATCGCGTCAGGGATGGCGAAAACGGCCGCCTCAGTGACGCCGCCGCAACCCACGAGAACGGCTTCAACGTGCTCGGGTGAGATCTTCTCGCCGCCGCGGTTGATGATGTTTTTGATCCGCCCGGTGATGAACAGGCACCCATCGACGTCCAATGACCCGAGATCACCGGTGCGAAACCAGCCGTTGGCGAAGCTCTCGGCGGTCGCGGAAGGGGCGGCGAGGTAACCTCGCGCGACCGTCGGGCCGTGCACCCATACCTCGCCCACAGCGCCTGCGGGACAGGTACGCCCGCTGTTGTCGACGATGCGAATATCGACTCCGCTGGCCTGGCCGACCGATCCCGGTTTGCGGGATTCGGGGTGACGCTGCGACTCGCTGGCCGCCTGATGGCTGGTTTCGGTCATCCCGTAGGCAGACAGCACGGGTTCGCCCAGCAACCGTTCCATCGCTTGGCCGGTACTCACATCGAGTGGGGCGCTGCAGCTGCGCGCAAACCGCAACGGCACGGTCTGCCGGCCCGGATACTCCCGCGCTGATCGCTGCAGAAGGATCTGATGGATGGTGGGAACCGCGGTGAACCAGGTGGCGCCCACCGCGCGAACGTCGTCCCAGAACGTGTGGGCCGAGAAGCCTCCCCGCTCCGGCAGCGCCACGCATCCCCCGCTGGCCAGGGAAGCCAGTAACACCGCAAGTAGTCCGTGACCGTGAAACAACGGCATGACCGCGACCGTCGAGTCCGCTGGTCCGAGTTCATAGGTCGCGACGATCGCCCGAGCCGAGGCGGCCACGTTGGTGTGCGTCAGCGGGACCATCTTCGCGGTGCCGGTCGTGCCCGAGGTGAACAGAACGAGAGCGTCGTCATCGGAGAGCTCGGTTGCCGCGCCTGTGACGTGTCGCTCGACCCGCCCGCCGATTTCGAGCGCCACCGTGGGGATTCCACCGCCGGAGATATCGACGCGCAGTTGCCATGTCGGAATTTGGTCAACGGCCACCGGCGCCACGTCCGTCGCCAGTGGGCCGACAAGGATCGCCTGCGCGCCCAATCCCTGGAGCCGGGTCGACATCTCCGATTGCGGCAGTGCCGGGTCCAGCGGAGCCACCACCAGTCCGGCACGCGCCGCCCCCAACAGAGCGACGACGAACTCGGCGGTGTTGGCACAGACAATTCCAACCGCGTCCCGCGGGCGCAAACCCGTGTTCCGCAGCCGCGCGGCGACGTCGTCGACGACGCGGGCCAGGACGCTGTACGAAACCCCTCCCCGATCGCCCGTGACGACGAGCGCCCGAGCGTTGGGACGATCGCGCACGTGCTGATCGAGCAGATCACCCAGCCCGGTGAACGCCGGGCGAGACCCGTCGAGTTCGGGGGCGGATTCTCCACTGCCGGCTGCCACCGCGTCAGGATCAACGACCATGAGCGTTGCAGGATGATTTCGGTTGATCCGCACGGTGACACTCCTTTCGAGTACCGGAGACGGCGCTTAGATGAGAATCGCGCATCGAGCAGACCCTGTCGTCCGTGCTGGCAGCCAAATACGCTTGCCGCCAACGGTAATCACTGGTACCCGTCAGCACCCACGACATCGCGCGGTAGCAATGCCATCACACCCTTCTCGGTTGCGGCGGGCCCGCGAAACATGATCGCCGTGGCAGCAGGTGCCGCGGCGGTATTATCCGCACACACGACAGGAGATAGACATGGGCGAGCAATCCGAGGCGCACAAACCTTCGGTCCGCGTTGCGCGGCGTGACCAACTCTCCGATGAAACCC
>Ga0073928_10010142_pt1 | contig 11294 bp, 12 predicted proteins | sample PaiPotPPA55metaG_FD_76969 | JGI IMG/M metagenome (GOLD analysis project Ga0073928, IMG submission 76969) | Iron sulfur acid spring bacterial and archeal communities from Banff, Canada, to study Microbial Dark Matter (Phase II) - Paint Pots PPA... ...
GATCGCCTCGTAGGCCTTGACGCGGCCGACGATGTCGTCCGACTTGACGGTCAGGATCTCCTGCAGGACGTGCGCGGCGCCGTAAGCCTCGAGCGCCCACACCTCCATCTCGCCGAAGCGCTGTCCGCCGAACTGCGCCTTGCCTCCCAGCGGCTGCTGGGTGACGAGGCTGTACGGACCCGTCGAGCGGGCGTGAATCTTGTCCTCGACGAGGTGGGCCAGCTTGAGCATGTAGATCATGCCCACAGTCACCGGCTCGTCGAACTCCTCGCCGGTGCGGCCGTCGCGCAGCCGGACCTTTCCATCTTCCGGAAGGCCAGCGCGCTTCAGCTCGGCCACGATCGTCTCCATCGGAGCGCCGTCGAAAACCGGCGTCGCGATCTTGATGCCCAGCGTCGCGGCGACCCACCCGAGGTGGGTCTCCAGCACCTGGCCCAGGTTCATACGGCTCGGCACGCCGAGCGGGTTGAGCACGATGTCGACCGGGGTGCCGTCAGGCAGGTACGGCATGTCCTCGGAGGGCATGATCCGGCTGACCACACCCTTGTTTCCGTGGCGACCGGCCATCTTGTCGCCGGCCGAGATCTTTCGCTTCTGTGCGATGTAGACCCGGACCATCTCGTTGATGCCTGGGCCGAGCTCGTCTTTGTTGTCGCGGGAGAAGACCTTGACGTCGACCACGATTCCGCGCTCGCCGTGCGGCACGCGCAGGCTCGAGTCGCGCACCTCGCGCGCCTTCTCACCGAAGATGGCGCGGAGCAACCGTTCCTCGGCCGAGAGCTCGGTCTCGCCCTTGGGCGTGATCTTGCCCACCAGGATGTCGCCCTGCTGGACCTCGGCGCCGATGTAGACAATGCCGCGCTCGTCGAGGTTGCGCAGCGCGTCGTCGGCGACGTTCGGGATGTCGCGGGTGATCTCCTCGGGGCCCAGCTTCGTTTCGCGGGCCTCCGACTCGTATTCCTCGATGTGGATCGAGGTGTACATGTCTTCCTTCACGACGCGCTCCGAAAGGAGGATCGCGTCCTCGAAGTTGTAGCCTTCCCAGGGCATGAACGCGACCAGCACGTTGCGGCCGAGCGCCATCTCCCCGTCTTCGATCGCGGGACCGTCAGCGAGGATGTCGCCCCGCTCGACATGCTGTCCCGCCTTGACCTTGACCTTGTGGTTCAGGCACGTGCCCTGGTTGGAGCGCGCGAACTTCTGCAGCGGGTAGTGCCGGTCGGCGCCGCCGCCGTCCGGCTTGACCACGATCTCGAAGACCGGGGTCGCGTGAACCGTCTTGAGGTCCTTGGGATGAGCAACGTCGACCACGACGCCGGCGACATCGGCGACGATCATCTCGCCCGAGTCCTTCGCCGCGTAGTACTCAACGCCCGTTCCGACCAGCGGCGCGTCGGTGACCAGGAGGGGCACCGCCTGGCGCTGCATGTTGGCGCCCATCAGGGCGCGGCCGGCGTCGTCGTGCTCGAGGAACGGGATCATGGCCGTTGCCACCGAGACGATCTGCTTCGGCGAGATGTCCATGTACTGGATGTTCTGTACGTCTTCGATCTTGAAATCGCCCCTGGCGCGTGATGGGACGCGCGCGTCCACGAACCCGCCCTCAGGCGTGAGGGCCGCGTTGGCCTGCGCGATGCCGAACATGTCCTCTTCGTCGGCAGACAGGTACTCGATCTCGGTCGAGACCCACGGGACGATGTCGACCCCGGCCACGTGGGCCTTGATCAGCTTCTGGACCTCTTTGGCGTCCAGGACCATGTTGACCGGAGCCATCTCCTTGCCGTTCGGTCCCAGCGCGGGGCGGCGGAGGGTGCGGCCTTCCAGCCGGTCGGCCGCCTCTTCGTTGACCGACATCCGGTTGTAGACACGCCGGAACGGCGTCTCCACGAAGCCGAACTCGTTGACCTTCGCGTAGGTCGCGAGGTTGCCGATCAGGCCGATGTTCGGGCCTTCGGGGGTCTCGATCGGGCAGATGCGCCCGTAGTGACTGTGGTGAACGTCGCGCACGTCGAACCCGGCGCGCTCGCGCGACAGTCCGCCTGGCCCGAGGGCCGACAGGCGGCGCTTGTGTGTCAGCTCGGAAAGCGGGTTGTGCTGGTCCATGAACTGCGACAGCTGGCTGGAGCCGAAGAACTCCTTGATCGCCGCGACCACCGGCCGCGCGTTGATCAGCGATGCCGACGTGACCGTGTGCGGGTCACTGATCGTCATGCGCTCCTTGATGATCCGCTCCATGCGGATCAGGCCCATGCGGAACTGGTTCTGCAGCAGCTCGCCCACGGCCCGCACGCGGCGGTTGCCGAGGTGGTCGATGTCGTCGGGGATCTGCTTCTCGCGCGGTGAGTTGTTGAGCTCGATCAGCTTGCGGAGGAAGGCGATGAAGTCGCCCTTCTCCAGGATCCGCAGCTCGCGCTGGCGGACGCGCGCGAGGATGTCCTCCTCATCGCGACCCAGGCGCTTGTCGACCTTGTAGCGGCCGACGCGGCCGAGGTCGAACCGGCGCGGGTTGAAGAACAGGCTCTGCAGCAGGTTGCGCGCGTTGTCGACGGACGGGGGATCGCCCGGCCGGACGCGGCGGTACAGCTCGAGGAGCGCGTCCTCGGTCTTGTTGGTGGTGTCCTTGTCGAGCGTCGACTCCATGTAGCGGTGCTCGGGGTTGTTGTCCACGTCCCCGAACATCTCCATGAGCGCGCGCTTCTGCGCCTCGCGGTCGTTCTCGGTGCCCTTGAGCTGCGGCAGCTCCAGGGCCTTGAGCAGCACCGTCACGGGCACCTTGCGCTTGCGGTCGATCTTGACCGTCAGCAGGTCCTTCGCCGAGGTCTCGATCTCCAGCCACGCGCCGCGGTTGGGGATGAGCTTGGCGCCGAAGAGCTTGCGACCTGTGTTGGGGTCCTCGGCGGCGGTGAAGTACACGCCCGGCGAGCGCACGAGCTGCGACACGACGACGCGCTCGGTGCCGTTGACGATGAACGTGCCCTCGTCGGTCATCATGGCGAAGTCGCCCATGTAGACCTCTGACTCCTTGATCTCCCCCGTCTCCTTGATGGTGAGACGCGTCTTGATCCGGAGCGGGGCCGCGTACGTCATGTCGCGGTTGCGGCATTCCTCAACCGAGAACTTCGGCGACCCGAACTCATAGTCGAGAAACTTCAGCTCGAAGTTCTTCCCCGTGTAGTCGGTGATCGGGTTGATCTCGTCGAAGAGCTCCCGCAGACCTTCTGACTTGAACCACTTGAAGGATTCGACCTGTGTCGCGATAAGGTCCTTCAGCTCGACGAGGTTCGGAATACGACCATAACTAAGACGTGAGGGAGCTCTCATCTCTGAGATCATTCGGTTCTCCTTGGGAAAAGGGCGCGCTCAGTTAAGGGGCTTAGTGAGCGGCCGGGCGTGCACGAACGGCCAGTATACGACGAAACGCCCTCCCGTGGGGACGTTGCATCGAAACCAGGCGAACCGCTCGCCTGGCCGAGGTTTCGAGGCAATATAACACCGCCTGACCTACAAAGCCACCCCCTCTCCCGCGAAGCGGTAGAGGGTCGGGGAGAGGGTGGAATGCAGAAGCTAAGCTGCTGCTGATGCCCGACTGGAAAGCGCTCCGGGCCGAGTTTCCGCTTCTGGACCGATACATCTACTTCAACGCCTGCTCGCTCGGTCCTCTTCCCCGCGCCGGCCGGGCCGCTCTCGAGCGCTACGCCCGGGATTGGGACGAGAAAGGCACCCCGGTCTGGTATTCGGACTGGATTCCGCTCCTGGCCCGGTTCCGCGAGCGGATTGGCGAGCTGCTCGGCGCCCCCGCCGGGACGACCGCCATCGCGCCCTCGGTCTCGGTGGCCCTGAGCACCCTGGCCACCGGCCTTCCCCTGCCCAAGGGGCGCAGGAAGGTGCTCCTCGGTGAGCTTGACTTCCCGACCATCGGCCACCAGTGGCTGTCCCGACCCGAGTTCGAGGTGGAGTTCGTCCCGAGCCAGGACGGAGTGACCATCCATCCCTCAGCCTTCGCGGAACGCATCGATGCCCAGACCGCGCTCGTGGTCACGACCCATCTCTTCTACACGACCGGCTACCTCCAGGACGTCCGCGCGATCGCGGACGCAGCCCACGCCGCGGGAGCGCTGTGCGTGATCGACGGCTACCAGACCTGCGGCTGCGTGCCGCTCGACGTGGGGGCGATGGGCTGTGACGCATTCGTCGGGGGCTGCCTGAAATGGCTGAGCGGCGGCCCCGGCAACGCCTTCATGTACGTCCGGCCAGAGCTGATCCCACAGGTTCGCCCGGAAGGCACGGGCTGGTTCGCCACGCGCGACCCGTTCTCGTTCACGCTGCAGGAGCTGACCTTCGCGGACGACGCCCGCCGCCTGGAGACAGGAACCTGGGCGATGCCGGCGCACTACGCCGGCCTGGCGGGCCTGGAGCTGATCCTCGAGGTCGGCGTCGCCAACATCCAGGAGCGCTTGCGGGACCTGACCGACCGAATCCTGGACCGCTGCGACGAAGCGGGGGTCAAAACTTTCACCCCCCGAACCCGAGAGCAGCGATGCGGAATCGTCACCCTGGAATCCGACCACCCGGAAGAGGTGGAAGCGCGCCTGCACGAGGCCGGAGTAATAGTGGACTCACGCCCAGGCCGAATCCGCCTCTCCCCCCACTGGTGCGTAACAGAAGAAGAGCTGGAACGGGGCCTGGACCAAGTCCTCCAGCACCTCTAAAGCCTGACACTCACCAAAAGGGCACAAATGGTCGACCCGTCGCGGGTTTCAGCGCCAAAGGGGCCCCTTTGGTCGAGTCCCGCGGTGGGTCAAGCGCCAACGGGGCCCCTGTGGCGAATCCACGCGTCGCGGCAGGCGCCCAACACACTTTTCGGTCTCCCAATCGCACCCCCACACCCTCTTCCCAGCCCGTTGAAAACACGCCACTTACTCCAGACCTCCATGAAAAAGAAGAAGCCGGGCCCGAGGCCCGGCTCCCCACTCCCAACCTTGGGTTCTCTGCTGGCTACTTCATGTCCGCGGTGGCGCCGGCTTCCTTCAGCCGCGCGACCGCCTTCTCGGCGTCGGCCTTGCTGACGTTCTCGAGCACAGGCTTGGGCGCCGCGTCGACGAGGTCCTTGGCCTCCTTCAGGCCGAGCTGCGTCAGCTCGCGAACAGCCTTGATCACATTGATCTTGCTGTCGCCGACCGCAGTCAGGTTGACGGTGAACTCCGTCTGCTCCTCCACCGCCTCCGCGGCTGCGGCGGACGACGGGGCTGCGGCGACGGTCGCGACCGCCGCGGCCGCCTTGATGCCGAACTCGTCCTCGATGGCCTTCACAGCCTCGACTACATCGAGGATGCTCCAGTCCTTCAAGGCCTCAACGAAATCCTTCGGCGTGAGCTTGGTTGCCATGTCTACGCTGCCTCCAATTTTGTCTTGTACGCCTCGAGCGTTCCGAGAAGCTGCTGAAGCGGTGTCTGCATGATTCCGACGAGCTGGGCGACCGGTGACTGAAGCGTGCCCATCAGCTGGGCGATCAGCGTTTCGCGGGACGGCAGGTCAGCCAGCTGCTTGACCTGGTCCGGAGAGAAAACCCGACCTTCGACGAGGCCGCCGACGATATCCAGCTTCAGCCGGGTCGCACGGACCCACTCGCCGATCAGCCTGGAGGCGATGCTCAAATCGTCGTAGCCAAACGCGATGGCGACAGGTCCCTTGAGCTCGTCTTTGAGGGCCGGGAATCCTGCCGCCTCGGCTGCACGCCGCGCCAGCGTGTTCTTAACGACGCGGTACTCGACGTCGCCACCCCGGAGCTTGCCGCGCAAGTCCTGGATCTGGCTGACCTTCAGCCCACGGTAGTCCGTGAGCAGGGCGACTTTCGCCTTCTTCAGTTTTTCGGTCAGAACGTCGACCTGTTCGGCCTTCTGTTCCTTTCGCGCTTTCGGCAAATAAAAATCCTCCCCGCCCAGACAGACAAGGCAGGAAGGATCCACGTGTCCTTCACTTCAGATGCCTCTGCAGGAAATTAAGCGGGCGCAGCGCCCGCACCTACGGTCTAGGGCAGAAGCGAGATTATACGGAGTTCTCTTTCAGCCAGTCCTCGCGCGTGATCTCAGTCATAACCTCATCGACCCACCGCCCGTCGACGAAGCGGTCGGCCCGGAAACGCCCCACCTCTCGATAGCCGGCGGCGGCCTGGGCGCGCCCGCTCGCGACGTTGCCATCGAAGTACGACGACTTGAGCTTGCGGAGCGGCAGCTGAATGAAGGCGTAGCGAGCGCGCAGTTGCATCACCTCGCGGCCGATGCCCTTGCCCCACAACGACTTGTCACCGATCAGCGTCCCGGTGGTTCCGAATCCATTCTTCCAGTCGATTTCGCGGATGCCCGTGGTGCCCACCGCGCGGCCGTCGACCTCCACCACCCACACGACCGAGTTTGGATCCTTGGCGGTCGCCTCCAGCCATTCTTTCTCCATCTCGATCGAGGGCGGGTTGCGCCGCCCCAAAAAAAGCGTGGCCTCGAGGTCCTCGAACCAGCTCACCATCGCTGAGGCGTCGTCTGGTTTCGGCGGGCGCAATCGAACGAGCTCGCCCCGTATCACGGGGCCGTACATTGCTTCTCCCAGTCCTCACGCATCACCTCGGTCATCACGTGGTCCCGCCATTTTCCGTCGACGAACATGTCCGCGTGATGCCGCCCGATCTCCCGGTAGCCGGCGGCCGCCTGGGCTCTGGCGCTCGCCTCGTTCCCATCGATGTAAGCCGACTTGAGCTTGCGCAGTGGAAGCTGGGTGAACGCGTATCGCGTGCGCAGCTGCATGACCTCGCGGCCGAGGCCCTTGGCCCACAGCGATTTGTCGCCGATGATCGTGCCGGTCGTGCCGAACCCGTTTTTCCAGTCGATCCAATGGATATGCGTCGTTCCCACCGTCGCGCCCTCGTGCTCGACAGCCCAGAGCACCTCGTCAGGATTCCTCGCCGCCTTGTCGAGCCACTCCTTCTCCATCTCGAGCGAAGGCGGATTTCGCAACAGAAGGAGACGCGTGACCTCCATGTCCTCGAACCAGCCGATCATCACCGCCGCGTCCTCGGCATTCGGCGGCCGCAGCCGGACGAGCTTGCCCTGAATGACCGGGCCGTACATGGCCCGAAAGCCTAGCTGCTGGTGTGTAGCTTTGCCGCCTCTTTGACGTCCACCGGCACCGACGGACCCTGTGTCGCGGCCACGAAAAAGGTCCGCAGGTACTGTCCCTTCGAGGTCGCCGGCTTGTTGCGAATCAGCGCATCGACCAGCGCCGCCAGGTTCTGATGCAGCTGCGTCGAATCGAACGACACCTTGCCGATCGGCGCGTGCACGATCCCGAACTTGTCGGTCCGGAACTCCACCTTGCCGCCCTTCACCTCGCGCACCGCGCGACCGACGTCGAACGTCACCGTCCCCGACTTCGGGTTCGGCATCAGGCCGCGGGGCCCGAGGATCTTTCCAAGCGGACCGACCTTCGACATGATGTCCGGCGTCGCGACCGCGGCATCGAAGTCCGTCCAGCCCTCTGAGACCTTCTTTACGAGGTCGTCGCCGCCCACGAAGTCGGCGCCCGCCTCCTGGGCCTCCTTCGCTTTGTCCGCCGTGGCGAACACCGCGACCCGCACCTTCTTGCCGGTCCCGTTCGGCAGCACGACCGATCCGCGCACCATCTGCTCCGCGTGCCGCGGGTCGACCCCGAGCCGGATGTGGACCTCGACCGTGGCGTCGAACTTCGAGATCGACGTGTCCTTCGCCAGCGCGACCGCGGTCGCCGGGTCCAGGCCGCCGTTGCCATTGCTCGTCATGGCCGCCTCGACCTTCTTGGCCGCCTCGATGTACTTCTTCCCGCGCTTCTTCGGCATTACTCGACGATCTCCAGTCCCATCGAGCGGGCCGTGCCCTCGATCATCTTCATCGCGTGCTCGGCGTCGTAGGCGTTGAGGTCCTTGCGCTTGACCTCGACGATCTGGCGAATCGACTGCCGCGTGATGCGGCCTACCTTCTCGCGGTTCGGCTTGGCCGAACCCTTCTCGATCCCGGCAGCTCGCTTCAGCAGGTTGACCGCCGGCGGGGTCTTGAGGACGAACGAGAAGCTACGGTCCTCGTAGATCGTGATCTCGGCGGGCACGACGTCGCCGGCCTGCGCCTGGGTGCGCTCGTTGTAGGCCTTGGTGAACTCCATGATGTTGATGCCGTGCGGGCCAAGCGCGGTGCCCACCGGCGGCGCCGGAGTCGCCTTGCCGGCCTGCAATTCGAGCTTGAGGATCGCTCGGACCTTCTTCTTGCCCATCTGAGTGTCTTCTCTTCCTTCTTATGTGACCGGGTATGCGCTCAGTGGACCTTCTCGACCTGGAGTAGGTCGAGCTCGACCGGCGTTTCGCGTCCGAACATGTTGACCAGCACCTTGAGCTTGCCCTTTTCGGGGTTGATCTCGTCCACCTTGCCGTGGAAGTCCGTGAACGGTCCATCGACCACGCGCACCGACTCGCCGACTGCGAACTCGACCCGGATCTTGGGCGCTTCCTGCTTCATCTGCTTCTGGATCGCCCGGACCTCTTTTTCCTGCAGGGGAACCGGGCTGTTCGCGGAGCCGACGAAGCTCGTCACGCCAGGCGTGTTGCGGACCACGAACCACGACTCGTTCGACATGACCATCCGGACCAGGATGTAGCCCGGGAAGATCCGCTTCTGAACATGCCTGCGCTTGCCGTCCTTGATCTCGATCTCGTCTTCCATCGGGACGAGCACCTGGAGGATCTTGTCCTGCATGTCCATGGACTCGATTCTCTTCTCGAGGTTCTTCTTGACCTTCTCCTCGTGACCGGAGTACGCGTGAACCACGTACCACTGGGCGTCCTGCTCGGGAGGCGCGGCGCTCTTCTCGACAGCCATCAGTGGCTCCCGTTGTAGATGACGCGCTTGGCGAACTCGCCCAGGAGGTAGTCGGTGCCGCCAATGAACGTGCCGAGCAGGATCACGGTAAAGATCACGACCAGGGTGTAGCGGTAAAGCTCGGGCCCCGTCGGCCAGACGACCTTGCGGAGCTCTTCGTAGACCTCGCGAAGGAACCGCGCCGGAGCGAAATCCGACGACGGCTGGTCCGCTCGCTTGTCCGCTGTGACTGCCATTACTTGGTTTCCTTGTGCTCGGTGTGCTTATGGCACCACTTGCAGTATTTGCTCAGCTCGATCCGGTCAGGATCGTTCTTCTTGTTCTTGACGGTGGTGTAGTTGCGCCGCTTACACACGCCGCAAGCTAGGGTGATGATGTCTTCCATGGTTGGCTCTTTTGGTGGGGCTGAAAAGAAAAAAGCCTAGGTTACCTAGGCGCTGTCAATAGTAGCAGCCTCGCCCCTCACGGGAGCAGGATGCGGTCCAGGCTCTCCCGGAGCCACGCTACGTAGCGCTCCGGCGACCAGCCCCGGGCGTCGCGCAGGAGGCCGTGCACCTCAGGGCTCGTCATCGCCCACACGATCGCGGCGGCGTCGTCTTCGGTGAGCCCGTCCCGGAGCGGCCCTTTCGCCGCGAGCCAGGCAACCAGCTGTCGCATGTTGCGGTAGCGGTAGGCCTGGTTCTCGCCTCTCAACGCGGCGATGTCGGCGTCCACCGCCGCCGCGCCCCGGATGATGTCGTCCACCGGCCGGGCCCGCTCGACGATCGAGCTCACGTCGGCGGCGAAGGCGGCGAGCTGGGCCCTCTGCTCGGGTTCGCGCTGCACGGCTTGCGCGCCGGCCCTCGCGAGCAGGTCGAGCTCGGCCTCGTCACCCCCGACCCGCACGTTCAACAACGCCTGCAGCAGGCCCCGTTTGCTGCCGAAGCTCGCGTACACCGTGTCGACCGCCACGCCGGCATCGGCGGCGATGGCCTCCACCGTGCTGGTCGGGTATCCCTTCTCGGCGAACAGCCGTTGGGCCGCGTCCAGGATCCGCATCCGGGTCTGGCCTGCCTGCTGCCTACGGAGCGACGAGTCGTAGGTGCGCTTCGCCTTGACTTTCGGCACGGTTTCATCCTACTATGCCGGTAGTCATCCTAGTATTCCTCGGATGAATTGAATGAGGAGCAGCGACGCATGACGGTTTCCCACGAGGCGATCTACCGCCGGATCATCGAAGAGGGTTTCAACCAGGGCAACCTGGCTGTGGTCGACGAGCTCGTCGCGCCTGGCGCTCGCGAGCACCAGCGCGGCGCCAAGGACGGAATCGAGGGCACGAAGGGCACGATCAATTACCTGCGGTCGGCCTTTCCGGACTTCAAGATCACGATCGACGAGGTCGCGGTGGTCGGCGACATGGTGTGGGCCCGCCAGAAAGGCGGCGGCACCAACCTCGGCAGCTTCGCCGGCCATGCCCCGACCGGCATCAAGGCATTCATCGACGTGATCGATGTCGTCCGGATCGAGGATGGAAAGGTCGTCGAGCACTGGGGAGTCCCAGACCAGCTCGGCATGATGATGCAGCTGGGCCTCATCCCCCAACCAGTAAGGGCGTAAGCAAGGCCCCCTCCCCCGCGCCGGCGTGTCCCCCTCTCCCGCGTTAGCGGGAGAGGGCCGGGGAGAGGGCCAAACAAAGCACTACCCATATGATTCGGTCGATGGCCGCACCAACCATCGCCGTCCTGCACGGCGACCAGACCGGGGAGGAGCTGCTCCTCGAGGCGCTGCGCCTGCTCGAGCCCAGCGTGCTCGGGCTCGAGATCGAGAAGCGCGACTTCGACCTCTCCCTGGACGAACGCCGCAAGACCCGGAACGAGGTGGTGCTCGAGGCCGCGGAGGCGCTTCGCGAGCTCGGGTTCGGGATCAAGGCCGCCACCATCACCCCCGAAGGGGCGGGTGACGTGGGCAGCCCGAACGCCATCCTGCGCAAGGAGATCGACGGGCGCGTGATCGTCCGGACGGGCCGCCGCATCCCGGGCGTCAGGCCCCTGGCCGGCGTCCACGCCCCCATCTCGGTGATCCGGATGGCCGTCGACGACGCCTATGGCGCCAAGGAATGGCGCGAGGGCCATGAACTGGACGAGTGGGCCTATCGCACCGAGAAGATCAGCCGGCGGACCTGCCGCATCGTCGCCGAGTACGCCTTCAACCACGCCAAGCGCATCGAGGCCAAAGTGTTCGGCGGCCCCAAGTTCACCGTCAGCCCCGTCTACGAGGGCATGTTCAAAGAGGAGCTGGATGCGGCCGCGAAGCGCCATCCCACGGTCCGCTATGACCCGCAGCTGATCGACGCGACCTACGCGCTCCTGGTTGCCACCACCGGCGAATCGCTCGTGATACCGGCCCTCAATCGCGACGGCGACA
>Ga0073928_10010144_pt1 | contig 11291 bp, 12 predicted proteins | sample PaiPotPPA55metaG_FD_76969 | JGI IMG/M metagenome (GOLD analysis project Ga0073928, IMG submission 76969) | Iron sulfur acid spring bacterial and archeal communities from Banff, Canada, to study Microbial Dark Matter (Phase II) - Paint Pots PPA... ...
ACGGTGTTCGGCGTCTCGTTCATGGTACTTGCGCCGGAGCACCCGCTGGTCGCCGAAGTTACGACACCGGGCCAACGCGCGCAGGTCGAGGACTACGTCGCGCAGGCGCGCCGTCAGAGCGAGATCGAGCGGCTCTCGACGGTTAAGGAAAAGACCGGAGTATTCACCGGCGCTTACGCCCGCAATCTTTTCAGCAACGAGGAAATCCCCATCTGGAGCGCAGATTACGTGCTGATGGGCTACGGTACTGGCGCGATCATGGCGGCGCCGGGCGAGGACCAGCGCGATTTTGAATTTGCGAAAAAATACGGCCTCGCAATTCCCGTCGTGACCGCACCGGCGGATGGAACCGCGGGACCCGCCAATCGCGCTTTCACCGAATACGGCGTCGCGGTTAATTCGGGTTTCCTCGATGGCATGAAGACCGAAGATGCGATCCAAGCGGTCTGCAAATATGCCGAAGAGCACGAAATCGGACAACCCACTATCAGTTACCGGATGCGCGACTGGTTGATTTCGCGCCAGCGTTATTGGGGCTGCCCGATCCCGATTGTCTATTGCGAAAACGATGGCGTCGTCCCCGTGCCGGACGAACTTTTACCGGTGAGCCTGCCCGATATGACCGACTATCAACCGTCCGGCACCGGACGCTCGCCGCTTGCGAACGTCGCCGAATTCGTCAATACGACGTGCCCCAAGTGCGGCGGGCCAGCCCAGCGCGAAACCGATACGCTCGACGGCTTCGCCTGCTCATCGTGGTATTTTCTACGCTTCGCGTCGCCGCATTACGATCTCGCGCCATTCGAGAAGAATGCAGGCAATTACTGGCTACCGGTTGACCTTTATGTCGGTGGCGCCGAGCACGCGGTGATGCATTTGTTGTACGCGCGGATGTGGACCAAGGTTATGTACGACGCGGGTCTCGTGAAGTTTACCGAACCGTTCCCAGTGTTGCGCAACCAGGGGATGATCTGGGCGGCGGACGGCCAGAAGATGTCGAAGAGCAAGGGCAACGTGGTCACACCCGATGCGATGGTAGAAAAGTACGGAGCCGACGCCCTGCGCCTGTGGGAACTCTTCATGGGCCCGTTCGAAGAGGCGACCAACTGGAACGAAGAAGGGGTGGTTGGCACGGTCCGCTATCTGAACCGAGTCTGGAGCCTGGTGCGGCGTTACGTCGGAGAGGGTTGTCCCGAGGGCAGGCCCGCCCTGGAGACCCTGAAGCGGGCTCACAAGACTGTCCGGACCGCCACCGACCATATCGAGCGCTTGCGTTTCAATACCGCGCTGGCGGCATTAATGGATCAGCTCAATTATCTGCAAAAGCTGGCGCCCGAGGAGTTGGGCCGTTTCGCCGTCGAAAGTTATGTTGTGCTGCTCGCCCCGATGGCGCCGCATATCACGGAGGAGATGTGGCGGGCGTTGGGCCACCAGGAATCTGTCCATCTCGAAACCTGGCCCAAATACGACCCGGAGCTCACGCGCGATAACACTGTAACGGTGGTCGTGCAGATTAATGGAAAGGTACGCGATCGGCTGCAAGTGGATGCCGGCACTCCTGAAGAAGAAGTGCGCCGCATCGCCCTTGATCGGGAGGCGGTGAGCAAGCATTTGGGCGGCAAGGCTCCCAGTAAAGTAATTTATGTGCCCGATAAACTGATGAGCATCGTGGCCTAGCAATACAATCCCCGAATGAGTGCTTCCGTGAGAAGTAAGATGCCTCCAAACCAGGATATCGGCCTGACTCATGTCGCGCTGATGGTTACAGAAACTGACGCCAGCGTCGCCTTTTATAAGAAATACGCAGCCATGCAGGTAGTGCATCGCCGCGTCGATAGCGATACTCACCGCTCGGTAGTATGGCTCAGTGATCGAACTCGGCCATTTGTGATCGTACTGATCGAGGCTGACAAAGTTGACATGCCGCTCCGGCCGTTCGCCCATCTTGGAGTTGGCTGCCGTAGCCGTGATGAAGTGGACCGGCTGTGCCGGGACGCGGCCAGCGACGGACGTTTGGATTCGGGGCCGACGGACTCAGGCTATCCGGTCGGTTATTGGGCCTTCCTCTCCGACCCGGACGGCAACACCGTTGAAATTTCGTATGGACAGGAAATTGCGCTGACGCTGTCGAAATTCCAGCTAGGGCAGCCGCGCTGCTAACATCATGTTAGGACGATGACTCACAAAGCGGCGGTTATGCCGGAGATGCCGGAGTGGGCTGAACGTCTTCGCGGCGAATTAGCGAATCCCGCAACCACTCGTCATCGTGTTCAGGGTGATCTATCGTGTGGTGAAGTCCGCGCGATTCCTTGCGCGCCATCGCGCATCGCACTACCAACTCCGCTACTGTCACCAGGTTGCGTAATTCGATCAGGTCGGAATCGAGCAGATGATCCCAATAGTAGCTGTGGATTTCTTCCTTCAATAGTTGAATACGCCGAAACGCGCGCTCAAGGCGGCGCTCGCTTCGCACGATGCCGACATAATTCCACATCAGCCGGCGGATTTCGTCCCAGCTATGGGTTATCAACACGCGTTGCTCCGTCCGCGCCGCGCTTCCCGGATCCCATTCGGGAAATTCCGGCGGCGCCCTGAAGTCGTTGCGCAAGGACTCGCGCACGGCGCCGTACGCTCGCCGCCCCATTACCGCGGCTTCGAGCAGCGAATTAGATGCCAGGCGGTTTGCCCCGTGCAAACCTGTCATCGCCGTCTCGCCGGCAGCGTAGAGCCTCGGAATTGTGGTGCGCCCGCAGAGATCCGTCACCACGCCGCCGCACATGTAATGCGCCGCCGGCACCACCGGGATCGGCGCTGACGTGAGGTCGTAGCCAAAACTCAGACAGCGTTTGTAAATGTTAGGAAATCGCTCGCGCACATGCGTGGCGGGTTGATGGCTGATGTCGAGATAGACACAGTCGAGACCCAGCCGCTTCATTTCCGAGTCGATTGCGCGCGCAACCACATCGCGAGGCGCCAATTCTGCATCGGGGTGGTAGCGCTTCATGAAAGAAGTGCCGTCCGGCAAACGCAGAATCGCACCTTCGCCGCGAAGCGCCTCCGAAATCAGAAATGATTTGGCAGCCGGATGGTACAGGCAAGTAGGATGGAACTGGTAGAACTCCATGTTGGCGATCGGCGCGCCGGCCCGATAAGCCATCGCCACCCCGTCACCTGAGGCAATATCCGGATTGGTTGTATAGAGATAGACTTTGCCAGCACCGCCGGTAGCCAGTATCGTCGCCCGAGCGACCACTTTGCGCACCGCCATCGTCGCCTTGTTCAGGGCGTAAGCGCCCCAGCAGGCAGGATTGCTACCAGCGTGGTTTTCGATCAGCAGGTCGACCGCGACGTGGTTTTCGAGCACGCGTAAATTCGGACAGGCGGCCGCCGCTTCGCCCAATGCGCGCATGATCTCGCGGCCGGTGAGATCCTGCGCATGAAGGACCCGCCGATGGGAATGGCCGCCTTCACGGCCAAGGTCATACTCGTCTTCGCCACCGGCATCGATGCGGGTGAAGCGTGTGCCCAAGGCGATCAGTTCGCGCACAGCGTCCGGCCCACCCCGAACAATAGTCTCTACGGCCAGGCGGTCGCACAGGCCATCGCCGGCCCGCAAGGTGTCGTTAACATGGGATTCGAACGAGTCGTCGATGCTCCAGACACTGGCAATTCCGCCTTGCGCGTAGGCAGTATTGGCCTCGTCACTCGCGGCTTTAGTGAGAACCGTGACGGTGCCGACGGTGGATGCCTTGATTGCGAAGAGCAACCCGGCGATGCCGCCACCAATGACCAGGAAATCGCTGCTGATTGACTCCATATACGGGCGCGGTGCCCTCGGGGGCGAGCTTTTGACGCTAATTCAGGCCAGCGCGGGCAGTCAAGCCATCGATGGCATGGCCACGGTGCCATGCCGGGACTGAGCTGAGTCGCTGAAAAGCACGTTCTGCCCGGACTAGCCAAACCGAATCACCGCTCGAAATTCGGTCGCCTTTCGCATTGCCACACGCTGCACCTTGCCATATTGTCATTGTTAAAAGGCTGTCCAGCTTGAGAACCGTTTCGAGCGCAATACTGACAGTCGTTGAAGCGAGGCGGTTGCACTTGTCCTGCTGCCAGCGCGGGAGTTATTAAGCTCGCCTCGGTACCATTTGTGGAACGCACCATCGGTGATCCTGACCACTCCCAATCTACTCACGCTGGTTAGAATTGGCACCGTCCCGCTGTTAGTGGTGCTGCTCTTATTCCCAGGACCGGGACCATCGGCGGCAGCAGCAGCGGTGTTTTTTGCGGCTTCAATTACCGATTTTCTCGACGGCTATATCGCGCGTAACTACGGTAGCGGCAGCACGGTTGGCAAATTCCTGGACCCGTTGGCCGACAAGCTGGTGGTCACGGCAGCGCTTATCATGCTTTCAGGAATACCGCGCGCGCCACGTATACCCGCATGGATCGTGGCTGTGTTGGTATCGAGAGAAATTCTGGTTACCGGTTTACGCGCGGTCGCCGCGGCCGAGGGCCGGGTTATCGCTGCGGAGGAACTCGGCAAATACAAGATGGTGCTCCAGGTGATGGCCGTGCAAGGGTTGCTGATTCATTACACTTATTTCGATATCGATTTCTTTGCGGCAGGTCTTTTTATCCTCTGGATCGCATTGGTTCTTAGCATCTGGTCTGGGGTCGAATATTTCCTCACGGGTTTTCGGCTGCTGGCGACGCGAGAGCAGACTCAGCCGATTAAGCGCGCGATGATGTGATTCGGATCCAACGCTCATCTTCGCAACTCGCGTTGACAAGAGCAACGCGCCTGATGACAATAAAAGTCGCCCTTCTGGAGAGCGGGTGTAGCTCAGTTGGTAGAGCGTGTGCTTGCCAAGCACAAGGTCGACGGTTCGAAACCGTTCACCCGCTCCAAATAACCCACCAAGCACAGCGAAATTCTTTAGCAATCGAACTCGCAACCGCTATAGCCCTCGCCAATGTAGACGTGTTGTAGACGGTCTAGCTTGAGCGACATTAACTTGTTCAGGCGGTATTCAGCCGCGTGGACCGTGACGCACGAGCGCTATCTTTGCGCGAGACCAACGAGGTGCCGGCGGTTCTTATTCACCGTGAGTGTTCAGCATCATGAAGCGGCTTTGAACCGAAACCGAGCCTTTTAGCGGGTCTGGAGTCTGAGTCTCCGCCGGCCCACCCAGAACCCTCGTACTAGCTCGCTTCAAGTTATTGCCAGTCTGACTTTGTGTAGTACTCAGCAACAAAAACGTTACAAACGCCATGACTGTTAAATAGATCGGGTGCCGCTCGCCTGCGCGCATGGCCATCTCGTTCTTAGAGATGACGGCTCGCCAATAGTTCCGGCCCGTCGCGTGGTGAGCAATCGCACATGAGGCAGAAAACCCTCGCGTCAACATCCGCAAGCAGTGTCATCAACAGGCCCTACAAACTAGTCGCAACCGAAACAGCCCCCGCCTTTGACACTGCGTTCTCCAAAGTCGCGTATACATATTGTTCGCCGCCCGGCGTCGCACCGATGTCCGAGAGACTGCCGTCATCGTTTGCATAGGCACGCCTGGCCGGCTTACAGACTGCCAAGCAGGCGCTTACTGTGGATAAAGCTGGCCGGCAAACCGCGCCATAGTGTGGACGATCGGCCGGCGCCATTATAGACAAGACGATAGTGGAGTTGGGCAGCAGTGTTTTTTCTGCGGCTTTCTGGAGCCATTCTCTGGTTCCTCCCTGCAAGCGCCCCGCCCAGAGCAGCCGCTTTCCGACTCTCCGAATAGCTGGGGTCGGCCATGTTCATCTGCTGACCCGCAACCTGATGGTTATTCGTTCCTTCGCCAGGGAGTGGCGGAAAACTAATGACAATCGTGTTGAGCGGAGTGGACCTTGACACTGCTCAGTCCAATCGGTCTTCGGCCGCCTCGATGCCTGGACCGCCGCCCCCGCCCCGGTATGGGAGAGCGAAATGTTCAATGGCAATGGCAAAAGGTCGATGTTTGCGCCTATGGATGAGAGTCTCGATATAAAGCACTCAAGCTGCGGACGGCGAGGAGGTGGCGCGGCGCTCTATGTGCAGAAAGGCTTCGAGACCGGACACGAGCTAAATAATACCAACGTTCTCCTGAGGCCGATTGCCTAACCTGACGTCAGCTGGCTGCACCGCCGCGATGATATGGAACCAAGAATGATTGTAGTAAGCTGGGCTGGTCGAACATGAGCTTAAATTTGACCGGCGGTCGGCGGCGAGTTTGTTGAGCGGCAACCAAGTTTCAATCAATACCTAGCTGCTTCTGAGCTCGATGTTGTTCGCGTGTTCGGCTGAGGTTCGAAACACGGAAATCGCACGTTCAAGCTTTCGCTTATGCGAGTAGCGCATCACCAACCAGAGTCTTGATTTGTGACACAAGATTCGAACATGCGCCCGAGCAGTGGCGCGAATGTTATTCTCGACGCATGGCGCTTTATTAACTTAGGCACGCGCGATCTGGTTGCTCGCGTCATAACAATCCGCTGCGATGAATGTTTGCGACCGATCCGCTGGTGGAACCGCCGCGTTTGGTTGGGCGGCCACGAGCGCTGTGCACATCTGCAGTGCTTTAATGGGCAGTTATTTTTAAGGGCGCTTGTGGCAGACGAGATCCGGCGCTCGCAACTCATAGCCGCCAATCTCTCGCCGCCAACCCCAACCCGCTCCCCGCCCATCGCTAACGGCTCGGCCGACAACGAGCTGCGAAACCCTGATGTAGCTGTGATAACGCTGGAAGAACCAGTCGAACAGCTCGACGCACAACAGCAGCAGATAGAGGAACTCTCAACCAAAGCGCCTAATGACGCAAATCAGCGTCTCGACAGTCCACCGCTACGTGAGTTGGGGCAGCTTCTTTGGCATTTTCTAGGCCGGCTCGCTCCACACCGTCCACCGCGCCCGCCGCGCTTTTGTATGCTTTGTGGCGGAGTCGAATTCAGCGAAACATCGGTGTTTTGCTCCAAGTGCGGCACTTCTCTCAGGCCGTGAAGTTGACTGAGTCATCGGCTTTTGAGCGCAGAATCCTTCCAAACGACGTCAGTGATGTGCGCGGCGCATGAAGCTGTCCGTGAACTGAGCACACAGGCTGGCATGTACATTGCGCTCACAAGTTAATGCAACTTGATAGGAGCGCACTCTTGCCAAGCAGCTCGCGATCATCTCTCAGGGGGAGGACGACCCTGAGAGCAGATTGAGTGGACTGCATCAAGGGTCTTGAGAATGCAAGTCTTTGGGTTTACGCAACTCATCGCGGGCGAGGATATGCTGCCACTTGGACTGATGACCATCTGCGCGATCGAGCTGTGCCGGCACTGGGAGATGCTGCGTTTGACATCGAGCCGTTCACGCGCAACCGCTCGCCGCAAATCAGGACGCCGGCACCGCCATTAGTGTCTCGAATCAGAACACTCGCGATCTGGCGGCTCTCCGGACTACTTCACGCGAAATTTAAAGAGCTATTCACCGAGGCTGCAACTTACTACTTCGTGAAGATCTGTGGAGAGGAGGAATGAATACGAGACACGACTTGTATATCGCACAATGAGCAATGTTCGAGGAGCTTTCGCTGGGAAACTCCAGTTGGGGCGACCTTAACCGCAACTGACTGACTATGCCGATTTGGCGATAATCCTGCAAAATTTCGGATCATGCCCTACCTAGCAAGGAGCTCAGGCGTCAGCAGCTCGATTGCGGCCGTTACGGGCGTCTTCATGGTAAACCTGAACGCTGATGCGAAGAGGAGGGGCGGCAAGAGAACACTATCGCTCTCGGAGAGAGGTATCATGCGCCGGTTCTTTAGAATTATTCCTATCCTGGCGGCGATCCAGGTTTTTACTGCAATGTCGGCGTTTGGTTTCTACCTGGATCCCACGCCCGATCCAGAGCCGCCCTTGGTGGTTTGCGATAGCCAGCAATATGCGCTCTGCGCCGAGGCGAGTTGCTTCGTCTATGCCGGAGTCGCTTATTGCAAGTGCGATATCAAGAGGGGTGACAGTATCAGTCTGCAGCTCAGCTACTCGAGCCCTGCGGGCGAGCGAAATGTCTGTGACGTGAACCAGCAGGGTAGGACGAATGGCTATATTATGAGTACCTACAGCCTTCCGGAAAATGTGAAGAAGGGTGGTAGCGCCGCGGTTTACACCTGCCCCGGATGGGCTGATGCGGGAAGTGGGGTAATCGCGCCCGTAGCCTATGGCCAGTGTGACGGCGGCTTTTGTTTCAAGAGCACCTCAGGCAAGAGGATACCCGGTTTCACTGGCCGGCTCCGGAAGAATGAGATCATTTGCTCCTGCCCGATCTCGACTGATGCGACGCCAGGCAGCTCGGATAGCTTCGGATATCAGGTCTTTGGCCCATACCATACGGAGGCAGCGATCGGGAGCAGATGTGTCGCTAGCGCCTGTAACGCGTGTAGCATCCCTAACCCTACTGCTAATGGAACTACTATTCCCGTCGGAGCCCCGACCGGAGTCGGGAAATTTCTTGCGCTAAAGCTGGATGGGCCACCAATTCCGTATATCAACGAGTGTCTATGCTCATGCCAGGATTCAGACACGAACGGCGCCATCTCCTGTACGGTGGGAGAGGATCGGACGCCTTAGCCAGTCGCATGGCGTTACACTCGTCGTTAATGCGCTGGGTGTTGGTTGTTACTACAGCGCTATAGCGCTGGCTGCGCGGTGTTTTTATCGCGCGGTCAGTAGCCGATTCCGCTTACGGCTGTCAAATGCGGAATCGCCGCCGGCCGTCATGCCGCTGCCGACCTTTGCCGGCTCGAATGCCTGCGGCGATTGCCATCACGAAGAACTGAAGCGATGGGATCGGCCCGCATCATCAGCTTGCGACGCACCTGCCACCGATGCGACCGTTCTTGGCAATTTCAGCGGTGCGACGATCGCGAACGCGGGCATAAGCTCGACGTTCTCCCGCCGCGGCGAGAAATTCATAGTGCGCACCGATGGGTCCGACGGTGCGCTGCACGACTACGAAATCGAATTCAGGTTAGGAGTTGCACCGCTCCAGTACTATCTCATGGCGACGCGGGGAGGGCGCCTGCAGGCGCTCGGGATCGCGTGGGACAGCCGATCACGGCAATGCGGCGGTGGTCCTTTTCTCAACCCGGGTCGCAAGCTTCCCGCGTCCGATTCGTTAGATTACACCGGCATCGGTCAGACTTGGAATTACAGGTGCGCGAACTGTCACTCCACCAACGTCCGGCAAGAGCTACGATTACCAAAGCCGGATCTATGCAACGACGTACGCCGCGATCGTCAGATGCGAAGGTTGCCACGGACCCGGTTCCAATCACCTTGCGTGGGCCAAGACAGCTGGGCCATTGGAGTAAACTCGGCGCTCTCCAAGATCCTGTGCGGGCGGTTGGGAAACGGCGAAGGTGCTCGCTCGTGCACCGCCGAATATCCGTTCAGGCGACCTGGCCAGCGCTTTTTTGGGTAGGCGACAGACGAATACATTGCCGCGCAAGAATTGAATGCGGATCGCCTCGAGCGCTTTTGAGTCCCGGCGCGCTATTCGCCAGGCTGGGAAACCTCGATCATGCCGAGGCCGAGCTCAAAAGCGCTCTTGCCCCCGACCCATCGTTTGCGCCGGCCGCAGTTAGGATACGCCTACTTCCTGCTCGACCACCTTATCGATCTCAGTGAACGAAGACGCGGATGTCTCGCTCTTCGTGGTTCACCTGTAACCCTGAAGATTTCAGGCGTCTTCGAATGCGACGTCTTCCCATAACGTGAACCGGCTGTTGGAACCGTCGATAGCTTGCGGAATCGTTCCTGCCTGAAGCTTGAGCGAGAGAATTGCAGTGGCCGTGAAGATTTCTTCAGTCACCTGCTAAGCTCTCACCATGAGCAAGCAGCCCAGCCTGATCGCATATGCGGACGGCTCGTGTCTCGGAAACCCCGGACCGGGTGGATGGGGAGTTGTGCTCGTAAGCAGTGACGGATCCCGGCTCGAATTCTCTGCCGCCGCTGGCGCTACCACTAACAATCGAATGGAAATTACCGCGGCAATTGAAGCGTTACGTAGATTGCCACCCGGCGCTGAGGTCACGATTCGCACTGACAGCCAATATCTGGTCAACACTATGACGTTGGGCTGGAAAAGGCGGGAAAATCTCGACCTCTGGAAAATGCTCGATGCCGAAGTCGCGCAGCGCAAGGCTAGGTGGGAATGGGTGCGAGGCCATTCCGGGGATACTTTCAACGAACGGGCCGACGAACTGGCTCGCAGCGCGGCCCTCGGCAAACCGCAGAGCCCTTCAGCTGACTCTTTCGAAATGAACGCCGTGCCGGCTGGCGCATTGCACACCCACCGGCCAGATGCTACGGCACGAGACTCTGCGCCGGCTGAACAGATACTACCGTCTGAGCCGTCGGCATTGAGTAATCAGCTTACGGCAGGGGCTGAGAACGAGGCCGAGATTGCCCAGCTACTCCGGCCATTGCTTGAAGTACATGAAACGCTGCGCCGATGCGCTGGTTGCCATCGGGCATTTGTCACGACTGGTAATCCTCCGCGCATGCAGGCTTATTGTTCGCTCGCTGCATGCCAGTTAAAGCAGCGAAGAAATTCGTCGAGCTAAATTGCGTCGTCGGCCGAGGTGAGCAAACAAATGGGCTTCCATGAAGTTATGTCGGCTCCAAATCGGTTACAATCGCACTTGGCATGAAGTTATCAGCTTCGATGTGCTGTATCTACTATTGAATTAAATATTAGCAGACACTATCTCGCCTTTTTCTTGATTTCGGTGTACATGCCTTTAGTATCCGTGCAGGGTTAAGTGGTGCCTAATAACTGGCAAACGGGCTGCGGTGGATTCCTCCGAAGCCGAAAGGGAGAAGTTGTGGGAAAAAAGCTTGCTCATAGTCTGATGTGGGTGGCTGCACTGTCATTCGTTACAGGCTGCGCTTCGATGACTGACCGAGAGAAGTGCATTCTGTTATACACTGGTGGCGGGGCAGTCGGCGCCGGCGGCATCGGTACGGGTGTAGCGCTGTCGAAGAGGGATGCAGATCAGTATCTTGCCTGGGTCGTACCGGCTAGCGTAGGTGGCGGCGCTTTGCTCGGCGCCATAGCTGGCTACTTCCTGTGCGCCGAAGCAGCGCCACCCCCGCCGCCCCCACCCCCTCCCCCTCCCCCCCCGCCTCCACCTCCCCCCCCGCCTCCGCCGCCACAGAAGATCATTCTGCGTGGCGTCCACTTTGACTTCGATAGGGCGGTGATTCGGTCGGTCGACAGACCCGTG
>Ga0073928_10010145_pt1 | contig 11291 bp, 9 predicted proteins | sample PaiPotPPA55metaG_FD_76969 | JGI IMG/M metagenome (GOLD analysis project Ga0073928, IMG submission 76969) | Iron sulfur acid spring bacterial and archeal communities from Banff, Canada, to study Microbial Dark Matter (Phase II) - Paint Pots PPA... ...
AATCTTGAAGACCGTGGCACAGCGCCTGAAGAATCCTGGTCCCTAGCGACTCGACGACATCGCGGCGCTAGCGCTGCTTCCCATTCGTCCTCGGCCTCACAGGTACACCTACAACTCCATATTCCCTGTGAGGGATATGGTGGTACTGGCCATTGCTTCCGTTGCTGCACAGGGAATCGTAACTGGCGGGGGGGTTATACTGCGTGCGCCCGGGGCGCGCCCGAAAGTTCTGCGACGATTTTGCGCAACGCAACTAAGAGGGGCTCTGCCCCCTGGTCCAGCGCGAGGTCCGTTTTCGTAAGGAAGGCGAAGGCTCCGTCGTCGCGCAACCGGTCGGCATTGCTGTGTGAAAGTCCGGTCAGTATTACGACCGGAATCGCCGCGGTTGCGGGGTCTTTCTTCAGTGCCTTCAGAACTTCCAGGCCACTCAGTTTTGGCAACATCATGTCGAGCAGAATCAGGCCTGGCCGATTCTCATTCGCCATGAGCAAGGCTTCATCTCCATCGGCGGCAAAGGCGATCTCATAGCCCGCGCGGGCCAACGCCCGTCCGGTGGCGAGTCTCAATAATTTGTTGTCTTCCACAAGCAGGATTTTCATAAGATCACCTCAACCGTTCCGGCACGCACTTCCGGCGCTTGGGACTGTAATTCGCGCAGGTGTTGGTGCTAGCCTTATCGCTATGCAGAATCCGGTCAAAGAACGCATCGCCAAGTTGCGGGACGAGATAGCGCAAATCAGTGAGGCGAACCGGCTCTACTTGCTGGGCGGCAAAAACAAACTGGGCGCGACCGGGGACCACGCCCGCCGCCTTCAGCGATTGCAGGAAATTCTGGACGAATTGGTGGCGCTCACCGACTGGAAAAAGCTGTGAGGACCGGCCTTCCGCTCTCACGATCTTTTTCCCGGATGGGAATTCGGGGGCAATGACAGTCTTCGCCGACCAGTCAGGGCACACTGCAGGCACCTACCAAGTGTTCTGCATCCGGATAGGGAACCTGATCTACGCGGCACCACGCTTCTGCACTCGGTTGCTTCGGGTGGATTCCACTACCCGGCATTGAAATTCGTTTAATTCCCTGGCCATCCCTTGGGCTATTTCCTGAATTGCACAGACACGCTTTCCGCATTGCGACTCTGTTCTTAAATGATCGCCCAGCAGATCACAGTGACCGACAATGACAGCCAGTTTGTTCACCAGATCACGCACCATCGGGAGCGTAAGCTCGCGGGTCAGATCAATTGATTTCTGCACACTGCGACATCACTTTCTCGTCCTTTGGCTCGATGGTTCTCCAGCTTGTTTGCCTCAACCTGCTGCCAGCAAGAAGGGGTTGCGATGCCAGTCTGTGCTGAGGTTGGACAGGAACCAGCTCCCACCTCTCCGATCGACCTTCCGCAAGTCGGACACGGACACAGATAGCGCATGGTTTCTTGGTCCCGTTCCGTTCGTTAATATCGATAGTGCTCCACGATAGGTGCGCCGAGATGTTCAATGTTGAACACTTCTGAAGGTTATCGTGGAATACCAACCCCCCGCGCTAAGAGATTCCGGAATTATTTCGCAACTGTGCAATGTTGGACAGACAACGTACCGGCGACGACTGTAAATTGAACGAATTGTTGAAGGCGTAAAGGAACGAATGCGGACCTCCCCCATTGCCCGCATCTTCCTCTCGGTGGCGCAGCCAATGGGACGCTGCGCCACGCGGTCGGGGGGATGATGACAGAATGCCTTTTGCCGCAAGCCTCCTGGTAGGACGAACGGTCTGACGAACGGAACTAGCCCGCACGACTCGCCGGCCACCGAAGATTGCGTCTCAGTAGATCCCAATTGTTTTGGGGATGCGGGGCGTGGCTTTCTGACGCAAAGGCTTGAGCGCTAGGCTGCTGCCGACTTGGGTGAGGCTTTTGTAAAGGCTCCCATTGTCTGGGTCAACTGTGCATCCACTTCGTCCGCGATGATCATGACATCCGGCAACAGCAGGCTGAAGTCCAGCACGCTCAGATTCTTATGCAATGTTCCGAAAATCGTCACCTGAAGGATTCGTGATTCATGGATCAGCATGGCGGCGGCATATCCTTGCTTCCGTCGCAGCGTGCCATGCGCGACGGCGGCAAGGGACGCGATTGCATCGCTGTCTTCGTCGGTCGACTTGGTCTTGCCCAGACGTACTACCAGGTCGTCAACCAGCTTCGGAAGATGTCCGGTGCGCTCATCATCGCTGAGATGAAGATGGTTGAGTTCGGGGGTGTGCTTTGTTCGTACCAGCCAGTCTGCGATGAGAGAGGTTTTACAGCGGGCCAGGATTGCGGCCACGCTCTCTGTGCTTGCAGGTTGCGATTTACCATCCGCCAGCGTAGGCGGGCGCGCGTTCGGCGCTGTGATTGGAGTAGACATGGACACCACCTTCTTGTACGACTAATGACAAGATAGTCCCGGACCTGCCCTCAAGACTGGTCAATTCTGAACAGGAGCGCTTATTCGGGCAAAGAGGCTGGAATCGGTGTCTGAACCAGCCATCGCACGACTGAAAACATCCTCAATGGGGCAGGGAAGAGCAATTCTGTCCGCAGCCTGCTCGAATCCCGGAGTTACGAAAGCAGGACGTAGATTCCCAGACCGATGAATACCAGTGGCACTGCCCAATGGCCGCAGCGATCCACGGAGCGCAGAATAAGCGAGCGCTTTCCCAGCCACCGGCCGACCGCGCACCATATCGCGACCATCACGGCATACACGGTGAGGATCAACCGGTGAGGATCAACCAAAGATAGGCTCGGCGGTTCACGAAGAATGGCACATATACGCCGATGTTGTCGGCGCCGTTTGCGAGCGTCACCAGGGCGATCGATGCCTCTTTCTAACAGGTAGCTGAGGCCCAGGCCGCCTCGGTTGAGTCGTGGAGACAATGTGCTGTTCCAAGAAGTAGGAGAGAGAAGAAGGGCAAGGACTCCCAATCAGTAAACAGAGACGGGTTGGGCCGCAAGTTAGCAGTGGTCTCTTCCACTTCACTCTGCTCAATCGCGGTTCGGGCCGCCAACAGGTTGTCTTGTGCTGAAGTGCCATTTGGATGGCTTCGTCAAGGGTGACACTGGTCGGCCCTGTGCTTTGGCAAAATGCAGGACCGGCCAACGCGCACGCCAATCTTGCGCTCGTTACTAGATTGGCGCCGATTTTCCGGAACAATCCATGAAGACGCCGCCCCTAGACAAGGGAGCCACAACCAAAAGATTCCCCGCTGCGGATGCGGCGCAAAACAAACCGCGCCGTGCGCTCCGGAGTCCCTCCTCTGCCCTCGGCTGACCACGAACGCAGCGCCACCTTTCTTACTGAGATCGTAATGGGGGCGATAAGAAATATGAATTGGACTCTGTTTACGCCCGCCCTTACTGTCTACGGATCGTTTACACCCCGCTCATTCGCGATGGGAGTAAGGAACCGTTTCTTTGACTGTAAGAACGTTAGGAGTCTCGCCTGACGGAGAACTTCACGTAATTCGAATCTCGGAAGAGCAATAGCGCGAAGAACAGGCATCGTATGACACGGACCCACAAAATCTGGCCCGCCTTCGTTCGGACCGTAGCTGGCTGTCTTCTGATCGGGCTGACTACTTTCATCTGTTTTCGCCTCCACCTGAATTTCAGTGTTACCGGTTTCATCTACTTGATTTTGATTGTGCTGCAGTCCCTGGCAGGGAGTTTCGCGTCGTCTGCTGTAGTCTCGGTGGTTGCAGTTCTCTGTCTGGATTTCTTCTTTACACTTCCTCTCTTTTCTTTCGAGGTTACGAATTCACTGGACATCCTGGCACTGATTTCGTTCTTAACTACGGGGCTGGTCATTACTCGACTCACCACCCTGGTACGCAACGAGGCAGCGGCCTCGGATCGTCAGCGGCGTCAGGTGGATCGACTGTACCACCTGGCGCAAAAACTCCTCGCCTTGGATCCCGAAACGACGACTTTCGCCGCGTCGGCCGAACTATTTCAGGATATTTTTGGTCTTCAGGCGGTGTGCCTGTTTGATGCAGCCACGGGAGAAATCCATTGCACGGGCGATCAACCCAACGGCCTCGCCGAGCAGACCAAGGCCGTACATTCCTCCGGCGAAGATCGTGAGGATGCAGGTTCCGGAATTCTAACGCGATGCTTACATGCGGGGGGAAACACAATTGGAGCCGTCAGCTTCGAAGGTCTGCGAGATTCGGAACTATCGACCGGACCCCTTTCTGCGCTGGCTGCTGCCATGCTGGAAAGGACGAGTACCTTCCGCAAGGCAAGCCAGGCCAAGGCCGCTGCCCAGGCGGAGTCCTTTCGCGGAGCCATTCTGGATGCCCTTGCCCACGAGTTCAAGACTCCACTCGCGACAATCGTAACGGCCGCGGGGGGCTTCCGCGAACTTGGCCCCCTTTGCCCTGAACAGATCGAATTGACGGATATTGTGGAAACGGAGGCTTCTCGCCTCGGTCTGCTGACCTCCCGATTGCTCCGAACTGCGCAGCTGGATCGAGACGAGGTGAGGCCGAAACTGGAGTTCACGAATATCGCCGAGCTGGTTACGGTCGTGGCGGACCAGTACTCACGACAATGGACCGACCGAGAGCTCTCCGTTCGGAACGAAGGATCGGATGCCGGGGTGATGGCGGACCCCGAATTACTCCAACTGGCTTTCGGACAGCTACTCGATAACGCGTGCAAATATTCCGCCCCTGGTTCCGCAGTTACGGTCAGCATTGATTCGCGCGATGAGTGGGTGGCCATACGGACATCCAACAGTGGCAGCGGCATTCGGCTGAGTGAGCGGTCGCGTATTTTTGAGCGGTTCTACCGCGGAACTGAAGTCCGACATAGAGCGCCGGGTTCAGGTCTGGGTTTATACGTGGCACGGAAGATCGTTCACGCACACGGAGGAAGCCTGGATCTGGAAATGGCGACGACCGCCCAGCAGGAGACAACTTTCCGTCTGGCTCTCCCCCGGGCGGACGCTTCGGATCATGCTGGCGTGTGCCAGGTCGGATCAGTTTCTTTGGAAAGGTTTGCGAGCTAAAAAGGGCTCAAGCTTACTATGAACACGGACCGGCTCAACGCACTCATCGTAGATGACGAATCTTCCTTTCGCCGAGTGCTGCGGACCTCGTTGACCGCCAGCGGGTTTGCGACTGACGAGGCGCGATGCGGTGAAGAAGCCCTCGCCACTCTTGCCCGATCCAGTTTTGACCTGGTGCTGCTAGATGTGAATATGCCGGGGATGGGCGGTGTGGCAGCCTGCCGCGAGATTCGCACCCACATGCCGAACATCGGCATCGTGATGGTCACTGTTCAGGACGGCGAGAGTGAGATGGTGACGGCCTTGGAGGCAGGTGCGGACGACTACATCACAAAACCCATCCGCCTCCGCGAGTTGGTCGCCCGGCTGAGGGCAGTTTCGCGGAGACTACAGACCGAGAATGCTGTCGAACCAACAATGTTGCAGGCCGGCGACTTGGAGCTTGATGTGAATCGGCATCTGGTCTACCGGCAGGGGGAAGTCGTCCATCTCACTCCAACGGAGTTCGAATTGCTGGCGCTGCTCATGCGAAATCAGGGATATCCAGTTACGCACGCGAAACTGCTGCGCTCCATCTGGGGACCGGAATATGGCACTGAGCTGGACTACCTGCGCTCTTTCGTCAAGACTCTACGTCAGAAAATTGAAGATGATCCCGCCAAACCAAAATACATTGTAACGGAACCATGGCTTGGATACCGGTTCTGTAATCCTGTCGATAGCTATTCTCCCGGGTCACAAAAAGCCTCCCTCTAGAAGCATTCCGCCAATCGGGTACAGGCTTCTTTCATTTCTCCGATCAACGAATTTTATCCAGGTCAGTTGAATTATTCATTCTGATCTTCACGGCTTCTTCACGCCGTACCCTCTAGGCTTCTCACCACATTAGGGCCATTCTTTAGGCTCCCCTCTGCTGATCGTCCTGTGTGCGGCCCTCGATTGGGGTGGTGTGTGGAATCCAGGTCCGCGCCAAGCCGGAAGCGAAGCGAGACGGGACCGAGGACTGTTCGAGCAAAACTGTTCGTGATCGAAAACCCTTTATTCGCTCTTTATGAATTTCTTACTCGCTCTTTATGAGTTTTCAGATGTGATGGTGATCTGACCACCATGAAAAAGGCTTCAACGATTGTTGGCCGCTTAGTCGGATTGGATGAACGCTACTCGCAGGACAGGAACCGGACTTCGGACCGGAAAGGATTCTAACTTTGACGACCATGAGAACTCTATCGCGTAAGCCAGTGGCGGTTTCAGCTTTCCTCCCGACGCTTGTTTTGGGTTTCGGTGTTGGGCAGGGTGTGCGCTGTTACGCCCAGACGGAGACTCCAGCCGCCGCACAGCAGAAGGTGGCTGGGCTGCGCGAACCGTCACCCAGCGACGCAGGTACAACGAATAGTGCGGCGCCGGCGGCCGCTCATCCCGCGGCCAAGCCCGATCCGGAAATCTCGCTTGACGTCGCCAAGGAACTGGCCGTCATGAAGGCGCGCATCGAACAACTCGAAGCGGAGCTGAAAAGTCATGCCGCGCCGGAACCCGCGCCGGCGGCAAAGATAACGGAACCCGCTCCCCCCACCGCCGTGGGCAATCCTGCTGCCCCGGTGGAGCAGCAGGCTGCCGATACTGCCGCCAAGCCGAAAAGGCCAGAACCCACGGTTCCGTTTGCCTACGCCGACTGGACTTGGCTGAACGGTAACCCGCGTAACAAAGATGCGGTTTGGGATTCGAAATTCTTCACCCCGGAAATCAGATTCGACACCGACTTCGTAAGCAGCTTCAACCATCCTAAGGATGACACGCTCGGTGGATCGACCGAGATCTTCCGGTCGAACGAGATCCAGGTCGAGCAGATCAGCTTCGGGGGAGACTTTCACTGGCAAAACGTTCGCGGCAGAGTCTTAACTCTGGGAGGCATGTTTGGAGTCACGACGCCAAGGAACGACGGCAGCGTAGGACGCGGCCAGTGGGACCTCCGTGGCGCGTACAAATACTTCGCCGAAGCCTACGGCGGATACCACTTCAACGTAAACCATGGGCTCAACGTCGATGCCGGAATCTTCGTGTCCTACATCGGCCTCTTCAGCTACTACAACTTTGACAACTGGGCTTATCAGCCGTCCTTTGTATCATCTAACACTCCGTGGTTCTTCAATGGCCTGCGCATCCAGTGGTTCCCCACCGACAAACTGAAGATCGAGCCTTGGATCATCAACGGATGGCAATCCTACGGCAGATTCGGCACGAAGCCCGGCCTCGGAGGACAGATTCTGTGGCGTCCCAAGCCGTGGGTGTCCTTGGTCTTCAACAACTACGGCATGGGCGAGGACACGCTGTGGACCGGCACTGTTCCGCTGGGCCGGTCCCGTATTCACACCGACGACAGCATCGAGATCAAGTATTACGACAATCCGACCAAGTTCGTGGACAAGATGGCATTTTCGCTCACCGGCGATCTCGGCTGCGAGTATGGCGGTGGAGTCAGTTGCCATAAAAATAACCCTCTCGTCGCCAGCGCAACGGGCGGGCCAAAGGGTGGGCCAAAGCAGAGCTTCGCGGGGTGGATGTTGTACAACCGTACTTGGTTCAAAAAAGACCAGTACGCAATCACGCTTGGTGGTGGTGTGTTGGACAATCCAGGGCGCTACCTGACCCTGCTGCAACCGATCAACGGAGCCGATGCGGTCTCCGGGTCAGCCTACTTCCCAGGGTCCCCCGGGTTGCCGTTCAAAGCCTGGGATACTTCAGCCACTTTCATGTGGATGCCCAAGCAGTACATCAGTTTCCTTTGGGAATTCGGGTATCGGACGGCCCAGCAGGCGTATTACACCGGGCGCGGTGGGATCACGCCTCCGGGCGGCAACAACGGATCTCCCCAGTTCTATGCTTGCAACGACGGGAGTTCGACCGGCATCGGATGGGCTCCAAACCCCAGCAATCCCTTCGACCCGGTAGGCGCCAACCTCGGTGCCGCGCGGACGGCCTGCAGTCCGACCACAACCTCGCACGGAGGCTTGTGGACTCCCGACCTCCGCAAAGATGAGCCCAGTCTGCGAATGGCGATCATGGTGAAGTTCTAACTGGACGACAAAGGAGACGAGACCACGAAATGCGCGACATGAACCGGAGCGGCCTTCGACAGGCGTTTCCAGCCAGGGAACTGCTCCGCTCTTTCTTTGTGCTTTCTCTCTCGGCTGCGCTGTTGGTGCTGGTCGGCTGCACAGCGCATGCGGACCCCGCCGCCGAGGCCCCTCCCCCCGCAAACGTCGTGCCCGGAGCGGATCCTGCCCTGTTCAAGGTGGATCATCCCGAACAATTCCCGCTCGCGGCTGCCGAAGAGCATCCCACGACTTCGGAGTTGGTGGTCACTGGGACAGTTACGCCCGATGTCGCTCGCAACGTCCCGGTGGTCTCGCTGGCGTCCGGGCGTGTCGTTGCCATTCACGCGCGACTCGGCGACACCGTGCAGAAAGGCCAGTTGTTGCTGACTATTCGCAGCGACGATGTCGCTGGCGGCTTCGACGCCTACCGCAAAGCCGTGAGCGATGAACTTCTCGCTCGAAAGCAGTTGAACCGCGCGTTGGACCTGTATGCCCACGGCGCCATCGCCCAACAAGATCTCGAGGTTGCGCAAGACACCGCGGATGATGCCAAGGTTACCCTCGAGACCGCGACCGAGCATCTGCGTCTCCTGGGCAACGATCCCGACAAGCCCATGGGCATCGTGGAAATTGTTGCGCCTACCACGGGCATCATCACCGATCAAGAAGTGACCAATGCGGCGACCGTGCAGGCGTACTCGTCACCCAGTCCATTTACGATTTCCGATATCTCGACGATCTGGATTGTCTGCGACGTGTACGAGAACGACCTGCCCAGCGTCAGGCTCGGCGACACCGCCGAAATCATTCTGAATGCCTATCCTGACCAACCGCTTAAAGGGAAGGTAAGCAACATTGGCGCGGTTCTTGACCCCAGCATTCGCACTGCAAAAGTGCGCATCGAAGTCCAGAATCCCGGAATGATGCGGCTGGGCATGTTCGTGAGGGCCACATTTCGCGGCCAAAAAACAGAGATGCACACGATGGTCCCGGCATCCGCCGTACTGCGCATGCACGATCGCGATTTTGTTTTCATTCCCGCGCCCGACAGGAAGTTTCGCCGCGTGGAAGTCGTCAGTGGAGATGTGCTGACCGGGGACACGAATCTGCAGGAAATCCAGTCAGGCCTCAAGCCAGGACAACAAGTGGTCAGGAACGCCCTGGTGTTGGACCACGTGCTCGCGCAATAACGGATGGGAAGAATACATCCGGCCTCGCGAGTATGGCAAATGACGGACATCCCAGAGCAGCGGCCGTCAGGTGCGGTTGAGCCGGCGCATCGGCGAACAGGACAGGTCAAGGAATGATTCGGGCCCTCGTAGACTTTGCGCTGAACAACAAGTTTGTGGTGCTGGCCATCGCCCTCTTGCTGGCCGGCTGGGGAGCCATCTCGTTCCACAACCTCCCCGTCGAAGCCTATCCCGATATCGCCGACAACTATGTGACGGTCATTACGCAATGGCCAGGCCGCTCTGCTGAGGAGGTGGAACAGCAGGTCACGATCCCCATCGAGATTCAAATGTCGGGAATGCCACACATGGCTTTTCTGCGCTCCGAATCGATTTTCGGACTGTCGTTCGTGATCATGATCTTCGACGACAGCTCGGTGAACGATTGGAATCGCCAGAAGGTGCTTGAGAGGTTAACTCAGGTTAACCTTCCCCCAGGTCAAAACCTTCAGCCCCAAATCGGCACCGACTGGAGCACCACCGGACAGATCTACTGGTACACGCTGCGAAGCACGAATCCGCGCTACGACCTGATGGAACTCAGGTCCATCGAAGACTGGGTTCTGCTGAAGCAGTTCAAGTCCGTTCCGAATGTGGTGGACGTTTCCGACTTCGGCGGCACGGTACGCGAGTATCAGGTACGCGTCGATCCCAACAAGTTGGTCTCCTACGGATTGAGCATCGGCCAGGTGGAGCAGCAGCTCGCCAATAACAACATCAATGCCGGCGGCAGCTTCGTTGAAGTCGGCATGCAGCAGATGAATGTCCGCGCCCTAGGCCTGTTTACCCGCGTGCGCGACATCGAGGACACCGTTCTAAAGACCCAAACCGGAACCGCCCTGCGGGTGAAGGACATCGCCGAAGTCACGCAGGGTCCCAAAATCCGCCTGGGCCACATGGCACGAGCCAATCACATGGAAGACGGCCGCATCATCGACGAGCCCGACATCATTCAAGGCGCGGTGCTGATGCGCAAAGGCGCCGAAGAACAGCCCACGCTCGACGCCATCCACAAGAAAGTCGACGACTTTAACAACGGCCTCCTGCCTCCCGGCGTGAAGGTCATTCCCATGCTCGACCGCAGCGACCTCCTCCATTTCACGCTGCATACTGTCATGCACAACCTGTCCGAGGGCATGATCCTGGTCAGCGTTATTCTGTTCCTGTTTCTTTTGAATGTCCGCGCGGCGCTCATCGTCGCGCTGACGATTCCATTCTCACTTCTGTTTGCCTCGATCTGGCTGGATTTGAGCCACATTCCAGCGAATCTTCTCTCTCTCGGGGCCCTCGATTTCGGAATGGTGGTAGACGGCGCGGTGGTTATGGTCGAAAACATCGTCCGGCACATGAGCCGCCTGAACAACGGACATGGATCGCCGAACAAGAAGACGCCCGCCGAGGCCATTCGCGAAGCGGCGCATGAGGTGCAGCGGCCCGTCTTCTATGCGATCGCCATCATCATCACCGCCTATTTGCCGATCTTCACGCTGCAACGCGTGGAGGGTCGACTGTTCCGCCCCATGGCTTGGACCGTGGCTCTCGCGCTGCTCGGCGCCATGACCTTTTCGGTTCTCATCGCGCCAGTGCTTGCGGGCTTATTGTTCCGCAATGGCGTCCACGAACGGCACAACCGCGTACTCGATTATCTGACGGAGCGCTACCGCGAGCGGTTGCGATGGGCGGTTCAGCACCGCTGGATCGTGGCGGGCATTGGAATCGCCGCTTTGGCGGGAACGCTCTATTTGGGATTTGGTGGTGTCATTGGCGCCGAGTTTTTACCCCATCTCGATGAGGGTGCCATTTGGGCCCGGGGCACTCTGGCGAATAGTACAAGTCTCTCGGAAGGCGAAAAATTCACCACTAACGAGCGTTATGTTTTCGCCTCTTTCCCGGAAGTGAAAACGGTGGTATCGGAGGTGGGCCG
>Ga0073928_10010146_pt1 | contig 11290 bp, 9 predicted proteins | sample PaiPotPPA55metaG_FD_76969 | JGI IMG/M metagenome (GOLD analysis project Ga0073928, IMG submission 76969) | Iron sulfur acid spring bacterial and archeal communities from Banff, Canada, to study Microbial Dark Matter (Phase II) - Paint Pots PPA... ...
CGTGGGTGCATTCCTACGTCTCCGACGACAAGAAGAAAACGTACTGCATCTACGACGGTCCGAACGAAGCCGCGATTCGCGAGTCGGCCGAGCGTAACGGACTACCCGTCGACTCGGTAAAGCAGGTGACGGTCCTCGACCCGTACTTCTACCACTAGCGGGAAGGTTATGGTTCGGCGACGGGCGTGAGCGCGACCCCGATCGCCTCGACCAAGTCGGAGACGGTCTTGATCGGAGCGCCGCCCCGCGGATAGTCGAATTCAGCCGCGTCGCCGCTACCGGAGAGTGCAGTCCAGAATCCCTTGCCGGAACGCTCAAAAGCAACCACACCTCCGCCGCCTTCGAATGCGAAGGTGAACTTCGGCTGGTTGAAGTTACCGGGCGCGAAGACGTCTACGTCGACCTGGCTGCCGCTATACGCCGCATATATTCCGATGTTCCCCTGTGTGTCGATGCCGAACAGATCCGGATTCGCGATGCCTGGGATGCTGATCTGGGCGAAGGTTTTCGCCTTGCATCCACTCGTGATCTCGCCGAACACGGGGGCGAAACTGGCATTCTCTCCGGAGACATACAGGTTGCCGGCCGCATCGAACGCTCCGAAATAAGGCCGATAGATGTCGCTGGAGGAAACGCTGGCGCATGGCGTCGTTGCACCCTTGCGAAAGAAGGCAACGTTCCCTTGGCTGCAACTCGGCGCGCTGCAAAGGTTGATCGCCGCAGTCAAGCCTGCGCTTGAGACGGCGACGCCGACAGGGAACTCCGTCGGTTCGCTGATGGTTCGAACGATCGAGGACGACGTATAAGGCGGGGCCAGCTCGATCACTTCAGCATCGTTCGTGTTCGCGATGTACAAATGTCTCGATTTGTCGGTAGCCACTCCCTGCGGTCCGCTTATGCCGCTTGAGAGGGTGGCGCAGATCGTCGAGTTCTTACCCTTAATCGAATAGCCGTAGATGACGTTCGCGCCGTAGTCGCTTACGAACAGGGAGTCATTCGGACAACTTCCAGTAGCGGGAACTTGGACGCCGGCGGTGAGCGCGCTGTTCGGCGGTTGGGCGCCAACGACGGAGGTAGGTCCAGGCGATGCCGAGCAGCCGGCGAGGGACGCGGTGACGGCAAAACAGCGAAGGGGAAGCAACGACAACTTGGGCATCTTGGGAACCTCCAAGAAGGAGCGGCGGAGAACGCTGCACGTGATCTCGCTGAAATCATCTGAGCCGAGGCTAGGGATTTCCTCCGAGCCGGGCCGAGAAGCAGGCGTCAGCCTCCCGGCGAAGACGTCGCAGCGCATAATTTTTCGGAGGAAGCATGATCCGAGCAATCCTGACCGCGTTGCTGGCGGTAGCATTTCTGATCACGACGACTGCCCATGTGCGCGGCGATGCTGCTCCTGCGAATGGTGCGGCGCCGGACTCCGGGCTGCCCAGCACGATCACGTCGATCATGCACAAGCCTCGCTACGCTCACGCGACGTGGAGCTTGATGGTAACCGACTTAGCGTATGGCAACACGATCTACGCGCTCCATGCCGACCGCCTCGCGTTTACCGGCTCCGTTCGCAAGCTCTTCTCCGTTGGGGTGGCTCTCGACCGTCTCGGTCCCGATCATCGGTTGCGCACACCGGTGTACCGTGCCGGGACCGTCGGTCCGAATGGGAGACTCACCGGCGACCTGTTCCTGCTTGGTGCGGGCGACCTAACGTTCGGCGGTCGCTTCGCCCAAGGCGGAACTGTCGCATATACCAACTTCGATCATAACGATGCCAACAATCTCGGCACCGCGATCCTCACGCCGCAGGACCCGCTGCGTGGACTCAACGATCTCGCGCGCCAAGTCAAAACAAGCGGCATCAGGAGTATAAGCGGCGACGTGGTCGTCGACGACCGGCTGTTCGAGAACTATCGCGTCCCGAACGGAAATCTGCTCATCACGCCGATTCTGGTGAACGAGAACATGGTCGATGTGACGGTGACGCCGACGACGCCGGGACAGCCTGCCCGCTTCGATTGGCGCCCGAAGACCGCAGCTTTCCGCGTTGCGTCGACGGTCCGCACCGTTGCAGCCGGCAAACCGGCGGACGTCCAACTGTCGAACAAAGGACTAGTCGATTGTGACTGGCGCGCGACCTGCACAGGCACAATCAGCGGGACCATTCCGGTGGGTTACAAGGCACCGCTCTCTGGAGAGCCGACGTTGGTGCAAACCTTCCGCGTCGAAGACCCAGCATCGTTCGCGCGCATCGCCTTCATCCAAGCGCTGCGGCGCGCAGGCGTGGCTGTTGGTGCACCTATGTTGCGCAGCAATCCACAGAGCCGGCTGCCCGCACGCAACTCCTATAGGGCGAAGGACCGTATCGCCGAATTCGTTTCTGCTCCGTACGCCGAGTTTGCGAAGCTCGTCCTCAAAGTGAGCCTCAACCTCGGCGCGAACTTGAGCTTGTCGTTGTTTGGGGTCGACAACGACGCCCGAACGATTGGCGGAGCGCTAGCCGCGGAGCGTCAAACGCTCGAAGCGATGGGAATCAGCGGGCGTGACTTCAACTTCCCAACCAATGGGAGCGGCTCGCCCGATAGTCAAGCCGCGCCGCGAGCGGTCGTCGAACTTTTGAGTGTGATGGCGAAGACTAGCGTGGCGTCGGCGTATCGTGCGTCGCTACCCATTCTTGGAGTCGATGGTTCGCTTGCCGGGACCGGAACGACGCTCCCGGCGCGCGGTCACGTGTTCGCGAAGACCGGCACGACGGTTGAGGCGGGCGCACTGAAGGCACAGGTGCTGGCCGGGTACATCGACGCCAAGGGCGGCCGCAAGCTCGCGTTCGCGCTCTTCGTCAACAATGCCGGGCCTCTTAAGAACATCTCCGATGTCGCCGACGTCTTTACGGACGAGGCCGAAATCACGAACGCGATCTATTCGTCCAACTGACGACCGGGCGAGCTGAGCACGATCGAGATCTGTTTCGGCTCAGTAGTCGCGCCAGAGCATTGCCGAGATCGTGCCCTCGTCCTGGAATACCTTGATGATATCAGGGATTCCCTTGATCGGGACGTTGTTGACGACGAGTTGGTAGGTCAGGTGGCGGCCTGTTTTTGTCGTGACGTACCCGCCGAAGGCTTGTCCCTTGAGAACGGCGCCGGACGCCGATCCACCGACGTAGGTTCCCGTCTTCGCATGGACCTGCCCGGCTGCTCCCCGCAGAGTAGCATCTTTCTCGAAATCCTTGACGGTTGCGAGCGAGCCATCCACGCCGAGGATCGGAAGGTCGTCGTACAACACCTGATAATCGGGCGCCTTTGCCAACTCCTCGAGCATTTTTGTCACCGCGACATTGCTTGCGGTTGAGTTGCCGCCACCGCTTCCGTCGACGAAATGGAATTGGTTGCTAGCGATTCCGTAGTTTGCTGCGAGGTTTTGCCGCTCTGCAAGTAGCGCTCCTGGCATGCTATTGACGCCACGCGTAAGCCCCCAGAGCACGAGGCTGGTGTCGGCACCGATGTTGTAGCTGATCTTCAAGATCAACTTCGCATCTTGCCCATAGCGCATTCCGGTGAGTTGTGCCACCTTGTTGGCAGGTCGATACGAGCCCTTCGCCGGGAGGAGGCGCGCCGGATTTGCTTCCACGACGGGCGCGTTCACTTTCACGCCGGCGGCCGTCAACGACTCCACGAACACCGAGCGTGCGAAGTTCGCGGGCTGGACCGTACGCACCGTCTGCACGAGCACGTCGGCGCCGGTCAGCGGCGGGACGAAGCCGCTCGGGAGACTTCCCTTTAGCGTCGCGCTGCAGCCGCGCGACCCGATGCACTGCGGAAGTTGTGGGTCGATTGCAAGCGTATTCGCTGAGCCTGCGACTCCTGTAGAGAGACGGTTATTGATCCCGAGCGCCGCCGATTTCGGGCGCCATGTGACGCTCGGGGCCGTTCCGGGTTTCTTCGCGGGAACGATCGAGAGATCCACAACATCGTCGTTGATGAAGATCGGGCGTACCTGGAACTGCCCTCTGAAATCGAACGGGACGAACAACCTGTCATCGATGACGACGTCTCCCGCGATGCGATCGATGCCGGCAGCTTTGATTGCGCGCGCCAGTTGCTGGTAACCGCCAACGGGGTTCGGGCGCGTCAAGATGGCGTTTCCCAGGCTGTCGGCTTCGTTGTGATCCCAGCTGCTGACGGCGATCGAGCCGTCCGGATTCGTACGCCCACCCATCGTGAGGTCGCCCGAAGCGACTAAGACGAGGTTTCCATGCAGCGTTTTCTTGGCATCGACCGAACCCTGACGGTACACCGGCGTGTCGTACGTGTGGTTTGGGCCGACCGCGCCAAGCAGTGCGCCGACGCTAAACACCTTGCGAACCGACCCAATGAAGAGCTGACGATCCGAATTAAGGTCGACGAGGACGCGATCTCCGTCCATGACGCGCAAGCCCCAAGTCGCTCCGTGATAGAACGGCTTCGAGAAAACCGCGCGTATATCGGTTGGAACAGCGGGTGCCGCCGCATTCGAACTTGCCGCTGGGAGCACGCCGAGCGCGCAAACGGCGAAGACCGAAGCGAGTATTATCCCCGAGCGACGCATGTGACCGCCTCCGTAATGCGGCCACTCGAGCGGCCGCGAAGCAACAGGCCGCCGTTTGTTGCCTTCTTTCTCACGACCTTCCGGCTTTCGGCTCGGCCGCGAGGAGGCAAAACCACGAGTCAGTGCCTGAGGGCGAGAAAGGCGAAGATGATGGCCGCCGCGGCTACGGCGAGGACGAGCGCCGAGAACATGCTCGGCGGTATACTCTGGAACCGGTTCGGAAGAAGGACGCCTTGCGCCACCATTCGACGCTCGAGTTCTTCGACTTTGGCTTTTGCCTCCGTCAGACCGCCACCCCGCCGCAGGCGGTATTCCTTGATGGCTGCGATCTTCTGTCCGGCCATCAGGAGGTGCTCGAGCTGCGGATCTCCGTCTCCCTGTTCGGCGCTCCCAGCAACGGATGTGGCTGCCGAGCCGGCCCGTCCTTCCAACCGTGTCAGCGCTGCGAGAATGGCGTCGAGCTTCCTTTGAATCGAGGCGTCGTCGAGAGGCGCGTCCCGGTCGTCATTCATGCCCTGATTCTCTCACGGAATGCGCAATCGCGTCACCGTCGTGACGTCTTTTCTCCCCGGTATACGGGCGGGACGCGGCGAAACCGCCGTTCATAGGGAGCGCGTTCACAGATTCTTCAGACTCTCGCGCCAGACTGCGCCGACTAGGTGACGCTAAGGAGGGTACGCATGATTCCACGCATCGGCGTCGCGGTTGTCATCGCGACGCTAGTTGCCACACAAAGCGGGTTCGCGAACGCGTCCTCGACGGTTTCGAACCTCACGATGCATCGGCCGGCCAACCCGGGCGCTCTACTACCGGTGAACAACGACCCGAAGGTCGGGTTCTTCGGCAGCAATCTCGATTGGCCGGAGGGCATCACGGCCGGACCCGACGGCAACGTTTGGGCCACGGAGTTCTGGGTTGGCGAAGTAACACGGATCACGCCGAGCGGCGGTATTACCGAATTTCCAGTCGCGAGCACCGCACAGAGCATCGTCACTGGGCCGGACGGCAACCTGTGGTTTACGGAGTCGGGGGCCGACGCCATCGGAAGAATTACACCCGCCGGCGTGGCGAGCAGCTTCCCGATCGGCGGAATCGACCCGCGAGGCATTGCGGTAGGCCCCGACGGCAACCTCTGGTTCACGGAGATGGATGACGGCTACATCGGCCGCATCACCACCTCAGGAGTCGTCACCCGCTTCGACGTCTCCCCGAACGGCGAGCTCTGGGGCATCATCACCGGCCCCGACGGTGATATATGGTTCACCGATTTTTTCAAGAACCTCATCGGACGGTTCGATCCGAAGTCGTTGAAGCAGCTCTCTCCGATTATGTTGAACGCCGGCGACAATCCATGGGCTCTAGCGATCGGGCCCGACCACAACGTGTGGTTTACGGGACGTTCGAGCGGAAAGATCGGAACCGTTGCAAACGGTAAGGTCAGCGAGTTTACAATTCCCGGACCGCCGACACCCTATCCGGACTCGATCACGACCGGTCCGGATGGGAACCTCTGGTTCACCGAATCCCTCAGCTCGGGCATCGGCCGCTTCGATCCGACCACCAAGCGGTTCACGGCGCGATTAGCTCTCCCGAGCACGGACATCCCTACGAGCATCACCGCGGGACCCGGTGGCAACTTGTGGTTCACCAACCCGAGCTACAACAGTCCGGACGACCGCATCGGCGTGGTCCAATTGCACTGAACTTAGCCGGCGTCGTAGCGTCTGAAGGATCTGAGGCGGCGAGAAATCGCCGCCTCTTCATTTACCAGTGCAGAGGACCCGCGTCGTGCGGCTTCGCCCAGACGATAAGATCCCAGATCGTTGGAAACTCGAAGATCGTCGCGATGTACTCGGTGCTGGGTACTCTGCCGATCTTGACGACGGTTTTAGCCGATGGATCCGACAAGTCGCCGCCGGCCTTGACGAAGTCGGCATTCCAGATCCACTGATCGTAGACCATCTTGCCGGTATCGGGATACCTGGCAACGTAGTGGACGTGCCCATTGAATTCGTACCAGCGGCCCGGGTCGATACCCCACAATTGCGGACGCGGTTCGCCGTTCGGTCGCGGCACTGAGAAATCGGCGCCCATCAGATTTCCGTCCTTGTCGTACCACAGCTGACTGGGGTGCGTCGGGTCCGAAACCCACTGCTGATTGGCGTAGCTAATCGCGCCCGTATCATCGGGCTCGGTGTAGCGCACGTAGCCGGCTTTGAGAGCATCGCGAACATGAGGGAAACGTGTCGTCAGGTCTTTTTGAACCGATTGCACAAACTGCTGCTCGGTTGGCGTGAGCGGTCCCGTGTTGGTCGGCTGCTCGTCGGCTCGGGCAGCTCCGGCGCACGCGAAAAAGACCGCTAAGACTGCTGCATGGGCGAATAGCTTCATCAGAACGTCCTCTCGTATCTCGGCTGCCCCGCTGGAGCAGGTCGGGCGTTCAGCGCTGCATTCTCGCGCGCCTTTGCAAGCGGCATAAGGCTACCGAACGCTTTCGATAACGCCACGAGTTGCGAGCGTGTGTCGCGACTCGGGCCTGAGTGGAATGTGTGGTCCTCCGGCCTTGAAAAGGTCACGTTCAAGGAGATCCCCGTCGCTAGTCGGACCAGCCCGGAGGCTCGCTCATCTGTCGAAGGAGGGCCGTTTTGTGAACATCGAAGTGGCGACTTTAACGCGTTATAGACTCCTGACGTATATGACCGCTCTCCTGGCTTTGTGGTCCAGCGCGACCGTTGCAGCCAATGCGGCCGCATCTACGATCACTCTCACGGTAGTCGGATGCGGCTCTGATAAACGAGCACTTCAATTAGAGTCGCGTCGCATTGACTCGGGTGACGCGAACGACCTCAAAATGAATACCGTCCCCTTTGAACTTGTCAGCGCCCATTTCGCGGACCTGACCGTGCGCTTTTCGCTCGCCGCCGGTAATTATCTGTTCAAGATCGACAAAGGAGACTGTTTTACGTACGGTGGTCTTAGGGTCCTAGGCGGCCCGGCCCCCGATAAGCGGTTGACAGAGTAGGTCGTCGAAATCCCCACCTGATGGGGAAGACGACGTGAACCAACGTAGCAACGACAACGCGAAGGACGGCGACGACGATGTACGCCGAGGACGCCCTGGTCGACGCAGCGCCAAGGAGCGTATGGAGGCGGTGCTCGCGCTGATCGGCGGCAAGAAGAGCGTCGACACGCTGGCCAAACAGTTCGGTGTGAGCGCAGCGACGATCGAATCGTGGCGAGTCACCGCGCTGGAAGGCATCAGCGAAGCACTGCGAGCCGGGAACGAACCCTCGCAGCGAGAGCGCAGCCTGGAACGTGAGAACGCTTCGCTCAAAGAGGCGCTCACGGACACGAGCATCCAGTTGGCGCTGATCAAACAGGCCATCAAGAATCGTGAGGCCCACCGCCCTTCCGGGCCGCCGAAGTCGTCACGTTGAGCCTGCGGACTTCGGCGGGGATTGCACAGGTTCGTCACTTGTGTGCGGCGTTCGATTTGACGCGCGCCGACTGCGGCTGTCGCAGCGCGCTAGAGATCAAAGCACCGAGCCTAGCTCGCTTGAACGAGGGCTCGCTTGCCTGCCGAGGGTGCGGGCCTTGCAGGCTGCTCGGTCGAACGGGGCTGGCACAAAGGCCGGGGCCTTGCTCACCTAGCTTCCATCGGATGTGGTGGAGGCGGCCCACCTCCTCCGAACGCCGCGGCTACCCCGGGAGCTGCAGAACTGGACGTCAACTAATATGCCTACTTTTAGCACACTGACGACCGCGGCCGTCCTGGCGTTGCTTGTGGCCGGATTGCCAGCCCAAGCGAATGTCGTCGCTGGCGGATACGCCTTCAACCCGGGAGTCGGAATCATGCTAACGTCGACGTTGCGCGTGCCGCTTGTGCAGAGTCCGGCTAGCGGCGATGCCCGCCGGCAGCAGGCAGCCGCCCCTTGCCCACCCTTGCCGGCTGCGCCGCTGTTCGTCGCCGACCCGACGATGAACGCGGTCGTCGTGTACGACTCGATGGCCACCGGAAACAACCTCGGGGCGAATTGCGTGTTTTCGGCAACCGCCACGAACAAAATAAGTCATCCGGCTGGGGTGACAACCGGTTTCGATTGCATCGTCGCAGGCGGGTGCCACAAATATCTCTGGGTCTCTAACCTCGGCACCGGAAGATCGGGCCCCTACGTCACCGCGTATAGGATCCAGGGCTCCGGTTTGGTGGCCGCGCCGGTTCGCAATTTCTCTTTCAGCACCGGGTGCACGCCTGGCGGTGCGCTCTCAGCAGCCTATGGAATCGCGCACGCCAAAGCGCGCTTGTACCTCGCGAACGAGGGAACCAATCAGGTATTCGTCTTTCACAGTAACGCCACTGGCCCGTCGTGCCCGTTTAAAACGAACAACTGGGCACAGCTCTCGACGCCGAGCGGACCCAGTGTGAGTTTCCCCACGAATGCGACCACCGAGTTTGTTTTCAATACCAACGTGAACTCTGGCAACGCGGGTACCGTCACCGGATTCCCGCAGAATACTAACGGAAGCACCACCCCGCCCTCACTACTGTGGAGCCCGGGGAACGTTATCGTCCAGGGCACGGCCACCGACTGGCACCTCGGCTACCTTTGGCTTTCGACAAGAGTCGGCTTAGCAGGCCAGAACGCGCTCTGGCTCTGCACGGGTCTGCCGCTCCCTGGGACTTGTCCATCGGGGCCGACGATTTACGGCTTCGGTACAGGCCTCAACTGGCCTCAGTTTCCCTCGATTTCCGTCGTAAACCAGACTGTGTTCGCGCCGAACTACAACGGCGGTACGGTGACCGAGTACCCGGAGAACGGGACGGGGCCCGTCGCTCCAATAGCTACTTTCATCGGCCTGACCCACCCTATCGGTACCGCGATAGAAAACGCGCCTGACTAACCGTCGGCACATGACGCGACGTCGCTCACAGCGTCGCGCCCGTGCCGCACTACAAAGCCCAATCGTCCCGTTGGCGTCGGTGCCCGAATCTCTCGCGCTATTGGCCTTGGACCGTCATTGAAGTCTGGACTCTTAGGCTCTTGCCGTTGCTGCCGATCGTGACTGCGCCACCTTCGTCGGTGCGGTATACGCGGGCACCTGAGGTGCTTAGCGTTTCTATCGTCGACGGCGCCGGGTGGCCGAAGAGGTTGTCGCGCCCGACGGAGATGATCGCGATCTTCGGCGAGACCGCGCGAATGAACTCCGGCGTCGAGGAGTAGGCGCTGCCGTGGTGGCCGACTTTCAGCACTTGGGCTCGAACGTCGGCGCCGCTGGCCAGGATGCGGTCCTCTGCCTCGGCTCCCGCATCGCCGGTAAACAGCATGCGGAAACCGCGATATTCTAGACGGAAAACAAGGGAGTTGCTGTTGATGTCGTTGCGGGTACCGGTCAATAGCGGCAACGTTGGGCCATAGAACCGAAGCGCTACACCGTCGTCGGTCGTCCAGACCGTGCCGCCCCGTGGATACAGGATCGGCACGTGTTTCTGTCCCGCGACGTCGAGTGCGTCGTGGTACGCATGTCCCGGATACGTCTGTCCGCTGTCGGCAAACTCGTCGGCGCCGAGCGTTCGCAACACCGGCGCGATGCCGCCGACGTGATCGCCATGTGGATGCGAGACGAGCACTGCATCGAGATGGTGGATTCCTTGGCGGATTAGAAATGGCACGACGGTGCGCTCCCCGATCGCTTCTGCTGGCGAGTCCCCGCTGGCGCCGCCGCCGCGTTCGAGCCTGCCGCCGCCGTCGACCAAGAGCGCGTGACCATTCGGCGTGCGGATCAGGAGCGAATCGGCTTGACCGACGTCGATAGCCGTCACTACGAGGTCGTGCGAAACTGGTCGCGGCGGCCAAACGACGAGCGCCGCTGCTAGGGCAAAGACAATCAGCGCAAGCGCATATCGTTGCCACTTTAAGAGACCCCCGACGAGAAAACACGCGGCGTCGTAGACGACGATCGTCCAAACCGGAGGCGGCGTCGCTACGACGTGCGCCCCCGGGAGATTCGCTACGAAGCGTACCACGCTCGAGATCCACAACAGCAGCGATCCCTCGATGTTCGCGACCCCATGAGCCGCGATCGGAAGCGGCGTCGCCGCAAGTAGCAGCAGCCCCCCGAGCATCGCAAGGCCGACGACGGGAACGACGAGTGCATTAGCAATCGGCGCATACGGCGCAAACACGAGAAACGCAAACGCCGTCAGCGGCCACGTGCCGAGTTGCGTTGCGAACGTCAGCGAGAGCGCTTCACCCGCGAATCCTTTGACGGCGACGCGTTCGAACGCGCGCGCAAACGGTTTCGCAAAGAGCATGATCGCCGCAACGCACGAGAACGAGAGCGCAAACGAGAGCGAATCGACCGACGAGGTCCAGATAACGCCAATGACGATCGCTGCCGCGGCCAGTGCGTTCCACGAGAACGTCGGCCGACCGCACGCGCGGGCAGCCAAGCCGAAAGAAATCATCGTAGCCGCTCGCAGCGAAGGCAAGTGCGCACCGCTGAACTCCGCGTACGCCCAAACGACGACGACCCCGAGAACCGACGACCAAACGCGTCCGACCCCGAACGCTGCGAGCAGCCAGATCGCGAGCGCGGCGATCACGCCAAGGTGCAGGCCGGCGGTGACGAGGATGTGCGTCGTTCCGGTGTCCTGAAATTCTGCACGCAAGTCCGGTGGCAGAGTGCCTTTCTCGCCCCAGAGCGCACCGGC
>Ga0073928_10010147_pt1 | contig 11290 bp, 6 predicted proteins | sample PaiPotPPA55metaG_FD_76969 | JGI IMG/M metagenome (GOLD analysis project Ga0073928, IMG submission 76969) | Iron sulfur acid spring bacterial and archeal communities from Banff, Canada, to study Microbial Dark Matter (Phase II) - Paint Pots PPA... ...
CCTCGTCCCAATTGAGGCCTTCCGGCTTGTTCTCCATGCCGGCCGGCGGCTTTTCCAGATAACCGGTATTGGCGTTCCAATAGGTGCGCACCATGTTGACCTTGCCTAGCGCACCGGTGTCGATGAACTTCCGTTTAGCCTCGATGAAGTGCGCCATGGAACGCTGTTGCACTCCCACCTGCACGATGCGGTGCGTCGTACGCGCCGTTTCGACCAGGCTGGCCCCCTGCATCGGCAGCGACGTCATGGGTTTCTCGACAAAGGCGTCCTTTCCGGCGCGGCAGGCCTCGCAGGCGATTTGCGAATGCATGTGGTCCCAGGTGGCCACAATCACCGCATCAATGTCCTTGTGATCGAGTAACGCGGCATAATCGCCGTATTTCTTCACTCCAACGCCCAAGCGGCCGGCGGTTTCATCGCGCCGCACGTCCCAGACGTCGCAGACGGCCACCCACTCGATGCCGCCATTGGCGTTAGCCATCCTGACGAGATGGTTGCCGCGCCCACCCGCACCAATCAGGCCGAGGCGGATGCGGCTGTTTGCACCGAGCACGCGCGCCGCCGAGATAGCGGTCACAGCGCCCACCATGAAGCTGCGTCTGGATTGCATTTCAAACTCCTTATACATGTTCAGTAATTCATACTCGTTTCACTGATATGGTAGCAGAACGTGTAAAAGAAATATCGGGACGTTCGATAATTTGCCGCTCGCGTCGGTTGTTCCGCCAATCCAACCACGCTTTATTGTGCGTATCGTAAACGTCGAGCTACATGAGAACATGGAGTTTGCCTATACTCCGTCAATACCTCCGCCTGGCGCTCAGCGCACTTGACCTGTGGGCCGCAGCCGTATCGGCGGCTATCAAATCCCGAGCGGTTCTCCATCTGGAGAACCTGGCGCTGCGGCACCAACTCGGCGTCCAGCATCGCTCAGTGAGGCGGCCGAAACTCACCTCAGCCGATCGACTCCTCTGGGTGTGGCTGTGCGATGTTTGGAACGATTGGCGATCTGGTGTGCTCATCGTTGAGCCAGAAACCGTCATTGCCTGGCACCGCAAGGGCTTCCAGCTTTTCTGGACATGGAAAGTCCGTCGTGGCCGGGTGGGCCGACCGGCGGTCCCGAAAGACGTGCCTGTTTCGGAGTCAGGGATGCCGAATACTGCCTAGATCAGGGCCTGTTATCCCGTGTTATGCCTAAGCTGGCACGTGCGAGTAACCCTCGTTTAAATGTGTAGTGCGATCCTTTCTAAGGAAAGCTGTATAAGTTACTGAACACAAGTGAGTTAACTATTGGGGAAAGCGTAAGGAATTAGCGTAAGGTTGGGTGTAAGTGCCAAACCCCGTCAAGAAGAAGCCACCCAGCTCGCGTCCGGCCTTGGTCACGGCGCACATCAGTTCGGTAAGCCCGGCGAACTTGACCAGGCGAACCTGGAGTTCGCCGTGGTCTCACTCGGATAGGGGACGATTCTTGATCCAAGCCGCGTTGGGGATCACTTGGCGTCGTATTTTGGCAACCTGTTGTTTCTTAACCTGCGCGCGCGGCTGCGGTCCGCGCAACTGGTGGAGGACGTCCAGCAGGAGACCCTCCTGCGGGTCCTGGAAGTAGTTCGCAACAAAGGTGGCGTGGAACACCCGGAGCGCTTCGGGGCATTCGTGAATGCCGTGTCGAAAAACGTGTGGCGGGAATTCACCCGTTCGGAGTCTCGGCACGCGGCTATGGACGACTACATGGAAGAACCGGAAGATCCGACCGTGGACCTGGATGGCCCGCTGGTGAACTTCGACACCAAGCGTCAAGTGCAGAGGGTGATGGACGAATTGACGGAAAAGGACTACGCGCTCTTGCGTGCCGTCTATCTGGACGATCTCGACAAGGGTGGAGTTTGCCGCCGCCACAAAGTAAAACCCGACTATCTCCGGGTACTCCTGTACAGGCCAAGGATCGGTTCCGGCGGATTTACGAGGACAGGACCGGCACATCCTCTCAGTCGAGACTTGGATCAACTGCAGCCTGCGCTTCGGTTCGAGCGGCCTTCAAATAATCGCGTAATCGGCAGGGAGTCCGCTAACAAAACCATCAAAACTCGGTTCTGTAGCTTTTGGCGGCGGCGGTCTGAGTGAACCAGTCGAGATTTGAATGGTGCTGGACGACGGCGGGCATGAACGCATCCCCGGCGAACAATCCGCCAGACCCAAAGCTAGGCCGAGGACGCTGCGGAACCTTTAATCGCCTTTTCGATCGCCGACGTACAACATTAGAGGGTAGGGGAACTGCGACGCCTCCGTCGCAATCGTCGCAAGTGGCTTTTTTGTTCGCGTTTTACTGCGTCGGAAGCGGTTCCCGGCGTCGCAAGGCGATCTTTGGCGTCGCAAGCGTGCGGATTCCGGGGCTGGCACGCGTCGCATCAATCTCGTTATTCGCGGCCTGTACGACGCATGCGTCGCTGGCGTCGGAGAATTTGCTGGCTTCTACTTCCCGTGTTGGGTATCCCCGCCAAACTTGAAAAATCCCTGATCCGGGACGAACCCATCTATTCGTCGCCCATGAGTTACTCGCTCGATGGCAGTACGTGGCCATCCCAGCGGGTGCTGGGTTGTTTGCGTTCGCGATGCCGGAGAAACGATCAGCCCAAATCTCAGGAATGATCGCCGGGATGAGGCCTACAGGACCCCCAGAACCGCGCGCCGGACCGGTTTTGATGGTTTGTGGGCTCCGTTCTGCGAACCGGCATTATTGTTGTACCGGAGCGTGCACAGGCTGGCTGCGTCCCGCTCGGTTGACAGGTAGTCTGATACAGCCGCTACTTGGGCTTGAGGCGAGCCCGGCTCCTCACTTCCGCCACCATAGCCTCCCAGTAATTCCGCAAAAAAAGGAGGGTTATTCATGCTGTCGAGGACGTCGGAGCGGCCGGGCGGGAGAGGCCCAACGCGGCAGTGATCATCTCTTCGTGGTGGAAACCGGCCTCGCCAGTGGAATTCCGGTCGGCTCGCATAAAAAATGCACCGCTGGAGGTCTGCCTCCCATCCCGCGATCGGCCGACACTATTGGCGACGCAGTGGAATCTTCAAGTTGGATCCCACCGGTTGTGCGCTTCCAGCACACGGCTTCAATCTCATCCGAGCTGCAGGATGGATGGAACAGGATCTGCACGCTCGCCATAGCTGGTATCCCGTACAAGTCGGATGCCGTCCGTCGCGGCCCTCGTCTGCAACCTGGTGTTTTTCCGGTGTCATGTTCACCTCGCGCGCGGACGCATCACCAGGCGCACCGTGGCGATGCCGAACGGCTGCATTTCGACGTCGATGCCCTGCTGGACACTCCGGATCTCCTTGCCGTTCTCTTCCGACGCGTCGCACGGCCATGCGTGCTGGAATTGCAGCAGAGGCGAACTGATGCGGACGTGACGTGCGCTTCCGGCTGTCTCCAACAGCCGCAATATGTAGCCATTGCCGTCCTCGGCCGGCTTCAGCGCCTCGATCTCCACTCCGCTGCCCTCGATTTCAAGAAAGCTGTCAGGAGTGGCCGGCAACGAGCCTTGCGACGGTTGCACCTTGTCGTTCTCATCGAGTTGCCCGGCCTCGAGCGATGTCAGCGCTTCGCGGCCTGTGCGGCTCAATTCACTCGTGGCGAGTTGCGAACCGCTGGTGACAATGTAGCGGAAGGTGAAGTCGCCTCCTTGAACACGCGGAAAGTTTGTATGCCAGTAATTGTTGATGACGTAAGAAAACATGGTGGCGGACTTGGGAGCGAAATCCTTGGGCCACAGCCCGCGATTGATATCGCCGAACGCCGCCAGCGGCGAGTCCAGCGGGATCACCGCCGCGCTGAGCCCGCCTCCACTCACTCGCATCCAGTGGCCTACGGTGTACCATTCGCGGTTCCCACCGGGTAACTCGTCGCGCGCGGGGTTCACTACGCCCGACGGTCCTTCGTACTCGAATTGGGGATCGGCAGCCGCAAAGGGAAACGCAAAATAGAGGGCTTCTTTGACATCCACCGGGTCCTTGCGGAAGTGATTGTCAAATTCGATCTTCTTCTCGCCGTCGAACAAACGGATTTCGGTTTCGATCACGGGCGCGTGCGCTCCACTCGTCGTGTAATCGAGCACCTGGCCCCAGTCGGTCTTCTTGACGCTGACAATTTTGCCGCCCGATGCCATGCTTATGGTCAGCTTCGCGTCGGGCAGGCTGTCTCGCATGTGTACGATGCGCGAGCCTTCCCCACCCGCCGCGTACACATATTGGTCGGCCAGATAGGGGCTCTTCCCATCGATCAATTCGCGGCCCAGTTGCTTATCGAAAATGCTTTCCACACCGCCCCGCGCGGTATTCACTTTGACGCGATAGAACACGTTCTCGATGGTGTCGCGCGCTGGCGCGGGTTGCGCGGCATCGCCTGGTTCCTTCGCGGTGTGGCCCATCTCATAGACGCGATAACCCATCGACGGCACCCTGGTTGCCAGAAAGCGCACGTGCCGGAATCCATTGCCCCTGCGTAACGTTTCCAACGGCATGGCCTTCCGCGTACCCGTATCGACGAGTTGCGCCCCGTCCGGCAGGTCGAATACCACCAAGCCGTCGCGCGCGTGCCCCAGCGCGTTGAAGACGATTAAAGCCGGCGCCGGCACCGCGATCCGATCCAGCAACCGGCTGAAACTCTCTTGCGCGATCCAATGCACCTGTTCCCCGGCATCCGTCACATAGAAATGCTTGGTCTCGATCTGGCGGACGCTCTGTTCGTGGTCCGGTTGATCGTAGCCCCCGTGATAAGTATAGGTGTGCTCGGCATACATGATTAAATCGTTCCAAAGGCGATGCAGCCGTTCCAAGGGCGGCGCCCATGCGGGCGACTGCACCGCGGCCAGAGATGACAGCTTCTCCACAGCTAAGGCGCGGCTTTCGGTTTGGCGGTAGGCTGCCGCAAAACGCGCATCCGTGCCGATGCCGTCCTCCCAATACGGGCCAAAGTCGCCGCGGACGGTTTCCAGCTTGTCGCCGTATTTTTGCTCAACCAGGTGAAAATAATCCGGAAACGTGGCGAGCTTCAGCTTGGGCCAGGCGTAATGCGCGTTCCAGGCTCGCACGAATTCGCCTTCGCCTGGAATCAGGTCGGTGTTTTCGAGTTGGCTGCCGTACATCAGGACCGTATCAGGTTGGTAGGAAGGCGCGTCGTACGTCTGGAGAAACGTAGGCAGGCTGGCGCGGCAGCCGGCCTCCCGCGCGGGCAAGCCGCAGATGAACCACAGATTTGAATATTGCCGGTTGTAACTCATCAGGACCCGTGCGCCGTCGGGGCCTTCCCACCAGAACGGCGAGCGCGTCTGCCAGCGGCCGTAGAGAGGCTGGGGTCCGCGGTCGTCGTTGGCCCCCGCCGCGAAGTACTTGACACCGGCGGCGTGCAGGACCGAAGCGTAGGCCCACGGGTATGCAGGCACGTCCGTGATGTTGGCATACTCAGCCGCCTTGCCAGCCTCGCGATTGAGCGCTTCGCCGTAGCTCAGTGAGCGGACCAGCGTCTCGAGGCTCGCGCCGCCGGCCATCAGGTTCATCGATTGCGCCGGCACGCTGATTCTTCCGTCGCGGAGCAGATCCATGAACTGCCGCTTCGCTTCCGCGCTGCGCGTCCGCAGGAACTGCTCTGCCAGCCAGGCGCCATCCAGGGAGAAGCGCATATCCGCGTCGTTGCGCATCTCGGTCAGGAGTTTGTCCAGGTTGCGGTTCTGCAATTCCTCGATCTTCGGCTGGTAGTCGGTGAAGCCGATATCCAGATGCGTGTTTGGTACGATGTAGATCGTAAACTTTCTTTGCGGCGTAAGGCGCCCGTCCTTCTTGTACGTCCGGCCGTTCAGGTCAAGCGAAATGTGCACCGCGCTGTGCGGCGGGAACTCCGGAACGGCGTATTCAAACCGCTGCTGGCCGAAGCGGCCCGGGGTCAATTGGCCGCGGTACTCCACTCCGTCGAGAGTCAGTGTGGCCGCGCCCTGGTGTACGATCTCGGGCATGGTAATGGTGACGTGGATGAGTTCGCTGATCCGCCCGTTTTCGGCTGTGTAGAACACTGTCGGTTCCACGGTCATCTCCGGAACGGTTGCGCTATCGGCCTTGTCTGCGCGCACGAGTTCCAGCGCGTCCCACTCGATGAACGAATCGCCGTTCTCATCCGGTGAATCGTCGATGGCCGCCACGCGCAATTCGTTGTCGCCCGCGCGGAGAAGGCCGGCGGGAATCGGGATGCGCGCACGAGCCTCGCCGCAGACCGGCGAGTCCATGCGCCCCTCGGCATGATAGCTCAGCCTGCGGTTGAGGTACACCAGCCCGGTTGTCCCATTTAGTTCCAACTGCAGGTAGGGCACTCGCGGATAGCCCAACATGACGGCCATGTCCAGCGCGTACGAACCCCGCGGGGCTGTTGGCAAGCGAAAGTGAATGGTGCGCCGGGCCGCCTGTGCCTGATTTCTGGCGTTCTGCGAGCCGGCCTCGACGGCGGGCCACTTGGCCGCGGCGTCCGCGGCATTTGCATCTATCGCGACCGTCTGCCCTCCGCTGCCGGGGAACTCCCTCGCGGAATGATCGAACTTGCCTAGCTGCCAGACAACCGACTCTTCGGCGTCGATCGCCAGTACTGAACCGGCAGCTAATAGAAGCAGAATAACGGGTCTATAACTCATAATCCAGCAACGATTCTATCGCATTTGCATATACAGAGTATCGATCAATACGCTCTCTCGCCCAGACGGCGTGCGCTTCAACGACGCTGTCGCCTGCGCGCCTGCTGCAGCCCGTGCGCATTGTGCTTCGATGCGTTCAAGTGCTCAGCGAGGAACCGTCCAGGCCATGAAAGCACACTGCCAGGGCAGGATGTTACTTCTCTAAACGCGCTCGGGAGAGGATAAACGGTCCTCTTTACTCTATAATTTCCCTTCCACGGGCACACTGAGCATGCCGGGCCAAGGACGCGCGGGATCGGTAGCGAGGAACACTGCATTCAACTATACGGGTGGGATTCGCGAACTGAGACCTGGAACGGGCCGACTGGATTGAACCTCTCCTTAGCTCTGATCACCGCCGGCGCGGCACCCCCTTCACGTGGCAGTCCCCGCATTTGACCCAATGAACGTTGTGGTTGCCCCTGGGCGACAGAAAAGTTGTATCCATCCTTTCGACATCCAGCCCGCAATTAGACATCTTCGGATGGCATGTGGCGCAGGAGGCCCGCGTCGTCTGGCCGTGCTGCGCATGGCAGACGAGGCAACTGATGCCTTCGTGGACGCCCATGCCGGTGCGATCATCGCCGGAGCCCACCTGCATGCTGGCCACGGGTGCGTGGCATTGGTAGCAGAGCGCCTGGCGTTGGTCTTTGCTCATGCGGATCGGCCGCGCACCGTCCACCATCGCCGGCAACGGCAGATCGGCGACTGCCACGTACTGCTGCGTACGGCGGTCAAACAGGGCCAGGGACGGGCGCACGATCTCCTGGGATGGACCAGGCAGCCGCCCTTCCAGGTTAGCCTTTTGCAGTGGGCTGCCCTCGCGGTGCATCTCGTGGCACGCGAGGCACGGCATGGAAGGCGCATTCGTCAGTTCCGCGCGCAGCATGCGCCACGGCCCAACCCGGTCCGCGGGAGCAACTAAGTCTCGCACTCCGCCTTCGAAGTGCATGCCGTGGCAGCGCAAGCAATCATCCATCAGCTTGTTCTTCGTGTTGTAAGCCTTGTCCAGGAACATGCGCGCATAACTCGCACTATGCGGGCCGGATTGCCATGCGGCATATTCCTGGCGATGGCAAACCGCGCACCTGTCCGTCATCTCCTGGACGTAACGGTTGCCTAAGTAGATCTCTTCGGGCAGATCGCCGCGCAGGTGCTCCATGGCGCGGTGCGCGTTGTTCATGTGGAAGGAAGCGTCGGTTGTGAATGCGCTGCCGTGGCACTTCTCACACGCCACGCCCCGATGGCTGGAATTGTGCCAGCGGTCGTAGAGCCCCTGCATTTCATGGCAGGATGCGCACCGGTTACCGCTCCCCGATTCATAGTAGAGGCTGGCGCCGGGCACCATGACGGCGATAGCCGCCACCAGCAAGCCCGCGCTCAGAACCAACTTCTTCATGAACGCACCCGGGTGCCCTTCCACGCTTTCAGTAAATTGCCGGACGCGCGGTAAGCGTTCGCCAGTATGGTCAGCGCCGGGTTAAAGCCGCCGTTGGTGACATGGTTGCTTGCGTCGATCACATAGACGTTGTCGATGTCGTGAATCCGGCAGTCTCGGTCGACCACGGAGGTCCTAGGATCGTTGCCCATGCGACAGGTGCCGGCCTGGTGCTGGCCGCCGCTCAACCCCGGGCCTGGAATGCGCCGCCAGATGTTGATCGCGCCGGCCTCTTTGAGCCAGTCCTGCGCCTTGCCTGCCATGAAGCGGGCAATCTCGATGGTATGCGGATGCTTGTGCCCGGACAGGCGTGCCACGGGAATGCCCCAGCGGTCTTTCACCCTAGGGTCAACCTGCACGCGGGCGTCGAACAGCGGCATCTCCTGCACCGGGCCTTGAACTGAGATGGTGCGCCGGTACGCCGTGCGGACGAACTCTTTGTGCCCGGGACCCCAGCGCGCCACCCACGGCGGCACCAGGCCCATGAATTGATAAGGCAGCCGGATAAACTCGTTGGCCAGCAGGCCGCCGCCGGCCAGTCCGGGATTGCCGTGATTGTGATCGCAGATGGCGATCGAAGCGCCGGGCCCCAGGTCATCGTAGGTATCGAAGTCGAACAGGCCTATGGCACCGGTGTAGGAGTGCCCTTGCAGATTCCTTCCCACCCAGTCGTAGCGGTTCCCCAGGCCATTCGGAAACAACTTGTGTCGCGTGTTCAACAGTAGCCGGGCGGATTCAATCGCGCCGCCGCAGACGATCACCAGATCGGCGGTCTGCTCGTGCAACCGGCCGTTGGCATCGAAATATGCGACGCCGCGCGCACGGCCGCGGTTGTCGAGCAGGATCTCCTTCGTCATGCAACCCGTACGCAACTCGCAATTCCCGGTGGCCAGCGCCGTCGGAATGACGGTGTTGTGCGTGCCGGTGCGCGCGTCGACCTCGCAGGCGAACCCGACACACCAGCGGCAGCGCATACATGATCGCCGCCCGTTGTATGGCACCGTGTTCCGCAGCATCGGAATATCGAACGGATGCCAGCCCAGCCGTTGCGCGGCCGGATGCAATACCCGATACTCTTTATTCGGCGCGAGGGGCGGCATCGGCAAAGGCTTCTTGCGTGGTCCTTTGAAAATGTTGTTGATGTCGTCGCCCGAGACGCCCATTTCCCACTCGGCTTTCTCGTAATACGGTTCCAACTCGTCGTAGCCGATGGGCCAGTCTTCGAGCGTGCTGCCCGCCACTGGGCCATAGGTGGTGCGCATGCGGAAATCCTTCTCCATGAAACGCCATGCCATGGCGCCATAGCTGAAGGTGCCGCCGCCTACGCAGGCCGCATTATTGGAATAGGCCGGATCGCTGGGGTCGAGGGCATGCTCGCCGCGCTCATCCACGAGCACCCGCGGATTGCCTTCCTCCTCCGGGCCGAAACCGTTGCCGAGGACGGGGGTGCGCTGATTGTGCAGGTCGTCTTTGCGGCAGTCGGCGGCCGAATACCACTTGCCCCGCTCAAGCACAACCACTTGCAGCCCCGCCGCGGAAAGTTCTTTCGCCACCACACCTCCGCCGGCGCCGGCGCCCACAATCACGGCCTGCACATGTTTACAGTTCACTTAACCTACCTTGGCCATTCTTCGTAGTGCATTCGGCCGCGCACCGGCGGGTACGGCAGGCCCACCATTTTCCAACTCGCCATGTGACGATTGCCCCCGTGGCGCGGATCCCCGTAAAAACCCTGGCGGGTGTGAGCCAGAATCAGGTCGAAGAACTCTTTGGAGTTCGCTTCCACCGTGGCGAGCACCGCGGCGCGCTCGCCTGGCACTGCGTCGGTGAAGCGCTTGCCAAACCTGGCGCGGCTGGCCGTATCGACTGCCGCGATACCGTGGCGATAGGACCGCTGGTATTTCTTGAAGTGCCGGGTCAATTGAATGTCGATATAGTTGACCACGCCCGCCTGGTGCCCGCCCGGATGATGGTCTTCGGGAATCAGCGCTTCGCAAATCGCGTCCACGGTAGCGCCTTCTTCAGCGGTAAAAAAGCGGAATGGGGACCGCGCGCCGCCGCGCCCGCAGGAGATCGCCGCGCCGCCCGCTGCCGCGAGACCGGCGCCCAGGAACGTGCGCCGCGGGATGGAGTGATTCTTTCGCATAGTCTTCAGCCCCAAATTCAGAACGCGGCGCAGCCGCTCCACGTTTTCCGTGATCTCGTCTTTGATGCGTGGAAAGATCCCGACGAACACGCCATTGGTCGGCTTCAGCGACTCGAATGCCGTCTGATACGCCTGCTCCATCTCGGTCTCACTCAGGCGTCCCGCTGCCATTTCCTGCGACATTTCGAGTGCCTCGCCGTTGAGCACCTGCTTCCATTCGTCGACCGTGCGCGTGCGATTGTACACGCAGCCCACGTAGAAATCGATATCCCAACCTTTTTCCTCGACGTACGCGATCACCTCAATGCGTGCCTACGCCTACCACCACGCCCAGGTCCCGGGCCTTCTTGCACCATTCCTTGAGCTCATCCATCTCGCCATTCTGGAGGGCTCTGTCCACCTTCTCACCCTGCTTGTACATGGCCAGCGGATTCACGGCCCGGTAACACTCTTTCCGCGTCGCGGAGGCACTGCGCAATCCGTAGTTGAAGGCATTGATGTCGAATCGGTTTGCCTGGTGCATGACGTCGCACACCTTCTTGGGCATGTAATAGTCCCGCATTGCCGCCGAATAAGGGTTGGTGCAGTGGGAGAATCCATAAGACGCATTCGTGCCGGGCACCAGGCGGCCGCTCTCGGCTTCAAAGAACTTCATTCTGGGAACCTGCAGCCCGGCGGCTGTCTTTTCGCGTGCCGGAGTTTGTCCGGGCAGAGGCTACCCCAGCAAATCGAGCGGCAATCGCGGAGCGCAGAAAAGTTCTTCGGGAATTCGACATGGACACTTACTATTAGAGGATCTGTATATCGTGACTGTGCTTTGAAATCAACAGAGCGATCCGCCAGGCTGACCATCCATGGAGTCCGAATCGCTTCAGATCCGGAATTCCTGGCGGCCCTGCTGCACCGCAATATCCTTCTTCGTTTCACCGGAAACCAAGGACAACTCAAAGGCTCCGTCGGAAACCACGCTGACCTGGAACGCGCTGGGCTGGCCGGCAA
>Ga0073928_10010148_pt1 | contig 11288 bp, 11 predicted proteins | sample PaiPotPPA55metaG_FD_76969 | JGI IMG/M metagenome (GOLD analysis project Ga0073928, IMG submission 76969) | Iron sulfur acid spring bacterial and archeal communities from Banff, Canada, to study Microbial Dark Matter (Phase II) - Paint Pots PPA... ...
CGAGCCCACCTCGCGCGCCACGCGCGTCACTTCCGAGGCGAACGAGCCGAGCTGATCCACCATGGTGTTCATGGTGTTCTTGAGCTCGAGAATCTCGCCGCGCACGTCCACGGTGATTTTGCGGGAAAGGTCGCCGCTGGCAATAGCCGTGGCCACTTCCGCGATATTACGCACCTGACCAGTAAGATTGCTGGCCATGAAATTCACGTTGTCGGTGAGATCTTTCCACGTACCGCCGACGCCCGGCACCTGCGCCTGGCCGCCTAGTTTGCCTTCGGTACCGACTTCGCGAGCCACGCGGGTTACTTCGCCAGCGAACGCATTAAGCTGATCCACCATCGTGTTAATGGTGTCTTTGAGTTCGAGAATCTCACCTTTCACGTCTACGGTGATTTTGCGCGACAAGTCACCGCGGGCCACGGCGGTAGTCACTTCAGCAATGTTGCGGACCTGCGCCGTGAGGTTTCCGGCCATGGCGTTTACGGAGTCTGTAAGATCTTTCCACGTTCCTGCCACACCAGGCACGACGGCCTGTCCGCCGAGTTTTCCGTCGGTTCCTACTTCGCGGGCCACGCGCGTCACTTCCGACGCGAATGACCGCAGTTGATCCACCATTGTATTGATAGCTTCTTTAAGCTGGAGAATTTCGCCGCGCACGTCCACCGTAATTTTGCGCGACAAGTCGCCACTGGCCACAGCGGTTGCTACTTCAGCGATGTTGCGCACCTGGCCGGTTAAGTTGCTGGCCATCGAGTTGACTGAGTCGGTGAGATCTTTCCAGGTACCGGCCACGCCGGGCACCTGCGCTTGGCCGCCTAACTTGCCGTCGGTTCCGACTTCGCGGGCCACGCGGGTAACCTCGGCAGTAAACACGCCTAACTGCTGAATCATTGTGTTAACGATGTTGGCTGACCGCAAGAACTCGCCTTCCAGGGGCCGTCCGTCCACGTCCAGGCGCACTGTCTGTGTCAGGTTGCCCTGAGCGACGGCCGCGATCGCGCGGGTAACTTCCGTCGTCGGTCTGAGCAGATCCTCCACCAGCGTGTTTACTGAAACTTCCATCTCGCCCCAGGCGCCGCGCGACTCGTGGAATCGCGTGCGCTCGCGAGTCCGTCCTTCTTTGCCGACGACCTGGCCAACACGTTTCAACTCCTGCGCCATTTGCTGATTGGCAGCGACAATCTCGTTAAATGTGTCGGCAATTTTGCCCGCTAGACCCGTCCATGATCCGGGCAGCCGTACGGAGAAATCACCGTCGCGCATGGTTTGCAGGCTGGCAAGGATCGCTGTAAAGTCCGCCGATCCTGCTTCGGCGCTGATCTTCTGGTGCCCATTACTTTTTCCGTTGGCCGTGGTCGCCGTATCCGCGGTTGCGGTCGCAGTATTTCGTTCTTTCTTCATAGTTATCTCTTTAAGAACGCGATTCGCGCTCCCTTGTGCGATTTCCAGTCCGCCCCATAGAAATTTTGGGATGGGGGCTTTCGACTTCTGTAAATGGCGGTTTTTCGGCTAAATGATGCCAGTGTCATTGCCGCTGCAAAACCACCCCTCGCTGAAGGCTGCTGTTAAGTAATTTAGAAAACGCAGAACTTCGGCCTTACCAATTTCTTAACACGAAACGTACCGCGTTCGCTCTAGGGTATTTACTGTAGGACTATAAAGGCCACTAATCGTACTATTTCGGGGTAATGTAAGGGTTTAATCGCAACCAACAATAGCAATCGGATATAAAAAAATCCCCCAGCAGGTTCGCTTGGGGGATTTTTGGGTAGGAGAAACTAGGAGGCGCGACGTTTTTCCTGGTTAAAGTCATCCTGCTGATCCTGCTGGCCGGATGAACCACCCTGTGAAGGATTTTTCTTTGAAGGATCCTGCTGGCCCTGATGTTGTCCGCTCTGCTGGGACGGATTTTGTCCGCCTTGTTGCGACGGGTTTTGTCCGCTCTGCTGGGACGGATTTTTCTTCGACTGGTCAGAGGTATTCGATTGCTGACGCTGAGAATCCTTTTCAGATTCGTTTCCCATTAAAAGCTCCTATTTGTGGTCTTACAATCGCAGCACAGAATTGCAGATTTGTGCGGCGTCCAAAAACTTAGTTGCGAGAAATGAGTCTTGGGTAGCCTGCCAGCTGTAGCGTCGAAAGCCTACAGCCGGCAAGCGCATTGCGTGTATGAGGATAAGAATAAAGAAGATTTTGCGGAGGAGGGCAGGCACCTCGATAATGGAAGGGTACAGTCAGCGCCTGCCGTCCCCCCTCGCGTTGGGGCTGAAAAGACAATAGAACAGGATCGCGAATCCAATTATCGGGCTGATTCAGTATTTGCATGAAACAGTTCCCTTATCGATTTCGCCGACACCGTAGACCCGGGCGCAAAAGATCTAAAATAAGCTGGCCCGGCGAGAAAGCTCTCGCCGGGCCGAGTTCGTTGGTTGCAATGGTAACTGATTTAAACTCTGCTACCGCCTCTTCCTGTCAGGTGCGTCGCGAGTGTAATCACGAACAACACCAGGAAAATGAAGAACAATAGTTTCGCGATCCCGGCGGCTGCAACTGCGATGCCGGTGAACCCAAAGATCGCGGCAATCACTGCGACTACCAAGAATACTAGTGCCCAGTAAATCATAAGACCCTCCGCTCAAAGTTTTGTACTCGATCTTAGCGATATCTTTAGGTGGGAACATTGTGGCGGAACGATCCGGCTGACTCTGTAAAAAGGGATTGCGTTTCCGGTAGGAACTAGGATTGAAACATTTGGGCAGAGCAACATCCTCGAGGTGCGGAATGCGGTGTTTAAGCGGTCTTTCAGGGTGGCGGAGTTACCGACGATGGATGATGACAGAAGCCGAATCAATCCAGCAAAGGGCGAGAAGCAGGAGTCAGCGTCAATTCGACCAACTCCTGCTCGAAAGGTGGGTACGTTTGAGGAAACATTCCATGCGGGAAGAATAGGTCGACAATGAATTGCGGGCAATCCCACTAAATCTGTACACCACCCAAGGATTCTCTGTAGCAAAAGTTCGCCGCGCGCTTACGCGAATTCAAAAGATAGTCCACGGAGAGCTCGTACGACGTGAGCTTGCCTGGAGAAAACTTTCATCAAGAATGGGGTCCGCAGCAAATTCGTTCGTTGTGCGCTCACGCAAGCTGCGAAAACGACGATCGTCAGCTGCGAAAGATCGAATGCGAAAACCGTGCAATATATAAATTAAGGTCCGTCACAAGAGGAAGAAAGACTCTGCCACTACTTGTTATTTTTAACTGGACCTGGCAAGACGGTACAGCAACATCTAAGGGTGCCTACAGGCTGCACTCGATAGACCCTGGACGCTTTCGCAACTACTCTGCCAAGTGTCAAGACGATACTCTGGCCGGTATCGCCTGAGCTGATTTGAATGGGGGATGAAATGAACGACTCTGGCACGGTTACCGTAGATTCTGAGGTTATCAGGCGCGCGCAAGAAGGAGACGCGGATGCATTCGCTTCTCTTTTTCACGCGCACAAAGCCCGGATCTACTCCGTATGTTTGCGTATGACCAACAACGCCGCGGAAGCGGAAGATCTCACACAAGATGCTTTTCTACAAGTATTCCGCAAAATCGCCACTTTTCGCGGAGACTCTGCTTTTTCCACCTGGCTTCACCGTATCGCCGTCAATACGGTTTTAATGCACTTCCGCAAGAAGTCACTAACCCAGGTTTCTCTTGACGAGCCTTACAGCAACAGTGACGGGGCAAAAATCCGCCGCGAATATGGAGCTGAAGATAACTGCCTCACTGGTTGCGTCGATCGAGTAGCCCTGAACAAGGCAATCAAAGACCTCCCGCAAGGGTACAGAACAATTTTCGTATTGCACGAAATAGAAGGATACGAGCATCAGGAGATTGCGGAGATGCTTGATTGTTCGGTGGGAAACTCGAAATCGCAACTGCACAAAGCCAAGCTGCGAATTCGCGAAATCCTGGCACAAACGCCCGAGCCTCGAACTTCCACAGTTCGAGAAGAGCGATTTTCTCGGGAGCCCCTCAGGCCAGTATTTGAGGAATGGGATTTGGCTCTGGCGTCGGCTGTTCCCATGTCAGTGGCAACAGCGACGCAGCTGACGGGACCGGTCGCATAGGCCGGTTGCACTAAGGCATGTCCAAGTGACATCTACCGCGTGTACCGGATAGTCCGCAATGTACACGAGGATTACAGTCATTGAGCAAGCAATCCTGGGTGCCCGTTGGGTACAGAAGAGGGTGAAGATGAAATCACGAAATCACGCAGCAACGAAGTATTTATTGACGCTTGGTAGCGTAGTTCTGATACTGGGCAGCATGAGCTGGGCAAAAGATCAGACAGACATTGACAAGCGCATCGGCAAAGCGGCTGAAGTCCTGAACGAGATCATGGCGGTTCCGGACAAAGCAATTCCAGACAAAGTTATGACGCATGCCAAGTGCATCGCCGTCATCCCATCGCTGGTGAAAATCCCGGTAGGCTTCGGCGGGCAGCATGGGAAGGGCGTAGCCACGTGCAGAACCGAACACGGCTGGAGTGCACCAGCTCCCATCACAATTACCGGCGGAAGCTGGGGCCTGCAACTCGGTGGTCAAGCGGTTGACCTCGTAATGATCGTTAAGAGTGACACGGGAATGCAAAAGATGTTATCGAGCAAGTTCAAGCTTGGCGCCGATGCATCCGCTGCAGCCGGCCCAGTCGGCCGTGACGCTGCTGCCGACACCGACATCAAGATGAACGCGGAGGTATTAACTTATTCCCGCGCTCGCGGACTTTTTGCCGGTATCGATCTAAATGGCGCAGTCATCAGCCAAGATAAGGACGAAACTGCACTGCTGTACGGCAAATTTATCCCCTTCGAGGATCTCCTTAGCGGGAAAGTTCCTCCTCCTCCGTCGGCTGAGCCTTTCCTGGCAGCCGTTCGCAAGTATTCTCATGAAGTACACGAAAGACAGGGGTGAGCTGTGACGCCGTTCATAACCAATGAGTCGGCGATCACTCGAACCAGCTAATCGGAATCGAAGTCTTTTAGTACGGCCAGGTCGAAAAGCCTGGCCGTTATTCATTTACACAGCATCTTAGAACGCACTTTCTGGTGGTTCGTCTCACTCGCCGAGCTTTGAGGAACTACCTGGGGGAAGAAAGGCAAATTCCGACGTGGCCGAACATGACGACACGCCCGAAAGTCTTCCGGTAACCTCCTCGGTGCCGGCGGACCTTCCCGAGAAACAGGAGACACTGGCTCGCGAAGTATTAACTGCGCTTGAACGTGAGGGTATTCCATACGCCGTAGCTGGTGCTTTCGCATTGCTGGAGCACACCGGAATATGTCGCACCACAAAAGACCTCGACCTTTTTTTGACGGCAGAAAACGCGTCTGCCGCTATCAGTTTCTTGCAGAGGCGTGGATTTGAATGCGAGGTTTGTGATCCGGTATGGCTCGCCAAAGTGCATCGGGAAAATTTCTTCGTTGACCTGATTACAGGCATGAGCAACGCCACTATCACCGTGGACGATTGTTGGATCCGACGGGCTCGGCCCGCTTCTGTTCTCGGAATTCAGACGCGCGTGTTGGCCCCTGAAGAATTGCTGGTCTCCAAGCTCTTTGTGACGCGGCGAGAGCGCTTTGATGGGGCAGACATCGCCCACATTATTTATGGCACCCAAGGAAAGTTGGACTGGGGCCGTATCCTCCAACTTGCTGGGGAGCACTGGGAAATGCTGTTGTGGGCGCTGATTTTGTTCCACTACGTCTATCCGGCAAAAAGTAATTATGTCCCGGCGGTTGTCTGGCAAGAGCTGTTGGGAAAATTTACGAAACAGATTTCGAAACCAGACCCGCAAGCGAAGTTCCGCGGCAGCTTGATCGACGACAATATGTTTGCGATCGATGTCAACGATTGGGGTCTCGAGAATCTGCTGGAGCAATACCGGGTCCGCAGGCTTTCGAAAGTTGCGGCGGAACCGGAGCGCTTATGCGATTGAATCAGACTTTCTTCGCGTAACAAATATGAGGATCGCAGCCACTGCCGATTTGCATTTTGCGCCACAGAACGCGACCGCGTTGCGCACTCAACTCGACAAGGTTCGCGATGAGGCCGATTTACTGGTTGTCGCAGGAGATCTCACTAATTACGGCAAACCCGCGGAAATGGAACCGCTGCTCAATACCATGGTGCGCCTGCGGATTCCTATTGTTGTCGTACTGGGAAACCACGATTACGAAAGCGACCAGCAAGCCGAACTAATGCGCATGATGACAGCGGAAGGAATCAAGGTGCTCGACGGAAGCGCCTATGAGCGCGACGGAGTCGGGTTCGCCGGCACGAAGGGATTTGTCGGCGGCTTTGGCCGTGGTGTTCTAACCGCGTTTGGCGAAACTGAGATCAAAACCTTTGTCAGAGCCTCAATTGACGAAGCGCTCAAGCTTGAAAGGGCAATGTCCCAACTACGCACGCGGAAACGTGTGGTGGTGCTGCACTATGCGCCGATAGCAGCAACCATTGAAGGCGAAGCCCCGGAAATTTCTCCTTTTCTTGGGTCTTCACGTCTGGCAGAAGTAATTGACCGGCATGGCGCCGATCTGGTGGTCCACGGCCATGCTCACAATGGCAAAATGGATGGTCGAACTACTGCGGGCATTCCCGTCCATAATGTCGCCATTACATTGCTGCAGTCGCAGCAACCGCCTGCAGCCTATCGGGTATTCGACGTCTAGCCCGAGAACGCATCGATTAGGTCAATACAGCATGAAACCGGGCTGTTTACTCAGTTAACCGGATACGAGGCTGCCTCGCCGATGTTATAGCTTGAGTTCGGTGACGGCGGAACAAGATTGATTGGTCCGGCTAGTGACCCCCGGAGACGCGACTATTTTACGAGCCGGGGAATTCGAGTACGCACCGGCTTCGCGTGCCAGGTGACTTCTGACTAACGGAGCGACTCATGTCAACCATTCTGCTTATCGTTCTTGTGCTGTTACTGATCGGAGCTTTGCCGACTTGGCCCTACAGTTCGGGCTGGGGCTACTATCCAAGCGGTGGCTTGGGCCTGGTGGTAGTCATTGTGCTGATCTTAGTTTTGATGGGTCGCGTTTAACAGACGGCGCAGTCCAGATAACCGTCCGCGCCTACGACCCGAGTCGGGCGCGGACGGATCCAACTCAGAAATCAGAGTCTGGCTAAAACGGTTGACGATTGCGAAGGAGACTAAGCGGTTTGCAAGTGAACGCGCTTTTGCTGGAGATAATCGCCGGGCGTATTGAGTAGCCCCTGAGTCGATCCCAGAACGCGTAAGAAGTATCTGGCGTTTTCCATCGCTTTCTGTTCACGAATCTGGTCGTCACTGGCGCCGTATAGTTCGGTCGCTCGCGCCGCCAGCGCTCTTTCGGCCTCCGCAATGCGTTGCGGTATTTTGCTATTGTCGTCTTCAAAAAGAGCTGCTTTGTAGACCTCTTTCCAGTCCCTGCAAATCAATGACTTCTGCACCCGAGCCTCCGTCAACTAAAAGCCTGAAAGTACGAGTATATTTCTAGAAGCCGGACAATTTTGGAATACAGCAAATCCTGTATTTATGTGTTTCTAGCGGCCATTGACCGTTCGCGCCGGAGTCACCGAGGCAGAATGCGGAATGCAGGATAAGGAGTTTGGGCAAAAAAAATTATGAAGCACAATTGGAAATGGGTGGCGGTGACGGCAATCGTGGTTAGCATGGCGTGCGGACCGGCGGATGCTAGTGAAAACCCCTCCCCGACGCCAGATGCGGCTTACCTCAAATCGTACGATAAGTGGAAAGCGGAACTGGTTGATGATTTGAAGGAGAACTGGCTGTCTTTAGCGGGCCTATTCTGGCTAAAAGATGGGGAGAACCGCTTCGGGAACGATCCGACCAATCCCATAGTTTTTCCCAAGGGACCTGCGCAGGCTGGCGTTTTCGAGTTAGACGGAACCAACGTGACAATAAGATCGTCTCCCAGCGTGCGTGCAACGGTTGATGGTAGGCCGGTGACCGTAGCTAAGCTACAGCCGGACATTTCCGGGCATCCGACCGTGGTGGAACTGGGAAGTCTTCGAATTAAAGCGATTATTCGGGGACAGCGCATTGGCATCCGCGTGAAAGATGTCGACAGCGAAGCGGTGAGGAATTATCGCGGTCCCGTGTTCTTCCCGATCGACCTGTCATATCGCGTTACGGCAACGCTGGTTCCAAACCAAAGCAAGAAAACGGTAGATGTACCCAATGTTCTGGGCGACACAACGCCGACCGCCAGCGCAGGTGTCGTAGTCTTTAAAATCAACGGTCAGGAAGTGAGGCTGACTGACCTGGGGGGAAACCCCGCAAAGGGCCTGTCTTTTGTCTTCAACGATCTGACCAGCAAAACCGACACCTACCCAGGCGGCCGCTTCCTCGAGACCGATCCGGTTGTGAATGGAACCGTAGAAATTGACTTTAATCGAGCCTACAATCCGCCCTGTGCCGTTACGCCCTATGCCACATGTCCGCTGGCTCCAAAAGAGAATCGACTCGCGGTGCCAATTCCAGCTGGAGAAAAATACGATCGAACCCAAGCGCATCACTAAGTGTAGGCGCGACGAGTGTAGGCCGAGCGTCCTCACTCTCGTGCGGGCGTCATTTGGTATTCGTGTCCTAGCCCGCAAGCCTGCGCCACAAGGTTTACAATAAAAGCAGTGTGGGTCTGACCTTCATACCTGGGCTATAAAAACGTGATCAATTCCCTGCTGGAACGCAAAATCGAGAAACGGCCGGACAAAGTTCGGCTGAACGGACGCATTCTTTTTCTTACAGAGGATCCCGAACTCATCAAGCGGCAACTCGCGGGAGACGACTTGCCGTGGGACACGAAGAATCCTGGCAACAATCCCAAGCTGCGCGATGATATTTCAACCGACGAGATCACACCCGCGCATTACTGCTTTTATTTTGACGAAACCTTAGGCGAAATTCCTTATCTTGGTCTCAAGTGCGGCAGCGTATTTCCCATCGGCCGTTCAGACGTAAAAAAAGGTGGATTCGTCTGCGCGGTCAGCGGCAAGCGAAGAGGCAAGGGCTCGAGCCGGGAACAGTCGCCGTATGCCGAAATGTGCGCCGGGATTCGCGTAGTCATCGCGGAGAACATTGAGCGCATCTACAAGCAAAACTGCCAGAACCTCGGCCTTTTGACTTCAACCAATTTCGCGCTGATCGATCAGATACGATCTGGGGAGGAGATTCCGCTCAAGGAATTCGTTACTGGCGAAGACGAGATTACGCAACAAGTCATTGAGTATGGAGGGCTGTTTCCTTTCAACCTGGCGCGAATGCAGAAGAAAGTTTTTCTGCCTCCGATTAAAACCGAGTTTGTTCTCGAGATGACAGGCAACGTTCGTCAATATCGCACGCCACCGATGACAGTGGCGGAGAAAATCTTCGCGCGGCATATGATTAATGAGCAGGGAGAAGTCGGCGTGCCCAGCGTGAAGCCCGGCGACACTGGTTTTGCCCGCGCCGACCTGCGTGTCAGCCACGAATACGTTACGCCCATGGCAGCTATTTTCTTCGAGCGTTACGTGGGCAAGGATGCCAAGGTAAATGATCCCTCGAGCATTTTGTTTTTCCGCGACCACCTAACCTTTCTTGATGAAGTGATCTCCGAGGAAAAAAAGAAACTAGGACTGCTCGATCTGGCGACCCAACTCAAACTCAAGCAGCAAGATTTCGCCGCCAAGCAGGGAATCAAGCTGCACGGAGAACTGAAAGATCGCAAAGGTTCAGAAGGAATCTGCCATTCGATCGTGCTCGAGAGCTACGCGCTTCCGGGACAACTGAATATCGGTTCCGACTCGCATACCCCCCATGTGGGAGCGATCGGCTGCGTGGCTTTCGGCATCGGCACCACTGACGTATTCAATTCCTGGATCACGAAAGATGTGCGAGTGAAGGTGCCGGAATCAGTGAAGATCATGATTCGCGGGAAGAAACTTCCCAACGTCACCGCGAAGGATTTCATTCTCAAAATTCTCAGTCTCGATTATGTCCGCAGCGGAAAAGCGCTGGCAAAGGTAATGGAATACGCGGGCGAAGCGATTGAGGAGCTCAGTGTCGACGAGCGCGCCACTATGACGAACATGGCCGCGGAAATCGGTGGTTTCACTGGTATTGTTGCGCCGGACCGCAAGGCCGTAGATTTTCTCGTGGAACGTCGCGGCATGGACCGCGCGAAAGCGGAGTCGATGATCGAGGGCCTTCGCAGTGATCCCAATGCACAGTACGCGAATGTGATCGAACTTGATGCCGCCGAGCTCACGCCTATGGTCGCTACACCCGGCGATCCCGGGAATGGAAAATATGTCCGCGACCTCAGCATTCCGGTGCCAGTAGAACTGGCTTACGGTGGCACCTGCACCGCCGGAAAGAATGAAGACATGGATATGTACGCGCTCGTGCTCGCCGATGCGCTGAAGCACGGCAAACGCATAGCCGACTCGGTGAAGTTTTACATTCAGTTCGGATCGCAGGAGACGCGCGATTATTGCATTCGCAAAGGCTACCTCGAAGTTTTCGAGAAGGCTGGAGCGCACGTGATCGAGCCGAGCTGCGGAGCGTGCATCAACGCTGGACCAGGAGTCACGACGCGGCCGGAACAAGTAGTCATCAGCGCGCAGAACCGCAATTTCCCCGGACGCAGCGGACCCGGTCAAATGTATTTGGCCAGTCCGCTCACCGTAGCGGCAAGTGCAGTCGCTGGACATATCGTCGAGTATGAGTTAAGCGCAGAGCGGGAGTTGGTGAGTGCATAGAACCTCTCGTTAAGAGGCACTTGTAATATCGGCCGCGAACTCTGTACCGCGGTTAGCATTCTTGTTAGAATATCGGGTTCCTGTTAAGCGCCTTACATTCAGGGGGAGTCACAGTTTATGGCCTACGTAATCGCAGAACCATGTATCGGCACCAAGGACACCGCATGTGTCGATGCTTGCCCGGTGGATTGCATCCATCCAAAGAAGGATAATCCGGCATACGCGGAAGAGGAAATGTTGTACATCGATCCGGTTGAATGCATCGACTGCGGAGCCTGTGTGCCGGTGTGTCCAGTGTCGGCGATTTTTGCGCTGGATGACTTGCCAGAGAAATGGAAAAGTTTCACCGAGCGCAACGCCAAGTATTTTGGGCGGTAATACTAGAATTTCTTGTTTGGTACCGGGCGCGCGTCTAATATTTGTGGCGCGCGCCTTTTGCTTTTGATACGAGGTTTTAGCCTGCTGCTTTCCATCTCCTCATCGCTCCGTTA
>Ga0073928_10010149_pt1 | contig 11287 bp, 8 predicted proteins | sample PaiPotPPA55metaG_FD_76969 | JGI IMG/M metagenome (GOLD analysis project Ga0073928, IMG submission 76969) | Iron sulfur acid spring bacterial and archeal communities from Banff, Canada, to study Microbial Dark Matter (Phase II) - Paint Pots PPA... ...
GACGGTCAGGCACCCGCCGCAGCCGCGCCCGATCTCTGCGAATCGAGACTGCGCCCAGCGGCGCGCGGCGCCGATGCCGCGTCTGGGCGACGCGGTATCCGACAGGGTGTGGCGGGTGCCGAAGCCGACCAGTGCCTGGACCGTGGCCTGCAGCCGTACCGGATCGGGCGAGTGCGCAATTTCCCGCAGAATCGGCTGCTCGGCCGGCGCTCCGGCGAAAGCCGCCGCGGTGACCGCCGCACCCAATATCGCGGCCGCGCAAGTGGCCGTACCGTAGGAGGCAATACTCATTTTGGGTCCTTTGTCGTCCGCAGCCTCAGCGTGCGGCGGTGAAATTCTAGCGCGTCGTCGGCCGGGTTGTCGGGAATCCGGCGGCGCTCGTGAGACCGCTCGCCGCGCGTCCGACCCCAGGTGTAGCATGGCGTTTCCGCACGGCCTTAGACTTCGAGGGGTATGACATGCAACACAATGACGCTCGCACCGGGCTGCAACTTCGATCGCTGGTCAAGAGCACCGGCGATCTGGAACTATCGCTGACCCGCGTGCCCACCCCGGTTCCCGCGGCCAACGAAGTGGTCGTGCGCGTCGAGGCGGCGCCCCTCAATCCGTCGGATCTCGGCTTGCTCTTCGCTGGGGCTGACATGACCAAGGCCAGCCAGCGCGGCACCAAAGATCAGCCTCTGGTGGCGGCCCGCGTTCCGGAGGCCGCGCTGAAAAGCATGGCCGCCCGATTCGACCTGTCCATGCCCGTCGGCAACGAGGGCGCGGGTATCGTCGTCGAAGCCGGCTCCTCGGCAGCGGCGCAAGGCTTGCTCGGCAAGACCGTCGCCGCGCTCGGCGGCGCCATGTACTCGCAATATCGCTGCGTGCCGGTCGAGCAATGCCTGCCGCTGCCTGAGGGCGCAACGCCGGCTGAGGGCGCTTCGTCCTTCGTCAACCCGCTGACCGCGCTCGGCATGGTCGAGACCATGCGCGGTGAAGGCCACAAGGCATTGGTGCACACCGCCGCCGCCTCCAACTTAGGGCAGATGCTCAATCGGATTTGCCTCAAAGATGGGATCTCCCTCGTGAACATCGTCCGCAATCAGGCCCAAGTCGATCTATTGCGGGCAATGGGAGCGGCCCACATCTGCAACTCGAACTCGCCCACCTTCATGCAGGACCTCATTGAGGCGCTGTCCGCCACCGGCGCGACGATCGCCTTCGATGCCATCGGCGGCGGCAAGCTCGCCGGCCAGATTCTGACGTGCATGGAGGCGGCCCTTCAAAAAAAGGCCACGCAATACAGCCGATACGGGTCCACGACTCACAAGCAAGTCTATATCTATGGAGGTCTTGGCCAGGGTCCGGTCGAACTCAACCGCAACTTCGGCATGGCATGGGGAGTCGGCGGCTGGTTGGTCACCCCCTTCCTGCAGAAGATCGGACCCGCCGCCGCGCAAAGACTGAAGCAGCGCGTTGCAACGGAACTGAAGACCACCTTCGCCAGCGCCTACGCCGGCGAGGTATCGTTGGTCGAAGCCCTGGACCTCAAGTCCATCGCGGTATACGGCCAAGTCGCGACGGGGCATAAGTACCTGATTAACCCGAACAAGGGCTGATTGACCCGAATAGGGATTGATTAACCCCAAACGGACCGACTAACCCAAATAGGGATTTGAACAAGTAGCTCGAGGATATGTAAAGTCTCGCCTCGCTCGCGCGTTTCGCGATTGGCGCACCGCAGCCCAAAGGGAACCTCCGGTGACCCTTACAGTTCCAAGCATCGTCCATTACGGAACACTTCTGTCCAATAGGAATAAAGGCTAATGAATCAAAAACCTGCGGCCATCCAGGAATCGCGCCCGATGCCGGTCGAGTCCGATGCGGCCATGCGCGCCGCGCGCGAGACGGTTCTGGACAATTCGGGGTGGGTTGGGCCGCTGCAGATGGAGATGGCGCGCGTCATCGTCGGTCAGAAGCATCTGCTGGACAGGCTGCTGGTCGCGCTGCTCACCAACGGCCACGTTCTCTTGGAAGGCGTACCCGGATTGGCCAAGACTCTGGCGCTGAAAACCTTGGCCAGTGCGGTTGCCGTGCGCTTCAAGCGCCTGCAGTTCACGCCCGACATGCTGCCGGCCGATATTGTCGGCACCATGATCTACAACCCTCAGGACGGCGCCTTCCGTACCAAGCAAGGTCCAATCTTCAGCAATCTCATTCTCGCGGATGAGATCAATCGCGCGCCGGCGAAAGTGCAGAGCGCGCTCCTGGAAGCCATGCAGGAACGCCAGGTCACCATCGGCGATGAGACCTATCCCTTGCCCAATCCGTTTCTGGTGCTGGCGACGCAGAATCCGCTGGAACAGGAAGGCACCTATCCGCTGCCCGAGGCGCAGATCGACCGGTTCATGATGAAGGTGCTGGTCAGCTACCCCAACCGTGCTGAAGAACGCGCCATCTTGGACGCGATGGCAACCTCGGAAGCCTTGCCGAGCGTTCGTCCGGTGGTGTCTGCCCAGCAGATCCTGAATGCCCGCCATGTCGTGAACACTCTGTACGTGGACGACAAGATCAGGAACTACATCGTGGATCTCGTGCTCGCGACGCGTCCGCCCACGGCGAAATCCTTGAACCTCGAGGGATATATCCAAACCGGCGCCTCACCGCGGGCCACCATCAACTTGACGCTCGCGGCGCGCGCCATCGCGTTTCTCAACGGCCGACACTACGTGACCCCGCAGGACGTCAAGACCATCGCCCTGGACGTGTTGCGCCACCGCGTATCCGTGACCTACGAAGCAGAGGCCGAGAACGTCACGTCCGAAGATGTGATCCACAAAATTCTCGACGCCCTCCCGGTGCCCTGATCCCCCATGCCGGTAGACACCACCAAATCGACGAAGACCATCATGAGCGGCATGCGGCAATTGGAGATCCGCACCCGCCGCATGGTCAACGACAGCCTGGCCGGGGAATACCATTCGGTGTTCAAAGGCCGCGGCATGGACTTCGACGAAGTGCGCGAATACAGCCCGGGGGACGAAGTGCGCACCATCGACTGGAATGTCACGGCGCGCGCCGGCCGCCCCTTCGTCAAGAAGTTCACCGAGGAGCGCGAGCTCACGATTCTGCTGCTGGTGGATATCAGCGCCTCGGGAAATTTCGGCTCGGCCGACTTGAGCAAACGCGATCTCGCCGCCGAGCTTGCCAGCGTGCTGGCGTTCTCCGCGATCCGCAACAGCGACAAGGTCGGGCTGCTGCTCTACACCGACCGCGTCGAACGCTACCTGCCGCCCAAGAAGGGCCGGCGCCATGTACTCCGCGTGGTGCGCGACATCCTCTATCACACCCCCGAGGGCAGCGGGACCGACAGCGTGAAGGCCCTCGATGTGGCCAATCACGTCCTGCACCGGCGCGCCATCGTGTTTCTGATTTCCGATTTCCAATCCCCCGGAGATCCCGTGCGCACTCGCGTGGAATTGCGCCGCGCCATGCGCCAGACCAATCGACGTCACGACCTCATCGCCGTGCAAGTCGCGGACCCGCGCGAGAAGGAACTTCCCAACGTCGGTGTTCTCGCGCTGGAAGACGCGGAAACCGGAGAGATCATCGAGCTCGACACCGGCAACCCCGCCGTGCGCAAGCGCTTCAACGAGCTGGCGCTCGAGCACGCACGGCGGCTGGTGAACGACTTTCGCGCCGAGGGCGTCGACACCCTGGAGCTCAAAACCGATTCGCCCTACATGCCCGCCCTGCAGCGATTCTTCAAGACGCGCGAGCGCCGGCGCGTATGAGCGACCGCATGAGCAATCGCGCCTCCCCTGCGAGCGCCGCTGTGGCGATTAGCCTCCTGGCGGTCTTTCCGGGAACCCAGTCGGCGGCCGGATCTATGCCTGTGGCGGCACGTGCGTCCGCGTCTGCCTCGACGGCTGCGTCTGACCCTGCTTCTGCGCCCGTGACTCTGGTCCCGTCGACCCCTGAGATTTTTTCTCCCCCTGCGCCTGCCCGTGCACCCGTGCCTACATTTGCACCTGCGCCTACATTCTCGCCTGCGGATACACCGGCACGTGTATCCCCATCTGCGCCTTCATCTAATTCTGCGTCAGCGCCTGGGTCTGGGACTGCGCCCGCGCCCGACGAAGATATTCGCGACATTCGCGGGCCCAAAGACATGCTTCCGCCCTGGCTGATACCGGCTCTGGTGGCGGGAGCAGCGCTGCTCGTCCTCGGCGGCTATGCCGCCTGGCGCCGGCACCGCCGCAGCAGCAGGCCGCGAGTCCTGCTGCCCTTCGAGGCGGCGCTGCAGCGTCTCGAAGATATCCGCAGGCTCTTGGATCCCACGAGCGCACGAGAATTCTCCATCGCTGTTTCGGACGTCGTGCGCCAGTACATCGAAGTGCAGTTCATGGTCACGGCCACTCATCGCACCACCGAGGAGTTTCTGCGCGACCTGTTGGAAACCTCGAACGCAGCGCTGGTCGCGCATCGCAACTTGCTGGCCGAGTTCCTCAACCAATGCGATCTGGCCAAATTCGCCGGCGTGTCCCTGTCCCGACAGATTTTGGAGTCCCTGCACCGCAGCGCGCGCAGCTTCGTGACCGAATCATCCAAACCACCACCCGCGGCAGACGCGCGCGAAGCCCCGCCGCTCCGCATCAAGGAGGTCCGTGATTCGCTTCCTTCAACCTGAGTGGCTGTGGCTTCTGACGCTGCTGCCCATGGTGATGCTTTTGCGTGGCCGACGCGGTCCGGTTGCCGCCATCGAGTTCTCGGATGTCGGTCTTGCCCGAGAGGTAGCCCGCGGCAGCCGCGCTCGCGTGGGACGCTGGGTGTGGCTGCTTCCCCTGCTCGCCGCTGCACTCATGATTGTCGGACTCGCGCGTCCGCAGCGCGCGCACAGCCGCACCGAAGTGACTGCCAATGGAATCGACATCGTGCTCGGACTCGATGTGTCGGGATCCATGCAAGCGCTCGACTTTCTGGTGGACAATCGGCGCGTCAACCGCATCGAGGTGGTCAAGTCCGTCGTGTCGAAATTCATCGAGGAGCGGCCGAGCGACCGCATCGGGCTGATCGCATTTGCCGCTGCTCCTTACTTGGTCAGCCCCCTCACCCTCGATCATGATTGGCTGCAGCAGAATCTCGAGCGCGTCAGCACTGCCGTTGCGGCCGACGACGGCACCGCCATCGGTTCGGCGATTGCCGCGGGCGTCAATCGCTTGCGCACCACAGCCGCAAAATCGAAGGTGATGATTCTGCTGACCGACGGCATGAACAACACCGGCAAGATTTCACCCGTCGCCGCGGCGGAAGCGGCCAAGGCGCTGGGCGTAAAGATTTATACCATCGGCGTCGGCGTGCGCGGCATGGCGCCCATTCCGGTTCGGGACGAGGCCGGCCACGTTCACTTGATCATGGACAAAGTGGATGTGGACGAGAAGACCCTCGAGACCGTGGCCAACGTGACCGGCGGCACGTTTTACCGCGCCACCGATACCGATTCCTTGCAGAAGATTTACGAGCAAATCAATCGTCTCGAGAAAACCGCGCAAACCGTGCAGAAGTTCGAACATACCGACGAGCTGTACTCCTGGGCGCTGATTCCTTCAGTGGCCATCCTGGGATTTGGCTTGGCATTGCAGCACACTCGCTTCCGGAGGCTGCCGTGATGTTCAGCCATCCCGCGTGGCTGCCGGCGGGGTTCATCGCCTGCCTCAGCCTCCTCTGGCTGTGGCGCCGTTACGATGCGCGCCAGCACGCCGCGCTCGCGCGCTTCGTCTCGGCGCATCTGCGCGCGCAGCTCACGCAGTCGGTATCCATCGGGCGGCGCCGCACACAGCGCGGACTTCTGTTGGCGGCACTGGCATTGCTCTTCATCGCGCTCGCAGGACCGCTCGTGGGATATCGCTGGGAACTAATCAGCCGCCGCGGCATCGAGATCATTTTTGCGGTAGATACATCGCGCAGCATGTCGACCCCCGATGTGAAGCCCGATCGGCTCACGCGAGCCAAACTCGCGATCGACGATTTTACGAACAAATTGGATGGGGACGCCGTGGGACTGGTGGCGTTTGCGGGCGAGGCTTTCCTCGTCAGCCCGATCACCCTCGACTACGGGGCGTTTCACGAGTCGTTGAACGCCATCGATATCAATACCATTCCGCGCGGCGGCACCAATATCGCGAGCGCCATACGTGAGGCCCAAGCTGCGCTGCGGCGCCGTCCCAACAGCGACAAAATTCTGATCTTGGTCACCGACGGCGAGGATCTCGAGGGCGACGCATTGATCGCCGCCCAGGCCGCGGCGAGCCAGGACGGGCTCAAGATCTACACCATCGGCGTCGGCACGGCGCAGGGCGATCTCATCCCGCTCACGGCGAACTCGAACGGCGGATTCGTGAAAGACGAATCGGGCGGCTTCGTCAAATCGCGGCTCGATGAACCGGCGCTGAAATCCATCGCCGCGGCCACCGGCGGTCAGTATGCCCCGCTCGGCGCTCAGGGGCAGGGATTCGAGGCTATCTATAGGAGCAGCCTCGCGCCCCTGCTCAAGCACGATCTCTCGTCGCGTCAACAACGAGTCTATATCCAACGCTATCAATGGCCCCTGGCCGCGTCGCTGGCGCTGCTGCTTATGGGTCAGCTCATCGGCACGCGCCGCCGAATCGGCGTTCGCCGGCAGGGTCCAGTGCCCGAAGCGCGGCCGGAGCTGGTGGGGCCGTCTGCGGTGTCCCTCATTCTACTGTTGTCAGCGCTCGTGACGGCCGGCTCGGCGCGCGCTTCGACGGTGAGCGCAGAGGAAGCCTATAAGAAGGGGGATTTCGTCACGGCGCAGCGTGAGTATTCCGCAGAGGCACAGCGCTCGCCCAAAAAACCCGTGCTGCAATTCAACGCCGGTACGGCCGCGTATCGGGCCGGGCAGTTCCCAGAGGCCGCAAAGGCGTTTCAAGAAGCGATCAGCCGCGCGCCGTCGGGTGACACGGCCCGCCTGGCTGAACAAGAGGACGCCTACTACAACCTCGGCAACACGCTGTACCGCACCGGGCAGAAGACTGAGCAGAGCGCCCCCCAGCAGACCATGCAGACTTGGACCCAGGCCGTGAAGGCCTACGAGACTGCGCTGCAACTCCGCCCCGACGATGCGGACAGCAAATTCAACCGCGACTTCGTGAAGCGCAAGATTCAGGATCTGAAGCAAAATCAGCCGCAAAATCAAAATCAACCCCAAGGCCCGCAACAGGGACCGCCGCAGAACTCGCCGCAGCAGCCGAACGGCGGCCAACCGCCACCTGGCCGGCAACCACCGGGCCAACAACCACCCGGCCAGCAGCCACCAGGCCAACAACCGCCCGGCCAGCAACCGCCTGGCCAACAACCACCAGGCCAGCAACCACCAGGCCAGCAACCGCCTGGCCAGCAACCGCCTGGCCAGCAACCCGGCCAGCAACCGCCCGGTCAACCCAACCCCGGTAACGGCCAACCCGGCGAGGGTTCGGGTGGTGACGATCGGACGGATGCCCAGCGCCTTCCCGGCCAGATGAGCGCGGAGGAGGCGCGCGAATTGCTCGATTCACAGAAGGGAGAAGAGCGACACGCACTGGGCCTGCCGGTCGCGCGCAGGGAGCGCGATGCACCGCCGGAAAAACCCGTCAGAGATTGGTGAGGTGAGAGTGCCTATTCTTCGACAGCGTGCGTCGATAGCAGCAATCGCTCTCTATATGTTCGCAGCCGCAACGGCGCCGGCCGCCGCCCCCTCGATAGACGCCACCATCGAGCCGCAGCAGATCGAAGTCGGCGAGTCGGCGCGGCTCATCATCCTCACATCGGGAAGCGGTACGCTGTCCGTGACTCTGCCCGTGGTTTCCGGATTGGAATTCCGAGTCGTGGGTCAATCGCATCAAATTCAGATCATCAACGGTGCGAGGATCGAGTCGACGTCGACCGTCGTCCGGGTCACTGCCGAAGAGGCCGGCGTATTCACTATCCCGGGCCTTACGCCGACATCGGCGCCTCTCGTGCTTCGGGTCAATCCAAGCAGAGGCGGCGGGTCATCCTCGCTGCTTGGCAATGGCGCCTCACCGGGTCCGGCACCTTTCGTTCCAGGCGGCTCCAACGCCAACGGCATTCGCCTGACCCCCGACGGTTCGGCGTTCGTGCACCTGGAAATACCCAAGCATGAAATCTATGTCGGGGAAAGCGTCCCGATAGAAATTCAGGTCGGCATGCGCGATGGATTCGTCGCCTCGATCAACAGCCTGCCCAAGCTCAACAGCGGCGATTTCACTCTCAACAATCTCTCGCGTCAGCCGGAGCACGCCGCAAAGGCCATCGACGGCAAGCCCTTCACGGTGTACACGTGGCGCAGCATCCTGGCCGCAGTCAAGCCGGGGACCTATTCGCTCACCTTCGAGGCACCGGTCACCGTGCGGGTGCGCACCCGCCCGCAGCGGGATTCGACGCTGGACGATCTCTTGGGTGACCCGTTCCTGCAGAATATCTTTGGCACCACCGTTCCGAAGAACGTCACCGTGACCAGCCCGGCGGCAGCGATCAAGGTACTGGCCCTGCCGACGCAGGGCAGACCTCCCGACTTCGGCGGTGCTGTCGGTACCTTCAAGATCAGTGCCGACCTATCGTCCACGAAGAATACGGCGGGTGACCCGCTCACTCTTCGCATGCACGTGAACGGTGCCGGCAACTTCGATCGGGTCGAGAGCCCCATGCTCCGCGGCGACGGTCAGTGGAAAACCTATGAACCGAAGGCGACTTTCAACCCCGCCGATCCCATCGGATACCGGGGTGAGAAAGTCTTTGAGCAACCGCTCATTGCACAGCAGCCCGGCACCCATCCCGTCCCGGCGCTCGACTTCAGTTACTTTGACCCCGGCACTCGCCGCTACGAAACGGCACACAGCTCACCCCTGAACGTGACGGTTTCACCGGCCGCGGAGAGCGCCGGGAACGAGCCGCCGCCAGCGAACGCAGGGGCGTCTGCGGATGAATCGCACGGAGGACTGCGCCCAGACCACACGGTGATTGAAGCGCGCGTCGATTCTCTGATCCCGCCTTACTTTCAGCCGCGATTTGTCGGCCTCTCATCCGTTCTGGCACTACTGTTCGGCGGCGGCTGGATCGCGCTGCGCCGCCGGGAACTCAACGCGCGCGATACAAAGAGACAGCGCGAACTCGCGCGAACGCAGCTAATCCGCACCTTGCTGGAGCGGATGGCCGCGGCGTCCGCCGCCGGCAACGCGGCCGTGTTTTTGAGCTCCGCGCGCTCCGCGCTACAGCAGGCCTTGAGCGCGCGCTGGGAGGTCGAGCCCGAGCAGATAGCCGAAGACCTCGTCGCCGCGCGGCTGGAAGGCGCCGACAAGGACGACATCCGCCAAATTTTCACTCTCGCGGATGAAGCCAACTATTCCGGTGATGATTTGAAGGCCGCCGATTTCGAGCGCTGGACCCAGATCGTCAGCCGCCAATTCATCGAAGAGACAGCGTCGTGAGCCGCCGCACACCGTGGGGCGCCATACTCGTCGCCCTTGCCGTATTCGGATCTTCGAGCAGCCACGCAGCTCAAGCACCCGCGCCCGCACCCGCACCCGCACCCGCACCCGCACCCGCACCCGCACCCGCACCCGCAGGATATTCCGCCCCCGCCCTTTATAACTTGGCAAACGCATACGCGCGCGCCGGCAAACCGGGTTTGGCGGTTCTCAACTATGAACGGGCGAAGCTGCTCGAGCCGAGTGACCCCGATATCGACGCCAACTTGCACCACGTTCGCGAAGCGGTCGGGCTGCCGCCGGAATCCCGCAACAGATTCGAGCGCATGGCCGAATTCGCGAGTCCGCGAATCCTCGCGTGGGTTGCAGTCCTGGGGTTGCTGATCGCCGGCGTGAGCATGCTCGCGCGGTGGCTGTACCCACGGCACCAACACAAACTTCTTGCCGCGGCTCTCGTTGGAATTTTCCTTCTCGGCATGACCATCGCCAATGGCTTCGCTCTATGGCCGATCATGCACGAGGCGGTGGTGGTCAGCCAAACGGCGCCGGTTCGCGTGTCTCCCGTGCCCATTGAAGAACCCGTGTTCGTACTGCCGGAAGCATCGATCGTCCGGATGATGGGGGAGCACGACGAGTTCGTGCTCATTCGAACCGAAGCGGGCCGCACGGGCTGGGCGCAGCGGTCGAGTCTCGCGCCCATAGTGCCGAAGCGCATCGCCTCGGATGGCGTGTCGACTAGCCATGACTAGACTAGTCGTGACTAGTCGAGTTATGACTTGACTAGTCACGACTCGGTAACTGATCGGGCGCGGCGGTCGAACCTCGCGCCCATCGTACGACGCGCGTTGCCTCGGATAATGATTCGCCTATAAAATCAGGCCACGCACCACACTCGAGCCCCGATAGCGGAACGGATTCCAAGCGAACACTGCCATCGATTCTCGATTTCCCTGCGCTTGGTCGGCGCATGCTCTGCGAGCGATCGAGGCTCGCTTCTATATTGGCGCACGTGGTTCAGCGCCGGCTCTCGGAGGATTCAAGATGAAGATACAGCGCGCGCTTCTGTCGATCACTGCGGCCCTGGCCGCGGCCACGCTGGGCGCAGATGCGCCGGGTGCGGAGACGAGCAGCACAGTACTCTCGCCTCAGGCGCTGCAGGAAATTGCGCAGCTCGAGGCCGAGATCGACCGCATCGAGGCGCAGGCGATCGAGCGACTGGCCGTGCCGCCGGACAATCAGGTCCAGCAAATCGAGCTGCTCGGTAAGTTGATGCTGTACGACAAGCATCTCTCGGTAAACCACAACGAGGCATGTGCTTTCTGCCACATGCCCGAGACGGGCTTTACGGGCCCCGTGTCGGAGCTGAACCGGACCACCGGCTCCTATCCCGGGTCAGTGCGCACGCGATTCAGCAATCGAAAGCCGCAATCGCACGCCTATGCGCCGCTCTCGCCCGTGCTGCACTACAATCCCGGGCAGGATGACCTCGTCGGAGGTAATTTCTGGGACATGCGTGCGACGGGCCGCCGGCTGGGCAACCCTGCCGCCGAGCAGGCGGAAGGGCCGCCGGTCAACCCGGTGGAAATGGGCCTGCCGGATATCGCCTGTGCCGTCTATCGCGCCTCGCAGCGGCCCTATCGCGCCCTGTTCGAAAGCGTATGGGGACCGCAAGCCTTCGCGATCGCATGGCCGCGCGATGTGGAAAAGGCCTGCGCCCGGCCAGGGCCGCCTCCCGCCGGCGCGCCGATGCCGGTTCATCTCGGCTCGCTCGATCGCGGCCGGGCCGGCGCCACTTTCGATCA
>Ga0073928_10010151_pt1 | contig 11287 bp, 10 predicted proteins | sample PaiPotPPA55metaG_FD_76969 | JGI IMG/M metagenome (GOLD analysis project Ga0073928, IMG submission 76969) | Iron sulfur acid spring bacterial and archeal communities from Banff, Canada, to study Microbial Dark Matter (Phase II) - Paint Pots PPA... ...
CGGAGGGTATGGCTCTAGATCGCCGCTGGCCGCCCGTAGTCATGGATGTTAAGTTTGGTTAGGACCTTCTGAGATGTCGCCCTCCGCGTTGGACCGCATATATCGTGACGAATTTGGCCGGATTCTCGCAGCGCTGATTCGCCTTCTCGGCGCTTTCGATATTGCAGAGGACGCGGCGCAGGAGGCTTTCGCCGCGGCGCTTGAGCAATGGCCGCGCGAAGGCATGCCGCGCGAACCTCGGGCCTGGATTGTCAGCACCGCGCGCCATAAGGCAATCGATCGGATTCGACGCGACAGCTCATTCAGTCAGAAACGCGAAGAAATTCTCCGGCATATAATTGACTCGGGGATGGGTGACAGCGACAGTCTGGACGATAGTAGGTTCCCGGATGAGCGCCTGCGCCTGATACTTACCTGTTGTCATCCAGCGCTCGCGCCCGAGGCCCAGATCGCGCTGTCACTGCGAACCTTGTGCGGGCTCACGACCGACGAGATCGCGCGCGCGTTCCTGGTTCCGCCCTCGACAATTGCGCAGCGAATCGTCAGGGCGAAGCGAAGGATTCGAACTGCCAGGATTCCGTACGAGGTTCCGCCTGATGAAGCGCTGGGCGAACGGCTCGAAGCGGTGATGGCGGTAATCTACCTGGTATTCAACGAAGGCTACGCCGTCAGTTGCGGCGAACCTCTGGTGCGCAACGATCTTTGCGCCGAAGCTATCCGGCTAGGGCGCATTCTGAGTGAGCTGTTGCCGCAAAATGCCGAAGCCCGTGGTTTGCTTGCATTGATGCTACTACATGACGCGCGCCGGCCCGCCCGCGTCGATAGCGGCGGCGATCTTGTTCTGCTTGAAGATCAGGATCGTAGCCTATGGAACGGCGAGCAAATCCGCGAGGGACTGGCGCTGGTGGAGTTGGCGCTGCGGCCAGGTCCGGTTGGCCCGTACGCGATTCAGGCGGCGATTGCGGGTGTTCATGCGCGAGCAGACAGTCCGGCGCAGACTGATTGGCAAGATATTGCGGCGCTTTACGCCTATCTGATGCGGCTGCGGTCCTCGCCTGTGATCGAACTGAATCACGCAGTGGCGGTGGCTATGGCCGACGGTCCGGAACAGGGTCTGCAGCTCATCGATTCCCTCCATGCTCGCGGCGAACTGACCGATTACCATTTGCTATGGGCGGCGCGCGCGGACCTGTTGCGCAGACTCAAGCGGTGGGCGGAGGCCGCAGCTTCATATCGCGCCGCCCTCGCTCTGGCCAAAACAGAACCCGAGCTGAGATTCCTGACGCGCCGTCTTGCTGAGGTCGAATCGTCTCATTAGCTCGGCCTGAATGCGGTGACCTGTTAGCAGCGTCTCACATGCACATTCGCTCGATTACCTGCGTAATCATCGCGGGGCCGCGGTCGAAGGCGTCGCGGCGAATCGATTCGTTGGGCTGATGCGCCTGCTCATAATCGCCCGGGCCGCAGATCAGGCATTGGATTCCCGCTCCGGAGAACCAGGCGCCATCGGTAGCAAACTGTGCTCCCCGCGCCGATTGGTTACCGGTGGCTTCGAACAGAATTTTTTCGAGCCTGGTGTCGCGATTGGACCACATCGGCGGTGCGGCCAGTAGCAGATCCAACTCGATAGCGGCGGCGAAGTGGTCGGAGGCGTAATCGTGGGGATCGATTGCGCTCAGGCGTCGTCTGATCTCTTCGTAAAGCGCAAGCGGATCGGTCTTCGGCAGCGAGCGGTAGCTCGCCCGCAGCACGCATTGCTCGGCGATGACGTTGGTGGCGAGCCCGCCGTGGACCGTGCCGAGATTCATCACGTCGTAGGGTGATTCCGGAAATACGTCAGCGAACTCCGAACTGCCGATAGCGCGCCGTTCGGCCTGGAGACGCCCGAGCACGTCGATCACCTTGCCCATCACCGCGATCGCGTTGACGCCCTGGTCGGGCGCTCCACTATGGCCGCCGCGCCCGCGCACGCGGACTTCGAAGCTGCAGATGCTCTTATGCGCATGCAGGACGTTGTACGATGTGGGCTCACCTATCCAGGCTAGATTGGGTTGTGGCACGTCGCCCAATAACATCTGCAGAGCCGGAGCAAGCTCCCGGGCGCCGAGCATCCCCACCTCTTCGTCGGCGGTGAAGATGAAAACGAGCGGCCGCTTAAGCCGCGCCAGCTCCAACGTGCGTAGAACATCAGCGCATTGTGCGAGAAATCCTTTCATGTCCGAACTGCCACGTCCGAAGATATGGTTGCCGTCGATTTCCATCTTGAGCGGATCGCGCTCCCATCCCGGCTGGCCTTCGACCGGCACGGTGTCGAGATGTCCGGTGATTATCAGCCCATCCGGACGTGGCGGTCCGATCCAGGCGACAAGATTTGCTTGCGGCACACCAGCAATTTCGATTCTATCTACGACCGTTTTGAGCCCGTGGCTCGTCAGCTGGTCGGCCAGGTATTCGATGGCCGGAACAATGGTATGAGAGCTGACGGTATCGAAGGCGATAAGACGGTCGAGGACTTCGTAAAGATAAGTAGCCATTGAGGTTCTCCGATTTGCGATACCTCAGAGGGCGGCTCCAGAGTCGCCCCGCAAAGCCGCCTCGGTTTCATCTTAGGGCGACTTGGTCACAACGATGCCGCTGCCGCGCAGCATTGGTGAGCCATCGATCGCGCATACCGCTTCGGCGTGCTTGAGCTGGCGCTTTTCTGCGCGGCCGGTGACTTGGCGCACTGCTTCGGCAATATGCCCCATGCCATGCATGCGCCCCTCGCTAAGGCTGCCGCCGAAGGTGTTGAGAGGCAATTCGCCTTCGAGCGCGATTCGTCCGTTCTGTACGAAGGAGCCGCCTTCGCCCCGACGGCAGAAACCGGCCGCTTCGAGCCAGTAGAGGGTCGAGGGGTTGAACCCGTCGTAAAGTTCGGCCGCATCCATATCGCCCGGACCGAGGCCCGCTGAACTCCACAATTTGCGGGCCAGGGAACCGCCGCATTCCATGTAATCATCCAGCGCATAGTGCAAGAGCGTGCGCCGCGGTGCAGTGTTCTGGCCCCACCCGGCGATGTAGGCAGAAGGATTTTTAAGGTCGCGTGCACGCTCGGCGGTAGTCATGACCAGGGCGACGCAACCGTCGATCGGCACATCACAATCGTAAAGACAAAGCGGTTCGGCGATCCAGCGCGCATTGAAATAATCCTCGCGGGACATCAGTTGAGAATAGAAAAATGCGCGCGGATTGAGGTTGGCGTTGCGCCGGCTGTTGAGTGCCAACGCCGCCAGCGCCTCGCGCGTTGCGCCGAAACGATGCATATAGCGCTGCCACGCCAGCGCATGCCATTGAACGATACTGGTGCAACCCCAAGGCGCCATGAACTGGGCGTCGCCGCTCGTGCGCGGCGCGCCAACGGAGGTACCTGGTGTTGGGCGCGCGTCCGGCCGATGCATCGCGCGCCAAATGAGCACGTAGTCAGAGGCCCCGGCGATGAGAGCATTGGCAGCTTCGATTATCGGGCTCGCGATCATGCCCGTCTCGATTTGCGCGTACCAGCGAATATCAGGGGCCAGCGGCAGATGATTGACGACGTACATCACGCTGACTACATCGATGCCATCGCGATTGCCGGCACCGGCGAACGGTGATTCCGGATAGGTGGTAAGGCCATCGATTTGGGCGGGCTTGAGCCCGCAATCGTCCACTGCAGCGCGGCAGGCATCAACCGCCAGCAAGCCGAGTGGCTTTTGCGCGCGCCGCGAAATTTCGGAATAGCCGATACCAACGATTGCGGTTTTGCCTCGCACGAAATCCATTTCTATCCTCGTTCTGCGTGCATTTCGTTGCGCACCCGTTCGATCAACTCTTCGACTTTGAGGCCCTGCCGGAGATTGCCCGCGCCGTAGGCCTCGATTGTGCGCCTCAAGTCCGCCGCGATCTCACGCTCAACTCGCACGATGTAGATCAACCCAAACAATTCAATAATCAGCCCAACGGCCAAAACGATATGGGTGATATCGACAGGCATATTCGTCACCGCCGTTGGACCTGATCGAATGATCACAGAATCTTGAACTGCGGCACGATTACGCCATTGCCCCGGTCGTCAAAATCAACCTTGACCGGGCTGCCGATGCGTACGCGCTCGCGCTGGGATATGGGCAGGTTCGAGATCATTAGCAGCATCGGCTGTTCCTCGAGTTCGATCACAATATTGATGAACGGCGCTTCCGACTCGAAGCCCGGCACGTCGCGCTGATGCATCACCGTGAACGTATGGATTCGGCCGCGGCCGCTCACTGGTTCAAAGCGCAACTCCTGCGACAGGCACGCATCGCATACATTGCGCGGCGGATGGTTGTAATAACCGCAAGTTGTGCAACGCTGGACCGCGAGCCGCCGTTCTTTCGCCGCCTCCCAAAAAGGCTGGGCAAGCTCATCTGGGACTGGCATCGGTTTGAGTCGGGTGTTGCTCATTTATCACCTGCTGAAGCAGCATGCCGCAAAGCGCAATTTTCGTCGAGCGGGAGAGCACCCCAAGGCCGATGAAGCGCCTGTCACTCCAAATCGCGCTGGTTCATTGATCTTATGAACTCTGCTCATTATGTCCCCTGTGAGCCGTTGCGCCCGACCATCGGCTAAGTGAAGTGTCGAATGAATTCACAATCTGGAAGCACGAATGATTGAAGCATTGTTGATCTCTACGATCGCGATGGCGACACCGATTCTGTTGGCCGCTTTGGGCGAGCTGATCGTCGAAGAGAGCGGCGTACTCAATATTGGAATCGAAGGCGCGATGCTGGCCGGCGCGTTCTTCGGCCTGGCGACCGCATATTTCAGCGGCAGCCTCGTGCTTGGATTAATTGCGGCAATAGCGGCGGCGGTCACGATGAACGCACTGCTCGCGGCGCTGGTGGTTAACCTCGGGGTGAACCAGGTGGTGGCGGGCACTGCGCTCGATATCCTGGCCGCGGGGCTGACGGGGGTTTTTTACCGGCGGCTGTTTGGCATTACTGGCAAGGCCTTTACCGTCACCCCGATTCCGGCGATTTCGCTTGGACCAATTGCTCAAATTCCGATAATCGGCCCCGTCTTCTTCGAGCAGAATGCGCTGGTGTATGCCGCATTCGCGATGGTGCCGTTGACCGCATTCGTCGTCAGGCATACGCGGTATGGGTTGTGGATTCGCGCGGCGGGTGAGCGGCCTGAGGCCGCCGATGCGCTGGGTCTGAACGTCTATCGGCTGCGATGGGAGGCCTTGTTGATCGCGGGCGTGCTGACCGGCCTGTCCGGCGCGTATCTCACCCTCGCGTACACTAACACTTTTGTGGAAGGGATTTCGGCCGGACGCGGTTTTGTCGCGCTTGCGGTGGTTATCGTTGGACGCTGGAACGCCTATGGCATTGCGGCCGCATCGCTCCTGTTCGGCGCCGCGATGGGTTTACAATTCGAGCTGCAGGCAGCCGGCGCTGCATTGCCCTATCAGCTTTTTCTGGCGCTGCCCTACGCTCTCACCTTGATCGTGCTGGCAGTGGTGGGCGGTCAGGCGCAAGCACCGAGTGCACTGGGGGAGCGCTATGTTAGGCCATAATTTTTTAGCAATCGCCCTTTGGCGGTTAGCTACCCCGCGTTATGTCAGCGACGCTCTCTCACGGACAAACGCACTTTAGCGCCATGGCCGCCAAACTCTTTCAAGAGCGAGCGCGCGCGTTCCTGGGCTCGGGCGACCAGCGCACCGTCTTCTGAATTCTGCGGCAGTTTGCGTTTAATGAATTGTTTCAATTCATCGAGATGGAACCGCAGCGCCTCGCCTGCGGCAGCGGTATTGGGTGATTTGTTGGCTTGAAGTTTACGCGGGCCTTCATGTCCCCCTTCAGAGATGTACCAGTCTTTGAAATGGCCGCGGAATCCTGCCGCAAACATCAAGGCGCCCAAATGGGTCGCAGCCGGGGGTACCCGCAGCAGCAATTCGCGGTGGGTTTCGCTCTGGCCCGGACTTTCGTATTCGAGCATCAGATGGCCACCCGGCGGGACCAGGCTGCTGATTAGGTTTACGAGATCGGCTTCGAGTCCCTCTTTACGTGCATCGAACCGCTGCCCGTTGGCCAACTCGAGCCAGGGATAGATGCGACCTTCGAACCATGGCATGACGCCGCGGCCGCCGCCGCTGATTAGCCCCGTCATTAATGGTGTACGCGCCGGCTGTCCATTTTCATCGCACACTGTTAGCGCAAATTGCAGCCATCCGGCGCGCGGCCGAACTTCCCGCAGGTCGCTGAGTACCAGCGCAAAAGTGCGTCCGTCTTTCGCGGACAGATGGCCGCTGCCGAGCCGCTCCGCAACTTGTTTGGCAATTGGTTCTGATGTCACCTTATTATGCGCACCTCGCGGACTCGTTAGCTCGCTCCGCCTACGGCTTCACTAGTGTTTATGCGCACCTCGCGGACTCGTTACCTCGCTCCGCCTGCGGCTTCACTAGTGTATTATGCACACCTCGCAGACTCGTTTCCCTTCGGCTTCGCTCAGGGCTTCGGCCCGTTGCGCATGGCCTCGGTTTTACTTGCTCGGCGTTGGACGGCTACGCTAAGGTCATGTCATGTTGTGCCGCTACGCCGCCATCTGAGGCAAGGGAATGCCCACAACAGCAGCGAGGGCCGGCTCGCAGCAATCGATTCAGTACTGATTTGATTTTCTTGCTAGTGGCGGACTACTATAAGAAAATCTAAATATGCGCGAACCTGCGCTCAATTCATCAACCTTTCCGACGGCACGCTGCGATACGTGTGCCAAGAGCGTTCTTACCTACCTCTCCCTCGCGGTTGAAGGTGAAGGTCAACGTGCCTGCGTCCATTGCGATACCCCCGTTGCCGGCGATCTGCGGTGGATCTCGGCCGATGAGCTCACCGCCGACGGTTACCAGATAGGTACGCCGCCTGCGCGATCGAGCGGGTCCTGTGGTGGTGGGTGCACATGTTCGGCGCGCGGGCATTGAGCCGCGTCCAGTTGAGACCACGAGGCGGAACATGATTCAGATTTCTGGCTTGGAGGCACAAAGACTATGAAGACAACGCTATCAGTGATTAAGGCCGACGTGGGTTCAATCGGCGGCCACATAAAACCTAGCGCCCGCCTGAAGCAGACGGTCGAGCAATTCGTCCGCGACAAAGGCAAGAAACTCCTGATGGATGTTTACGTCAGCTCCACTGGCGACGATGTGGCGCTGCTGATGGCGCATGACCGCGGCGTCGACGATTCCAAAATCCATGAACTGGCGTGGGATGCCTTCATGGCTGGAACTAAGACGGCGCGCGAGCAGGGCCTTTATGGGGCCGGTCAGGACCTGCTTAAGGATTCCTTCTCGGGTAACGTGCGTGGGCTGGGCCCGGCATCCTGTGAGATGGAGTTCGAGGAGCGTCCGAACGAGCCATTCATTTTCTTTGCCGCTGATAAGACCGACCCGGGAGCTTATAACCTCCCATTTTACCTGGGATTTGCTGATCCCATGCACAATGCCGGCCTGTTGCTGTCTCCCAAGATGGCAAAGGGTTTCACCTTTACCATCATGGACGTCAACCACACCGAAGGCGATAGGATTATTGAGCTGAATGCCCCCGAGGAGCTGTACGATATCGCTTGCTTGCTGCGCGATAACGAGCGCTTTGTAATCGAGTCGGTTCGCAACCGCGCCACTGGCGAGATCGCCTGCGTAGTATCCACCTCGCGCCTGCACAATATCGCGGGAACCTATACGGGCAAGGACGACCCGGTGGCGCTGGTCCGCACGCAGGGCAACTTCCCGGCAACCGGCGAGGTTCTCTCGCCCTTCCGCATTGGCCATTATGTCGCCGGCACGATGCGCGGCAGTCATCATGGGCCGCTGATGCCGGTGAAGCTGAACTCAACCATCAGCTTCTTCGACGGACCGGCAATCGTCAGCGGCGCTGCTTTTTGCGTGCACGACGGGAAGTTTACTGAAGCCGTCGATGTTTTCGACCATCCTTTCTGGGAATGGGTCCGCAATAATGTTTCAGCCAAAGCGGCGGAGATTCGCGCGCAGGGATTCTCGGGGCCGGCCATGCTCCCGATGAGCGAGCTTGAATATGGCGGGGTAATGGAAAAAATGGGCCAACTGGACGAGCGCTTTGCTGTTCGCAAGGACCAGCACGCGGCGGCAGCACCCAATGGCGGCAACGGCCGCAAGAAAAAAGCAGCCTGAGAGTAAGGGGAAGCGAGACAAGAGCCGGTCGCATGCCGGCTCTTTTTTTGGAGCAGCCTACTCGTACCTTCGGATGCAACCTAAAAGGAGAGATGATCCGAATCGCATCCTGCTCGGTCGCAGGCGCTCATGCTCCATCCCTGCAATAGCAGTAAAATATTGATAATCGAAGGTATGTTGCGTTATAGATAGAGGATCCGTCTCGCGATCCCGGAGGCTCCTATGAGACGCTGGTCTTCTGTCTTAGCTGCAATCGTATTGTCGGCCGGTTTGGCGGGTTTGGGGGCGGCGCAAGTCCCACCTGCAGCATCCGAGGCGCCCGCACCTGGCGGAGTCTTGGGCTCGGTAACCAAAGGCAACACGACCGTCGTGTTTGAGCCCGCCAACCCCAGCGACATCGAGACGCAGCCTTTGACAATATGGGATGGCTTTGCAACGGCTCATCCAGGGGTCGCCCGCGCATTGGCCTTCAGGCCATCACTGATGAACGACTCGGGATATCTGAAGAAGCATCCTGAACTTAATGCTTTCTTCGAGGAGCACCCCGACGTGCGCGACGCAATGGCGGCGGACCCCGGAAATTTCGCCGCGATCCCGCCTCGGCCCGGCGAGTGATGGCGCCGGTCCCGCAGGAGCAGACCAGAGCTGTCCCATTATCCGGGCGTTCGACGCTCAAGGGGCTGTGCGATGCGCAGACGGTCCACGATGCTTCGGCTTTGGTAGGATGAGAGAAAACGCGACGACTATCGCTCTGCGTCAGGGAACCCTACACCCCGTCTGGAAGGATCAGCAGATTGCCTACGCGCCGGTGGCTAAAATCAAATATGCTGCGCAAGTCACCAATCGCGGGACCGTTGCTTGGCACGTACGGATTACTTGCAGCCGAAACCGGGTTCGGCAGATTGTCGCGGCTCCGCTTGGAGAGCGGCGCGAGATTCCAGTTCCATTCCATAAACTTTAGAATCGAAGCATGATCGGCATAGGTATGGTCGATCGCGCCCGGCTTTACATATGGTGAAATCACCATCAGGGGGATACGAGTACCATCGCCGAAAAAATCGAGCGGCTGGATATAGCCGGAATCGTAATACCCACCGCCTTCATCGAATGTCACGAAAATCGCTGAATCAGCAAAAAGCTGCGGATGCTTGATCACCGTGTTCGCGATACTGAGCACGAAATACTCATATGCAGATGCCGCAGAGTTCGCGGGATGGCCGGAATAAGGTTCGTACGGCCGCACGAAAGCGACCGCAGGCAGCTTGCCCGCTTCCGCGTCACGATAGAAATCTCCGACACCTGTGATCTTGGCGCGAAGGCCAGTGGTCATGATGCGTTTGCTGTATTGCAGCGGATTGCAAACCGAGCACCAGGCGTCGTTGGCGCCGCCATGCGTTAAACCACCGATATAGTATTTCCAGGATATTCCTGCTTTGCTCAGAGCGTCTCCGATGTTGGGCAAGGTTTGCGGCGGCAGCGTATACGGATGGAGCTTAACATCGGCCGGAGTGCCATCTGCATTGTATGCCGGTCCGTAGTTATTAACCAGATAGTAATGACCCGCTGCGCAGTTCGGCTCTCGATGCTGACGGCGCAAGTACTCAATGATCGCGGCGACGCCCGGTTGCGATCGATCCGAACAGTTCACGTACGATCCGCTTTTATAACCATCCTGTTTGTACCAGTTATTGGACCCGGGCCATGGGTTCGGATCTTCGATTTGTTCCTTCGGCGGGATCAGCGGCGTCCCGTTGCCATCTTCATAAAAGGCGAGGTCGCCGGTGCCCAGATAAATAAAGCTGGCGCCGGTGCCACCCATGATCCCCTGATGAAAATTATCGCTCATCGCAAAATGGTCGGCGATAAATTTGAATACCGGAGCATCGCCCTGGCTCATGTTGTAAAAGCCCATGGCGACTCCGCCCTGATGGGTACTCTGGTCGGTGAAGGGCACCGGCGGCGCCTTCGCTTCGCTGCCGAAGCCAATTGTGGTCGCATTCCAAACGAACAAATCGTTGCGGCCCTCGTCGAATTGTTGCCACATTTGGAAGAACCGGTGCGCTGGGTCTCCGGTATATGAGAGCTGATAGGCGGTGTATTTGGTGAGCTGGAAAGGCCCGTTAGGCAGATTTGCAGGGAATCGAGGATCGGGCACGCTCACCGCTTGCCCGGCTGCATAAGTGGTATTGGGCTGCGGCAGATGCGTGAACGGGCTCGTTGTCTCGGGAGCGATCGAATATTTATCGTGGTCGATCGCCTGCCACTGCTGGGCCTTGTCGAAATGCGGTCCAGGAGATCCGTCCGGCTTAATAATTCCTTCGGAAAGCAGATTGAGCACACTCTGGCCGCGCGCAGGCTGATACGCGCCGAACAAGTTGTCAAAGCTGTGATTCTCGCCAACAATTACAATCACGTGATGGATCGGGCTCCTCATTGGACTAGCCGCTGCCAGTGCCGAGAAGCTCAAGCACGTGAGTATGATTGCTAGTGCGGGTCTACCTAGATTCCTCGGTCTCAAGCAAGAGCCCTGAATAGTACGATGGGCGTCCGTGCCAGTCGAAGACGTGCGAGCTTCGCTCGCGCTACTCAAAAGAGTTCCGTTCATGATCCAGGTAGCGGCCAATCCAGCTCCCCGCCTTTCACGTTCACCTTCTGCAGTGCGATTCGACGGGGCCGCTTTAGCGTGGTTCTCCCATCATCAGACTTGGATGATGAACAGGGTAGCTGTGAGTTATGGATGATTGCGAGAGAAGGGGATACGTTTCACGGTTTATTCAAAAACGGGCTGGAGGGCCGGGCGGCAAAGAGACAAGTCGATAGTGCGTCGACAATACTTCGGCTAAATCGTTTGACGCTGCCGAGAAGCCTCTTGAAATTTCTATTATCGCGCCCGAACTGTTTTGGGGATGGCCCATTGCTTTGGATCATTCTCGCGCGTTGCTGTCGGAGCTAAAAAGGCTAAACCACTGCTACGACTGACTGCACGTTACGACCTTTGGGTTTAAAATTATTTCGACGCCGATTGGGCAGCAGAAGGCGTACACAGCTCGAGGTTTCGTTGTTCGACCGGATGCAGGCTGTTGCACA
>Ga0073928_10010153_pt1 | contig 11286 bp, 9 predicted proteins | sample PaiPotPPA55metaG_FD_76969 | JGI IMG/M metagenome (GOLD analysis project Ga0073928, IMG submission 76969) | Iron sulfur acid spring bacterial and archeal communities from Banff, Canada, to study Microbial Dark Matter (Phase II) - Paint Pots PPA... ...
ACCAGCGGATGTCGAGAGGCTCGACCAAACGCGCGAACGCGACCGCCTCGCCGACCGGCCAGCCGCGGTTGGCGTCGACCGCGATGATGAAGTCGGGACCGGCCCCGGCGCGCGCGGCGGCGACGCGCTCGGCATCGGCCGCGGCCGCAAGGCCGCCGACCTTGACCTTGCAGCCGGCCATACCGGCCTCGCGCAACCACTGCATCTCGCGGCCGAGATCGGCGAGCGTCTTGCCGTCCTCGTAATAGCCGCCAATCGCGATGATCGGCAGCCGGTCGCGAAAGCCGCCGAGCAGGGTGGCGACCGGGGCGCCGAGCGATTTGCCGAAGAGGTCCCACAGCGCCGTGTCGACGCAGGCGATCGCCTCCATGACCAGCTTGCGGTCGCGGTTCCAATGCGCCAGTGGGAACATGTCGGCCCACAGCTTCTCGATCCGGCTCGCATCCTGGCCGATCAGGAGCGGCGCCAACTCGTCCTCGACGATCGTGACGATGTCGCGGGCGTGGCTGCGGTTGTCGCCGTTGTAGACCTCGCTGACGAGCCCGCCGGAAGTGCGGATGCGGGTGATGATCGCGCACCGGCTCGCCACTGAATACTTGCTGCCGCCGAACACCTTGTTTAGCGGGATCTCGACCGGAATGGCCTCGACCGTCTCGATGCGCATCTCTCTCTCCTGGCGGCTGCGCGGCTGGGCAGTCTACTCCGTCTCCGGCATGAGCCAACCGGGCCGTGTGACGACGGTCGGTTGGAACCGGAGCCCGGGGGCAGCCCCGCCTTGCCAGCCGGGCCGCTGTCGCTATAGTCGCCGCACCGACAGGGGAGTTCAGATGCCGTTTCGAACGCTGGCTGCGGGAATCGCGGTGGTTGCCCTTGGGCTCTCGGCCACGCCGAGCCGGGCAGTGGAATTCATCGATGCAGCCGCGCGCCACGTCATCGTGCCCGACCGCGTCGGGCGTGTGATGCCCGACAGCCCGGCCGCCGCGGTGCTCGTCTTCGCGGTGGCGCCGGACAAGCTGATCGGCTGGCCGGAACCGCTGACGCGCGGGCAGCGCGGATATATTCCACGCAAATACGCGCGGCTGCCGGTCGTCGGTTCCCTCGCCGGCTCCGATCCGACCGCGGCGGAGCGGGCGCTGGCGCGGCTGCGCCCGGCGCTGATCGTCGGCTTCGGCGCGGTGACATCGCAGCGGGTGGCGCTCGCCGACCGGATCCAGCAACAGACTGGAATCCCCTACATCATGATGGGCGGAGCGATTCAGCGCACACCCGAGGTCTTGCGCAAGCTGGGCGGCCTGCTCGGGCTCGGCGACCGCGGCGAGGACCTGGCAGTTTACGCCGAGCATGCGATCGGTTCGATGCGTGGCCGGCTGCTGATCGAATCGCCCATCGGCCGGCCGAGGATCTACTACGGGAAAGGCCCCGACGGCCTCACAACCGGCTTCGCCGAAGGGGCGGCAATCTCCGACATCGAGCAGGCCGGTGCGATCAACGTCGCCGCCGGCCTGGGCGAGGGCGGCGTCGGCAGGGTCACGCCGACGCAGTTGCTGGCCTGGAACCCGAGCATCGTGATCGCGGAACAGCGCCCGTTTTCTGATGACCTCAAGCGTCGCCGCGAATGGCGAAGCCTCGCCGCCGTGCACGACAGGCGGGTCTACCACGCGCCTCTCGAACCGTTCGGCTGGATCGACGATCCACCCGGGATCAACCGGCTGATCGGCTTGTACTGGCTATCGGCGGTTCTCTATCCCGCCTCCTATCAAGAGGATCTGCGCGCCGACGTGCGCGATTTTTACGAGAAGTTCTGGGGCGCAAAGCTCAGCGACCAGCAGGTCGACGCGCTCGTCAAAAGCGCCGAAGCCAAACCAGGCGAATTCGACGTGACCTCCGGCGCCGGCCCGTTGCTGGGCCCGGGGCCGGTGCCGCCGCTGACGACGCCTTCGGGACCGGGTCCCAATGTGCCGGGCCGGGTCGCACCGCCCGGTCGCGGTGGGCTGCCGAACCAGCTGGGGAATCCGCTCGGCACCAAGCCGTGACCGCGCCGCTCACGATTCCGTCGGCCGCACGAAGCACATGATCCCGCGCTGCGGGGTCCAACACACGACGGCGCGACCCGTCGGGTTGTCGGTGCGGTCCAGGATCCGATCGGGCGGAACGGCGACCCAGTCGCCGCCGACCAGCGCCTCGTAATGGTCGCCGGAGACGCGCGATTCAGTAGTCCGGCAGTCGGTCAGCGAGCAGCACGAGATGCTCGTCCCAGGCTGCACCAGGCTGCGGAACCAGGGCGCCAGGGCGGGGTCGGCATTGGCCGGCGGTTGCGCATCGGCGGCGGTCCACAGCATCAATCCTGCCGCCGCCGCCAGGCGCGACATCAGACGAACCCAAGCTGCAGCGGCACTCGGCATCAGATTAAACTTATGTTTAAATCATTGTGATAGAATACAAATTTAACGCGAGCCGAGACAAGGCGCCGCTTGGGACCGAGCGGATCGAGCCGAAGGGCCAAGCTCCAAGCGAGCCTGCGCCGCGCCCGGCGAGGGCCCGCGCTGTCAATCGCTCTCGGCCATCGCCGCCGCCTCGGCCTCCGGCTCGGAAAGCGGCTTCAGATCGGGCTGGAACCAGCGCTGGGCGATCAAGGTCGGCACCACCGCGCTGCCGATCACCGCGGTCAACAGGATCGTGTACTGGCGCTCGTCGATGATGTGGTTGGTCAACCCGAAGAGCGCCGAGATCGAGCCGAAAGTAAGACCAGTCGACATCATCAGGGTCGTGTACATGCCTTCCTTGCGGCCGAACCGAAAGGCGCGGGTCAGCGGCAGGATGCCGACAAACTTGGTGATCATCTTGACCGCCAGGTAGACGAGGATCAACCCGGCCGCGTCGACCAGAACCTCGGCGCGCACCAGCGATCCCGCCTTCAGGAAATAGAACGGCGTCAGCACCGTGAAGGCGATGACCCGGATGCGGTGGGTCAGCTCCCGGTCGGCGAGAAAGATCGGCGCCAGCACCATGCCGATCAGGTAGGCCGGCAATACCGCCTCGCTCTTCGCCGTATTCGCGAGCCCGCCGAGCGCAAACAGGATCAGCAAGACGAACTTGATCTGCGGCTCGCTGACGCCAGAGCCAAGGTGGGCGAAGAACCACGGCGTCCAGCGCGGCAGGAACCACAGCGCGAGGCCGATTGCAGCGGCGAAGCCGACCAGCCAGAAATTGTAGTTGGCGAACACCAGGCCAAGCGCGAGCACGGTCAGCAGATCGTTCACGAAGCACGCCGCGAGGATGATCTTGCCGATCTCGGCACGGTTGAAGCCGGTTTCGACCATTACCGCGTACACCACCGCAACCGAGGTAGTCGACAGCGCGATGCCGGCGATCTGCGCCTGCGGCCACGGCCATCCCGAGACGAAATGGGCATAGGCGAGGACGCCGAGATAGGGCGCGAAGAAGCCGACCACGCCGATCGACATCGTCGCCCCGAAATTGCGGCGGATGACCCGCCTGTCGATTTCGGCGCCGGCGAGAAAGGTCAACAGGATCGCGCCGAACCCGGCGAGGTAGTTGACCCAGGGCGTCAGGCCCAGATTGACGAGGTTGCCCGCGACCGCGCCGACGATGATCTCGAGCAGCGCCACCGACACCGCGATCCAGCACTGCATCGTCGCGGCGATCAGCGCCAGCCCGATCCACAGCGCCGAGACCAGCCACGTATTCTCCATGCCGAACCCCTCTTTGTCCGTCCAAGAGGCGGGCAAAACAAAACCCGCCCAAGCGGCGGGTCGCGACATCAACCCCCGCCGCAATCCTCGCGTGGCAGGAGTCATCAGCCCCAAGGGGCGGTTATACGGGGGTACTCCATCCCCGGAGCGGCTAATATAGCAACGCCCCGAACCGATGGCCAGCCGCATGACAACGCCAGCCGACTGCCCGTTTTGCCGGATTGCCGCCGACACGGGCAAATGCGAGCTGCTCTACCAGGACCGCCACACCGTGGCTTTCATGGACATCAACCCGGCGAACGAGGGGCATTGTTTGGTAATACCCAGAGCACACTACCCGACGGTGCTGGCGATCGGCGCCGAGGCGTTCGCCGCGGTGGCGCGCACCACGCAGCGGCTCGCGATCGCCGTCGACCGCACGCTATCGCCCGGCGGGCTCAGCCTCATTCAGGCGAACGGCGATCTCGCCGGGCAGTCCGTGCCGCACCTGCACATCCACGTGCTGCCGCGCCGGGAAGGAGACAATCTGCCGATCAATTGGCTGCGCGGCCGCGACGACCTTTACCGCCTCCCGATCGCCCGGCCCGAGCGCATCAGGGAGACGGCGGACCGCATTCGCGCCGGCCTCGTGAGGCGCAGGAGGATGACCAGATGAGCCCTGATGACGCGGTATCGGAGCGGTTTGACGTAGCCTACCTGGTGCTCAGCGGCACGACGACAGCGGCACGCTGCCCGGAACTGCTGCGCGGGCTGCTCGGGCTCGGCTTTACAACCGTAATCGCGCTGCCGACACCGAATGCGTCGCGCGTCATCGCGCCGCGCGAGCTCGCAGATGTCACCGGGGCGCAGGTCGTCGAATCGTACTTCGATCTTGCCATCCGCCCGCGGCCACCGCGCGGGGTGGTGCTGTTCGCGCCGTGCAGCTTCAACTCGCTCAACAAGCTCGCCCACGGCATTGCCGACAGCCTGGCGCTGTCCGTGGTCGCCGAGGCGATCGGGCGGAGAACGCCGGTGATCGTGGGCCCGTCGCTGAACGCGCCGCTCCTCGGCCACCCCGAGGCGCAGGCATCGCTCAGGAAGCTGCCCGGCTGGGGCGTGATCATCGTGCCGCCGGTCGACGAGGGCGAGGGGCCGCGCCTCGCCCCCTCAGAACTGCTGCTCGATGCCGTTCGCCCGTACGTGCGTCGCGGCTGACGATACGACCTTTGGAAGGAGTAGCCGATATGACCGATACGATCACCCCCGACGACGTAAAGCTCCGCTATGTCAGCCTCGCCGAGGCCAGAGCGATGTCCGGCTTGCGCTTGATCCTCGGCGCGCGGGCGATCCCGGGACCATGGCGGGAGGCGTGCAAAGCGATACTTTACGTGAAGAAGATCCCATATGTGCCTGTTGCCAGCAGGGGCGCAGACGGGACCGATCGCGAGCTGTACGATTGGACGGCGCAACGCAGCGCCCCCGTGGCGATCTGGAACGACGAGCGGCCGCGCTCGACCTGGATCGAGCAGCTTTATCTCGCCGAGCGGCTGCAACCGGACCCGCCGCTGATCCCGGCCGCGACCGACGACCGGATCGCGATGTTCGGGCTCGCCAACGAGCTATGCGGCGAGACCGGCTTTGGCTGGTCAAAGCGGCTGACGATGATCCACCATGGCGCGACGAGCCCCGACAATGACCAGGCGACGCGGACGTTCTGGCTGCAATTCGGCGGCAAATACGGCTACAGCCCGGCGGCCGCCGAGGCGGCGCCGACGCGCATGACTGGGATCCTGCGCGGTCTCGGCGCGCGCCTCGAACGGCAGCACGGGGCCGGCAGCCGGTTCTTGATCGGCGATCGGCTGTCGGCGCTCGACATTTATTGGGCGACTTTCGCCGCCCTCCTCGAACCATTGCCGCCCGAGCTGTGCCCGATGGCGACCGCGTATCGCAATCTCTACGTCGAACGAAACCCGGCGGTTCTCGCCTCTGCGTCGCCGTCGCTGCTGCAACATCGCGAGTTCGTTTACCGCGAGTACCTGGAATTGCCGATCGTATTCTAGGCGGACCGCTTGTTGACAGGAAACCGGGTTTCCCGAAAGCTCGATCGCATGCACGGGAGGGGTGCAATGAGCGAGCCGATGACCGGGGGCTGCCTGTGCGGCGCCATCCGCTACGAAGCGGCGGGCGAACCGGTGTTTGCGCTGCTGTGCCATTGCCGCGACTGCCAGCGGCAGAGCGGCAGCGCCTACGGCGCGGGCCTCAGGCTCCCGGCCGCGGGGTTCCGGGTCACCGCCGGCGACCCGAAGCTCTATCTCAAGGCCGCCGACAGCGGCAACACGATCAGCCGGGCGTTCTGCGGGGATTGCGGCACGATGGTGTTCCTGCGCGTCTCGGCCCGGCCCGACCTGGTCGCGATCCGCGCCGGCACCCTCGACGACCCGAGCGTCTTCCGCCCGGAGGCGGACATCTTCGTGCGCAGCGCCCAGCCCTGGGACCACATGGACCCGGACCTGCCGAAACACGGCACCTATCCGCCGGGCAAGGCCTACGAACCGCAACGCTGAGGCTCCGCTATCTGTCATGCCGGCGACAGCCAGTACCCATGGCAGACAATGGGTCTTGCATCGCCGCCGGGCGTGCTTCGAGACGCGCCCTTCGGGCGCTCCTCAGCATGACGGACATCGCTGAATGGCGTCTCGGAAAGTCGTCATCCTGAGGAGGCCGCAGAGCGGCCGTCTCGAAGGACCCACCAGCTTCGATCCAATCGCCGTCGATTTTCTGACAGCCTCCTTCGCCGGAACGACGATGACGCAAAAAGGGAAGAGGTGATGCGATGGAGCCGACGCGCGCAGGTATTGGCGATACCCCGAAGCGCCGCGAGGACCTACGGTTCCTGACCGGGCGCGGCGGCTATCTCGACGATCTCGATTTCGCGGGGCTGGCGCACGCGGTCGTGTTGCGCTCGCCGCATGCGCATGCGCGCATCGAGGCCATCCAGGTCGCGCAGGCGCGGGCGATGCCGGGGGTGCTCGCCGTGCTGACCGCGGCGGAGGCGCGCGCCGACAGGCTGAAACCGCTCCTCCCTTACGTCGCGGCCAACACGCAAACCGGCGAGCCGTTCGCCTTCACGCCGCAGCCCCTGTTGGCGGCGGGAAAGGTCCGCTATGTCGGCGAGCCGGTGGCGCTGATCGTCGCCGAGACCCGGGAGCAGGCGTTCGACGCCGCCGAACTGGTCGATATCGCGTATGCGCCGTTGCCGGCGGTGACGATCGCCGCCGCGGCTCGCGCGCCGGGCGCGCCGCTTCTGTCGCCCGAGGTTCCGGGCAATCTGTGCTTCGAATGGGTGACCGGCGAAGGGACAGCGGCGGCGTGGCGCGCCGCCGCTCATGTCGTAACGCTCAGCCTTGAAAACCACCGCATCGGCAGCAACCCGATCGAGCCGCGCGGCGGGGTCGGGCTCTACGACCCGGCCACCGGCAGGTACACGCTCCATGTTTCGGGGCAGAGCATCCACGCCACCCGCGACCACGCGGCCCGCGCGCTCGGCGTCGAGCCGGCGCGGGTGCGCTTTGTCGCGCCCGATGTCGGCGGCGGCTTCGGCGCCAAAAACTTCATCTATCCCGAGCATGTGCTGTTGCCGTGGGCGGCCAAGCGGGTCGGCCGGCCGGTCAAGTGGATCGCCAGCCGCAGCGAGGCCCTGCTCGCCGACCATTGCGGCCGCGATCAGGTCGCCGAGGCGACGCTGGCGCTGGATGCCGAGGGGCGGTTTCTCGCGCTTCGCGTCGACAGCACCGCCAATCTCGGCGCCTATCTCACGGGCAGCGCCGGCGGCGTGCAGACTTTCCAATACGCGTTTCTGCCGGGCACCGCATACCGCATCCCGGCGATCGAACTGCGCGTCGCCGGGGTGTTCACCAACACTGCCCCGATCGGGGTATTGCGCGGCCCCGGCTACGGCGAGGCCAACAACATCATCGAGCGCCTGATCGACGCGGCCGCGGCGCAAACCGGCCTTGACCGCGCCGAATTGCGGCGCAGGAACCTGGTCCCGGCCGCGGCCATGCCGGTGACCAACGCCGTCGGCAACACCGTCGACAGCGGCACCTTCCCCGAGACCTTCGAGCGCGCCCTCGCCGTCGCCGATGTCGAGGGTTTCGCGGCGCGCCGGCGGCAGAGCGAAGCGCGCGGCCTGCTGCGCGGGCTCGGCTTCGCCTATCACATCAAGGGGACGGGCGGGTCGCCCACCGAGAATGTCGAGATCCGCTTCGCGGCGGACGGCGCCGTGTCGTTGCTGACCGGCACCCAGACGATCGGCCAGGGCCACGAGACGACCTTCCCGCAGATCCTCGCTGACCGCCTCGGTTTGCCCTATGATTGCATCCGCCTCGTGCAGGGCGACACCGACCTGATCCCGCTGGGCGGCGGCCACGGCAGCTCGCGCGCGACCTATATGGGCGGCACCGCGATCTGCCGCGCGTCGGACGAGATCATCGCCAAGGGCACGCCGATCGCCGCCGACGCGCTCGAAGCGGCGGAGGCCGACATCCGCTTCGCCGACGGGCATTTCATCGTCGCGGGCACCGACCGCCGGGTGACGCTGATCGAGGTGGCGCGGATCGCGCGCGACCAGGGCAGTCCGCTCGACACCTATCACGCCTGGACGCGCGAATGGATGACGTTTCCGAACGGCGCGCATGTCGCCGAGGTCGAGATCGACCGCGACACCGGCCTGGTCGCGCTCGCGCGCTACACCGCAATCGACGATTACGGCGTGCTGGTCAACCCGATGATCGCCAGGGGCCAGGCGCACGGCGCCATCGCCCTGGGGATCGGCCAGGCGCTCCTCGAGCACGCGGTCTACGACACCGCGAGCGGCCAGCCGGTCGCCGGTTCGTTCATGGATTACGCGCTGCCGCGCGCCGACGACCTAGTGCCTTTCGACCTCGGCTTCAACGGCACGCGCTGCACGACCAACCCGCTCGGCGTCAAAGGTTGCGGCGAGGCCGGCGCGGTCGGCGCCTACCCGGCGGTGACCAACGCGATCCTCGACGCCCTGAGGCCCTTCGGCGCCGCCGGCTTCAGCGGCCCCGCCGCGCCCGAGCGCATCTGGCGGGCGATGCGCGGGCGGTGAGCCCGGTCAGCACTTCGCCTTCGCAGCCTCGGCCTCGTCGTTGCATGTGCCGCCGCCGAGCGTGATCTTGGCGATGTTGTAGCGCTCGACCTTAAGGGTCCACGCGGAATCGACCGCGATCTCCGGCACGCCGGCGAACGGCAGATTGAGCGCCAGGTTGGTCACGTAGAGGGTATGTCCGTCCGGGCTGAACGCGTCGCTCGCCGGGAACAGCAGCCCGTCGATCGAACCGTCGCCGGTCACGCCGTCGAAATCGCCTTTCTTGGCGATGGCCTTGCCCTGCGGATTGACGACGACGATCTCGTCGCCCTGATTGGCGACAACCCACAGATTGTCGTTCCGATCGACCGCGACGCCGTCGGGGGCGTTGATGCCGGTGGTCAAGGTGGCGGCGGCGCCGGCGCTGCCGTCGTGGTTGACCGGGATCGCGACGATAGAATGGTACGCCGTGTTCATCGCGTAGAGGATCGTCCCCTCGCTGTTGAACTCGATCCCGTTGGCTCCGAAGGGCGGGATCAGCACCTCTCCCGGATTGGCGTTGGGCAGCAGCAGGTCGGTCTGGCCGGCGTTGAACGGCGCGTACCACGCCGTCGGCGTGCCGCCGCCTGGACCGGTCATCCAGATCGCCCCCTGGAACGAATCCGAGACGTAGACATTGCCCGCCTTGTCGATCGTCAGCGCGTTGAGACCGGGGTTGGCGATCTTGTTCGGGACCTGCATGAACACCGACACCGCTTTGGTGGCGGGGTTCACCTGCCACACCTTGCCGTTGTCGAGATCGGCGACCAGCACGCTCTTCGAGGATGCCTGATAGACCATGCCGATCAGTTGCGGGCTCGATCCCGTGACTGGAAAATGCTTGACCACGTCGCCGTCCGGCGAGATGACGAAGAATTCCCCTTCGCTTTTTGGGTTCAGCCCGCCCTGGCTGTTGAAACCGAAGGAGGCGGTATAAACCGTGCCGTCGGGACCGACGGCTATGCCCTCGATGTCGGAGGTGCAGGTGGCGGCGTTATTCGGACAGTTCTGGTTGGGGGTGCCCCCGCTCGGGGTGAAGGCCGGCAAGGTGACAAAATTCTCCACCTTGCCGCGCTCCCAGGCCATTGCCGGCGCCGCCCCGCCGAGCAGCAAACCGATGACCGCGATACCGAGCCAGAGCCGCCGCATGTTGTTCCTCCCAATGTCTCGCCGATTCCGCCCACGAATAGAGCAAAGCCGGGCAAGCCTCAATCGTGAGGGCGCGCCGCATCGCCTTCGACCTGCCGATCGTGCCCGACCGCGGGGTATGACGGCTGGCGATGATCCCTTGACAGTGCGGAGAGCGGCAGGTTAGCGACAGCCGCACGGCACCGGCCGAACGGGGAGGATTCGATGATCTTGCGCAACCTCGCACGCCTCGCGTGCGGCGTTTTGACGGCGGCAGGGCTGATGTCCGGCGCGCTCGCCGAAGAGCCCCAGAAGGTGATCAAGATCGGCGTCGTCTACGACCTGACCGGTCCCTTCGCCGGCGGCGGGTCGGAATTGCACTATCTCGGCGCCAAGATCATGATCGACTGGTTCAACCAGCATGGCGGCGTCGAGGGCTACAAGATCGAGCCGGTCTACGCCGACGCGCAGAGCAAGCCCGATGTCGCGATCAACGAGGCGGTCCGCCTGATCGAGCAGGAAAAGGTGGACATGCTCCTCGGCTTCTACTCCTCGGCCGAATGCGTGCCGGCGGCGGCGCGCATCGAGCAGTTCAAGAAATTCATGTGGATCACCACCTGCATCGCCTCGCCGGTGCTCGAAGGGCGCAACCTCACCTACGTGTTCCGGCCGCAGCCTTTCGGCCAGCAATGGGGGCACGCCTCGACCGGGATGGTCGCGGCCTATTCGAAGGCGCAGCTCGGCAAGGACCCGAAGGATGTGAGGATCGGGATCATCCACGAGGACGGCGCCTACGGCACCGACGTCGCCAGGGGCACCGCCGACGGCGCCAAGAAGGAGGGCTTCCAGGTCGTTCTGAACGAGGGCTATTCGGCGAGCGCGCCCGATCTGTCCTCGCTCGTCACCAAGCTGAAGCGGGGGCAGCCCGACGTGATCTTCCATACCGGCTACAATCCCGACATCACGCTGTTCCTGCGTCAGGCGCGCGAGCTCGGATTGCGGTTCTCGACCCTAATCGGCCACGGCGCCGGCTACGGCGTCTACTCGAAGCTGAAGGAGAGCCTCGGCAACGACGCCAACTACTTCTTCAACGTCGATCCGATCTCGATCTGGCAGACCAACCAGGAGGTGCTGAACCCGGAGCTGCCGCCGATCATCAAGGCGGTCGGCGACGCCTATCAGGCGGCAAAGCCGGACACCGTGATCAAATCGGCGCATGTCGGCATGGCCGCTTCCAACACCTACCTATTCCTGCACGACGTCTTGCCGCGGGCGATCAAGAAATACGGCGGCATCAACTCGGATGCGCTGCGCCAG
>Ga0073928_10010154_pt1 | contig 11286 bp, 10 predicted proteins | sample PaiPotPPA55metaG_FD_76969 | JGI IMG/M metagenome (GOLD analysis project Ga0073928, IMG submission 76969) | Iron sulfur acid spring bacterial and archeal communities from Banff, Canada, to study Microbial Dark Matter (Phase II) - Paint Pots PPA... ...
GCGGAGAGGGTGGGATTCGAACCCACGGTTGAGTTTCCCCAACACACGCTTTCCAAGCGTGCTCCTTAAACCGCTCGGACACCTCTCCGTCTTTATTGCAATCAGGTTAGCACAATCGCAATAGGCCCCGGCGATGCTTTTACCCGCAATTTGAATCTCCCCGGCGAGATTGCTGCGGACACTCGAAAGCAACTGAACGCTCTAGCCACATCTTGCGGAAGTGTCAGGCGCGGTTATCGCACTCCATTCGGGTGCGAAATGAATTTCGCTTCGAAAATTTAACTAGTCTCCGCTCATCCGGGCGCCTACTGCAGCAAGCCAAACACCATCACCCCGGTGGGAGTGCCGACAAATACTTTTCCGTTGGCGATCATGGGCGTAATGTATTTGTTGTCCGAAAAATTATCGCGATTGCCGGCTTGGTTGCTATTGTACAGCTCACTGCGCAGATTCCTCGCGTCATAGGCATGCAGTACACCCGCATCGCTTCCTCGAGACTCGACCGCCCAAATTATTCCATTGGTAGTTCCGTTTGCCGATATGCTTGGCGTGGTCCCCGGATACGCAAAGGTCACCGCCGTTTTTGAACTCGGTGTTCCAACCACTTTCGCGTTCACGATTGAAAACGCTTTCAAGGAGTCACCCACCGCGCCGTAATAAACCGTGTTCTGAAAATACGCGGGGCTCGCCCACACCCCTCCCGCTAGCGACTTGTCGAGCTCCTGGTAAATTCCGCTATCGTTCTTCGTATTGAACTTCCCCATCAGCATACGATTTACCACGTAGATGTGCCCATCCTTCCCGGCGCCTACCGCTAGCTGCCACGTGTTTCCCGCATGATCTTTGAAGTCAGGCAGTACCAGCGCGCCTCCGGATCCCAGATCCTCGTCTGCGTTCGATTCCGTCGTGGTGTTGTGCATGTTGAAGTAGTCTTCAACCACCAGCTTCCCGCCGCCCGTCGACAGCTTCAGAAATCCGTTCCCAAAGTCCCCGTTTATTGGGAAACCCTCGGAATTCAGCGTACTGTCAAACGTGCCGTTGGCATCCAGCAAATAAATCTTGCCTTCTGAATCAGCAGCAGGCCCCGCGCCGGACATCCAAATCGCTCCATCGCTGCCATTCGGCGTCACGTTAAGCACCTCTTCCTGCTGCAGAGTAGCGACGCTATAGGCGATCACCCATCCCGTGTATTCTCCGTTGTCACAATGCGAGGCCCAGCTTGTGAAAATCATGCCGTGAGCCAAAAGCAAAGAGGCGCGCTCTTTGTACATCTTGGGATCGAACGTCGTCTCACCTGAGAGCTTAGGAAACGTAGCTGTGATGGTAGTAGGGCTGCCTGAAACTTCAGCGCCTGTGGCGATGTCCAAAGCATGCAGCCGCTGGAAATAGTTACCCTTCTGGTCCTTCGACATCGCTACTAAATACATCACGCCGCCTCCTCGGTTATTCAATGCAATCACCGGCGTGGAAGTGATGCCGATCTCCGGGGCCACTTGTCCGCATCCACGATCGTCGCTGGGAACCTCGTTCGATCCCAGCACGCTGACATGCCAAAGTTCGGCGTAAGTGTCTGCGTCAAATGCGTAAGCCGAATCGTGCTCAGTCACCACAAACACGACGTTATGCGTATTACCGGCCACGGCTAGATTTGAAACGTATAGCGGCTCGGCATCCACTAATCCATCGACATTGAGAAATGCAAGCTTCCCAAAACCATTAAAATTCACGTTGCTGGGCGTAAGGATTTTCTCCTCAAGATTTTGCCCTGTGCGCGTGGCGTCGTTGTGGTAGGTAAGGACTCTTACGTTGCTCGCCGTAATCTGACTATCAGCGGAAGCTTGATCCCGCCAGGGCCAGCTAAGGACAGACGCGTCGTTTGCCGTTGGATTCTGTCTCACGCTTCGGAAATTCTTGTGTAGACTGCTTACCCCAAAAACCGCAACAAGCGCCGCTGCCAAAGCTAGAAGTATGATGACCCCTTTCGTTTTCAAAGCGACTCTCCTGCATATTTGAATTCCTATAAAGTACGCTTAATAGACGTAATATTCACATCCAAGGTTACGGCCTGGGGTTCAAAGAGGGGGCATCAAGCGCGAAAAACTACTCACGCGTATCGACGCAACTGCATCTGAAACGCTGCGGTGAATTTGGGCACTGCGGCTGGAATTTTGCTTGGACTGGCACGGCCGCGGAAGTTCCGGAACACACACCGATGAGAATCGCGCTCGATCGATGCAAGCTTCCCCGCGTGTCCCGCCGCTATATCTTATTGTTGAGTCGCGGCACGGCCGGATTGAACCGGCCGTGCCACAACTTACTCGGTTGAGGTTAGTGCTGCTTGGTTTTTGTTTTTGTTTTCGCTTTTGCGTGCGCCCTCTTTGCGGCGTCTGCAGCGAACGAAGTGGACGTCTCCAATGGCCCGCTGAAGAAGCTGCCGTCATCCATTTCGATCCAGAAGAACTGCGACGCATTGGCCTCGTAGAGAGTGACATTCGGGCTCACTGTGGCGAAGCTCGCGTCACTCGCGGCAATCGTCAGGGGATCTATAGTAAAGCGCCCTGCGTTGTTCTCGTCGGCCAAAGCAGTTCCGTTGAAGGTTGCGGCGGTTGACTCTACTGCAGGGGTGCTGAGCGCTGCGAACGGATCGCTAAGAGCCCCTACACCAGAAAAGGCACCCGTATCGTCAACTGTTCCCGCGCCGACAAAATCGAACTGGTCATTGTCGGAATCAGTGACGCCCTGCGCTCCAAAGGCATATGCGCCAAAGAAGTCAGAAGGGTCAATACCAGACGGTTGCGGAACTAAAGAGCCCGTGCCGACTAGATTTCCATCCATCTCGGCAACGAGCGCTCCTCCAGTGCTGTCTGTCGTGTCATTGGGATCGAGGATATTGAGAGCAGGATCGACTGCGTATACTCCCAACGTTACGACGTTCCCAAGATCCCCATCGTCGATGGTAATGAAGCCATTACCCGCAGCCGATAGACTGAAACTCCCAGTAAACGGTTGCGCTGGCAAGGGCGCGCTCCCCAGCTCGTTCACATCAGCAACACCACTGAACGAACATGAGACGCCGGCTCCGCTGCAAGGTGCTCCACCCTGTGGAATGTGAGTCTTGCCAGGCTTAGCTGTCGAGGTGAGGATAGGAGTAAAGAACTCCCCCACTCCCGCGTAAAGGCCTTCGTCACTGTCGATCGCACTTGCCACTGAGAACACGGAAGCCCCGATAGAGGCGCTAGTGAAAGCCCCCGCGGAGCTGCCTTGTCCGTAGACTGAGCCGATGGCCGTGCTAGCAGTGTTCACGTCGATGACCCGAATAACTTCCGGACCAACCACGTAGAAGTTAAATGAACTCTCCGGGCCCGTCGCTCCAGTTACAGTGCCACGACCAAAGGCGTCGGACGTTGTCACTGCTGCTCCTGCCTGTATAGCGGTGTTTGGGGTAAAGACACCGCCGTCAGTTTCATCGAAAAAGCCCGTCACGTTGCCGGAACTGTCAATCGCGAGCACGCCTCCGAAGTCAACGGGCAGGCTTGTTGGGTCCAAACCACTGGCGGTAAACGCAAATGAACCAGCTGATACGCTTGTCGCGGTCTGAAGATCCATGCTTCCGAACGAGGTTGCGCTCCCGTCGAACTGCACGATAAGAGCATGGTTAGGATTCGCGAAGACCACCGCAAAAGTCTCCGTTCCCCCAACGCCCATATTCTCGTTGTCCGTAGTCAATGTCAGGACGCCATTTCCACTGCCGTCGCCTGCCATGACGAGAGACCCACCCGTAATCAGATCACCCGATGGCTCTGGAGAGGTAAGTCCGCCGACGCCATCGTTGAAGTCTTGTTCGCCACCCGCGATTGTGCCGTCTGCTGCCATAGACACAACTCCGGCAATGGAATAAAGATCACCGCCATCGTCGTTTGCTTCGCCTGACGCGAAGAACGCGAAACTCTGGCCTGTGACGCCTACCGTAACAGAGGCGCTGACCGACGGTTTCGTAACAGAGGTGGCAGTAATGGTTACTGTGCCTCCAGTCGGCACGAGAACAGGAGCCGTATAAGTGGACGGGGTTCCGCTCGGCGTTTGAGTCGGATCGAAGCTCCCGCACGCTCCGACAGGCGCGCAACTCCAAGTCACGCCGCCGGCCGCATGATCGTGCGTCACTAGTGCCGTCACGTCATTGCTTGCGCCAACTGCCAATGTCGTGGGGGCTGTTGTAATGGCGACTTTAAGATGACCACCGCCTCCGCAACCCGCCACTGCCAATGCACACGCTGAAAGTACGACGATCCAGAGAGTTGCTCGCTTCATAGCTGCCCTCCCTTTGTTTCGGATTTCGTCTGGTTCTTTCGCGCTGCTGGACGATAGACAAAGCCATGCTCGTTGCGAACCCTATAAACCTTGCCATTCGCCTGTACCAGGCGGGTGATCAACACCTGTCGGCCGCGCTCCATCTTCATCACACCGGTCAACTGAATTAGCTGGCCCGGCGTAACAGTGAGCGCACCTTCTCCTTTCATCGCGTACTTTCCCAAATCTGCCTCCACGTTGCCCGAGGTCGTTCGTACCATCACGTGCGATTCGCCTGGCTTCTTCGTCTCGCGAGCAGACGCTTTTACTAGACCGCTCACCGTTCCTGTGAATGTCATCTCTTGAGTGATGTCGTACCGCAGGTGCGCGACGGGTTTTGTTGTGTCAGAAGTTTGCGCGCGAAGCGGCAATGCAAATATACAAAGAGCCAGAGCTAATGGCCCCAAAGCACCAAAACGCCATTTCATAGGATTTCCTCCAATTTTTTTCTTGCAAGCAATCGACCAAACCGGGATTGTGCAGGCGTGTGCGGACGGGAAGCCCAACTCCAACTCTGCCTTCCGGACCCCAGGGGGAACCCATGCCCAATACAACCAGCCCCGGGGCAATATACCATTTTTGGAAAAAAACATGTCCGGATAATTTTCCGCTGAAGTGTCAATCTCGCTAACTATGAAGCGGCCGGTCTGGCCTCGAATCCATTGGCGGCCTCATCGGCGGTAGGAAACATCTCGATCAGCGTGTCCAGCTTTGTCATTTTCAAACTATAAACGATCATCGGTTGCGCTGAGGCGATGCGCAGCCCGCCACCCGCTCTCTTCAACTTGGTCAGGCTCTTCACGATCGCTCCAATGGCGGCGCTGTCTATATGCGTTATGCCGGCCATATCAAAAATTATGCGCGTCTCGCCCATCGCAATCATTTCATCCACTTCTTGTTCCAACCGCGCACATTCCGCCCCCGCATGGATGCTGCCTTTCATCTCCAGGGCCCCAACTCCCGGCTGCATCTTCCGTTTCATGAAGCGAACGATCATCGTGCGCCTCGCTCCTCGCCTTCATACGGAAAATTTTGGATCAGCTTCACGCAGCCTCCCAGCGCGGAAAACAACGAGTCTCCCCAGCCGCACGGCATGAACGAAGCCGTCTTCTGATTCAGCTCTTTGTCCGCCTCCGCATAAAACCTCATCCGCTGTCCCGGCGGCGGCACCGCGAACTCTTTCACCGTGATCGCAAACGTCACGTCGCCTCCCGCCTGCTGCTTCACAATCGTAAATTGATGCAGCCGCGTCAACAGTTCCGCGGGATGTGCGTGTATGTATTCCCAGTCGCTCATAAATTTTCCCGGCTAGATTAGGGCGCGAGTCTACAATCCTTGTTCGCTATCGTCAACGAATTCACCGCAAACAAATTTCCGCGCGTCGCATCTCGCCGGACCGTTCTAACTTGCATTCTAAGAGCATTCTAATGTCTTCCGCCTTTTTCCGAATCTCCGTTGACATCCCATTCCCCGCGATATACTCTCCATCGAGTTTTGGCTCCGCGCGTTTTTTCAAAAAATCCAGGAGGAAAATGTGAAACTGCTCAAACTGAGTACAGCCCTCGGTGTGTTGCTTCTCGTTGCATCCGCCGCTTTCGCTCAAGGTGGACCCGGCAACATCGCCGCGCTCGAATTCCAGACGCCCAAGAACGGCATGGTGAAACAGTATGAAGAAGGCCGCAAGCAAAAGGTCGCTTGGCACAAGCAGCAGAACGATAACCAGGGACTATACGTTTTCGAAACTCTCACTGGCGAAAACACCGGAACCTACATCGTCGGACGCCTCGGCCTGCACTGGACCGATTTTGACACTCCAAAGGTCGGCGATGCAGCGGACCTCGCACAATATCAAGCCCTCGTCGGCGCCAACGTTGAAAAACTCACCACTACTTACTACGAGTTCATGCCCAAGTGGAGCAATCCACCCACCGACATGGGTGCCAAATACACCGAGGTCATCACCTTCCACATTCGCTACGGACACGGCGACGATTTCCGCAGCGCCGTCGCAAGAGCCGCAGAGGCCCGCCAGAAAATGAACTCGACCGCGCACTACTCCTGGTACCGCTTGTTCAACGGCGGCCCCGGCGGCACCTACGTCTTGACCATCAACCATGCCAACTGGGCTTCCATGGAAGACGATCCCGCGGTAAAGCCGTTGCGCGACGATCTCCGCACCGCCTTCGGCGAACAGGAAGCCACGTCCGTGGTCGAGCGGCTCAACAGCTCGATCGAGAGCACCTACAGCGAGCTCATCCAGTTCCGCCCGGACCTGAGCTACATCCCCGCAAAATAACAAACGCGCGAACACCCGAGCGGGCTACTTTCCTGGAGTAGCCCGTTGCCGTTCAGTTTCCCCACCGCGTCGGACGATTCTTTACGAACTTGTGACAACTCCGCGACAACCCAAGCTCAATGCGGGTTCATGCTTCTCGAAACTATGCTCGCGAAAAACTTAGCCTTCGAGACTTCTACGAGTAAACTTTGTATAGCGTTGCATCGACCCTTACAGCTCGCCGCGCTCATCGGGCAAGACCACTCGACTCCGGACCTTTTCTCTACTTCAGCGAAAAGTGTTCCAAATAGCACATCCGGCAAAGCCCGCCATTTGGTATAAAGACGAACGTGCAATTCGTATGAAAGGCATCACCGATTTACGCTCGCGATTAGAACTTCAGATGAGAGGACTCCCTATGAATCCGGGAGAAGGTATCTACACCTTTGCGACTCTTCGAGATTCACGAGCAACCATGGTTTCCGCAATTCCTTCGGGATCAATTCGTCGATGGCCTGCAGATGATCCTGGAAGTCACCAATACCTATAAGCCCATCGCACAACTGTTGCAAAAACGCCTGGAAGAATGTGGTTCCGTGCGCGTCGTGGACTTGTGTTCCGGCGCCGGCGGACCCTGGCCATCCCTCGTCCGCGACTTCGAGATGCGCGGAAACAAGTCACCCGAAGTTTTCTTAACTGACAAATATCCGAACACCACGAAACTCGCCGACGTGCAATCCCTGACCGCCAATCACATCCATTTCGTTCAGCACTCCATCGACGCAACCGAGATCCCGCGAAACCTTCGAGGCTTCAGAACGCTCTTTTCCTCCTTCCACCATTTGAAACCCGAGGAGGCGCGCGGCCTTCTGCAAGACAGCTTCGACAGGGGAGAAGGTATCGGCATCTTCGAAGCGACTGCATTCCACTTGTTAACTTTTCTCTCCGTATTATTGGTTCCCGTCGGTGCCTGGCTGTTTCTCCCCTTCCGGCGACCCTTCCGTTGGTCGCGCGTGTTGTGGACCTATGTGATTCCGGTAATCCCTTTCGTCCTCTTCTTCGACGGCCTCGTCTCTTGCCTGCGTTCCTACTCCGTCGGCGAACTTCAAGAGATGACCAGCGGGTTAAAGTCCGAAGGCTACCGCTGGGAAATCGGCACGCAGACCGGAGGCTTCTTGCCCGTCCGTATTACCTACCTGCTCGGCTGCCCGCAGAATGTCTCCGCCGAATCCGCCGACTGAACTTCCCTTCTCTGCTACGCGCCGCGATTTCTCGGCGTGTAGCACACTGCCCGCTGCCAGGTAGTGGGTCAGTTTCCGGTTAGCGCGTTAACCAGGACCCTAGCGAGAAAAGTTTAGGATATCCAAACAACCAGGCTTTGAACGACCACCCACTTACCCCGCGTTTTTCTTAGTATGTGCCTCCGACCTTCGCCACACAGCTGGCCACAGACGAATGCCGACGAAACGATTGCTTCGTGCAGAGTGGAGTCAAACCCCACGCGAGATAGCGAAATGATTCCGCTCGCTCCCGGAAATGTCTGCGTAAAATCTTTCGGGGTGTTTTTCTGATTAGGAACGATGTCGAAGCCAAAGGAATCGCGGTCAACGAAAGTCCGAGGAAAGTCAGTAGGGAAAGTCGTTGACAGACGACCAACTGTGCAAGACTTCTCGACAAAATCCTGAATTGTATCGGCTCGTAACGGACCAGTTTCCCACCAGCCGCCAGTAAGGACGCGATATATTTTGTCGAGGAGAGAATTATGCGGAGGTGTGCTGTCCTTCAATAATCGTCGGTTGCGAAGGCTTTCCTGGCAGGATTTCTCATCTTCTCCTGTTGTGAGGTCAGTCAGGACGGTATCATCAAAAACCAGTCGGCTTATGTGGGCCTCCCCATGCATTGGTGTAACCATGTCACGAACCACGGCTTCGTAGACTTCATCCTCAGCAGAGGCAACGGCCTGAGGGCTGGCAGGGCCACGTGGCCGGAGATGAATAGTGCAATAAACAACCGCCGTAACAGCGAGGCAACCCGCTGTCAGAAGCCATCCGCGAATACGAAGTGTTCTCACGTCGGACTCGAATACTTAGACACTAGTACGCCGCGAAGAGATTTCTCATTTTAGCTTGGTTTTTCTGCAAGTGCCTGGTAAGTCGGAAAACCGGACAAGTTCGATTTGATGTCCTCCGAATAACGTTTGAATCCTAGACTGGCTCGTCATCTACCGAACGGAAGTTTCGTACCAGATAGCGCACACTTCGCGACAAGGCGGGAGCCATCTTGCAAAGACAGGGGGCGATTGTCATTATGGAAGCATGCAAGAGATTGCCGCCAGCGCGATTAAGCCGTTTGGAACTGTTTTCGAGGCGGCGGGTGGCGACGACGGCCTGCGCCGTCTTGCCGGCGCCTGGCATCGTCGGGTGATGGCCGACGACGTGGTCGGCCATGCGTTCAGTCACGGCTTCCACCCCCAGCATGTCGAGCGACTTGCCGCTTACTGGGCCGAGGCACTCGGTGGCCCCAGCACGTATTCCGACTCCTATGGTAACGAGACCACCGTCGTCAAGATGCACAGCGGCAATGGCGAGCACGACGAAATGGATCGCCGGGCGATTGCTTGCTTCGACCAGGCTCTCGCAGATGCCGGACTAGCCGACAACGGTGCCCTGCGACAAGTGCTGCACGACTACTTCACTTGGACGACTACGAATACGATGTCCCGCTACCACCAGTCCGCCGATGATGTACCTAACGGCCTCAGCATCCCTCACTGGTCGTGGGACGGACTCCAGGTGTAGGACTCCACAGCTGACCTGCACCATACCGGTATGGCCCCAACTTCGAATCTGGTCGGCGGCTTCAAATTGACCACAGTGGCAGACGATTGCGGACGTATCACGGGCAAACCGGAAGTAATGCCGGGCCACAAGTCCGGTTGTGGGAAGTTTGAGTGTGCTAAGTCCTGGTAAGTCGGATAATCGGAAACTGACCTACTACCAACTAACACCCTTACTTGCGTCCTCCCCGCGGAAGATGGTACTCTCGCCGTCCTTGGCGGGAGACTCTTCCGCCAACAAATGATGCCCCCCACATCGAAGGATTTTTCGATCATGAACAATCAGCGCGGCTCTGCCGCCACAACAGCTCTACTGGTTTTGGCACTAACTTTAAGTATCGTCGCCACCGGTTGCGAACACCGCGACGAGGCAGTAAAGTTCGACACGCCTTACCAAGCCGTTTTGCTCGCGAATGGTTCCGTCTATTTCGGCCACTTGAACGATTACGGCACGCATCATCCGGTCTTGACCGACGTTTTCTACATCGTCAGTCAGACCGACCCCACCACCAAGGCCGTTAACAATGTGTTGGTGAAGCGCGGCAAGGAATTGCACGCGCCCGATCGGATGTACCTCACTCCGACCGCGATTGTTTTCGTCGAGCCGGTGGGCAAAGATTCCAAAGTAGCTCAGTTGATCGCGCAAGCTGAGCACTAGAATTTTACAAAGTTGTAATCATCGGCCGCGAGGCCTGTGATTAGATTAAAGGTGTAGTGGCCGGTCCTTCCTGGGCGCACCCGCCGTCACTCGCACGTTTTTCGGCGCGAGTGAAACCAAAAATAATCGGCGAATAGAGGTGTGTCTACGCGCGTAATTTTCCCTGAGCCAGAAAGTATCTCTCGGCAAGCCGCAGATCGACGCTCGCGCCTGACGCGAATTCCTTTCCCCGCTCACTCTTCCGTTAGTTTCGCGGACATATCTTTCTCAACACTATGCAAAGAATTGCACATTCACTCGGCGATTCGCGCGGACTCATCTTCGCCAAACATTCCGATTCTCAACAATTTCTCACTGTCGTCGCGATATTTTCGTTTGGAACAAAAAATGCCAACGCTTTTAGGTCCACGTGTGTAAATCGGGGGGAGACTCAATGAAGACTCTATTTTGCCGCGTCGTTTTGGTGTGCCTAGCCGCTCTTTTGATCGCCGGCGCTTCCTACAGCCAGACCCAGGTTAACGGCGCCGCCAGCGGCAACTGGAATAGCACGTCCAGCTGGAGCCCCGCAGTGGTCCCCAATAACGGGGGCGGCAACACCTACAACGTCACCCTGCTCAGCTCCCCCGCCGTGAACATTACGCTGAATATTAATGCCAGCATCGATACCCTAACTCTTGATACGGGTTCCATCCTCTCAACTGACAGTGGCAATACCCTGACCACCACTGGCGTCACCAATGGCGGCGACCTTGAGTTTTACAACGGCAACACGCTCACCGTAAACGGCTCCATGACCACTTCGAATTTTCTCGATCTAGACCGCGGTTCCAAGCTCATCGTCACCGGCAATCTTACGAATTCAGGACAGCTCTTTACCAACAATCAAAATGGAGTCACAGCGGCGAACACCATCACCGTAACCGGCACGTTCACCAACAGTTCAGGCGGCAACACGCAGATCGGTATGTTCAACGATACCTCCGACGTAGTGAATGTGGGAATGCTGGCGAATAGTGGCTTCTTGGAAATTTATACCGGGGCAACGCTGAACCTTACCAACCAGCCCAACGGACTAACAGACGTCGTATCGGGTTCCGAGCTGGACCTTTATGGCACGTTCAAAGCCGGTACCGCGAATGGCCTGGCCAAGCTCAACAGCATCGAGGGAAC
>Ga0073928_10010156_pt1 | contig 11283 bp, 10 predicted proteins | sample PaiPotPPA55metaG_FD_76969 | JGI IMG/M metagenome (GOLD analysis project Ga0073928, IMG submission 76969) | Iron sulfur acid spring bacterial and archeal communities from Banff, Canada, to study Microbial Dark Matter (Phase II) - Paint Pots PPA... ...
ACGCCCCGCAGGTAGTCCCGTAGGGACGCCCCGCAGGTAGTCTCGTAGGGACGCCCCGCAGGTAGTCTCGTAGGGACAAGACGCTATCAGCGCTATTCGACGTGAGGAGGTGTTTCAAATGAATGAAACGGCACGGGGCTCGGCAAGGTCCACTCCAGGCCCTCGGCACCATCCCACGGTTTCGCGTCGGCCCGTACTTGCCCCGTCCCGCGGTAGGTAGGCAACGCCACCCAGAACAGAAAGTAGACCTGCAAAAGACCGAAGCCGAACGCGCCGATCGTTGCGATCTGGTTGAAGTCCGTGAACTGCGCAGGGTAGTCGGCATAGCGTCGCGGCATGCCGGCAAGTCCCAGAAAATGCATGGGAAAGAACGTGATGTTGAAGAAGATCATCGATCCCCAGAAATGAATCTTTCCGCGCAGTTCGTTGTACATATAGCCGGTCCATTTCGGCACCCAGTAGTACCAGCCTGCAAAGATACTAAAGAGCGAACCCGCCACCATCACATAGTGAAAGTGCGCAATGACGTAGTAGGTGCCGTGCAATGCGACGTTCAACGGCGCCATGGCGAGCGTCACGCCGCTCAGTCCCCCTATGACAAACACAAAGATGAACCCCATCGCAAAGAGCATGGGCGTTTCGAAGGTGAGCGAACCCCGCCACATCGTTGCGACCCAGTTGAACACCTTCACGCCGGTCGGCACGGCGATCGTCATGGTTGCGTACATGAAAAACAGCTGGCCTGTCACGGGCATGCCGGTGACGAACATGTGATGCGCCCAGACCATGAAAGAGAGAATGCCGATGGATGATGTGGCATACACCATCGAGGCATAGCCAAACAACGGCTTGCGGGAAAACGCTGGAATCACTTGAGACACCATCCCGAAGCCCGGCAGGATCATGACGTAGACCTCCGGGTGACCGAAGAACCAGAAAATGTGCTGGTACAGGACCGGATCGCCGCCCCCCGCCGCGTTGAAAAACGACGTGCCGAAGTGCCGGTCAAACAGCAGCATCGTCACCGCGCCAGCCAGCACGGGCATGATTGCGATCAGCAAAAATGCGGTAATGAGCCATGTCCACGCGAACATCGGCATCTTCATCAACGTCATGCCGGGCGCGCGCATGTTGAGGATCGTTACGATGATATTGATCGCTCCCATGATCGAAGAGGCGCCGGCCAGATGAATGGCGAAGATCGACAGGTCCATCCCGGGTCCCATCTGCGTGGAAAGTGGCGCATACATCGTCCACCCTGCGGCCGGCGCGCCGCCGGGTACCCAGAACGAGCCGATCAATAACACGCTGGACACAGGCAGGAGCCAGAAGCTCAAATTGTTCATCCGGGCAAACGCCATGTCGGATGCCCCGATCTGCAGCGGAATCATCCAGTTGGCGAGACCGACGAAAGCAGGCATGACCGCCCCGAAGATCATGATGAGCCCATGCTCGGTCGACAACTGGTTGAAGAACTCCGGCCGCATGATCTGAAGTCCGGGTTCGAATAATTCTGCGCGAATCATCAGCGCCATCACGCCGCCGATCATCAGGTTAGTGATCGAGAGCAGGAGATATAGCGTGCCAATGTCCTTGTGATTCGTCGCCAGCAACCATCGACGCCAACCGGCGGGAATAACGTGCGCATCGTGGTGTTCGACAACAGGGTCCGAGGTGACATCACTCATTTTTATTCATGATCCAGAGTTGGCGAAACAATCGAGAGCGCTCTTTAAACAAACGCGATCCCCGACTATTCGTGTTGATTTGAATCTTGGCGCTAGTAACCAAGCAACGCTGCGCAGGCGACGAGCGCATCGTTGCCGGAAAGACGGCGAGAGAGTTCCGGGGGAATGACAAGCGGCAAGCGCAGCGTCGCATTCATCCATCCGATCCGGTGTGCGAGCCACTTTGCCGGGACAGGATTCGTGTCGGCCGAGAGAAAGTCATAGAGCGGCCGCAAGCTGTCATCGATCCGGCCGGCGTCTCTCGTGTCGCCTCGCCGGAGTGCGTCGCACAGGGCGCGAACCGCGGAGGGCGCGACGTTCGCCGCCACGGAAATGACGCCCGCGCCACCGGCAGCCATCAAGGCGAAGGCCGTTGAATCATCGCCGCTGACAATCTGGAACCCGGCGCTGACAGCACGCAGCAGCCGCTCTGCCCGATGCAGGTCCCCCGTAGCGTCCTTCAGGCCGATGATGTTCGGATGGGCGCTCAACTCCACGATCAGATCTTCCGGAAGCGCCACGCCGGTGCGGCGCGGTACGTCATAGAGGATGACCGGCGTATCGGTCGCTTCAGCCACTGCCGTGAAATGACGCTGCAAGCCCAAGGGATTGGGCCGGTTGTAGTACGGCGTCACGCAGAGGATGGCGTCGACCTGCTCAGTCGCGGCCGCTCTCGCCAACTCACAGGCGGCATGCGTGGAGGGTGACCCCACGCCGGCGATCACCGGAATGCGGCCCTCGGCGCAGAGGACGGCGGCGCGATACAGAAGCACATGCTCTTCGAACGTGAGCGTTGGCCCCTCCCCCGTTGTCGACGCAACCACGATCGCGCTCGTTCCAGCATCCACATGCCGATCGATGAGCTGTTCGAGTGCAGGGAAATCGATTTTCTCATCGGGGGTCATCGGCGTGAGCAACGCCACGATTGATCCCTGCAACAACGACGAATCTGTCATGGCAATTGCTCCGCCCGCGTAATCCGATTTGATGCCTCAACGCGCTCCCACCGGATACAGCGTGCGAGACGCCGGATGCCCTCCCCAATCTGCTCGACCGATGCACTGGCAAACGACAACCGCAAACGCGTGCGCTTTGGATGCCCGGCGTAAAACGCTGCTCCGGGAACGTAAGCCACGCCGTGCTCATCTATCGCGTTGCGCAGCATGGCCGTCGTGTCCACAAACGGAAGGTCCGCCCAATAGAACATGCCGCCCTCGGGATGCATGGCGTTGAACGGCGTACCGCTTAGTTCCGCCTTGATCGCGCGCTGCATCGCGCGTGCCTGATTTTCATAGAAGCGCCGCGTGCGGCTGAGCGAAGGTTCAAGCGAGCCCGCGTTCAGGTAATGGAAGGCAACGAGCTGCGACAGTGTCGAGGCGTGGGTGTCGCCCAGTTGCTTCGCGACGACCACGTGGCGCAAGAGTTCCGCTGGCGCCGACAGCCATGCGAGCCGAAGCCCGGGCGCCAGTATTTTCGAAAAGCTCGCCAGATGGACCACCCACTGGCGCTCTTCGTCATTGGCCAACGCAAATAACTATGGCGGGGGCGGATCCCGGAAATAGAGCTCCCCGTACGCATCGTCTTCGACAATAAAAAACCGGTGAGTCTTCGCCAGCGCCAACACTTGCTTGCGACGCCGTAAAGACATCACATAGCCCGTTGGATTGGCGAAATTCGGAATCAGATACAGCAACTTCGGCCGATGCTGCACGACCATCGCTTCCAATTCCTCGACCCTCACCCCCTCGTGATCGGCCGGCACGGCCTGCAGGTCAGCACCTTGAAACTGGAAGGCTTGCAGTGCGCCCAGATAGGTCGGTGCCTCAACCGCAACGCGGTCACCCGGATCCACCAGCACGCGTGTGATCAGATCGATCGCCTGTTGGGATCCCGTGGTGATGAGAAGGTCCGATGCGTCGAGCTTCATGCCCTTCGTCTTCGCACGCTGGGCAATCAATTCCCTGAGCGGCTCATAACCTTCGCTATTGCCATACTGAAGCGCAGTCGCAACCGACAAGATGAGCGCACGCTCTGTGGCTCCGCGCAACCCGTTCAGGTCGAGCGCGGCGGCGCTTGGGAAGCCGCCGGCGAGCGAAATGACATCAGGTCTGGACAACAGCGAAAACAACTCGCGAATAGCCGACGGTTGAACGCGACGGGTCGCACTCGCATAGTGTGAAGTTTCGATAGTCAATTCGAGCTAGCTTCCAATAACCGCATACAAATGATTGGGAGGGCGGACAATCAGTCACAGTGGAGTCACGCGACGACGCTTTCCTTCTGATACGAAGCATAAGAAAATGGCAGGCACTGCCATAGCAGCAGATGACGATTTTTTAACGAAGCAGTTGGGTTGCGCAGGGACATTGAGAGCCGATGAACAGATACGAAATACTGGCCAACGCAATGGCGGCCGAAATTCGCTCGGGCAGCATCGCGGTCGGCTCGCGCATGCCCTCGCTGCGCCAGATCATCGCGCAACACGGCGTGAGTCAATCCACCGTGTTTCGTGCGTACTACCTGCTTGAGGAATGGGGCCTCGTTCGCGCGCAGGAACGCTCCGGTTATTACGTGGCACCCGGCGCGAGTGTCACCGCCGCACGAACGCCTCGTACCGCGGCCCTCGCCGAATCAAGCAAAGTCGACATCAGTGACCTGGTGTTTTCCGTGCTGGACGCGGCAAAAACGCCGGGCATCGTGCCGTTGGGCTCCGCCTTCCCCTCCCCGCTTCTTTTCCCGCTGCCCCGTCTTGCGAAGTCGCTCGCACAGGCCTCGCGGCTGCTCAGCCCGTGGAGCACCGTGGTCGATCTGCCACCGGGCAATGAACACCTGCGCCGTCAGATCGCCATGCGTTACATGGGCATGGGTATATCGCAGCCCATCGAGGAGATCGTCATTACCAACGGCGCGCTGGAGGCATTGAACCTGTGCCTGATGGCGGTCACCCGGCCTGGCGACGTGGTCGCCGTCGAATCCCCGGGTTTCTACGCCGCGCTTCAGGCCATCGAACGGCTGGACTTGCGGGCCGTCGAAATCCCGGTCGATCCGGTGACCGGCCTCGATCTCGACGCACTCGCCGACGCCTTGAAGAAGCATCCAATCCGCGCCTGCTGGTTCATGACGAACTTTCAAAACCCGACCGGGGTGACGCTCTCGCTTGAGAAGAAGAAGACCCTCGTCGCATTGCTCGCGGAGCATGAGGTACCGTTGATCGAAGACGACGTCTACGGCGAGTTGCACTTTCAGCCCGAGTATCCGTTGCCGGCATTGGCGTTCGACAAACAGGGACTCGTCATGCACTGCAGTTCGTTTTCGAAGACGCTCGCGCCGGGCTACAGAATCGGGTGGACGTCGGCAGGACGGTTCACGGACAAAGTGCAGCGGCTGAAATTGATGACGACCCTGTCGGCCAGCATTCCGGTGCAGGCCGGTATGGCCGATTATCTTCAGCATGGGGGCTACGACAAGCACCTTCGAAAATTGCGCGGAGCACTGAGCCAGCAACTCGGCGAAATGGATAACGCTATCCGGCGCTGGCTACCCCACGGGGTGCACCGCACGCATCCGGGCGGCGGATATTTTCTCTGGCTCGAACTTCCCGAAGCGATCGACGCAATGGAGTTGCACCGTCTTGCAATCGAACAAGGCATCAGCCTTGCCCCGGGCCCGATCTTCTCTGCCACCCACGCTTTCGAGCACTATGTGCGGCTCAACTTCGGGCATCCATGGAGTCCCAGGATCGACGACGCAATTCGCGTACTGGGCGAGTTACTCGCTCGCCCGTCGGTGCGTGCCAAATAGCGACGCCCCGCTATGCGACTGAACCGTCCCCAAGGAAACCACGTTGTGAAAACTCAGTGCGCCACTGTTGAAGCAAGCCGCGCGAGACAGAACAGGAGCGCGCCAAAACCTCCAGCCAGTCCGATTGCAATCACCGGTAGCAATGGCAGCTTTACCGCCGCCATGTCGGCCTGATGCGACGCGCTCTTGCGGACGCCAAAAAAGCTCCATAGTACGATTCTCAGCATTCTCAGAAGAGTCATGACTCACCTCTCTCGCTCTCTCGGTTTACCAACGACAAAACATTTTCATCGATTCCATCATAGACGGGCTGAGGCGCGCAAAACAGCAGCAGTTGGGTGAAGTTTTGCAGCAGCAATCTGCTACCCAACATTCGGCGCCATCTGCTTCTTGAACCCGACGCGCGACTCCCTTACCTTAAGACACTGCCCTAAGTCAGAGGTCAGGGTGATTTACGCAAACGTCGGCTCGTGAGCATTCTCTATCTGGCCCATTTCGCCTCACTTTCCAGTGCGAAGCGATTTAAGGCTCAGCGGACGTATTCCAACGCTCAAACATTCGCTGACCAATCGAAAACAACACGCGACCCAATCGATAGGGTCGCAGGATCGTCTCGACAATGTACCAATACACCGAATTTGACAGAGCCTTCGTGCACAGTCGAGCTGCGCAATTCCGCGACCAGATCGAGCGGTGGCAGACCGGCAAGCTGAGTGAAGATGATTTCCGTCCGCTTCGCCTGCAGAACGGCTGGTATGTCCAGCGCCATGCCCCGATGTTGCGCGTGGCCGTGCCATACGGCGAATTATCAAGCGCTCAGCTTCGCGTACTCGCCCGAGTGGCCCGTGAGTACGATGAACCCGAAGCGGAGGTATATCGCCTCGCATCAGAGGCCCAACGAAAGCTCGGCACCGTTCGTCTGCCCACCCACTACGCTCATTTCACCACGCGCACGAATGTGCAGTTCAACTGGATCCCGCTGTCAAAGGCGGCCGACGTGATGGACCTCCTGGCAAGCGTGGACATGCACGGCATCCAGACCAGCGGCAATTGCATTCGCAACATCTCCTGCGACGAACGGGCAGGTGTTGCACCCGACGAGGTCGCCGATCCTCGACCCTTCGCGGAAATCATGCGCCAATGGACGACGCTGCACCCTGAATTCGCATTCCTGCCGCGCAAGTTCAAGATTGCCATTACCGGCGCGGCCGAAGACCGTGCTGCCACAGACTGGCACGACGTAGGCCTCCATTTACTGCGCAATGACGCGGGCGAGCTGGGTTTCCGTGTGTCTGTCGGAGGAGGCATGGGCCGCACGCCAGTCATTGGAACCGTGCTGCGTGAGTTCCTGCCCTGGAACCAGATCATGAATTACATCGAGGCGGTTGTGCGCGTCTACAACCGGTATGGCCGTCGCGACAACAAGTACAAGGCACGCATCAAGATTCTGGTGAAGGCCGAGGGCCAGCGTTACATCGATGAAGTGGAGGAGGAATTCCACCAGATCGTGGAACACGATGGCGGCCCGCACACCATCCCGCAAGTCGAACTGGACCGCGTGAGCGCATGCTTCCTCCCTCCACAGTTGCCGGGGCGGGCGGCGCAGGCAAGCCCCGACGCTCTTGATACGCTGAACACCAGGGCCGCGCAGCATCCTTTGTTCGAGCGCTGGCTGCACCGCAACGTCTCCCTGCACAAGGATCCGTCGATGCGCATCGTCACGCTCTCGTTCAAGCGGCTCCTTCAGGCGCCGGGTGACGCGTCAGCCGATCAGCTCGACTTGGTCGCCGGGCTCAGCGACCGCTTTTCTGCAGGCGAAGCACGCGTTACACATACGCAGAATCTGGTGCTCCCGTGGGTCCATGCCGACGACCTGTTCGCGCTTTGGGAAGCAGCACGCGACGCGGGCCTTGCAAGCGCGAATGTGCGTCTGCTCACCGACATGATCGCGTGTCCCGGGGGCGACTTTTGCGCCTTGGCGAATGCACGCTCAATCCCGGTGGCCGAAGCAATCACCGAGCGTTATCAGGATCTCGACGAACTCAATGACATCGGCGAAATCGATCTTCATATCAGTGGCTGCATCAACTCCTGCGGTCATCACCATAGCGGCCATATCGGCATTCTCGGCGTCGATAAGGACGGCAAGGAGTGGTATCAGGTCACGCTCGGCGGATCGGACGGCTCAGCCACGAGCGGTGCTGCGCAACCGGGCAAAGTGATCGGACCATCTTTTTCAGCGCCGGAAGTGCCCGAAGTCATCGAGTCGGTCCTTTCGACCTACCTGGCCATCAGGCAAAGCGCCGGCATACGGCAAGAGCACTTCATCGAGACGGTCAGGCGCGTTGGACTCGATCCTTTCAAGGCGGCCGCGAACAATGTGCGCACGAATGGCGAGCGAGTCGCATGACGAATACTGCACGCATCAGATTGCTGACAACACTCGAGCACTCGCTGGACTCTGGTTACCAGGTTGTGTCGCTCGCCAATGACGAAGATCCCCTGACATTGAAAGACAAGATTGACACTATCGAGCGCATTGATCTGCATTTCCCTCATTTCACGGACGGCCGTGCTTACAGCCAGGCGTATCTGCTGCGCCGAAGACTCGGCTTCAAAGGTGATCTGAGAGCGACCGGCGATGTGCTGATCGACCAGCTCATCCAGATGAAGCGCACCGGGTTCTCCAGCGCCGTATTGAAAGAAGGCGTGGATCCAGCTGACGCCCAGCGTCAATTCGAGCAGTTCCCTGCGTTCTACCAAAGTGATGTGGTGAATGAAACGCCAGTGCTTCGACGTCATACCTCGGAAAAACTAAAGTAAGCGAGACGGGGCGAAGACTGGCTTTCGTGGCACGCGCCATAGTTGTTCCATAATATGCGAGCGGTATCGCCAAGGACAGGGGGCACGGCCTCCCAGCCAATATCGACATCAAAGGAAACCCCTTGGAACTACGCCAGCTTCGTTACTTCGTTCGCGTGATCGAACACGGCAGCATGGGCCGTGCGGCGATGGAGCTTGGCGTGGTGACGTCGACGCTGAGCCAGCAGATCAGCCGCCTTGAAAGCGAGTTGTCCACGCGCCTGCTGCAACGCACCGCGAACGGCGTGCGCCCGACCGACGCGGGCCTCGCGTTCTGGCGCCAGGCGCAATTAGCGCTGCGGCACGTCGACGACGCTGCGCACGCGGCGCAGCACGCGCGCCTGTCCGGCCACGTCAGCGTCGGCATGGCGCCGAGCACAACGGGTGTGCTCGGCCTCGCCTTCATGCGCGCCATGCGCGAGCGATATCCCGATGTCCGCCTGCGCATGGTGGAGAGTCTCTCGGGCCACCTGTCGGGCATGCTCAGCGCGCGTCAGATCGACCTGGCCATCCTGTTCCAGAGCGACAACATCAAACGCTTTAGTGTGACGCCCCTGCTCGACGAGAGCCTGTTCGTCATCTCGGCCGCAAGCTTCGAGTCGATGCCGAAGACCAAAAGCGCGAAGCTCACGCACATCGCGAAACTGCCGCTGATTCTCCCAAGCGGCCCGCACGGGTTGCGTTCGCTGCTGGACACGGCCTTCGCCCGCGTGAACGTCGAACCGAACATCGTCGCTGAAATCGACGGGCTTGCGATGCTGATGGATGCGGTCGGCGGCGGACTTGGCGTGACCATCCAGCCGGGCGCAGCGCTTGCTCGACGCGATGCGGCGTCGTTCCGGGCGATTCCCATCAGCGATCGCTACATGGTCCGCCCGAACCAGCTAGTCAGTCTTTCCGACGATGAACTTTCGCCTGCCGGCCTCGCTGCACGCGTGGTACTGGCCGATGTCGCGCGTACGCTCGTCGCCCACGGTCAATGGGCGGGCGCGACCTTACCTCTTCACGGTTCGTGAACACCTGTTTGCGGTTGCCTGCTGGCGGCTAAACACCTGACGTCCTACACTCCGTGTCATTGGGGAGACGTTGAACATGGTGGATGTATTAGTGATCGGCGGCGGCAATGCGGCCTTGTGCGCCGCATTGGTGGCGCGCGAGGCGGGTGCATCGGTATTGTTGCTCGAAGCAGCGCCGCGCGAATGGCGCGGCGGTAATTCGCAGCACACCCGCAATCTGCGCTGCATGCATGATGCGCCGCAGGATGTACTGGTCGAAGCCTATCCGGAAGAAGAGTACTGGCAGGACCTGCTCAAGGTCACCGGTGGTTTGACCAACGAAACGCTCGCACGCCTCGCGATCCGCGAATCGTCGACATGCCGCGACTGGATGCGCCGCCATGGCGTGCATTTCCAGCCACCGCTCTCCGGCGCACTGCATGTCGCGCGCACCAACGCATTTTTCATGGGCGGCGGCAAGGCCCTCGTCAACGCCTACTTCCGCAGTGCGCAAGCACTGGGCGTGCAGGTCCGCTACAACGCGCCAGTAGACGCTATCGAGCTCGACGGCGATCGCTTTGTCGCCGCGCACATCGGCCACGAACGCATTGAAGCGCGCGCCTGCGTACTCGCATCCGGCGGCTTCGAATCCAATCGCGAATGGCTGCGTGAAGCGTGGGGCCAAATCAACGGCGAATGGGTGGCGGACAATTTCCTGATCCGCGGCACGCGCTTCAACATGGGAGTGCTGCTCAAAAACATGATCGATGCAGGCGCCGATTCCATCGGAGACCCTTCCCAGTCGCACTGCGTGGCGATCGACGCGCGTGCGCCGCTTTATGACGGCGGCATCTGCACGCGCGTGGATTGCGTGTCGCTGGGTGTCGTGCTCAACCGCGACGCCATGCGTTTCTACGACGAGGGTGAAGATTTCTGGCCAAAGCGTTACGCGATCTGGGGCCGTCTCGTGGCGCACCAGCCGGGGCAGATCGCTTATTCGATCATCGATTCGAAAGCAATCGGCCGCTTCATGCCCCCCGTTTTTCCAGGCATAAAGGCGAACAGTCTCGGGGAACTGGCGCGAGCGGCGGGACTCGACGAGTCGACCTTCGTCAAGACCATCGAAACCTATAACGCCGCATGCCGCGTTGGTTCATTCGACCATGCAGTACTCGACGACTGCCACACCGAGGGCATTGCGCCCGCCAAGACGCACTGGGCGCAACCCATCGATAAACCGCCCTACTACGCCTACGCGCTTCGGCCCGGCATCACCTTTACCTATCTTGGGCTGAAGGTGAACGAGCAATCGGCCGTGCATTTCGGCGGCAAGCCGAGCCCGAATCTTTACGTCGCGGGCGAGATGATGGCGGGCAACGTGCTGGGAAAGGGATATACGGCGGGCGTCGGCATGGCGATCGGCACGGCATTCGGACGCATAGCAGGAACCCAGGCCGCGCGCGCCGCTCAGCAATCGAAGGAAGCCAGTCATGCAGTCGCTTGAAGCACTTACCCGGGAGGCGAGCGCGCTGGCCTCGAACGAAGCCCCGATCACCTTCGCCATGACACCCGCCGAAGGTGAAGTCAGCCGCATCATGCAGATCTGCAATGCCTGCCGCTACTGCGAAGGCTTTTGCGCCGTATTCCCCGCAATGACCCACCGCCTCGAGTTCGGCCGCGCCGACGTGCACTTCCTTTCGAATCTCTGTCATAACTGCGGCGCGTGCCTGCATGCGTGCCAGTACGCGCCGCCTCATGAGTTCGCCGTCAACGTGCCGAAGGCGATGGCGCAAGTGCGCATGCAGACCTACGTGGACTATGCGTGGCCAGCAGGTTTGGGCGCGCTTTACAAGCGCAACGGCCTCACGCTGGCGCTTGCGTTGGCAGGCGGCCTCGCG
>Ga0073928_10010157_pt1 | contig 11282 bp, 8 predicted proteins | sample PaiPotPPA55metaG_FD_76969 | JGI IMG/M metagenome (GOLD analysis project Ga0073928, IMG submission 76969) | Iron sulfur acid spring bacterial and archeal communities from Banff, Canada, to study Microbial Dark Matter (Phase II) - Paint Pots PPA... ...
CCGTAAAGATCGACTATCCTGTGGACCTTCGCCTGGTGGCAGAATGCGTGGACGCGTCAGCCGGCGAACTTCAGGATTTGAATCCCAGTCTTCTGCGGCTGACCACACCCAAGGATCGGGAGTTTGAACTGCATCTCCCTGCCGGAACCAAGGATCGCTATCTCACCGCGATAACTGCCATCCCCCCTGACATGCGGGTGTGGTGGCGCTATCACAAGGTCGTTCCGGGCGACACTCTGGCCTCAGTTGCCAGCGCTTTCCATACCAGCCGGCAGGCGATTGTGCAGGCGAACAATCTCGACGGAGATGACAATCTCAAGACGGAAAGCGAACTCATCATTCCGGTCGCGCCCGGTAAGCATCCGTCGGAGGAAGTAGCGAGCTACTCCCGCCGCGCGACAACCTACAGAGTGCGCAGAGGAGACACGGTTGAAACCGTGGCTGAAAATTTTGGCGTGCCGCCTTCAATGGTCCGCCGGTGGAACCACTTGAAAGGTGACAGCGTTGGCGCAAGGCACGTGTTGTATATCCACCTGCCCGTAGCCCCTGACCCCGACGCAAAACCACAGATTGCATCCAAACCTCGATCCAGGAATAGCTTACGAGCCTCAGACTCCAAAAATGTTGTCCATCACAAAGTGCAGCGAGGGGAAACGCTCTCATCGATCGCCAAGTCCCACAACACTACCGTAGACGCCTTGAAAGAAAATAACCGAAACTTGGCCAATCTCAGGCCTGGCATGATCCTGGTGATCGCCAACCCTGCCCGGTAAGTCCCCGTAACGAACCAAATTTGAATCCACCGCGGAGATTTTTTTACATCACTATTGCGAAACGGAAACGCACATTCTTACTTCGGTGTAATATGCAGGGGAAAGCTGGAGAGCAATCAGTTTTCGTCACCGCTCGCAAAAATCTGCTGTGCTATAATCGCGGGCCGTTCAGTCCAGCGAAATAATTTTTTAGTGGTCTTTTTCATTCTCAGCGTGAGCAGTACCAGCAGCAACCGGCGCCATCTGTAGCCGGAAAAATTTCACAGGAGGAGCAATGAACGTTAACGAAACGCTCTATCTAAGAGACGACGAAATAGACGAATTTGGCGACAGCGGCGCTTATGGCGAATCGCTGGAAGAAGATTTTGAAGAAGAAGAGGAAGAAGAGGAAGCAGAACTGCCGGGCGTGACCGGTTCCGAATCAGAAAACGAAATGCCACGGCCTGTACCGCCTATGGGCGGAGGCGGTGGTGGGGGAGGCTCGTCGAGGCCCGCGGCCAAGAAGCCGGCTGCCAAGAAGCCGGCGGCCAAGAAAGCCCCTGCCAAGAAAACGGCGAAGAAGAAAAGTGCGCCGAAAAAGGCGGCTAAGAAAAAGTCTGCGCCTGCGAAAAAGAAGGCCAGCAAAAAGAAAGCGGCCAAGAAGGCTAGCAAGAAGTCTGCACGTCGCCGGCGATAGTCGAGTCAGAACCCATATGTCCGGATCAAGCCGCAGCCAACCGCTGCGGCTTGATTACAAATGCCACGCCGCTCCTCATTGATGGCTAGCAATCGGCGATCTGAATTGGTCCGCAAAATGTAGCCTCGCCTTGCCTGCGGAGTCGATCCGCGACTAGCGACTCCCCAATTTCCCCGCTCCAGGGATGCCGCAGAGCTGTTAATTGCGCCTCCAAGCGGCACCGCGTAACATCTAAACAGCATGCCCACAACTGCCACCGCGGCGGCCACCCATCCTCCCAAGCTTGTTTTGGGCGAAATTTTCAGCTTCGCTTATGACACCTTCTGCAGTAATAAAGTGCGATTTGCCCTGACTGCGCTGGGGATGGTTATCGGCACCGCTTCGCTCATTCTGGTTGTGACCATCGGCATGACCGGCAAACAATATGTCTTGAATCAGATTCAGTCGATTGGCGCCAACATGGTCTACGCGGAGTACCAGGGTGGCGCAACCAACCTCAATCCTGACTTCCTCACCATTGATGACATGCACGCGGTACTGGCGCAGGTGCCGGGAATTGCGGCGTCGTCGCCGGTGGTTCCGATCAATGAACGAGTTCCAGTCGGAAACGGCAAGGAGCGTGACGTTCGCGTCCTCGGAGTGATGCCGCAATACAGCGCGGTACGAAACCTGGTGATTCTTTCCGGAAGATTTTTTGACGCGGAGGACGAGCAGGCGCACAACAAAGTTGGAGTGATCACGCAAAAACTGGCGGAACAGCTTTATGGCTCAACCGATGAAGCGGTAGGAAAAATTCTGAAGCTGAGCGGATTGCCTTTCACTATTATTGGGACCTTCAAAGAGCGCGTGGACACCTTCGGGCAGTCGGAAGTAACCGCCAACACCATGGTCATTCCGTTTACGGTGAGCCATTATTTCACCGATACGGTAGAAGTGAACCAGCTTTACTTTTCCGCTATCGAGCCTTCCATGGTGGTTCCGATTACAGAACAGGTGCGGAAGGTGCTGCAGTCCCGCCACCGGCCCGAATCGGTTTATGAAGTGGATAATCTCACCGAATTAGTCGCGGTAGCGGATCGGACCGCGAACGCGCTCACGCTGGTGTTACTGCTGGTTGCAACTGTGACGCTGCTGGTAAGTGGAATCGGCATTATGAACATTATGCTGGCGACGGTGAGCGCTCGCATCCGAGAAATCGGTATTCGCAAAGCGATCGGCGCGACCAATCGCGAGATCCGCTTTCAGTTTTTGTCGGAGGCTATCCTGATTTCTTTAGTCGGAGGGTTTGCCGGCGTCATCATTGGGCTGGCGCTGCCGTTTTCAGTCCGCTTCCTGACCGAGTATCGTATTCCGATTTCAGGACTGTCGGCGATCGTGGCGATTGTGGTGTCATCGCTGGTGGGGATTTTGTTCGGAACGGTCCCCGCGACGCGTGCGGCTAAGCTGGGTCCAGTGGAAAGTCTGCGGTATGAGTGAGGGAGGCGCTTCTAGCTTCTAGCTTCTAGCTCTTGGCTTCAGGCCTTTCGCTTTTGGCTTTTGGCTTTTGGCTTCAGTCTTGGCTCTACTAATTTATGGAAAACCTGATGCGCGTTTGGAGTTCTGAAGGGGCAGGGCTTCAGCCGTGCCAAAAGTCAAGAGAATCACGGCGCGGCTGAAGCCGCGCCCCTTCGAGGCCCTAGTCGCCCAGTCGAAGTTGTTCCGCCACGTGTTTCACCCATGCCATAAGTAAGTAGAATGCCATCGGCGACGCCCTTCAAACCTAATTCGCCGCATCTTCCTGCGAAAACAAAAGCAAAGCCGGGCTGGTTAGCCCGGCTTTTGTCTTTCATCACCCTGTGGGGACTGACTTGGTTTTGAGACTCCCCTCAGATCTTTTAAAACTCCATTGCGCGTTTACATTACCAGCGCGAGGTTCTCCAACTCCGTCTGCAGTACGGGGATCGAGCAGCCTGACATTTCGACTCTGCCGGCGGCGTCGAACGCTGCCTGGGGCGACACGCCATAACCTCGTCCCATGAGGAACACCTGCAGCAGTTCGGCGGCTTCGCGCGAATCGATCAGGCCACCCTGCAACAGATCGTTTCTCAAGGCCGTCAGTTCGGTAACCGAAAATCGCTCTTTGTATCTGTCATTCATGGTCGTCTCACCTCCGACCCTGCGACTGCACTACCTATTAGACTCCGCTACAGCCACCTACGTTGTATGCAATTTTGATGCCGCATCCAACCCACCTTCGAAACTCTTGGCACCCACATCATCAATCTACTCAAACCCATGTGCATGCAATAAGTTGCGCTCTTGGACCAAGATTCTGGAAGTTCTGGATCAACAGGAAAACGCTGGGTTTCGTCTCTGCAGGTTGACACAACGTGTCGTTCTGGCACGGAAACGGGCGCAGCCTGCCCATGGTGGGACAAGAAGTCACCTGGCCTTCCAGAACCAAAATCACGGTTTCAGGAAGGATCAGTAACAGCCTGGTCAATCAGCAAAATCGGGATATTGTCTCGCACCGGGTAGACGCGCCGGCATTCTGTACACTTCAGGCTTTCGCCAGTTTCCTTGAGCCGCAGTGGCTTCTTGCAGGCGGGGCAAACCAGGATGTCAAGCAGGTCCTGAGGAATCATGCCAGCCATTTTACGCCTTCGCGCGCCGACCCACACGTTATGGATCGCGGTCGTGAAATCCTGCGCCCAGCTTGGAATCCATTAGTGCGATGGTTAGGAGACGAAAGGCCACGTTGACTTTGCCAGCGGCTGCGGATAGATTCTTGCGGCGATTCTTTATTCGATTCGCACGTCTCATCTATGGCGGCAACGTGCAGGAGTTCCCCCGTCCGAACCCGCCTCTAGAGGACCCAAAACCAGGAGAGGACAAATAACTATGCAGAGGTTGAAAGAGTTCGGAATTTCGCTGCTCGCCGTGCTGGCCTTGGCTGGTATCGCAAGCGCACAAAAGTGGCAAGCGCTGAAGACCCCACCCACTTTTCCAGTGGGCGCAATTGCGCTGCTTACGGATGGTACAGTGCTACTTCACGAGGAACAGGACTCGAACTATCATACCTGGTACAAGCTGACCCCGGATAAAACAGGCAGCTACGTGAACGGGACCATCAGCAAGATCGCCCCGATGCCCAGCAACTACGGTCCTTGGTACTTCGGTTCCGTGGTGCTGCCTGACGGACGATACATTGCTGAGGGCGGAGAATACAACGATGGCTGCAATGGCGGCTGCTGGGTTAACCTGGGTGCAATTTATGATCCAGTGAAAAACAAATGGACGCCGGTGAACCCTCCACCTGGATGGGCCAACATAGGCGACGCCCAAGCGATTCTCCTGGACAATGGAACTTACATGCAGGCCAGCTGCTGTGACGGCGTCGACCAGGCATACTTCATCCCCAAGACCCTCAAATGGACCAACATTACCAACACGGGCAAGGCCGACCGGTTTGATGAGGAAGGATGGGGCCTGCTGCCCAACGGGGACGTACTGACGGTGGACGCGATCGACGCTCCTAATTCCGAAGTCTATAATCCAACGACCAAGAAGTGGACCAGCGCCGGAAGCACGATTGTTCGTCTGGAAGATCCCAGCACCCAAGAAGTCGGACCGTTGGTTTTGCGGCCTGATGGAACCGTTTTCGCGGCCGGTGCGAATGGCAGCGGCGCAGGCCACACCGCGATCTACAATACGAAGACTAAAAAGTGGGCCAAAGGGCCGGACTTCAAGGGCTCGGATAACTGTTCTGACGCTCCCTCTGCAGTGGAAATCAGCGGCAATGTCATCGTGATGGCTAGCCCAGGGTTTGGCAACACACCATCCACTTTCTATGAGTGGAACGGGAAAACCTTGTCGAAGATCCCCGGGCCACCTAATGCGGCCAGTGACTCTTCGTTCTACGGACACTTCCTAGAATTGCCGACCGGCCAGTTGCTGTTCAGCGATTTCAGCAGCGATCTTGAAGTGTTCACTCCGAAAGGAACCTACAAGAAGGCCTGGCAACCAACTATCACCTCCGTGCCGAGCACGATCACGCATGGAAAGAGCTACGTAGTAAAGGGCACGCAGCTTAGCGGACTTACCAACGGAGCCGCATACGGCGATGATTTCCAGGACTCCACCAACTATGCTCTTGTGCGTATCACTAACACTGCCTCCGGGCACGTTGTCTACGCCAGGACCACCAACCCGAGCACATTCGCGGTTCAGACCGGAACGGCGTCGGAATCGACCAACTTTGCTGTGCCATCGACTATCGAAACTGGCGCCAGCACTTTGGAAGTAGTCACAAACGGGATTCCATCTGCTCCGTCACCCGTGACCGTAGACTAGTTATGCAAAGCCGTTAAGCAACTCAAACCACTCGCCTCGTCGATACGACTAGGCGAGTGGTTTTCTTCATCCCCAGCAGCAAGGACATCGTTGGCCTTGGAAGAAATGACGGGGCACGGGAGGAGTTCTGTTTGTCGCTGAATACAGCGCTCTGTCCTCAATCGCAGAGATAAGCGAAATCGAGCGGCGGGAAATGCACTTTCACGGAGTCGGCCAAATCGCCCGCCTTGGTCCAAACAGTTCGGGTTGTTGTCAACTGGAGCTTTCCCACCTGGTCGCTTTAACACGCTTTAACCCAGGTTAGCCTCCAAAGAACGGACAAAGTTTTTACAATTCCGCGGTTGACTTCAGGCGTGTTACCGACTACCGTTTTGCGGCGAATTATTCGTAGCTTTACTAGTGTAGGGCCGGCATCTTGACGGCTGTCGCGAGGGCATCCTGCTCTCGCCTGTGCGGGCCAGTCGCCCCCACGACAGCCGCCGGGACGGCGACGCTACAAAGACCATCTGTGGCGGAGACGTGTTGTGAACTCCCGCATCCCTCCCGCCTCCGAGAAAACCAACGCGAGAGGAAAAATATGAACACATCGAGAATGCTCGGAATCACACTGATTGCTTGCCTGAGTCTGACCTCCATATCCGTCGCCCAAAAATGGCAAAACCTGAAGCATCCACCCACATTCCAAACCGATACCGCTTTGCTGCTGACCGACGGGCGAGCTATGGTGCATCAGTACAACAGCCCCAATTGGTGGGCGCTGACTCCTGACAACACTGGTAACTATATCAAGGGCACGTGGAAGCAACTGGGATCGATGCCGTCGGACTACGCACCGCTTTACTTCGCCTCCCAGGTGCTGGTCGATGGCCGTGTGCTGGTCGAAGGTGGCGAATACAATTTTCTGAGCCAGGATGAAACTAATCTCGGCGCGATCTACGATCCTTTGACTAACAAGTGGACGAATGTCAATCCGCCGTCTAACTGGAGCGAGATTGGCGACTCTCCGTCGATCGTTTTGCCCAACGGCACTTTCTTCCTGGGCCAAAACTTTACCACTGCAAGCGCAGAGTTCAATGCCAAGACTTTGGGATGGACCATCAAAGGCTCCGGCAAGTCGGACGCCTACGCCGAGGAAGGCATGGAGTTGCTGCCCGATGGAAAGGTGCTACTTGTCGACACGCAGAATACGCCCAATTCCGAAATCTTCAATCCGAAGACCAGCAGCTGGACCAGCGGCGGCAGCACGATTGTGGATCTATCGATAAACGCTGGCGAAGAAACCGGACCGGCATTGTTGCGGCCCGAAGGTTCAGTGTTTGCCATGGGAGCGAATGGCTCCAGCGGCGCCGGCCATACCGCGATTTATAACACGGCCACCGGAAAATGGGCGGCTGGCCCGGATTTCCCTAACGGAGACGATATGGCCGATGCTCCCGCCGCTGTCCTGCCGGATGGAAACATTCTGTGCGAGACCAGTCCGGGCGTCTTCAACTCTCCTGTTTCCTTCTATGAATTCAATGGAACTAAGTTCCTCAACGCTCCATTACCCAAGCAGACCGGTAATCTCAATACCTCGTATCTGGGACGCTTGCTGGTGCTTCCGACCGGACAGATTCTCTACACCCTGGCGGATGGGGCAACCGTCGATGCGGAGATTTACACAGCCAAGGGAACATACCAGAAGGCATGGGCCCCCGCCATTAAGACCGCTCCGAGCACCATTACTCGTGGCGATACTTACAAAATCTCGGGCACGCAGTTCAATGGCCTGACCCACGGCGCGGCTTACGGCGACGACGCGCAGATGAACAGCAGCTACGCACTGGTGCGCATCACCAATAACGCGAGCAAGCACGTGATCTATGCTCGCACCCACAATCCCAGCACCATGGCGGTCGCCACGGGAACGAAAGTTGTGTCGACCAATTTCGATGTGCCAACAAATGCCGAGACCGGCGCCAGCAGTCTGGTGGTTGTCGCCAATGGTATCCCTTCTGCTCCGGTGAACGTTACTGTGCAGTAGGGAAATAACCGCGGCTTGATTTACAATGCCACTTCTCTGGTTCTGGCTTAGAAGTTCTGTCCAGAATCCGGGAAGTGGCTTTTCGTTCTTTCTCAATCCTTTTGGTTCGCGCGTCCTTGTAATTTGAGGAGAGAAGCGGGTGAGAATCCCGCGCTGCCGCGCAACTGTAAGCGAGGAAATTCGCAAACGGTCACTGGGTAATTCTGGGAAGGCCGGGTGCATTCGTTGGACAGCGAGAGCTGTCCTCACTCGCAAAGCCAGGAGACTGGCGCGAACCGTCGACACCAACCCCTTTCGCGAGATAAAGGAGGAGTGCATGCGGTTCATTCGTATTCTCACATCTGTGGCTTGTCTGCTGGCGACAGCTTCAGCCGCCGAAATCAAAATCAAAGTTGTGGACCCGCAATCGGCGGTGATTGCCGGTGCGCAGGTCGTCTTAACTTTCAAGGAAAGTACGACGCCAGTGGCGGTCGCGATTACCTCGTCCGAAGGGCTGGTCGTCTTTCAGAAACTTGCCTCTGGTTCGTATCACGTACAAATATTGGCTCCCGGATTTGCTCCTGTGGCCACCGATCTTTCCCCTGACGCTGAAATTGCCACGATAACGCTGAGGCTCGCCGCAGCCGCAGAAACAGTTGTGGTAACTGCAACTCGTACCCCGGTGCCGACAGAGGCTGCGGGCGCCGATGTCGAAACATTGAACGGCGCGCAGTTGCAAACCATGCAGCCAATCGCCTCAGACGACGCGCTGCGATTTTTACCCGGCGCGGTCATAAACACTGCCGGACAGCGCGGCGGCCTGTCATCCCTCTTCGTGCGCGGTGGCGATTCCACTTACAACAAAGTGATTATTGATGGAGTCACCGTGAATGAGCCGGGAGGAGCGTTTGATTTTGGCACGCTGCCGCTGACCGAAGCTGATCGGATGGAATTCGTCCGCGGCGCGCAGAGTACGCTGTACGGCTCGGATGCGATGACCAGCGTGGTGCAGGTTTGGACGCGCCAGGGCACGACGCAGACTCCAGAACTGCGTTTTGGCGCAGACGGCGGAAACCTCGGAACCGCGAATGGCTACGCCTCTCTTGCCGGAGCGCACGGGCGTTTCGATTACAACGTCTTCGCGGACCAATTCAATACCGACGGTCAGGGCGTGAACGACACTTATTCCGACTCGTTGCAGGGTGGAAATATCGGCGTGGCATTCAATGACAAAGTCGCTCTGCGCGTGCGCCTCCGCCACTCCAACAGTCACACCGGCTTGCCCGGGGAGTGGAACTTTAATGGAGATCCGCTGGAACCGCGGGATCCAAATGAGTGGTCGCAGCTCAACAATCTGATTGGCAGTGCGGAGTTGACCGTGGCTGCGCCATCTGGCTGGCAGCATCGTTTTACTGGCTTCGACTATAACTATCGCTACAGCGATGTAAATCTGAATGGCGATCCCGCGCGCATTAACGACTTCGCAGCTAACGGTTATGACGATATCAATCGCGCCGGTTTTGAATATCAAGGGGACTACCTCGAGCGCAGCTGGGCGCACACGACGGTGGGTTACCGCTTTGAAGACGAAAACGGCTTTGTTGGAGATTTGACCTTTCCACCACTGACCCACGGACTGCGCCTCAACGACGATGTTTACGGGCAGCAACAACTGACGCTCGGACGTCTGTCAGTAATCGCGGGCGCGCGTTTCGTTCACAACGGCGCCTTTGGCAACACTGGCGTGCCACGAGTCGCATTGACCTTGCTGGTGCTGCGCGGCGGCCAAGTTTTTTCCGGCACCCGGCTGCGCTTTTCCTATGCGACCGGATACAAGGAACCCAGGCTGGAGGAGACTTTCGCCGGTCCACCTTTCAGCATTCCGAATCCAAACTTGAAGCCGGAGCGCAACCGCGCTTTCGAAGCGGGACTGCTGCAAAATCTGCTGGGAAACAAATACTCATTTACTGCAACCTACTTCAACAACCTCTATTACGACCGGATTGACTATGCTTCGAACCCCGTAACCTTTATCGGGCAGTATGTGAATGTGGATAAGTCTTTCGCGCAGGGCGCGGAAATCGAGTTGCAGGGCAAGATTCTGCCGAGACTCTTCCTAAACACGGCCTACACTTACACGTCGACTGAAATTCTGCAGGCTCCGGAGTGTACACCGGCCAATTTTTGCGATCCCACCGTACTCGGAGTAGGTCAGCCTCTGCTGCGCCGGCCTAAACATTCAGCAAATACTTTACTGAATTATTTAGGCAAACGCTGGGGCGCAAATCTGGGAGGAAGTTTCGTAGGCCGGAGGAAGGACTCGGACTTTCTCGGATTTGGCATCAATCATGCCGCAGGCTATGTACGGGTCGATATGGGAGGCTGGTACGCGCTCACATCAAGAGTTACGGCATACGTGACCCTGCAAAACGCCCTCGACAAACAGTATCAAGAAGTAGTCGGATACCCGTCGTTGGGCGTGAACTTTCGCGCAGGGATGCGGTTTAGAATCGGAGGGGACTAAACGGTAGCTGGCGGAGACCAAACTACGTTGTCATCCCGAGCAACGCGAGGGATCTAGGTTCTTGCCGGCAACGACGAAAACCTAGATCCCTCGCTTCGCTCGGGATGACAGTCTAAGTGGAAATGAGTGGCAGGTGGCTAGCTCTTGGCTCTTACCGGGCTGCGAAAATCCTTATTTCGTGAGCGCGAGCCTTCGGTCGGCGACGCTTCGCCGTTTCCCTGCGAACGTCCGCCGTTATTGCCGCGAACCGCGCTGCAGGGCAGAGGAAGCACGGAACTGGCGACCTGATATTTCGTGCGAGCCAGTTTCAGCTTTTCGAGATCCTCTCCGGCCAATGGCTGCTGTCGTCCCAAAAGATGAGTTACCAACGCGATCTGGGCAAAGTGCTCGACCGTCTCCATCTTCATGTAAGCATGGTGAAGAGTGTCGGCGTAAGCGACCACTCCATGATTTGACATGAGGATGGCATCGTACTGCGGAATTAGCGGCTCCAGCGCATCCGAAAGTTCGGGGGTTCCCGGAGTGCCATACTTCGCCAAAGGAATTGATCCGAGGCCAATCACCACCTCGCATACCAAGGGCTGGCTGAGCGGCAGGCCGGCCGCAGCAAAGCCGGTCGCTGTGGGCGGATGTGCGTGCACGATTCCCTGCACATCGGGACGCAGCTTGTAAATCAGCAGATGCATGGCCAGTTCGCTGGACACATTGCGATTGCCGGTAAGCCGGCGGCCGTCCAAATCCACCGTTACCATGTCTGACATATGCAGCATACCTTTGCTCATGCAGGTGGGAGTAATCATGATGCGCTCGTCATCGAGGCGAGCCGAAAGATTACCATCGGTGGCAGCTACGTAACCGCGCTGATGTAGCATCTGGCCGAACTCGACCATCTCGCGGCGATATTGGCGTTCATTAGGCTTCATGCGTCGCTACTGGCGGAAAGCGGACCCGAACTAGTTTGCGTATGGTATCGCA
>Ga0073928_10010158_pt1 | contig 11281 bp, 8 predicted proteins | sample PaiPotPPA55metaG_FD_76969 | JGI IMG/M metagenome (GOLD analysis project Ga0073928, IMG submission 76969) | Iron sulfur acid spring bacterial and archeal communities from Banff, Canada, to study Microbial Dark Matter (Phase II) - Paint Pots PPA... ...
TATTGAAGTAGGAGACAATTACCGAAATCATGGACGGTATGAAATGCAACGGATCAACGCGCCGGAAGTCTCCGCTCTGCGCTCCCTCGTGCAAAAGGCCTGATAGGTCCTGAAACACAGGACGGAAGTACTGTTTGGCCAGACGCTGCAGGCGGGATGGATCTCCGTGCCCCGCGCCCAGGAACTCTGCCTGCACGATTCGTGGATACAGCGGGTTCGAGGCGATGTAGTCAAAATGGGCGCACACATAACGGGCGAGTTTTTCACCCGGAGGAAGGTCCTGCGACAGCGCCTTGTGAATAGCCGCGCGCACTCCGCCGAATACTTGATCGAGTACAGCCCGGTAGATGGCTTCTTTGTCTTGGAAGTAGTAATAAAGCAGGGCCTTGTTCACACCGGCGGAACGGGCAATTGCTTCTGTCCGCGCTCCAGCAATCCCTTCCTCCGCAAATTCACGGACCGCGGCCTTCAAAATCGCGGCGCGGCTCTCCTCGGGACGGCCACGGGTGCCAAGGCGGACTGCGCGGGTGGTCGTGTGCATAACTAACTAACCAGTTAGTTATATATACAAGATTGTGCCTCCGCCCGCAAGTCGGAGGATTAGGCACTGAGGCTGGGTTCCGCGACGGGCAAAAATTCCGCTCCCGTGGCGGCGCCGCCTTCTCTACCTGCGCGCAGGCGATACCATAGGACCATCGCCAGTAGCGAGAAGACAAAGATGATCGCCGACACCGCATTGATCTCCGGCGTAATTCCGCGCCGCAGCCGTCCCCAGATTTCAAGCGGCAGAGTGTTGTCGCGGCCAATGAGGAAAAAGCTCACCGCAATCTCGTCCATGGAAAGAGTAAAAATCAGCAGTGCTGCGCCGATGATCGAAAGCCTGAGGTTGGGAAGAGTCACGCGCCAGAACGTTTGCCAATACGTTGCACCCAGATCGAGCGACGCCTCTTCCTGCGCGCGCTCGAGTTTCTGCAAACCGGCAAACACCTCGGTTGTGGCCACAGAAATCAGAGCAGTGCCGTGTCCGAGAGTGATGGTGATCAGGCTGAGTTTTACCTCGGCCTCACGGAACAGCATGAGCAGTGACAAGCCGGTAATGATTCCCGGAAGGACCAGCGGCAGAAGCACCAGGCGGCGGAAGATTCCTTTGCCGGGAAAATTTGCGCGATCCAGGGCGAGGCCCGCCGGAAGGCCCAACGCCAGTGCGATCACGACCGCCGCGAGTGCGACCACCAGGCTATTGAGCACCGCAGCCCAGATGGCTTCGTCCTGAAACAGCAACCGGTACCAGTTCAGAGTGAAATCGCGCGGAGGAAATCCGCCCACGCCCTGACCGTTGAAGGAGTACACCATCAGAACAACAATTGGCAGATACAGAAATGCAAACACCAGTGTGGCATAGAGCGGCAGCCAGCGCGGGCTGCGCGCTTCGAAGCGAAGAACAGAATCCATGCGGCTCAAGAGAACGCCCACTTTCTTTCCAGCCTATCCGAAAGCCATAATAATCCGATGACCACGGCCAGCATGCAAAAGGAGATGGCGGCGCCCAACGGCCACTGATATGAAGCCCCAAAGAGATTTACGACGATGTTGGAAATCATGATGCCGCTGGGGCCCCCGAGAAGTTGTGGAGCGAGAAAGTCTCCGAAGCTAAGCACGAATGCAAACGTCGCCCCGGCGATTACCCCGGGAATCGAGAGCGGAAAGATTACGCGCCAGAACGTTTGGAGGCGCGACGCGCCGAGGTCGTGTGAGGCCTCCACCAGATTACGTGGGATGTGTTCGAGGGCCGCGTAAACCGGAAGAAATGCAAAGGGCGTGTAGATGTGGGTCAGCGTCAGCACAACCGCAAAAGGGCTATAGAGCAGGAATTGCAGTGGGTGGCTGGTTAAGTGCGAATACTGCAGCAGCGTGTTCAGCACTCCGTCGGTACCAAGAATCGTTTTCCAGGCGTAAGCGCGAACTAAGTAACTCACCCATAGCGGAATGATCACGAGCTGATAGAGCAGGTTCTTGCGGCCGCGGGTGTGAAAGCTAAGCAAGTAGGCAACCGGATATCCGAGAAGCAGCGACAACACCATGACCCGCGCCGCGATCCATGCGGAACGCAACAAGGTCTGCCGGTACACCTCGTGGCTGAGCAAGTGGGCGTAGTTAGACAGGTTCCATGAATGCACAATTTGCTGCGACGATGAAACCGACCAGAAGCTGTAGGCAAACATCAGCGCATAAGGCAGCAGCAGAAATACCGCGACCCATAGCAACGGCGGGAGCGTAACCGCGGTTTTGTAGGCGCGGGAGAACATATTTATTTTCCGGACTCGCGGACGGGAACAGCGTCGTCAGGCGAGAATTCAAGTTCAACGTCGCCTCTGAGTGATCCGCGCTGCGATGTGCGCACGGTTAGCACCTGCCCGCCTACGGTTTCAACGCGTACCAGTTCGCTGGCGCCGTGGAATGCGTGATCGAGAACTGGCGCACGGAATCGGGTTGCGTTTTGCGTGTCGTGTGCGGGGCGAATGCACTCAGGGCGAAGCGAGAACAGTGCCTTTCCTTCCTCAGTGTGGGTGGGCCAAGACAAAGAGCCAGACTTCGCCATCCCATTGCGCACTTCGGCTTGCAGCAAATTGGTGTGGCCGATGAACTGGGCTGCGTATGAGGTCGCGGGCCGGCTGTAGATTTCATCAGGCGGAGCAACTTGTTCCAACTCGCCGGCATGCAGCAGCGCGATTCGGTCCGACATGACCATGGCTTCTTCCTGATCGTGAGTCACAAAGATGAATGTGATTCCAACCTCGCGCTGCAGAGTTTTTAATTCCATTTGCATCTGGCGGCGCAGATTGGCGTCGAGCGCCGAAAGCGGCTCGTCAAGCAGCAATAGCTGCGGGCGGTTTACCAGTGCCCGCGCCAATGCGACTCGTTGTTGCTGTCCGCCGCTGATCTTGGATGGCTTGTATTTTGCGAAAGCTTGCATCTGGACTTTGGCGAGAGCTTCATCGACGCGGCTCCGAATTTCGTCCACCGGGGTTCTCGCCACCCGCGGACCGTAGGCTACATTCTCTTCCACCGTGAGATGCGGGAACAGCGCGTAGTTCTGAAACACTGTGTTGACGCGGCGCTGGTAGGGAGGAAGGGTGTCGAGGCGCTCGCCGCCCATCCAGACTTCGCCAGAACTGGCGGATTCGAAGCCCGCAATAATGCGCAGCAGTGTGGTCTTGCCCGAACCGCTTTCGCCGAGGATGGTGAGGAACTCGCCTTCGGCGACGTCGAGAGAGATATTGTTAAGCACGACGTGTTTGCCGAACTGCTTGGAGACGGAACGGATGCTCAGAAGAGGAGCGCTGTCTTCATCGGGCTGGGTGTCGGCGGCCATTGTTTTGAATCGCGAGCTCCCACTCACTCCGGACACGCGGACAAGAGTGTCCGCGCCACACACGCACAGTAGCTACTGCGCCGCCTTTACTTCGTTCCAGATTTCATTGTATTTGGCGCGGCGTGGGACATTTTGCCAGAAATAGATGCGTTTCTGGTATTCGTCCACGTGGTCGAGATGCAGGCTCTTCTGCTGCTCGGCGTTCATGAACTTTGCGGCATCGGGATTCGCCGGCGCGTATCCGGTCACGTCGGCGACTCTCTTCTGGGTCTGCGCTTCGATCATGTATTCGAGAAATTTGTACGCCAGCTCTTTGTTCTCGCTGCCCGCTGTGATCATCAAATGGTCAATCCAACCAGTGGTGTTTTCTTTGGGAATGGTCTCGCCGACCGGGAAGTTCGCCTGCCGCAATTGATTGGTCATCAGCGGCCATCCCATGGCCGCAACGACCTCGTGGTTCTCGAACAGATTCGTCAACTCGCCGCCAGTGGCCCAGATCTTGCGAATATTTGGCTTGAGCGCCAGCAGCTTGTTCTTCACCGCGTCCAGTTCGGGATCGCTCAAGTTATAAAGATGATCCGGATCGGGTTTGTCGTATCCGAGCACCTGCGCCGCCATGTAAACCGTGGAGAGATCGTCCCAAACGGAAACTTTCTCTTTCAGCTTCGGGTCCCACATCGCGGCCCAACTCTCGGGCGGCGCGGCAAACGCTTTGGAATCGTAAAGCAGCGGATTCGGGCCCCACATGAACGGGACGCCATAGACATTGCCATTGACGCGCACCAGCGGCATCGCGCGCAGCTTGGGAGCAAGGTGTTCATATGTGGGCAGCTTGGAAAGATCTAGAGGCGAGGCCAGCCCAGCTTCGGAAATCATGGTGGCCACGTCGCTCGATGGAGAGATCACGTCGTAATTCCCCGCGCTGCCTCCGCGCAGTTTGGCGACCAGTTCATCACTGGATCCCATATACGACGCCGAAACTTTACAGTGGTTCTGCTCTTCAAACGCCTTCACGAAAGACGGATCGGCATACCCTTCCCAAACCAGCAGGTTAAGGGTCGGAGTTTTCTTGCCGCAGGAGAGGCAGAGAGCGGCGAATAGAAGAATAGATAGAAGGCGGAATTTCATGGAAGCAGAAGCTTGCGGGATTATAGCAAGGTTAGGCGCCTTCTACTGTACTTTCACTTTGACCCGATACTTCCCCTTGGCGATGATCTCAATGGCCTCGCCGTTGGTCAAATATGGCTTTAGTACTTCTGCTTTTCCCCATTCGAGATCCCAGCCCTGCTCAATTGCGACGACTGCGTATTTTCCGGGGACGACATTACGAAGAGAAAAGGTACCGTCGCTATCGCTTTGATCACGACGGAACAAGGATTCGTTACCGTCGAGTTGGTCGGGCACCAGGACAACCATCGCGCCAGGGAGTGGGACCCCGTCCCGCTCCGCCACACCGTTGACTTCCCCTAAACCTTTCGAGATTGAAACGGTGAGCTTGATGATTGCATCCTCACCGATTGAGACGCTCGCTCCAGTGACTCGAGCACCAGAAGCCGAGACAGCAGTGATGGTCGCGTCCGGAATATTGAAAACTGCAACCTGGTACCTTCCGGGTCTTACCGCTTGCAACCGGAACTCGAACTCGCCTTTCGCGTTGACCTGAGTGCTGAAGACATTTCCGGAAGCCGGATTCCACAGTCTTACATAGCCCTTTCCAGCCAGCGGCATTCCATCCAAAGTCACAACCCCTGTAAGTGTCGGAGAGGCGTGGGCCTTGGTTCCGTCAACTTCCGCATCTGCAGTCAGCCGGACGCTCTGCGTCCAATTACGCTGCTCCTGGCCATACGAAGTCAGGTTCAGTAAGTAGTCGCCGGGAGCAAAGCCCGTGATTTCCATCGCGCCGACAGCATTCATATTCGACACTGGTACCGGAAAGATGCGCCCGCCCATGGCCCGGAGAGATGCGTTGGCCCCCAAACCGGAATTAGGGGATGAACTCATGCCTGCGGTCAGGATTCGCAAATGCAATGCGGGTACAGCCGAGAGCGTAATATCCGCTTTGGTGCGGTCTCCGGGTTTCAGAATAATTGGCGTGGCACTGTCTGGTTCGACCGCGTCGGCGTAGTACGTGAAGGGATACGCTACATCGAGCGGAGAGGGTTTGGCGGATGATTCCACTTGCGCGGTGTCGCCCGCGACGCCATCGCTACCGCCAGACAGAGAGCCGAAGCCCTGAGGCTGCCGATTCTGCGCGTACCAAGGCCGGGCAGAGACCGCAACAAAGTACTTGCCGGGCCGAAGATGGCTGAAGCGGTAGCGACCTTCGCTATCTGTGCCGGCCTGGGCGGGCTGGCTGGTTCGGTGTTCTCCCTCCTCAGTATCATCAACAAAGAGATATACGTTCGCTTCGCGGACGGCCTCATTCTGGTCGTCTGTGATGGCGCCCGAAATCGAGGCATCCGGGCGTAACCGAAATATAAGGTCCTCCGATTGCAATCCTGGGCCAACCACAATCGCGGTGAAGAAGCCTGAGTGCTCGTTGAAACCCTGCCGCAGGAATCCCTGGCGCTCCCCGACGAGCCAGTATTTTGCTGGCACGAGTCCTTCGAACACGAACCGTCCGGTCCCGTCGGTTTGAACGCTCTGCGCCGCGTCCTGCTTTTGTGCGAGTCCGATCTCGATTAGAGTGCCCGCTAAGGGCTGCTCAGTCGCCGCGTTGACTGCCGTGCCGCTGATGCGAAATTTCTGTGGGACAGCTTGCGGCGCTGCCTGCTGCGCCGATGCCATGAGCAGCACGCAAACAAGCAAACAGATTACCCGGAGCGCTGCGGTCATTCGTGCACCCGTGTCAGTTCGAGATTCAGCTCAATCTCCTGGTGGGGCTGCAAGGCCACGTGTTTGGCATTTGAAAGATAAGGACTGAGCGCTTCGGGATTGGTGTATTCAAGCCCGTCCACGCGGTCCAGCGCGAGGACGCTGTATTCGCCTGGGGCCAAGCTCTGTATTTGTAGCTCCGCGCCCTTAGACACGAACATTGATTTCGTGCGGCGAGGGGCGCCATCCGGAATCACCAGCACAACTCCTCGCGACGGTTGCCCCTCTGAAGAAACTTTCGCGCTCATCTTGGCCGCATCATCGCGCAAGACGATTTCGATCGGCTCCGGCCGCACCCCGGTCACGACCTGCAAGTCCTCGGTCAGCAAATTGGTCCACCCGCACCGCGCCGAGTACACGTACCAGGGAAAGTTTGGTTCAACGTCGGCAGAATACTTGCCGGGCGCGACGTCCTGTAGCAGCAGTTCGGTTGGCGCACCGGGCTTTTGAACGCGCATCGCCCCGACCTCGCTGTTTCGTAATGAGAGTTCGGCGGCGATTAACCGAACATTCACCGGGGCGAAGGCATCAGATCGCCTGAAGACGAACACTCCGGCATCGGGATTTTCCGGCGCTACCCTTTCTAACTTCACGCGGACGGGAATGGAAATGGCGGGCGCAAGCGCAAGCCGGATTCCGCTCAGGGCAGAAGTGACGTTAAGCGGCACGGACGCCTTCAGGGATTCACCGTTTTGCCCTCTCGCCCACGCCTGCAGTCTGTACGGCCCCGCAGAAGCCATGGTCTGAAACTCGCCGGTTTCGGCATCGAATCGCATCCCCATGGAAATAACGTCCGAGTCGTTCACCAGCTCCAGGCCGACGCCTAGTCCTGGCTCGATCCCTGTCAGCACACCCGAGATATGGAACACCGGAACAAGCTTCAGCGAAAAATCAGCCTCCACTCGTTGCCCTGCAGTAACCTCTATAGGCATCGCGCCACCAATGTCGCTCGCCGCTGGATAGAATCCCTGGGCATAACCTTGCTGCACCGATTTCGAGCGCGGTGCGAACTGGCTTCGCCTGAAACTCGGTCCGGCTGCGATGTAATAAGTCCCCGGGCTTAGGTTCGCGATTCGGAAGGCGCCGTCTTCATCAGTCGTGGTCCGCCCACGTTCTTCCCAATATTTTCGCCCCTGATCAATGCGCAGCGCGATCACCTTCACCGGGAGGTCTTCGATTGGTTCTCCGTTTGAATCCGCGCGCCCGAGCAGAACTCCTTCGGGAGTGAGTTTCAGGGTAGTCGGTTTCGCGTCTGGGCCGGTTTCAACCATGTTCGGCGACTGCCCCGGCGAAGTTTCCTGCTCGCTGAGGAAGCCGGGTTTGCGGACGGCGATATTTGTCTGGCCCAGCGGCAGGTTATTGAATTCGAATTTCCCGTCAGCATCCGTCAGCATTGCCTGTTCGGGGCCCATGTAGATCTGCACCAAAGCGCGAGGTACGGGTTCGCCGGTCACCGAATTCACCACACTCCCGCTTAGAGTGAAGTTGCCGCGCGTTGGTTCTTCGCCCACAGACACTGGGCCCTCCCTGCGACTGACCTGTCCAAAAGCGCAGGGACTTGACAAGAAAAGAGACAAGAGCAGGGAGACCGATAGACGCAGTTTTCCAAGCATACGGAATCCAGCCAACCAGTTAGCGCGTCAGACCGATGTGAGCAGCGAAGAACTTGACAAGTGATTAGACGGCGGAGGCAACGATTTTGTTGCACGAGGGCTTCGAGACTAGACGCGAGCAGGGAACTGAGAGGATAGGGGCGACAAATGGTTAGCGTCCCCCCGCGATTGACGGCACCAGCAGCACCTCATCCCCATCTTTGAACGCATAGCTCGGGCCGCCGAGGAAGCGGATGTCTTCTTCGTTCACATAAACATTCAAGAAACGGCGGATTTGGCCGGCGTCATCCCGAAGGTGCGGTTTCAAGGCAGGGAATTGTTCGTCGAGCGATGAGAAGAGTTCGTCCAGGTTCGTGGCGGCGCAGGTCACCTTGGCGGTGCCTCCGGTGTGACGGCGTAGGGCGCTGGGAATCTGGACTGTAATGTTCATGTGTTTTCGAAGTCTTCTTACAGTGTCATCCTGAGCGGAGTTCTCGTTCGCGAAACGAACGGGAACGCAATCGAAGGACCCCGCGCATTCCGACTGAAAAGCGGCGCATTAGGGGATTCTTCCGGCGCCACCGTGGCAGAAATGCCTTTCGGATTCTTTATTGGTGCCAGCATCGCCAGGGTCCTTCGACTCCGAGGCAACTTCGCTTCGCAAAGTTCCCTCTACGCTCAGGATGACAAGTACTTACTATGCTCCTACTGCTGCGGGCAATTCGAACTCCCCGGCAAGCACCTTTTCGAACTCGGCCAGTTTCGGAGCAATCGGTTCTTCCGCCTCGTATTCGCCGGTGAGCACGTCCGTGGTCTTCAATCCATTGCCGGTGATGCACAGCACGGTCGTTTCGTCCGGTAGGATGCGGTCGCTTTTGTAGAGCTTGCGCGCGCAGCCAACGGTGACGCCGCCTGCGGTTTCAGTGAAGACACCTTCGGTTTCGGCGAGAAGTTGGATGGACTTCACAATCTCAGGATCGGAAACGTCTTCCGACCAACCTCCACTCTTGGTGATGGTCTTGATCGCGTAATGCCCGTCGGCGGGATTGCCAATCGCCAGCGATCGCGCAATGGTTGAAGGCTTCTGCGGATCAATCTCGGTGTTGCCGAGCTTAACGGCGGTTGAGATAGGGGAACAGCCGGTGGCTTGCGCGCCGAAGAACTTTACCGGCTTTGGCTCAACCAGGCCGAGTTGAATCAGTTCGTCGAAAGCTTTTCTGATCTTTACTATCAACGATCCGCCCGCCATTGGGCAAACGACGTTGTCGGGCAGGCGCCAGCCAAGTTGCTCGGCGATTTCGTATCCGAATGTCTTCGAGCCTTCGGCGTAATAGGGGCGCAGGTTGACGTTGACGAATCCCCAGTTGTGCTCGTCGGCGATTTGCGAGCAGAGGCGGTTCACTTGATCGTAGCTGCCGGAGATGCGGACTAGCTTCGCGCCAAAAACCTGGGTGCCGATAATCTTTGCCGGCTCAAGATCGGCGGGGATGAAGATCCAGCACTTGAATCCATTGCGCGCGGCTTGCGCGGCGGTAGCATTGGCGAGATTTCCGGTGGAAGAGCAGGAGACAGTGTCGAATCCGAAGGCGCGGGCGTTGGCCAGCGCGACTGCAACCACGCGGTCTTTGAAGCTCAAAGTCGGCAGGCAGACGGCGTCATTTTTCAAGAAGAGATTCTTCGCGCCAAGCTGCCGGGCGAGGCGCGGGGCTTTGATCAGCGGCGTGAATCCGACGGGCAGCGTCGGTTCATGATTCTCGGGAAGCGGCAGCAGAGCCGAATAGCGCCAAAGGTTGGGAGGGCCCTGGGCGATTTTTTCGCGCGTGAAGTCGTGCCGAATGGAGTCGTAGTCGTAGAAAACTTCCAGCGGCGAGAAACACTCCTCGCAAATGGACTTGGGAACGTTCCCCCAGCTTTTGTTGCACTCCCGACAGCGCAATTCGTAACGCATTGCCTACCCAATCTGAGCGGCCGGGACGAGCGAGCCAAAAACTGCCCTAAAAAGCGAAATCCTCTTTGCCCGGGAAATGGGAAAAGAGGCTCAGGAAATGCCGAAAAATTCGCGCATCCCGAATCTCATGTCCCCCGTTTCCGGGTCGAGAGTTGGCACCTGTCAGCCGGGATAGATGATCCCAGTCCGGTTGCCGTGGCGTCACAGGGCTCGTCCCTCAGCCACTCTGCATGAAATCCAAGGTCAGCTCCGAAGAGCTGACTGGTGAATTAGATGGTACAAAGCAGGGCCGGATTCGTCAAGGGTAAAGGTTTCTTGCGGTTGCGGATGAACGGCGTCCAGCCTGGTTACCATATTTCGTCTGCGCAGTTTTTATACCAGTCCTGCCAAATTTACTTCGCATGACCAGAACGAGAGCATCCAAGAGAAATAGAATAGCTAAGGAAATCAATAACTTAGTCGACACCTTAGTTTGGCACGGGAGTTGATATACACAGTGTAGGCGTTGGCATCTAAGACGCCGTGAATTTTGGCCATGCGTTGCGTCAGCGCCGGCCAGGCAGCCCCAAAGGCTGGCTTTAGTTTGTCAGTAGGGACGCACCAAATCGCGATCACGCCCGCGTAAGGCGTGCAGCGAGGAGCCACCAGGAGCTCCCCAACGGAGGATGTAAATGAAGAATCGCGCAGTGGTAGCGTTGTTCATAGCTTTCCTACTCGCGCTGCCGGCACTTGCTCAGCAACCGGCGGCATCGACCACCCCCGACAATTCATCGTCAACTGCAAGCGGCAACGCCACCGGCAAAGCGCCGTTGACGGTTGAAACCCACGAAGGCTTCTGGGGCAAGGTCAATCCTTTTGCCCGCAAGAAGTACGTGCAGCGCCAGACCCAGCCGATTCGTGATCGCGTCAACGAGCTCGATGAGCTCACCGCCGCCAACACGAAGATGATCAAGGACACTGACTCGCGCGCCCAAGCCGGGATCCAGATGGCGTCGGCAAAGGCCAGCGAGGCCGACCAGCACGCGGTTGACGCGGGCAATAAGGCGACCGCCGCGCAGCAGACCGCGACCCAGGCCACCAACCGCCTGACCACGGTCGAAGGCGTAGTCAGCAACATTGATCAGTACAAGGCCACCAACCAGACGGAAATCCGTTTCCGTCCGGGACAGAGCATTCTGAGCGCCGACGCCAAGGGTGCTATCGACCAGCTCGCCGAGCCCCTGAAGGGCCAGCGCGGATACATCGTTGAAGTGCAGGGCTTCTCTTCAGGCAAGGGACAGGCTGCGATCGCCACTTCACGCAGGATGGCCGACGCCGTGGTCCGCTACCTGGTTGAGAACCACGAGATTCCGGTTTACCGGATCTATGTTCTCGGCATGGGCAATGCTCCGCTACCGACCTCCACTGACGAGCAGGGCGCGAAGCCGAAGCGCATGAGCGGCGGCCGAGTGGAAATCAGCCTGATGAAGAATGATCTGGAACAGCTGGCTTCGA
>Ga0073928_10010160_pt1 | contig 11281 bp, 7 predicted proteins | sample PaiPotPPA55metaG_FD_76969 | JGI IMG/M metagenome (GOLD analysis project Ga0073928, IMG submission 76969) | Iron sulfur acid spring bacterial and archeal communities from Banff, Canada, to study Microbial Dark Matter (Phase II) - Paint Pots PPA... ...
AGAAGACGAGTTCTCATTCTCCCGGCTGCGGCAGCGATAGCTTTGAAGCCTTGGCGGCCCTTCTCACGCTCGCCCAGGTTCGGATGGATCATGTTATAAGTTGCGGATACGGCTGCGATCGCAACACCCGTTTCCGCCGCGGCGGCGCTGACTGCTTCGGCAGTTTCCTCGCTGATCGCAAGCGGCAGGGAACCCAGACCGGAGCAGGTCATGTTGTATTGAACGGCTTCGTAACCCGCCAGCCGTGCCGACGAGAGAGCCGCGGCAGGTGTCTTCCCGTCGAACGTCTTGGCCGTAATTCCAAGTTTCATTAAACGGCCCCTGAAACGTCAGCCAGTTTCACGGGCTTGCCAGTCCTGACAGATTGCGCTATCGCCGCCATTCCTCGAACCGACGCAAGCCCGTCATCGATGTTTGCTCCGGTCATCGGCGCTCCGTCGAGAATCACTTGCGCGAATCCTTCGAGCTGGCGCCGGTAGAAGTGGCCATCCGCACCGAGTACGCGCGTGGTGGCCCCGGTAGACTCGCGGAATATGTCAACATCGCTCGTTTTAAACAACCACGGATTGTAGATCTTCGCCAGGATACTCCCGTTTTGTCCGTATATCTGGAAGCCTTCGTGCCAATCCATTCGCACCGCCACCGTCAGATCGAGATGACCGAGCGCACCGCTGGCGAAGAGAACATCGACAAACCAGCAGTATGCGCCAAAACGATGGCGCATACGCGCATCGACTTCGATAATTTCTCCACCTAGATAGCGAGCCGTGTCGAGCAGATGGCTCCCATGACTCAGCATGTAATAGCGCTCTAAGTCCGATTTTGGATCGGTGGCGGGCCGCTTGGCGTACTTACTCCTGACGATCAGTGGTTGCACCGCATTGGTTAGTTCGTAGCGGTGCGTCGAATCGCAGTACCAGGCCTTAAGCGCCAACGGCTCACCCATCTCATCGTCGATGAAACTCTTAGCGCTCTGTAGTCCTCGATCGAAGCGCTTCATATGGCCGACCTGGAAAACCCGGCCCGACGACTCGACCGCCTGTTTCAAACCTTCTACTTCCTCTACTGAGATGCCGGCGGGCTTCTCACAAAGAACGTGTTTTCCCGCCTTGAGCGCGGCAATCGACGCGGGAACATGAAAGGCGTCGGAGGTGGCGACAACCACTGCGTCAAGATCCGGATCCGCAAGCATGTCATCATAATTCCCAAAGGTCTTCCGCGGGCCATAAGTGCAAGCCATACGCTGCAGCAAATCCTCCGCTACGTCACAGATGGCATACAATTCAGCGTTATGCGATTTGACGGCACTATCGAAATGCGCGGCTTGCGCAATCGGCCCACAACCTAGAATTCCAACCTTGAGGCGCCGGTCATTGCGGGACATTTTGTCGCAGGATCCTATAACATCGTATATCGGTTTCTGATAGACTAAGTAACCGCAGCGGCACTTCTACATTTCCATGAAACGATTTGGCTGGCTTCTTCTACTGGCGTGGACCTGCGCGCTTCCGGGCGCCACGGTCAACCACCCCGCGGAACTCGCCCATTCCGTAACAATCTACCGGGACAGTTACGGCGTGCCTCACATCTTTGGACCTACGGACGCCAGTTGCGTGTTCGGCTACGCCTACGCCCAGGCCGAGGACAATTTCTGGCAGTTCGAAGACAGCTATATGCGTGCGCTGGGGCGGGCTTCCGAGGTCTATGGAAATAAGACGCTGGATGACGACCTGGTGATCCGGACGCTGGAGATTCCGCGCCTGGCGCGGGCGGAATATGACCACGCGCCCACTCCTGTGCGCGCCCTGCTGGATGGGTTCGCCGAAGGGCTGAACTATTACATCGAGCGCCATCCCCAGTTGCGCCCGCGGCTGCTCTCGCATTTTGAGCCGTGGTACATGCTGGCGTTCAATCGCTACGCGCTCTACTACCTGTTTCTTTATGGCGAGACAGGCATCCCGAAGGAAGACACGGGGAAGATGGCCGAATCGCAAGGCTCCAATATGTGGGCCATCAGGCCGTCCAGGAGCGCCACGGGTCACGCCATGTTGTTCATCAATCCGCACCAGCCATTCTTCGGGCCTGGGCAGTGGTACGAAGGCCATGTGCACAGCCAGTCGGGATGGGACATGTCGGGGGCCTCGTTCTTTGGCTCGGCGTTTCCCACGATCGGACACAACGAACACCTGGGCTGGAGCCACACAGTGAACAAGCCGGATGTTTTCGACGTTTGGGAAGAGACTTTCGACAAGCCCGGCGACGCGCTGGGCTACCGCTACGACGGTGGCTATCGCGAGGCCACCGCGTGGACCGATTCCATTACAGTCAAAACGGACCAGGGACCCGTCACCCGCACTTACAAAATGATGAAGACGCATCACGGCCCGGTGGTGGCGCAGCGCGGAGGCAAATCGCTGGCGGTGCGATTCGCCCGCTTTGAAGAAGGCGGCCAGATTGAAGAGTGGTACCACATGTCGAAATCCCGGAACCTGACCGAATTTCGCGCGGCTATGTCGCCGCTGGCCGTACCAATGTTCAACGCCATGTATGCCGACGACGCGGGTAATATCTTCTATCTTTATAACGGCGCCGTGCCGCGGCGGTCGACTAAATTCGACTGGTCGAAGCCGGTGGATGGCAGCACACCCGAAACGGAGTGGCATGGCTTTCACACGATAGACGAACTTCCGCAAGTACTAAATCCGAAATCCGGATTTGTGCAAAACTGCAATTCCACGCCATTCGCAACTACCTTCGAAGGCAATCCGGACCCCTCGGAATACCCCAAGTACATGGTGGGAGAAGAGGACACGGCGCGTGCCCGAATTTCACGGCGTATCCTTTGGAACCATGAAAAATTTACCTTCGAGGACTGGACGCGCGCGGCGTTTGATACCTACGTGATCGAAGCGGAAACCGAGATCCCTAAGTTGGCCGATCGCTGGGGGGCACTAAATAAGTCCGACAAGCCGCGCGCCGCCAAACTGGCACGGCCCATTGCCGAGCTACAGAATTGGGACCATATCGGCCACAATTCTTCGGTGCCTATGACGCTCTTCTCTTTGTGGTTTTGGAAGATGGAGCGGGACGCCAAGGCGAAGCAGGACCCGATCGGAACGCTGGAAGGGATCGTGGCCGATCTGGAAAAGGATTTTGGGACGTGGGAAGTGCCTTGGGGCGAGATCAACCGCCTGCAACGCGGGCCATCAGGCGGAGATGAGCCATTCAGCGATGCACGGGAGAGCCTGCCGGTGCCGGGCGGCCCGGGCCCCGTGGGGATCGTGTTCAATTTCTACGCCCGCGCGGAAAAAGGAAACAAGGAGCGCTTCGGGGTAGCGGGCCATTCCTTCGTAAGTGTGTTAGAGTTCGGACCAAAGGTACAGGCTAAATCCATTCTGGTTTTTGGGGAGAGTGCCGACCCAAAATCTCCCCACTATTTCGATCAGGCCAAGCTGTATGCCAAGCAGCAATTCAAGCCGGCGTGGTTCTACCTGGCAGATATCCAGGCGCACGTCGAGCGGACGTATCATCCGGGAGAATAGCCGACCGTAAGTGGCTATAAACGTGCAATGACTCCTCAACAAATGGCAACGGTGGCGAGTTCTACGGCTGGGTATATCTGGGAAGATCCAGGCGATTCGATCATCATCCAGGTTAGTCTGGACTTGGTCGAGCGGCTGGGAAATGCGATACAGCAGGCTTTGGGTACTGGATCGCGCGGTACTGAGATCGGCGGGATTCTTCTAGGCAGGGCTTTACCTGGCTTTGGCCGGGCAGTTCTGGTTGAGGATTTCGAACTGGTGCCTTGCGAGCATCTGCGTGGCGGTTCGTACACACTTTCTTTCAAGGACCGGCAATATCTGGGACCGCGCCTGGCGCGCCGCCGCAGTCAGTAAATAGTAGGCTATTTCCGGAGTCATACTCGTCCGGGATTGTATCTCGATCAGGACGATTTCGCTGTTTTCAGCCAGTATTTTCCGGATAGCTCGCAGGTGTTCCTGCTGGTGAGACCTTCCACTACGGGTCCGGCCACCGGCGGATTCTTTTTCTGGGAGGAGGGCGACGTCAACCGCAGATCGCCTTACCGGGAATTTCCGTTCGACGGCGCGCGGTTGGTGGCTGACGACTTTCCGATCAACGCCGGGCAGGTAACGGCGACGGCTCCGGCTCCGCGACTGGCGCCGGTGGCTGTTCTAAAGCCGGCCAAGCTGCCGCGAGAGCCGCACCGGATGCCGCAGCTCTCCTGGATGGTCGTGCCGCTGATCGGGGGGGTATTCCTGATCGCAGGCTTGTTCGTGTCGCTGAATAGGGGCTTCCAGCGGGGGAGCGCTCCGGTGGCAAACGCCAGCCTGCCGACAGCGCCGGTTGAGCAGTTAGTCCCGAAACCGGTTTCCCAGGCGGCGGAGCAGCCTATTGACGTGCCGCAAACACCGCCTGCTGAACCAGTGCCGGTTACCGCGCCGGTTTCGGCGCCGGCGCCGAAGCGCCGGATCGCTAACGCGCAGGTCCCCATGGCACTCCCGCCAACTCCGGTGAAGGCCATCCACTCCTCGCCGCGTGAAGTCGAGACGCCGCCAGCCCTGCGTTCTGCCGTGCACCCTGACCTGTGGACGATGCTGCCTGCCACTCCGAATACAGCGCCTGCGCCGCTAGCCGAGGTGACTTACGAGCAGCCGCATATGGGAGTTTTCCGGCGCGCGTTCCATAAGAACTCGGCTGATGTGCCGGCGTCACCTGTCCGGAAGACTGCGCCGCCCGCCTCCGCGGGAACCGGCATCGTGGACGTGAAAGTGTCCATCGATGAATCCGGCAACGTAACCCACGCGCAGATGTTGACCAAGCGAAGTGACGCGGCCGATCAGGTTTTGAACGCAGCGCGAAAGTGGCGGTTTACGCCGGCCCTGAAGCATGACAAACCAGTCGCCAGTGAGATGGTCCTGCACTTCCACTTCTGACTATTCGTACACCCAGCGGCGAGCCTTCATCTCGAAACGCGGCAGACTTCCTGACGAAACAAGCGACACGGGGATGCGCAAGGCAAACGCGTTCGCGAGCGCAGCTTCCAGCCGGTGTGTCAGCAAGGAATCGTCAGCGTGCTCCGCCGCGGGTTCCACCAGAATGCTGAGTTCTGGAAGCGTGCGATGGTTTTGAACTTCGACCCGGTACTCACTTACGGCATCGAATGCGCGCAGTATGTTATCGACGGCGCTGGGGTACACATTGACTCCGCGCACGACTAACATGTCGTCGGTGCGGCCGAGTATCCCTCCGTTCAGTGCCAGGTCGCGCGTGCCGCACAGACAGCGATCTTCCGCTCCGGCTTGAACTAAGTCGTTGGTGCGATACCGCAGCAGCGGCGATCCCACACGGCCCAGGTTAGTCAGAATCAGTTCGCCTGTAACTCCACGGGGCGCGGGCTGGCTGGTCAAAGGGTCGATCACTTCCGGAATATAAGAATCCTCGATAACATGCAGTACGCCGGGCTGCCTGGGGCAGCCGTAACTGACCGGACCGATCTCGGTCATGCCGTGATGGTCGACCACGCGCGCCCCCCTCCAAAGCTTCGAGATGTGGTTACGCGTGGCCGGCACACTGCCCCCGGGTTCTCCAGCCACAATCAAGGTGTGCACTTTGGATGCTGCCAGGTCGATGTTTTCCTCGATGGCCACCTCGGCCAGGCGGATGGCGTAAGTCGGCGTGCAGCAGAGCACCGTGGCGCAGGTTTCGATGATAGTGCGTAATCGCGTGGCGCTGCGCATGCCGCCTCCGGGGATCGCCATGCAGCCGATGCGCGCGGCAGCTTCGAAGCCGACCCAGAAACCAAGAAAGGGCCCGAATGAGAAAGCAAAGAAAATGCGGTCGCCGGCACCGACACCGGCGGCCTGGTACACGCGGACCCAGTTGTCCTGCATCCAACTCCAGCTTTCCGGGGTGTCCAGCCAGCGCATGGGAGTACCCGTAGTGGTCGCGCTGGTTTGACAAAAACGCGTATAACGTTCGAGCGGATAAGTCAGGTTCGAACCGAAGGGCGGATGCGCAATCTGGTCGTTGATAAGTTCCTGTTTGGACGTAAACGGGAGACTAGCCAAATCTGAATCCGGGCTGGCGCCGCGAAGCTTGGCGGAATAAAAAGGATTGTCGTGCAGGATAGCGGCCAGCAGTGTGCGGAGTTCTACCGGCATGACTCCAAAACGTCTCCGGTGGCCAGCGGCTTTCCGTGTGCAAGCGGCTCTGGCACTACCGCGAACTTTGTCACGGCTTCAAACAGCGGACGGAAGTCGCGAGACAGGTTCCCAATCAGGCAGTCTGTCATGTCGCCTTTAAGTTGCGGAAACTCAGTGATGAATACGCGAAAGCTGAATGACTGGTTGTAGAAGGCGTAGACCAGCTTGCGCATGGCCTCGATCGCTTGGCAAACCTGTGCACCGTATTCCTGGAACCGGCCCGCTGAGAAGTCGCCGGCCGTGAGTGCCGCGTCCACCGCATCAGCGGCCAGTTCTCCGCTGCGCAGCGCCAATAACACGCCGGACGAGAAGACTGGATCCAGAAAGCCGAAGGCGTCGCCCGTTAGCACCAGACCATCGGCGGCGCAGTGGCGCGAGCGATACGAGTATTCTCCGGTCACCCGATAAGGCCCGAACTGTTCCCCGGCGGCCAGATGCTTTTCGATCCAGGCGTTCTTCTTCACTTCGCGATGAAAGATAGCGGCCGGGTCGTGCTCATCTTTGTACAAGTAGTCTTTTTCGGCGACGATACCCACACTGACTATGTGGTTAGCCAGAGGAATGTACCAAAACCATCCCTTCTCCGGTACATAGGCCACCGTGGTGGCGCCTTCATCGATTCCAGGATCGCGCAGCGCTCCCTTGTAATACATCCATACCGCTATCTTATTCAGGAACGGGTCGCGTACTTTCCATCCATTGCGAGTGACAGCGAAAGCATCGCGGCCGGTCGCATCGATGGTGATGGGAGCGTGAAACTCATGGGTGGCGCCATCCTGAGTGACTGCCTTCACTCCGGTAACCGCGCCGTCAGTGTGAATCAGTTCTCGGACAGTGATCTCTTCTATGACTTCCGCGCCTTTCTCGCGCGCATTGTCCAGCAGCAATTGGTCGAAGTCACTGCGCAATACCTGCCAGGTGGCGGAGGCTTCATGATGGAGCTGCTGCGAGAAATAAAATGGAACCGACGCGCGCCCGCTGGCGCCCACGAACTGTACGCTGTGCTTTCTCGTGAAATGCGAGGCCTTCATGCGGTCGAGCACTCCAATCCGCTCGAGAGTGAAGTAGCCGAAAGGCAGGAGCGACTCGCCGATGTGGTAGCGCGGGAATTTTTCCTTCTCGAGCACCACCACGCGCCGGCCTTTCATGGCTAAGACGGCGGCGGCAGTGGAGCCGGCAGGGCCGCCTCCGATTACGATGGCATCACAGGGTCGCATGGGCTGAGGCCCTAGGCCGTGAGCGCCAAGCGGTGTTCAGGCAGAAAGAATTCGGACAGCAGGCGGTCGACTTGCAGCAAGCCGTCACGGCTCAGCCGAAGGCTGTCGGCGTCGGTCTTGATATAACCTTCCTGCCGCAGTTTGTTCACCGGGGCCGCGAACCTGTCCTGAATCCTAATACCGAATTTGTTGTTGAAATAAGACTCGTGGACGTGGCCGAGCTTCATTTGAAGGATCAGCTCGCGAATCAGGCGCTCTTCCTGAGTCAGAGTAAGCCCACGGTAGATTGGTAGAATGCCTTGCGCTAATTTCCCTGTGTAAGGACCCCACTCATGCTCGTTCTGGAAGTGACTCCCTTGCACGTGAGAGAATGACGCCACTCCCAGCCCGATCATGTCCGCCCCGGACCACAACAGGTCGGTGTATACAAAGCGGGTCTTAGTAGGATTCTTCACCGCCGTGTAAGCGCTGCGTACGGTATAACCAGCATCTTCCAACTCGGAGAAAGCATAACGGACCCAGTCGCGCTTGGCCTTCCATGAGGCCACCGGAGCTACCGTCTCCCCCATGACCCTCATCTCTTTGAAGAGGGTAGTGTTGTACGGCACTTCCATCTGATAGATGGTGACGCTGTCCGGATCCAGTTCGATCGTTTTCCGCACGCATTCGCGCCAGTTCGCATCAGTTTCGCCCACCATTCCTGCGATCAGGTCGATGTTGATTTGGGGAAAGCCGATGGAGCGGGCAAAGCGGTACGCCGGCCCAATTTCTTTGGAGGTGTGCGCGCGGCCGTTGACCTTCAGAATCTCGTCGTCGAAATTCTCGATGCCCAGGCTGAGGCGCGTGATACCGAGGTCTTTGATTACCCGAAGTTTGCCTTCGGTAAGAGTACCCGGCTCACACTCGAAGGCAATTTCCTCGGCTTCATCCCAGGGGAGCAGGCGCTTCATACGTTCCACCAGGCTCGCAAGCTGGCGTGACGAAATGTAAGAGGGCGTTCCGCCTCCAAAGTAAATAAACTTAGGCTTTCTGCCGCCGATGAAGGCCTTTTCGGAGTAAAGAGTCAGTTCCTGAACCGCAGTATCGAGATAGCCTTCCACTTCACCGGCATTCTTGTCGGTATAGACTTTGAAGTAACAAAAGTGACAACGTTTGCGGCAGAAGGGAATGTGGAGATAGATGCCCAGAGGCGTTCCGGGAGCCGGGGGACGATCCAGCGTGGCGAAGACTTCTTCCACGTGCTCCGGACTCCAGAAGGAGTAGGGCGGGTAATTGGAGACGAAATAGCTACCCGCAGTGGTTTCTTCGATTTCAGTCAGCATCCAATTTCCTTCAGTATAACGCCCTGTAGCAGGGCTCAGAAGAGCAGTTTCAGCGCGAGTTGCAGCCGCCGCGGATTGCCGGCTGAAAGAATCTGACCGAATGTGGGTGAGCCGATGAAGTTATCGGGCAGGCCAAAATTAGTACGATTTAATACGTTGAACGCTTCAACGCGAAATTGCACCGTCGCGCTTTCGCGAATAATCGTATTCTTGACTAGCGAAAGATCGACTGTGGCCAAGCCCGGCCCTTCGACGGTGTTGCGTCCGGAGTTGCCGAAGGTGCCGTAGGGCGGAATCACGAAGGCCGAAGTATTGAACCACTCGCCGGGTGTGGGGTTGGAGAGTTTTCCGTTGCCCACCACGTTTGGCCGGTCGTTAGCACCGAATCCCAGGCTATCGATCCCGGTGTTGCTGTTGTCGTCATCCGGCAGCAACGCCACCGTGAGAGGGCGGCCGGACTGAAATTGCAGAATGCCGAAAGTCTGCCAACCCCTGAGCCATCGGGTTGACTTGCCGAACGGCAGGTCGTAGGCGTAACTGGCGACGAAACGCTGGCGGACATCGAAGTTCGAAAGTCCGCGCTCGGCGCGCAGGTTGTAGCTATCCTGCGGAAAGTTGGGGTCCCCGGCGCTGGAAAAGAAGCTGGAACCGTTGTCGATCGACTTGGCAAAGGTGTATGAGGCCAGCAGCGACAATCCGAAGTCCAGGCGCTGTTCAAAGCGCGCCTGCAAGCTGTGGTAAATCGAATTGCGGTTGGATTCCAGCAGGTCGATATCGGCGAACGCGGGCACGGGCCGCTGAAAAGTCTGCGCGGGCGTGGGCGGCGGCTGGTTGAAATCGCGCGCGCCGATAAGGCCAGTGCCCTTCGATCCGACGTAGCCGATCTCGAACATGCGGCTGCCACCCAACGACCGCTCGATATTGAAATTCCATTGCTGCATATACGGCGTGCGCAGGTCTCGCTGGAAGGCCAGCGCGGAGGATGGCGTGGGGAACGGGAAATTGTTCGGGAACGGGTTACTCAGCAGCAGCGGCGCCGTGGGGCCGAGCGGGAAATAGACGTTGAAATTGAAATAGGGCGGGCTGAAGTACAGGCCTTCACCGGGCGCCAGCGACGATTGATCGTAATAAATGCCGTATCCCCCGCGCACCACCGTGTGGGACAGTGTGCCAGGCGTCCAGGCCAGGCCTACGCGGGGCGCGAAATTGTTGCGGTCCGGCAGATAGCCGCCGCGCGGCATGCCGTCGGTGCCCACGGGCACCAGCATCTGAGTCGCCTGGTCATACAGGTTGGCATGATTTTGCGCATCCACACCCGGCGAGTTATATTCGTAGCGCAGGCCGAGGGTGAGCGTGAGGTTGGGCCGCACGCGCCATTGGTCGTTGGCGAAAAAGTTGTAACTGTGCGTGCGCAGATGCTCCGGGTTATCGAGCGTCGCTACTGCCGAATCGGTCGGCAGTCCCAGCAGCAGTTCTTCCAGGGGATTGCCGAGAATCAATCCGGTGAAGTCGATGAAGCCGCGCGATTCCACATCCCGGTAAGCGTTCTGCTGCAGGATGCGGAAATCCGCGCCAAACTTGGCCAAATGGCGGCCATGCACGTAGGTGAGATTGTCGGTTACCTGGTAGACGTTAGTGGTGCCGTGCTGCGGGTTGTTGGATTCATCGCCAAGCGGCGAGAAGCCGGTTACCGAGATGGAGGTCAGTCCGAAATCCCGGGGATTCGTGGAGATGGTGGGCAATCCAACAGAGGCGTTGACATTGCGACCTATATCCTGCTGATAAACGCCCAATGAGACGCGGTCAAATCCAGCGCGAAGCTCGTTAAGCAGGGCCGGAGTGAAGGCGTGCGTTTCCGCGATCATGGCATTCTGGTCGCGGCTGGGGACGTTGTCGCCGTAGCCCGGCACCAGGGGAAAGGTGGGCCCGGTGAAAGGCTCGAACAGGCTCTGATCGCCGAAGCTGTAGCGAAACGATAACTGCGATGCAGGCGTCAAGGTGTGATCGAGGCGCAGATCAAACTGGTCATTTCGTTCGCGGGTGGCCGGCGAAGAAACATAGTTCTGATTGGGCACGTTGCGGTTGGGCGCGGGGTAAAGAGCGGCAATCGCCAGACCGATCGGATTCAGATAATAGCTGGGGATCTTGAGTCCAGGAATTGGTGCACCCGTGGTTGGGTCGATGGGCGGCAGGCTGCTCTGCGAAAAATCGCCGGTGCGCTCAGCCAGACTGGGCACGTTGGTAACTTGTGTAACGCCGGTCGCATCGCGCGTGCCCTGATAGTCGGCAAAGAAGAAAGTGCGATTCTTGACGACGGGACCCCCGAGGGTGCCGCCGAACTGATTGCGCTGATCCTGCGGCGCTGGCGTTTGTGACGGCGCGAAATAATTGCGCGCGTCGAAGACGGCGTTGCGGAAGAATTCGTACGCCGTGCCGTGAAACTGGTTGCCGCCCGAGCGCAGCACGACGCTGACCTGCCCTCCGCCATTGCGTCCGAAGGAAGCATCGTAGGTGCTCG
>Ga0073928_10010161_pt1 | contig 11278 bp, 5 predicted proteins | sample PaiPotPPA55metaG_FD_76969 | JGI IMG/M metagenome (GOLD analysis project Ga0073928, IMG submission 76969) | Iron sulfur acid spring bacterial and archeal communities from Banff, Canada, to study Microbial Dark Matter (Phase II) - Paint Pots PPA... ...
CTGGAGTCGCCAGATACGAACCCTCTACACCCGCTAACAGATCAAAGGCGAATTCCAATTCACGCTGAACCAAAACAGTATTGGCAAAGTGCAACAGCTCCGTAAGCTCGCGGTCAAACTCAAATTCCAGTTCCTTGTATTTAACTTTGCGTAGGGATCGCATGAGGTCAACCAATGGCGAACGCAGAATGAGCACAAGCACAACAGTGGTGGCTGGCCATGCCAGGGCCTTCACCAGCTCGGAAACAAAGGTATACACATCCATGGGCGGCGCCATCGTGGACCCGCAATTGCGGCCGAAGCCCCCCAGCCAACAACTGGGACCCGACAACCGTCTGCCGTCCGCCTCTCGTCTCTCAGCTCTCGACTAATCGATCACCGCCGCATACAGGACGACGGCCGAGTTGTCCGGGGCGCTGAAATTGGCCTGGGGTCCTGGGTTGCCGAACTTGGGCACATAGATCCCAAATCCCGCAGCATGCGGTTTGTTGAATGTCGCTGTGAAAGTAGGCGGACTGGAGCTGGCACTAACCGAAGTAACCTCCACCGTTTCCTGGCTCGCGGCTGAATCAACCGTGATGATAGATCCAGGCTGAATCGTCCACGCCGGCGCCCCTGCTTGGCCGCTGGGATTTGGCACCGTGACATTTGTCGAAGAAGGAGACAGGGACCCGGAGAATGAACTGCCTGCGGTTGTGTAATTGCCGCTGTTTACAGTGATCGAGTAGCTGCCGCTTCCGCCAACCCCGGTTTGCGCTGTTGCGCTCGCCAGCGGGACAAAAATCGGTACCGTGCCTGTGTGGGTCCGCGTCGAGCTGGCCGTGAACGTTCCGGCAGATGTGTCAACGGATGACACTGTGACGGCCTCCTGGTTGGGCGCCACATCCAGGAACAGCTGCGTGCCCGGCTGGATGCTCCAGGCCGGTGGGGAGTTCGAATCTTGCAGAGCGCTTGGCGTAATGGTAATGATTCCCGGCGATGGCGCTGCCACGGTCCCCGACGTTTGCTGCGTTTCCACCGGCACATAAACATAAACGTTGCTGGCGTGCATCTTGGTGAAGTTCGCGGTAAAGCTATTGGCCAAAGGATTCACGGCAGTCACTGTAACGACCTCTTGCTGGCTGCTATTGGCAGGGTCCACCAGCACCGGGCTGCCAACTTGGATGTTCCATGGCAGGTTAGTTGCCGTTTGCGTTCCTGACAGCGCATTGACGGTTACTGTCTGTGCAGAAGGCTGGCCGGCTACTAGCGGAGCATTAATCGCACTGGTCGTTTGATTATTTGAACCGGCAGTTGGCAGATTGGCAGCCTGCCATTGCTGTGGTATTCGCAATTGCGTTAGCGCGGAACGGTCTACAATTGCGAACATGTGATGCCGAATGTTTGTTCCCGTGCTCAGGTTGAGTTCCTCGCCAAGCGTCACGGGTTGCCATGGATTTCCACTGCCGTCAATATTGGGTGTCACGCGGAAGAAGCCCACGGTCAGGTACACCGCAAAAACGTGGCTTCGCGTGGTCACCTGGTTAAAAATCTTGGCAAGCATTTGGTCCTGAAAATAGGGAATGCTACCGGTCGCCAGGGATGCCGCTTGCAGCGAGCGATTAGCACCGTCGTAGCTTCCGTGGTTATTTGAACACAAAAGTGTATTATTGACACTCAGCCCGTTCGGGTCCGTATATGTTGTCGGGGCAGGATACTGGATCCCTCCCGCCGCCGGAGACTGCCCTGCCGCCATGCCGTAAAACGGACGCTCATCGGCCAGACCAATGCCGCTTGGGATCTTGGCCGTAACGAGGTTTTGCCACGCCGTATCCACGTCGCTCTGTACAAAATTGTTCGCCGCGTTCTGGTCACAAACCGCGCTGAAGACATATTGGGGTGAAGTCGCCGGCGCCGGATCAAAGTTCGTGTTGAGATTCACCTTCCCAGGCGTTCGGCCCGTCCCCGCCACCCCGCAAGCCAGTGAGTGAGTGGACAAAAACTCGAAGAGCCGATACAGCCGGTGCGATGAAGTCGAGGCCGATAGAACCGGGTTGTAGACGGGCGACGCCAGATCTTCATCGAACCATGGCACCAGATGCCCGAGGGGCACGTTCGTGTTCAAGAATTGGTGAGTCAACTGCCAGGGCTGAAAACCCGATACTTGCAGCAACTCAGCCGGGCTGACCAGATTGCGATCCAGATGCACCAGCCAACTGAACGGCGATGTCAAGGGACTGTTGGCTTTCCCGAAGCTGTGTGATGTTGTGCCGTTTGGCACCGGAGTAGGGTCCTGGCCGGAGGTCTGACTTGCTACGTAAGGCTGCTTTTTGCCGGTCGACTGTGAACTCGGGTCCGCTCCGCCCCGGTCCCAAACCTTCACATTTTCCATGTAATCAACCGTGATATACGGATTGAACCAGGGATTCGTCGGACCGTTGGCGACACCGTTGACCGTCGGATTCGGATCGAACGGAATGTGGGGATTGGCAAGCCGCATAAGCGAGACTGTAACTTGTGCATCGCTGCCACTGGTCGGTGTGTATCTCATATCGTCGCTTTGACACCAGAGAGTGGGCGCCGGCACGGCCGGACTCAAAATGACCCTATCGTATGTATTTGGGCCATTGTAATTGGGCGGAGTACCCACTGACGTGATCGCAGTCGTTTGCGGCCCAACAAGCATCCAGCTCTGAGGCATTACAAAAGGTTTCTGCGGCGGAGGTCCAAAAGGCGGGCTATAGGCCATCCCGAGGACATTGGCAGGGTCCGGCGACATCGTGAGCGCGGAACCAAAACTATCTCCAGGAGCTGCAGGCGCGGTCGGATATGGCCAGTACGTGGGCGGCGGAGGTGTAGTACGGGGCTTGAATTGAATCTTAGTTTGTGCGCGAACAGTGCTCGGATCAGGAAATCCCCACACGTTGTCGTTCTTGGTGAGTCCGGTTGTAAAAGTGCTCGCCGGTCCGGTGGACACGAGAATCTGATACGTCGAGTAGGACTGATTCAACAAACCCGCCACATCGTCAACCGTATCGGTATTGGCTGACGTCCCGATGCCAGATTCGGTCAGAATTACAGGCTGCGTATCTAGACTTTGGCCATTGGGAGCGCCGGTAGTCACAAATGGATTGTGAAGTTCAGCAAATACCCGATGTTCAATTTTCCCAGTATTGTCGGTTGACTTCTCGGCCAGCACCTCGTTGATGAGTAAGTGCGGCATCTCGGTACCAAAGACCCATTGGCTGTGATCGGAATTGCCATCGTTGTAAAAATTGAACGGTGTGCTGACATCGTCCTCGTCGATGTAATCCACGATGTTCACCGCGAGCTGGGCCAGCCAGCGCAAGGTCGCCATGTTGCCCGCCTGTGAAGCATCGAAACCTGAATCGCCGTATGCCGGATTCGTTGTTCGCCCGATGGTCACGTACAAGAGCCGCGTGTATATGTCCTGGGCGAATTGCTGCCTGGCCGCCTGGGCATTCAGGAACGCCTGCACCACCGGCAACTTGGAGTTGTCATCGTATCGATCGTAATAATTGACCGCGGGCGTGAACCCCGTAGGGTTGTAAGCCGGATAAGGCGGCAGCGTCCGGTTCAAGTCGATCTTCCCCAGAGCAGCGCCGATCGCCCGCCAATCGAGTCCACCGAACTCACCTTGGTCGGTCAGCGTGGTGACTCGCTTATCCAAGCCGGGGAAGGAATTGCCGGATGCGGGCGCTGAGGGGGGTAGTTCGGGACCGAGTGCGGCAACAGCGGGTGGACTGGATGCGGTCGCCTGCTGCTTGTAGTTGGAAATCTGCGTCGGGTCATAGAGCCAAGGCGTAATTCCCGGCTGATCGACATCGAAGCTGTGCGTTGTCAGCCTCATGCGGGAATTGGTTTGCGTCTGAAACGTGCTCTGAAGCAGTTGACCGATTGTGCTGTTGCCCAGCTCGGTTGGTGTGGACAGATCATGGATCATTGCTCTCGTGTTAGAGACATCAAAGACACCGTGATCCGTGGTTGTCGGTGTGCCGCTGGCGTAATTGGGCACGAAGATGTTAAACAACGCCGGATGATCGATTTGCTCGCCATTCGGAGTGGTGCTGGTGTAGTTGTCATACCCACCGGGATTACTCCCATAAACCGGCCACGGCGGCTGGTTGACCGGCGGTGTTTGCATCTGGACGCTGGCGACTGGCGCAGCTCCGGAGACATCAAGACCGTCAAAGTCCACCTGGCTGTAGAAGTGACTTAGAGTGGGCAGGGGGGGAGCCTGGGGAACCTGCCCCGGGGTGTTCTGCCATAGTGCCGTTCCCGCGTAAGTTGGCCGGGCCGAATTCCCCGAACCATAGCGGCCAAGCAAATTGCCGCCCGCGTTGCCAACGAAGAGATTGGTCCATTCATTGGGCGGCGATGGAGGCGTCGAGCCGCTCAATACCTTCGCGAGGCTCACCTCCCACGGGCCCCACCCCTGGTTCGAAAAATGGGCCGCGTTGGTCTGTGTGGCCGGGGTAGTGGGCGCTCCACCTCTCATATTTGCGACATTGCCGTGCACGTTCACGTTCAACCGGTTGTCCAGGTCCATGATCAGGGCCGCGAACAGCGCCTTGTACTGCGTACCGTCAGGGAGCGTCCGGACAGGTGATCCCAGATCCAGCCAGATGCTGTCGTTGTTGCCCGTCGCGTAGCCGTTTCCGCCCGTTAAGTTCTTGACATCGCCCCCCTTATCGGCCGGTAGGGCAAAGGCGGTGAATGCGCCCACAGCCGGATTGTCCGCGGGCCGCGGCCTGAGCACGCGGTATTTCATATCGCCGCCCGCGCTAGTCCAATTTGGGTTGGCGGGGTCCAACGGCCCAAATGGCGTCGTGTCGGGCGGCACCAGCGACGCGGATAAGGCCGTCGTGTCACGAAAATAGGATGGTAGCTTTACCGTCCCATCAGGCGCCACGGCCGCCAGGAAGAGGTTGTTTAGATCGGGATATGTATAGCTGACGTTGGCACCGATGAACGCTCCACGCGCCTGAGACGGAGCACCACTGCCATTGCGCATGTTCTGCGGCACGGCTGTGGTGTAGTTGGGCGGCATGTGCTCCGGATCGCGCAGGAACATACTGAAACCGCTACCCGGTGCGGGACCTTCGAGCGTCGCGAACCACATGTAATTTGGGAGCAGGTAATCGTCCTTGCCGTAGCCGTTGCAAAAGGTGTAGGCCGCCGGCGACGTATCCTTGGTGTGGACCCGCCCGACACCGTTGTACGCCTTGTCGTTGTGCGTCGGGTCGAGATCATTCCACCCATACATCGTCCGGGCCAGGCTATGCCCGCGTAAAGCCGAGTTGACGCCGGTCGAATCGTCCGGCACATCGTAGATCAGTTGCCGAAGGAATTCGTCAAGAAGCTGTGCCGATGGCGCATCAGCTTTTGCCCCGACCTGGACACTCGCGCTATCACGGAAGATGGAAGAGGCGTCCGCCTCCGCTTGCGCGTAATAAACGAACGCGATCCCCAGGATCGCAAATAGGGTCAGCATCACGATCACGACCAAGAGGATGACCCCGCGATGGCCGGCTTTGTGCGTGAATAACATGGCGTTCCTCCGGGCCGCTCGCCGCGGCACCCGCACTCTTCATCGGTTAGCTTTGACCGCACCTCGGTGCGGCCGGTCATGTGTCTTGAATTAGCGTGATTTGCCTGGTCTTCTGTGCTCTCGTGTCCCAGATGCGGATGCATATTTGAATGCCATAAAGGTTCGTTGCCTGGTAGCCGGTCGGCGTCGCCTGGAGTGGCATCACGGTCGGCCCATCGCCCGTCGCAGCCGCTGGTTTACCCTGGCTGTAGTTGTAAGGCGTGACATTTCCCGCATCAAATCGCCACGTGTCATAAACTCGAATATTCGGTTGGTAAACGGTATTCACATAGGGCGCTGTGCCAGCCGGCGCAGGTAACGGAGGCAGGTTAATGAAATCGAACATATAAACCTGCGGGTCAAAGACCTGGATGTCAAACGACACCACGTCGTTGATGACCAGGTCGCCTCCCGCAACGGAAGTAGGCGGTTGACCGGGATCGGTCCAGGAACCAGCCCATGTGTAACCCGTCGGCAAGTTCGGAATGCTGTCGCCGATTCGTGGATAGTTTCCGCCCGGGCCGATGAGGATAGGCGGCGGTCCGGCTGCCGTTGGTGGTATCATCCCGGCGCTCAAGTTGGCATTGTTCATTCCATATCGCAACTCCGGAATGGAAAGCTCCGCCGGGCCGTTGAAAAAGAGTTGCCCCGGCGTATTGACACTGGGCTTACAGCTCATCTGGTAGTAGTAAGCGTCGTATAGCTTCGGATTGCTCGTATCAGCAGCCGTTGGCGATGGAATGGGGCTGGTCGTGTTCAGCGCAGTCTGGAGTGCGGGCAAATCGGACGGATCGAGCGCGGCCACCTGGTGGCGGTAAAGCCCGTACAAAGGCGTGCCGCTAGGTGTCGTTGCTCCGTTCGCCACCAGGAAATAAGCAACCTCGCCCCACTGCGAGTGGTAAAGATAGCCGTTGCTGTCCCGGAAGGCGGTTGGGCCATATCCGCCGCAAGGCGACACATACGGTGTCGGCGTGTAAGTGGGATTACTGCCTCCAACCACCGCCGCGACATAGTCCTCGCGCCGCTGACCGAGTGGGTTGAGATTGACCAAGAAGTGGAGGTTATGGTTGGTCGTCCGAATGGTGGGGATGTTATCGTTGTCAATTCCCTCGCCCAGCATAACCGGCGCACCAGTCTGGTGGGCATAAAGTAAATTGGCTTCAATCTGACTCGGGGTTAAGGCTGGGTGGGGCGGGTTCGCCGCTGCGGGCCCCACATTAATCACCTGCACTGTTTCCTGATTGACTGCATCCAAAACAATGCAAGACCCGCTCTGAATCGGAGGTGTGAGTGAAGCTGGCGGGTTCGAGAGCGTCACAGCCTGAAAATTTCCGGGAGCTGCAATCGAAGCACTCAATGTAGTCGTAGGCTGTCCCTGCCACACTCGGAAGAAACCCACACCGTTGCTCGTAGCGTCAATCGGTAGCGGCACACTATGCAAGGTAGTCGTGCTACTATTGTTGAAATTCACAGCGCGGAGGTCGGCCCGCATCTGCGATGTGGCCGTCCGGAGCCGTTTGTTCAAGTCGCCTAAGCTCTTTAGATCCGAGAACGTCTGAGCACCGGCGACGAATGCCTGCGACAGAATGACCATGATGAAAAGCGTGAGTGCCATGGCAACCAGCAGTTCGACCAGAGTAAAGCCTTGTCGAATTTGATCTCTTGGGCTGGCCATGCGAGTTGCTATCATCAGCTGAGTCCCTGGTAGTACACTTCGACAACGTCTTCAATCAGAATCGCAACGCCGGCCCCGGTCGCCGTGCCGGCCTGCAAGGGCGTCTGCAGTTGCAGTTTCATGGTCAATTGCCCGCCGCTCGGCACGACTGGCCCGACCTCGACCACCCGGTAAAAGTAGCCGTGAACATTCGCCGCCATCGTTCCATCCAGAATCCAGTTGCCCCGGCGCACTGGAGGCGTGGGCGTGGATGCATCCCAGATCAGCGTCACCGAACTCTCGCTCGGATCGCTCGCGTTCCCGAAGGTCGCCTGGTAAGAATGCTCGTCAGGAAGTTGGTTCCCGGACATCGGAGCGAGGATCTGACGCTTCTCATAAACAATCACCGATTCGACGGCACTTGCCCAGTTGGCGGTCCCAATGCTGGCAGCGCTAGGCAATTGCAACATCCACGCCCAGCTATATCGGCCCTCTCGCTGCACATTAAAACTGCCCTGTGAATTGTCCGGAAGTCCGTCATCGTTGAACGTGATGTCATCCAGGAGCGTGCACCAGCGCATAACCAGCAATTGAGCCGGAAGGACCCCCGTATATGTCGCCGGCGGCGGTGCGCTTCCGGCTGAAAAGAATGTCGGCCACACCCTTGCGATGCCAGTAACGGTCCCCGTCATATTCGGTGGTGTCACGCCCAGCACACTTGAAGTCAGCTTTACGCCCCAGGGGTCGACATAGACCGGATAGCTCGGCCCACTGGCTGGAGGAGTCGTGGGGTACGTTCCGTTTAGGGTGGAGTAACCCTGTTGCACATTAACATCTAGACGCAGTCCGTTTTGTCCCGTAGGCGTGTTGGTTGGCGGCGTAAAGGTTGGCATGAGCCTGGCAATGGAAGCCGCGTTGAGTGCGGATTGAGTAGAGCGATCGGCTCGAAGCGCCTGCGCCATGTTGAAAGCGCCAAGCGGAAACAACACGAGAAGTGCCAAGAGGCCGATCCCCATGACGAAAATGGCAACCAGTACTTCAATCAGCGTTGCGCCATCACGTGCGTGCGTTTTCACAGGCCCGACCCTCGACCATCCTGCGTGAATGCATAAGGATTCGTGTATCTCTGCGGTGATGTCGCGCCGAGCGTTGGATCGATCTGCTGGGCGCTCACTTCGCCCGATTGGGCATAAACGGTCACGAGCACCTGCTCACCCAGAAAAGTGGCCGTCGGGTCAAGTGGCGTTGTAGTCACATCGAGTGATGTATCACGCAGCCATAGCTGGATCTTGTCCGTCATGCCCAGTGTGATAACCGAGCCCGACGGTGAAAACATGATGTCGATGTTCTGCCCGCCGGTGGGTTGGGGAAGGGCTCCATAGGTCATATTGGTGCTCAGATCGATTGCGACGTTTTCGGGCAAATTGAGCTCCGAGCTTCCTTGCCGCACTCGCGGCCCCCGGATGATAACCCATGGCGACCAGTTAGTGATTGAAGTGGAGGAAGTCGGCCCGTCCACCAGCATCTGGACGCATGGATTACCGGCGCCGGGATCGGTCAGGTAATTGGGAACATTCTCAACACGAAAGATCGGGTTCGTCGTAGCGGTCACCCCCTGGAACCAGACGTAGTCTCCGGGCTGGACAAGCCACTTGTTTGCGTCATAGCCCGGAACCGACGGGCCGCTGAATCCGCCAAAGAAATCAATATTCGGACCGGTGCCGGTTACCGTGTAAACGTACGTGCTGTAATTGTTCCCCGGATTTGTCCCGGGCGGTTGCACGGCCAGGGTCAGCGTGCCGCCTTGCGTTAGATTGTCAGGTGTTTCCAAATACTGAAGAACGCTGGGCCGGCAGACGCACCAGCCACCTCCTGATGTGTAGGCGCCCGCTCCGGTCGAGCCGTTCAGGCTAAAGGTATCAGGCCCGGTGACGGTAATTGTCCAGCTAGGCGGATTAGGCGCTACGTTATTGGCCCCGGTAAGCCCCTGGACACCTGCAATACAGACCTGCGCACCGGTTGCAAGGCCGTGTGCGGTCGACGTGATGACGATCTGCCCGCCGGCAGTGGCACCGCTAATCCGTCCACCCCGGGCCACCCGAACGCCTCTCGGCAAGCCATCGCGAAGCGCCAGATTCTTGGCCGTTGCCAGCCACCCCTGAAGAAGACTTGCACCTCGTGACACCCGCTGCTTGTCCTGGATTGTCGGGAGAAACGCAAACGTGATCACTCCCAAGAACAACACGATCGACAGAGCAACCAGCATCTCGACCAGGGTGAAGCCGTTGTTAACATTTCGCTTCAATTGATTCGGGTGATTGGAGGGCATTCCGGTTCCCGTTTAACGCGGCATCACGTTGTAGCTGTAAATGTTGTCGTTGGCCTGGGGCTGATTGGCGATCAGCATCGGATCCGGGGAAGGCGCAGATACTTGCTGTAGCCCGAACTTCCCATCGGGCCCGGCCGAGGCGATCACAGGTATCAAGTACCACGACTGGGCCACATAATTGCCTGAGGTTGTCGTCGTGGGCGGAAGAGGACCATGAATCAAATGAAAGTTCTGCTCAAACTGCTGGCATCCCTTGCTTCCGCTCCAGTTCGAGTAGTTATTCCAGTTATCAGCCAATAATCGCCCCTGTTGATCGCACGGATCTTGAAAGGCTCGAGGCGTCGAGCCCGTGTTATTCGGGTTAAGGGCGTCCAGCTCCGGGTTCGCCACGGGCCAGCGCCAGTAAGCAAGCGGCTGCCCCCACCCATCGACCAGTTCCGGAACGCCATCCGCGTTCGTGTCGAGGATGGCTTGGGAGCCAAAGAGGTCCCGGCTCGTGCTGCGGCCGTGACGGGTCTGTGTGGTGAGCGCGATCAAGAGCGCGGCTCCCGACTCGGCCGCGTTGGGCGGATTGCTGGTCTGCGCCGTATTGCCCAAAGCATTAGCGTAGGCGGGAACTGTCGGCAACATCGTTACCGGCCCCGAAGGTCCTTGCATGGTCACAGCCGTCGTGATCTCGGTGAAGTTCATCGGAAACTGCTGTCGGAGCCGGCATTTGATCCAGATCACCTGCGCACGTTCCGCATCGAGGGCCCCGCCTGGAGGCGTCGCCATGCTGTTGAGCGCTGTAAGCACATTTCCCGACAGAGTCTTGTACTCCGTCTTGGCGTCATCAACGACCGACCTCCACTGCCAGTCCAGTTCGCCGAATACCTTTGCGATGGTTGCTTTCGTGTTGCTTTCGCGCTGCCGGCCGATGTAGAGGATTGTCGCCCCGGCCACCAGTGCGGCCAAAAGCGTGATGATCGACATCACAATGAGTAACTCAATTAGCGTAAAAGCTTCACGCCTGTAAGCGCGATTCCAAACAGCATGGCTCTTCTGCAACTTCATGCGCATCAACCTGGTAGTGGCAATCTCACGGTGATTGCTCGTGGCTCACTGCGTCGCGACCGTGGTGCCAAGCGGCCGCTCGCTGAAGTTCGAAACATCATCAACGCCGCCCCTGGTCCCGCTCTGGTACACATCCCCCGCCGTCCCTTTCGTCCAGAAGGGGCCGATGACCGAGACGTTCGCAGCATGACCTGCGCGGAAGTTCGCTACAAACGTGTTACTGCTGACGGAAGTTACGAGCACCGCCTCGGTCGAAGCTGGCGTCTCGATATCAACAATGACCATCTGCCCGCTTCGGAAAGCCGGAATCGTTCCCACAGGCATCGTGACGGGCTGGTTATTTCCAGTCGAGATTGCGTTTGTTGATAAACCGCGTGCCGTTCCCGCTCCGAAAACCTTGTCCGGTCCTGCCGAGATTAACTGGAAGGTATCAGAATTCATAAAAGTAATGGGCGTCAGGTTAGCCGGATTAGAGACTCCGATATTTGTACTGGGAGTGATGTTGGCTTGGGCGTACGGCCACGCTCCCTGGCCATGGCAATCGCTCCAGGGCCCGAGCCAGTAAGGCGCCGTGAATGGCGAGGGCGGCGATGACTGATTCGCCCAAAAATACCTGTTGTATCCGTTCGTACTCTTGGAAGAGCTGAAGTAA
>Ga0073928_10010162_pt1 | contig 11278 bp, 10 predicted proteins | sample PaiPotPPA55metaG_FD_76969 | JGI IMG/M metagenome (GOLD analysis project Ga0073928, IMG submission 76969) | Iron sulfur acid spring bacterial and archeal communities from Banff, Canada, to study Microbial Dark Matter (Phase II) - Paint Pots PPA... ...
GCGAGCTCCGGAAATTTCTCGGCTCGAGCTACCCCGGCCATCGCGAAGCCCAGTTGGCTGGCACGCTCAGAAATCCAAGTTGTAGCGGAGACGTTTACCATGGAAGCGTTTTTCTTTGAGACTGATCCGTCGCGGATATGAAGATGAACACGAAGAACGCGCGAAAAATAGTATATCGGTGCTGAACGGGGCTAGGCGGATTTTTTGTCGAAGCTGCGTAGAGCCGTTACTTCGTCGGAGTGCACATCAAAAACGGTATAGAGTTTCGTGATTTGCAGCAGGTCATGCACTTTTTTGGTCAGATGCAGCAGCTTCAATTCACCGCCGCGGTTCTTGACGGTGGTATAGGCGCTTACGAGCTCGCCGATACCGGAGCTATCGATGTAATTTATGTCCGAGAGGTCCACGAGAATCCTGAAACGTTGGTCGGCAAGGAGTTCACGAATGGTGGAGCGCAGCAAAGCGCTGCCTTCACCGAGGGTAATGCGGCCGCTCAAGTCCAGTACGGTTACGGCCCCAGCATCCCTGTAGGTGGCCTGTAATAGAGCCATGGTGCCTTTCCACGAATTAAATCTTTACGCTTGACGCGGCGTTGCGTTGTGGTCGCCCTTGTCGTTGTTGTTCGCAGGGTGGCCATCCGGGCTTGGCAATTTCTTGGACATAATAATTTCGGCGCCGCCAGTACGGCCCGCTACCACGTCGAACTCGTCCATAAAGGAGCGCATCAAGAATATGCCGCGTCCGGAAGTGCTCAGAAGATTTTCTTCGGCCAGTGGATTGGGAACGTCACCAAGATTGAAGCCTTTGCCTTCGTCCAGAACGTGGATCACCATTTTGTCGGATGTTAAATCGACAGCCAGATAAATTTTTTTCTCCGGGCGTTCTTGATTGCCGTAGTGAAATGCGTTGATGACCCCTTCTCGCACCGACATCCCGATACGGTAACAATCGTCCTCATCGAAACCGGCGGCCTCAGCGACCCGCAAACACATCTCCTCAGCAAGATTGACGCTTTCTACCTGCGTTTCGAGCGTGACATCGAGGTGTTTCTGGTCAGCCATTTTTATAAGTTGCCACCCGCCATAGCCGTCTGGACGCGCATTAAGGTGCATTATGGGTAACACAGTGCCGGAAAAAGAGTCAATCGAGCACCGCCGTTATACCGTAATGTTTCCGATATTATCGGGTTTCATGGGTATCGGTTCAAGATTCACCGCCGAAGAAAGGCTGACGAAAGTATACCTGCTTGCCCAATTAGCTGACAGAGACCCGATTACCTAGGCCCAATAGGAACGGTCCAGGGTGCGGTACTGGATGGCCTCGCTCAGGTGTTTAGGAGCGATGTCGTCGGTGGCTTCCAGATCCGCAATGGTGCGTGCCACTTTCAAGATGCGATCGTGGGCGCGCGCGGAAAGCCCCAGCCGGGTGATGGCATTTTCCAATAATTTCTCACCATCGGCGGTGATCGAGCAGTGTTTGCGGAGCATCTTGGGCAACATCTGCGCATTGGAATACGTTTTCTGCTCGCCGCGATATCGTTCGAGTTGCAGGTTGCGCGCGGCGACAACGCGCGATCGAACGGCTTCAGAGTCTTCGGCTAATGTAGGAGTTCGAAGCTCCTTATATTTCACGGCGGGCACTTCGATGTGAATGTCGATGCGGTCGAGAAGCGGGCCGGAAATTTTTGATACGTAGCGTTGGATCATCGGTGGCGTGCAGTGGCACTCCCTGGTGGGATCGCCGAAGTAGCCGCAGGGGCAAGGATTCATGGCCGCCGCGAGCATAAAGCGCGAGGGAAAAGTTACTGAGATGGCGGCGCGCGAAATGGTTACGGCGCCATCCTCGAGCGGTTGGCGCATTACCTCCAGCACATTTCTCTGAAATTCCGGTAACTCGTCGAGGAAAAGCACGCCGTTGTGGCCAAGCGAAACTTCGCCGGGACGCGGCACCGCGCCGCCTCCGATCAAACCTGCGTCGCTGATGGTGTGGTGCGGCGAACGATAGGGACGCGTGCCGACCAATCCGCGGTGGTCGTCCAAGGTGCCGGCGACGCTGTGGATGCGCGTAGTTTCGATGGCTTCTTCCAGCGACATGGGCGGTAGTATTGTGGGGATACGCTTGGCCAGCATGGTTTTTCCGGCGCCGGGCGGCCCGATGAACAAAATGTTGTGGCCACCAGCGCAAGAGACTTCGAGGGCGCGCTTGGCGGCCTGCTGGCCACGAACGTCGCGCAAATCGACGTTGTACTGCGCGGCCTCCGATAGCATTTGGCCGGCATCGACTTTTATTGGGGTAAACGATTCCGGTGAATTGACCAAGTCGACGGCTTGCGGGAGGGACTTCAGCGCGAATACGTTAACGCCCTCCACTACAGCTGCCTCTCGGGCATTTGCTTCCGGGACGGCGATGGCCTTCAATCCTTTATCGCGTGCCGCAAGCGCAGCGGAAAGCGCGCCGCGCACTGGACGAACCCCGCCGTCCAAGGACAATTCGCCGAGAAACATGCATTGGTCGAGGGGCTTGCCAAAAAATTGGCCCATGCATCCAGCCAATCCCAGGGCCATGGGTAAATCGAAGCCTGAGCCTTCTTTGCGTACGTCGGCGGGAGCGAGATTGATGGTGACGCCCTGGCCATAAGGAAATTCAAAACCGCAATTTCTCAAGGCGGATTTGATGCGCTCGCGGCTTTCCTTCACGGCGTTGTCCGGGAGGCCTACAACGTTGAAGTCCTGCATGCGCGCGGAACCTACGTCAACCTCGACTTCGACGAGGTAGGCGTCGATTCCATACACGGAGGCGCTGATGGTTTTAAAGAGCATTCTTTTGGCCGGTCACAAAACGGTGTTTCGTTAAAAACGTAGAACGGTAGGGAGAGAAGCCGCCGGGGCCGCAACGCGAAGCATAAACTAGTTCGTTAAGATACGCTAGAGGTACTAGTTGAGGCTGGGGCGATTCGATTGCGGAGCGTCTTTACACCCTTGGTCTCGCGACGTATATTGGCTCGGGGTAGCGTCACTTTTATCCAGCGCGCGAGGTCGTCGCATGACGGGTTTCGTTATTTTAGGCATTGTTGTTCTGATCTTTATTTTTGTGATCGGAATGTACAACGGATTGGTCCGGCTCAAGGTACAGACGGACAATGCCTGGGCGGATATCGACGTACAACTGAAACGCCGCTACGACTTGATTCCGAACCTGGTGGAAACCGTGAAGGGCTACGCGGCCCACGAAAAAGGGACACTTGAAGCGGTCATCAACGCGCGTAATCGCGCCATGAGCGCTACCGGCCCTGCTGACAAAGCGGAGGCGGAAAATATGCTCTCTGGCGCGCTTAAAAATTTATTTGCGCTGTCCGAAGCGTATCCGCAATTGCGCGCCGTCGAAAGCTTTACCGCCTTGCAGGCTTCGCTGACGCAGATTGAGGATGCGGTGCAGAACGCACGGCGTTACTACAATGCCGTGGTTCGCGATCTGAACACAAAAATTCAACAGTTCCCGACCAACATTTTTGCCAATATGCTGGGATTCAAGCCGCGAGAATTTTTTGAGATCTCGGCTCCCGCAGAGCGCGAAGCCCCCAAAGTTAGCTTCAATACGCCCGCTGCGTCAGCATGAACGCGCGGGGTTCCCGATTTATGTTTGATCCTCTCTGCCGCGTGCGTGATTGGCTGGCACGTGCAGCGCCGCGTAATTGCGCGCTGATTGCATTGATCGGGCTTGTTTCCGTGTTCGGCACGGTAGCCGCCACGGCCAAGGAGTTGCGCATTGAGAATTTCGATGCGCACATTGACGTAGCCAGTAATGGCACCATCGATGTGATCGAGACAATCCAAGCGCATTTCCTGGGCGTCGGTTGGCACGGGCTGTATCGCTCCATTCCGGTGGAGTACGTGACGGCACAGGGCTTGAATTACACGTTATTCCTGGATGTGAAACGAGTGACCGATGGCAGTGGCCGTAGTCTGAAATTTGACTCGAGCCGCGTGCGCCATTACCGCAAGCTCAAAATTTACATTCCTAATGCTGATAATTCGGTACAGACGATCTCCATTGAATACACGGTCAGCGACGCGATTAAATTTTTTGAGGATCATGACGAACTTTATTGGAATGTGACTGGCGACGAGTGGGACATACCGATCCAATCCGCGCATGCAAAAATTATTCTGCCGGCTGGAGCCAGCAACATTCGAGCTACGGCGTTTACCGGCGTGTATGGCTCGCGCGCGAAGGACGCGGAAATTGATGTCGCCGGGAACGGCGTCGAAGTGCAAACTACTGCGCCGCTGCCTTACCACGCCGGTTTGACAGTGGCGGTTGCAATTGATAAGGGCGTCATTCGCGAGCCCACCGCGGCAGATTTATTTGGGCGATTTTTGCGGAGTAATTGGCCTTTGCTACTGCCTGTGGGTGTTTTCTGCCTGATGTTTTATCTGTGGTGGACGCGCGGGCGCGATCCCCGGTTGCGGCCTATCGCTGCACAATATGAGCCGCCTAATCAACTCACGCCTGGCGAGGCAGGCACGCTGGTGGATAACTCCGCCGATATGCGCGACATTACCGCTTCTATCGTGGATCTTGCGGTGCGCGGGTACATGGTGATTGAAGAGGTGCAGAAGGATCGCATGCTCGGCCTCATCCACGAAAAGGATTACAACTTCATATTGCAGAAAGACCGATCGCAGTGGGGCGCGCTGAAGACGCACGAACAAGCGCTGCTGGACGGGTTCTTCACCATGGGAACGGTGGGCGAAACTATTTCCATGGATAGTCTGCAGAACCGCTTTTATAAAACTTTGCCAGTTATGAGGAGCGGAATTTTTGATTCGCTGGTTACACAGGGCTTTTACAAACGGCGGCCAGACAGTGTTCGCTCTGCATACATTGGAGCTGGTGTCGTTGTAGGCGTGCTCATGGTCTGGGTTGGCATTCGCATGGCTTCTGCAATGGGCATGGCCCCGGCGGCGTTTATCATCGGGGGAATTCTGTCCGCGCTGGTGATCTGCGGATTTGGCTGGTTCATGCCGGCCCATACGGAGCAAGGGGCGCGCGCGCTGGAAAACGTGCTGGGTTTCGAGGATTTTCTGAATCATGTGGAGGCTGACCGGTTCAATCGCACTATAAAGACTCCGCAAATGTTTGAGAAATTTTTGCCGTTCGCCATGGCTTTCGGAGTGGAGAAAAATTGGAGCAAAGCTTTTGACGGGATCATGACGCAACCGCCGGGTTGGTATCGCGGCGGGTCCGGACCGATTTTTTATCCCATGAATTTCACGAGTAACCTGAACAGCATGTCGTCGCGGGCGAGCAGCGTTATGGCTTCCGCGCCTCGCAGCTCGGGCGGTTCAGGTTTTGGCGGCGGGGGATCATCGGGCGGAGGTTTTGGCGGTGGAGGCGGAGGCGGGTTCTAGGTCGGTCTCAATTAACCGCGGGCGAAATGATTAGTACTGCGGCGTCGTTGTGGGAGGCTCACCAGAAGCCACTGTTGTTGTTTCTGTCGGATCAAAGCCGTAAAGCCTCAAGACATCCTGCAGGGTGACAATTCCTTCGAGCTTGTGCACGTTGGCGCGATTCACTACTGGGAGCACCTCGAGTTGGCTGGCTCCCATGCGATCGAGCGCAATGCTCAGAGAATGGTCCATGTGCACGTGCGGAAATTCGTCCGTTTTTAGAATTTCGCTTAACGGTTGCTGGGTCGCGCCTTCGGTCAGCGCTTTTTGCAGACGGCTAAGGCTTACCATGGCAACCACGCCGCGTTCATCGACGACCGGCCAGGTGTGGAAGCGGCTGGCGGAAACTTTATTTAGAGCTTCTTGAATGGTGGCATAGGCGTCTAAAACCTCTGTCGCCGCATGCATAGCCTGGTAGACCCGCCGCTGGCTATCTTGCAGGCGGGATCCGGCAGTTGGTAAATGAATGCCATCCTGGTGTGCCAAAACTTCGTAAATGGGTTCTCTTTGAAAGCGCGAAGAAATAAAAAAACTGATTAGATTGGAGATCATCAGGGGAACGATCACGGCATAATCGCGTGTAATTTCGAAGATCATCAGCACCGAGGTCATGGGTGCGCGCACGATACCCGCGAATGCCGTGCCCATGCCCACCAATGCGTAGGCGCCGGGCGTCGCGACGTAACCGGGAGCAACGTGGTGCGCCAGCGTTCCTACAATTCCGCCAAGCATGGCTCCGAGAAACAAACTTGGACCAAAAATTCCGCCGGCATTTCCGGAGGCATAGCTGATGGTCACCGCAAATAGCTTGAGCACCAGCAGCAGCAACATTAATTTCAGCGCCATGCCGCCATTCAAGACGTTGCCGACATATTTGTAACCGACGCCGAGTATCTGCGGCACAAAACAGGCCATGACTCCGACGGTCAAACCACCTGCGACGGGTTGAAACCACACCGTTTTTTTCGGACGCCCTAAGAACCATGCGCGCATCGACAACAGCAGCCTGGTAAAGGCCGCGGAAATGAATCCACCCAGGACTCCGAGAAGCGCATAAATTCCGAGCTCGCCGGGATGCACGAGCTGGTATTGCGGCACTTGAAAAAGCGGGTCGTTGCCGAGGAGCAACCGCAACATTCCCCAGGAGGTGGCCGAGGCGAGCACCACGGAACCTAACACTGGCGCGTGTAGGTCGCCTACCACTTCTTCCAGTGCAAAGACTACCGCGGCAAGTGGGGTGTTGAATGCGGCGGCGATCGCTGCCGCGGCACCTACGGGAATTAGTGCTTTCACTTTTTCCGGTTTCAATCCTAGATAGCGGCCGAGCATGGAGGCGATGCCTGAACCCACCTGCACGGCAGGACCTTCGCGGCCTAGTGGAATGCCACACGCGAGCGTTGCGGAAGTGCAGAAAAACTTTCCAAAGACGGTTGCGAAAGAAATGCGGCCGCCGCGAGCCCACAGCGCTGCCTTGGTTTGTGGAACGCCGCTGCCGCGCGCGTCGGGAAAAAATCGATACAGGAGATATCCCATGGCCAGCGAGCCAACGACGGGAACAAGAAGTCTTCGCCAGATGGAGGCGTCCGCGGGATACAAGCGCGCGCCGAATCGTTCGGTGATCAGGATGAAGGCCACGACGACCAACCCCACTAGCGCGCCGATCAAGAGGGTCAGAATCAGGAAGACCTGCTCCTCGCGTTGGTCACGGAACGCTCTCCATTGCCTGCCGGGCACATGCCACCATGGCGTCCGGGAGGGGAGAGCTGGAGTTACGTCGGTCGGGTTTGGGATAGTCACAGTAGCCATATTAGAAATACACCGCCATTGGTTGTCTTCGATCTTTTATTTTTGTTAAGGAGTGTTGGCGCGCGATCTAAGGATTAGCAGAGATATTGTTTTCTTCAGCTACCTGGCCACCGGGCAGAAAGAACCGTAACTTCAAGGTTCGTTCCCGGCGGCGCTCTTCTTCGAGGTGCCTGGCTCGGGCTTTGAGTAAATCATCCAGAGAAATAAGGCCCAGAAATTTTCCACTGGCGCGATCCACCACGGGCATACGGGTGAATCCGGTTTCTGCCATTCGATACACAACGACGCGTAACGGTTCGTCGGAGTGCACCTCTGAGGCGTTTGTGCGCGCCACGTCGCTCAGGGTGCGCTGAAGTGCTGCGTCGCCTTCCTGATTTATACGGTCGCGAATATCGTTTCGCGTGAGCACACCCGCCAAGGTTCCATCGGCGTTCACCACCGGCAGAAGGCGCTGTTTCTGTCGATGATCGGAATTCAGCGAAGCCTGGATCTGGGCAATCGTGCTCGCGGCGGGCAAAACCGCGATTGAGGTTCGCATGACTTCGTGAGCAAACAAAATCTCCAAGGGATCGACGGCATATTCGCGGCTTAAGTGATAGCCGCGGCGCGCAACTTTCTCTGTCAATATCGAGCGCTTCAAAGTCAGTACGGTGAAAGCGTGGGCGATCACGCTTCCAACCAGCAGGGGCAGAAAAACATTGGCGTCGTGGGTTAATTCGAAGGCGAACACGATGCTTGTGAATGGCGATCGCATGGTGCCACCGAGAATTGCTCCCATGCTGATCAGCGGCCAGAAACCGGCACCCTCATTGGGCAGGAACATTGTTTCCAGACCGCCCAATGCGCCGCCCATCATAAGTAAGGGAGCCAGCACACCGCCTGAGGTGCCCGAGCCGAGCGAGACTGCCCAGATAAACCATTTCACCAGCAGTACGCCAAGAATGACGTGCGTGGTGACGTTGCCTTGCAGCAATCCTCCGATGGTGTCGTAGCCCACGCCAAGAGCTTGCGGAAAAATTAAACCGCCCGCGCCGATCGCGAGTCCACCAAGAGCAGGCCACCACATCCAATGAATGCGTAACCGCTGGAAGGCATCTTCCGCTGCATAGACGGAAACGGTAAGCAAAGCCGACAGTCCGCCCGCCAGAATTCCGACTAGCGCGCAACCCAAAAGCCCCATGGGGCCGATGAAAAGTGGGTGAGTGGGAACTGGAAACAACGGTCCAAAGCCCAGCAAGTAACGCCGCGCAACGGCCGCGACAGCGCTCGCCAACGCCACGGGTATCAAGCTTCTGGGCTTCCATTCAAAAAGTAATAGCTCCACGGCGAGCAGCACCGCCGCTACCGGAGCAGCGAAAGTCGCGGACATGCCGCCCGCTGCGCCAGCCACCAATAATGTTTTGCGTTCGGCGCTGGTTAAGTGGAAGAGCTGCGCGACCATGGAGCCTACCGCGCCGCCGGTCATGATGATGGGGCCTTCCGCCCCGAAAGGTCCGCCGGAGCCGATGGAAATGGCCGACGAAATTGGTTTGAGCAAGGCGATTTTTGGCTCGATACGGCTACCGTTCAGCAGGATGGATTCGATCGCTTCCGGTATTCCGTGACCACGAATGCGCTCCGAGCCATAACGCGCCATCACACCGATAATCAGCGCGCCGGCGATGGGCACCAGTACGCTAAAAATTCCCAGGTGGTTGCCGGCTGGGGAAACCAGCGAGGTGTTCCAGCGTCCAAAATAAAATAAATTCGTAAATAGGCCGATCAAACGGAGTAACGCCAGCGCGACGAATGCGCAGAGGAAACCGATCACCATGGCGAGAGCGGAAATGGGAATAACCCGGCGGGTGGTGGTGAAGTCGCCTAAGGTCTCGTTCCGCAATTTGGCTTCGGATTTGTTACCAGCCTGCGGGGAAGAATTCTTAGGCACGTTTTTTTCTCCCGCGTGGCACAGGGTTGTTGGTTTTTTTTCGCGGCGCTGTGCTGTTGGGCACTGCTGATCGACGTCCTGCCCCGGTTGGATAGTTTATTTTCACGACTCTTTGCGAAGGATGTTTGTGCTCAACGAGTGCGGTGATGGCGTTGGCGAGGGCTGCGCCGCTGGCTTTTAATTCACTGAGGCGTTCGCGGGCTACGCGATCAAGTAGCTTTGAGCCTTGCGGCGATAGCGACACGCGTACTTCTCGCTTGTCGCCTTGACTGCGGCTTCTGCGCACCAAGCGATGCGATTCAAGACGGTCGATCAATTCCACGGCGCTGTGATGCTTGAGCGCCATGCGTTCGGCCAAAGTGCGAATCGTGGCTGCCGCTCCGTGGGGTAATCCACGGATGGCCAGGAGCATCAGATATTGTTGCGGTTCGAGATTTGAGCGTTGAGCGGCGGCATCCCCTTCCTGAATGAAATGCCGGATGCGGTAGCGGAGCTCGGCGAGGGCGCGATATTCGGCGTCTGAGACAGTGCTCTTCATTGGCACTTTAAAGTATATCGTAACACGATATATCATGCCAAGGCACCGTTCAATAACGGGTATGTTGGAGGTGCGGTTACTACGCGAACATCAAAGCGGCTTGCGAAAAGCTTTTTGTGTTTTGTAGTGTTCGTACCCGTGGCGCAAGTAAAACTGATGGGCTCGTTCTCGGATTACGTTGGAGCGCACGGACATGCTTTTGCAGCCGCGACTACGCGCCCACTGTTCCGCGGCGTGCAACAGAAGAGCGCCCGTTCCGCTGCTTCGTTCGTCGTCGGCCACTACCAAGCCATTCACTTCGGCGCGCAGTGGCACCTCGAGAAGCGGAGAAACGCTGACGTGCAGCCAGCCAACAACATTGCGGTCATGCGATTCGGCGACGAGCACGGCGTGATGCGATGGCGGCTTGATCTGGCGCAGTCGCTGGGCAATCTCTGCGGGTGTCGCGGGATATCCTAATTGGCCGGTAAGTTCCGCGATACGGGCCGCGTCGCTGCTTTTTGCGCGGCGGATTTTGATTCCTGCTGGCTTAGCGGCAGGATTCGTGTGTTTTGGTTTTGTCGCCACAGTGGGTAATGCCTAATTTATTTTCGGACCTAGATTCCAATTGGTCAAAAGGTCTTGTCGGAATTGAGCAAGATGGTGACCGGACCTTCGTTGACCAATTCAACGGACATGGTGGCTTGAAAAATCCCCGTTTGCACTGGAACATTCAAGTTCGCCAAGGCTGAGCAAAACTCTTCATATAACCTTTTTGCCTGTTCAGGACGGGCAGCGGCTATGAAGCTCGGGCGCCTTTGTCCGCGTGCATCCCCGTAAAGTGTAAATTGGGAAACGACCATGGCGCTGCCTTTTACATCCAGGAGAGAACGGTTCATCTTGCCTTCATCGTCTTCAAAGATGCGCAAATTGGCAATCTTTTCCGCCATCGACACGGCCGTCGCCTCTGTGTCTGCAGTGCCCACGCCCAGCAAAATCATCAGGCCGGCTGCGATCTCGCCTACGAGTCGTTCTTCAACCGTGACGCGGGCGCGGCTCACGCGTTGCAATACCGCTCGCATGAAATTTGGAATTCTCCTGTGTCATCTCGATTTGTGGTGACCGCATCCTACGGCTTCGGCGCCTTTCTTGGCAATAATTCCGGCAACTCGGCGACGTTGAAGGCAAATACTGCCAACACCTGTGCGCCCTCCGTCAAATCGTCCCAGCGCACGCGATCTACGGTATCGGCTTGCGAATGGTGCGTTTTGTCGTAATCCGCAATTTCCTGCACACACCAAAAGCCGGGGACTCCAGCGTCATCGAATGGAACGTGATCTGTGCCGCCTTCTTTTCGCAGGGTGGGCTCGGCCAAACCTATTTCTTTGGCACGCGCCAAGGGATACATCACGCGATCAATGCTCTCGCGGGCGTCGTAATTTCCCATGAGGCCGATGGTCAACACTTTTCCGGTGCCGCTGTCGTGCACCAACACAGCGGAGATTTTCTTCAGTTCATCCTGATGCTTCGCGACGTAAGCCTTGGAACCAGTCAGGCCCTGTTCTTCGCCGATAAATA
>Ga0073928_10010164_pt1 | contig 11276 bp, 7 predicted proteins | sample PaiPotPPA55metaG_FD_76969 | JGI IMG/M metagenome (GOLD analysis project Ga0073928, IMG submission 76969) | Iron sulfur acid spring bacterial and archeal communities from Banff, Canada, to study Microbial Dark Matter (Phase II) - Paint Pots PPA... ...
GAGATGACCGGCCAGAACGTCGGCGACCAGCTCAACTCCAAGAACGTCACCTGGGGCTGGTTCCAGGGCGGCTTCGGCGCCACCACCGCGGCCACCTCGAGCACTCCGGCCGTCTGCGGCTCCAGCCACACCAACATCGGCGGCGCGACGGTCGCGGACTACAGCGCGCACCACGACCCCTTCGAGTACTACGCCTCGACCGCCAACGTGCACCACACCGCGCCGGCCACGGAGGCGGAGGTCGGTCACAACGGCCAGGCCAACCACCAGTACGACCTTTCGTACTTCTACAGCTCCATCAAGGCCGGCAACCTGCCCTCCGTCTCCTACATCAAGCAGGCCGAGTACCAGGACGGCCACGGCGGCTACTCCGACCCGCTGGACGAGCAGACCGGCATCGTCAACACGATCAACGCGATCGAATCCTCGAAGTACTGGAGCAACACCGCGATCGTGATCGAGTACGACGACTCGGACGGCTGGTACGACCACCAGGCCCCGCCGAACGTGAACTCCTCGACCGACTCGGCCGTGGACGCGCTCGACGGCACCGGCCTGTGCAACACCACCACCGGCTCCGCCCGCACCCCGCTGGCCGGCGAGGAGGACCGCTGCGGCTACGGCCCGCGCCTGCCGCTGCTGGTGATCTCCCCGTACTCCAAGGAGAACTTCGTCGATCACGCGGTGACGGACCAGACCTCGACGCTGCAGTTCATCGAACAGAACTGGAGCCTCGGCACCATCACGGGCTCGCTGGCCCAGGAGGCCGGTTCGCTCGACTCGTTCTTCGACTTCAACAAGCGCAGCGCGGATCGGGTGCTGCTGAGCCCGACCACCGGCGCGGTGCTCAGGGACTAGTCCCCGGATCGCTTATGCCGAGAACCCCGCAACCCGGCCCTGGGTTGCGGGGTTCTCCCCTGTGCGAAGCGAATCAGGCGAACAGGCCGGAGCCGAAGTAGTCCGCGGCGTCCTTGACCCCCGGCAACGCGAAGAAGTAGCCGCCGCCGGTCGGCGAGATGTAGTCGACCAGCGGCTCGTCGATCAGCCGGGTCTGTACGGCCTCGAACTGGCGCACCACGTCCTGCTGGTAGCAGCAGAAGGCCAGGCCCACGTTGAGGTTCCCGTTCACGTCGAAGCCGCGCTCGTAGTTGTAGCCGCGGCGCAGGATCTGCGTGTCGTAGCTGGCCTTGGTCCGCGGATTCGCGAGCCGGATGTGCGCGTCCAGCGGGATGATGTTGCCCATCGGGTCGTTCGCGTACTCGGGGGTGTCGAACTCGCCGGTGCCGCTCAGCGGCGCGCCGGTGTCGCGCCTACGGCCGATCATCAGCTCCTGCTCGCTCAGCGAGACCCGGTCCCAGAACTCGACCAGCATCCGGATGATCCGGATCACCTGGTAGGAGCCGCCGTCGGCCCACTGCTGCTCGCCGCGCAGTCCGCCGTGCGCCCAGATCAGCGCGCTGGTGGTGGCGTTGTCGTTGACGTCCGGGTTGGCGATGCCGTCCTTGAAGCCGAGCTGGTTGCGCTGGGTGCCGCTGGGCCGGGGCACCGACTGGAAGCCGTCGATCTTCCAGTTGCCCTGCATCCCGCCGCGGGTGTGCTTGGCCAGGTCGCGCAGCGCGTGCATCACCGTGTCCTGATGGTCGGCGCAGATCTGCAGCGAGATGTCGCCGTGCAGCTCGGTGGAGCCGACCAGGTCGTCGTTCGGGAAGACGGGCATCTGGGCCAGCCTGGCTGGCTTGTGCGAGGACAGGCCGTAGCGGGCATCGAAGAGCGAGGCGCCGACGCCGACGGTGATGGTCAGCCCGTCCGCGGGCACCACCGGGCCGAGCGTGTCGCTGTCCGCGGGCGGGGAGGCGAGGCCGAGGTCCGCGGGCGTGCCGCCGCCGGTCAGGAAGCGGGCCCGCTCGGTCAGGGTCTTGAACAGGTCGATCAGTTCGGCCCGGTTCGCGGCCGTGGCGTTGAAGGACACGAAGGTCGCGTAGGCCTGCGCCTTGGTCAGGATGCCGGCCTGGTTCGGACCGTGGAACGGGATGATCCGGCCGGAGCCGGTGGTCGATCCCGAGTCGTCGGCGAACGCCACGGCGCTGCCGGCCACTCCGGCGGCCACGGCGGCCGCCCCGGCCGCGCCCACGGCGGCTCCGCGCAGGAAGGAGCGGCGGCGCAGCGCGGCGTGCAGGGCGGCGGAGTCGACCAGGCCGGCGGCGTCGGCCGAGCCTGAACCGGAGCCGGAGAAGGGGCAGCCGCCGGACGAGGCGGGGGCGGCAGCGGCGCCGGCGGACGCCCCGGCCGCAGCGGAATGCTCGGACTGCGCGGGCTGGGCGCTCGCAGCGGAGGTCTCGGTCTCGTCGGACTGCGCGGACTCGAGGTCGTGGGTCTCGGGCTCGGACATCAGGCGGTGGTCCGTTCTTCCAACAGGTCGGGCACGAGGGACAGGTTCTCGAGCAGCTGGCTCAGGTCGGCGTCGACCCGGTCCCGCTGCGCCGAGGTCAGGCCGCCGAGCGGCGTGGGCGTCGGACAGGCGTCGGTGCAGGGTCCGGCGCCGTCCGCGCGCAGATCGGCCTGGACGGTCGCGATCCCCGAGTTGATCCGGGTCAGCAGCCCGGAAGCCCGTTCCTGGATCAGGGAGCTGATCGTGGAGAGCACCTCCTGGGTGCCCTGGGTGTTCGCGTAAAGGGTGTCCAGGGTGGTGCCGCTGCCGTAGTCCTGGATGCCGGTGAGCTGGAACTGCAGCGCGTTCTCCAGGATCTCGTGGGTGCGCAGCGGCAGGTCGTTCGGATCGGTGGTCTGGCCGGGGAACGCCTTGATCAGAGCCTTGACGTCGGTGACGAGCTTGTCGCCGAGCGGCGCGAGCCGGGCGGCCGACTGGCCGTGCCAGAGCCCGTACTCGATCCGGAAGAAGCCGGTCCAGCTCGTGGTCGCGGTGCCCTGCGGCTGGCCGCCGGCCGAGCCGTTGATCTCGGTGTCGAAGTCCGCGAAGGTGCCGTAGGCGGCGCCGAGCCGCTCGTAGGCCAGGTGCGCGGGCAGCCAGTCGGTCTCGGCCTTCGCCAGGTCGCCCGCCCGCAGGTCGGCGTCCAGCAGCTGCGCGGCGGCCAGCAGGCCGGGCAGGTTGGACTGTACGTAGCCGCGGTAGTTCGAGACCGGGTCCTGCATGTCCTGCTCGGTCACCGGGGTCACCCCGCTCTGGCCGCTGCTGCTGCCGCCGGTCACCTGGTACGTCGCGGAGTTGAGCACGGTGCCGTCGATGAAGGAGCAGCGGAAGGCGTAGGAGCCGTCACCGATCGAGACGTTCATGGTCTCGCTGGCTCCGGGGGTCACGTCCGGGTCCTCGCCGAAGACCGCGTTGGTCGACGGGTTGATCAGGTAGACCTCTGCGGTGTTCGAGCCGTTGTTGGTGATCTGGAAGCTCTGGGTGCCCGAGCTCGGATTGGTCCAGCCGGTGCCGCAGGCCTTCTCGGTGATCGCGATCTGGGTGGTGGCGGACGCGGAGGCCTGGCCCATCACCGTGATGGTGCCGACGGCGGCCATGGCGGGCACCGCGACGATCGAGCTGTACACGGCCCAGCGCGGCATCCGGCGGCCCGACACCTCGGGCGCGGCGGCCCCGCGGGCCTTGCGCAGCAGCTCCTCGGCCAGCACGGCCTCCTCGGCGGCGCGGCGGGCGGCGGCGCGCTGGGCCCTGGTGGCGGGCACCGGCGCCGGCGCGGCGGTCCCCCCGGCACCGGCGACGGCTGCGGCCTGTGCGGCCGCCTGTGCCTTGCCCGCCGCGCGCACCCCGTGCACGAACAGGGTCATCGTCGGGACGAGATAGAGCACGTAGCCGCTCACCTGGAGCCAGCTCATGGTCGGCGTCAGGTTGAGGGTGCCCGCGATCAGCGTGGCGTACCAGGAGCCCGCGTCGATGCCGGTGAGGTTGAAGGCGTGCGCGGTGTAGCCCGGCAGGATGTTGCTCTCCTGCAGGTCGCCCAGGCCGTAGGCGAGCACTCCGGCGGCGATCACGATGAGCACGATGCCGGTGGCCGCGAAGAACTTGGTCAGGTTGATCTTCAGGACCCTGCGGTAGAGCCCCCAGCACAGCACCACGGCGAGCAGGATGCCGATACCGGCGCCCAGGGCCGGTCCCCTGGCCTGCCCGGCCGACTTGGCCGTCGTCCACAGGAAAAGCGAGGTCTCAAGGCCCTCGCGGGCGACGGCGAGAAACGCGGTGAGCGCGACCATCCGGCCGCCGCGGCCGAGCGCCTCGTTCACCCGGGCCTTGAGGTCGCCGGAGAGGTTCCTGGCGTTGCGGCGCATCCAGAACACCATCGTGGTGACGAAGCAGACCGCGAGCAGCGAGAGCACGCCGCCGAAGGTGTCCTGCCCGCCGGCCGGCAGGCTGGCCGAGGTGAAGGTGAGCACGGCGGCGAAGGACAGGCTAAGGGCCACCGCGGCGGCCACGCCGGTCCAGACGGCGCCCAGCCGATCCCTGGCGTCGGCGCGCACGAGCGTGGCGATCAGGATCGAGACGACCAGCCCGGCTTCCAGGCCCTCCCTCAGGCCGATCAGGAAACTGGGAAACGCGGTGTTCCACATGCCGGCGCGTCGCTCCTCGGTCTACTCAGATCCTCTCGCGGATTCTTCCCGCGAACTTAGGTGAGCCTAACCTATAGGCATACCGCCTCGGCATGGCCCCCGGCCCACCGCGAGGTGAATTCTCGGTCCCAGGCTTGGCCAATTCGGACATTCTTCGCAAAAATTCGCCGAAAAAACTTTTCCTGAAATGTATCTGGGACCCCGCCGCGGCGCTCTTGTAGATGACCGGATCGGGAAGGGGAGAGCCCGATCCGGTCGGCTACACCTTCACGGCCTTGGGAGGGGCCGGCGGAAGGGAACCTGGTGGGGAGTGAGGAAAAAGGGTGGGGAGCACCGTGCCCGTCCGGCGGCCGCGAGGGGGGATCCGAGGGGGATTCGCGCGGCCGTCGGACGGCCAGTCGGTTTCACCCTCCGGCGCGCGAGCGCCGGTACCGTTCGGGGGACCAGGACGGTACGGGGGTACGGCCTGCTCCCCCGGCGGACTACGTCGAACGAGCAGTGTCAGCACGCACGGTTACAGTGCCCGAGTTGAGGTCAAGGGAGGAAGTTGTGCGCTCGAACCACAAGGCCCGGATGGATCGGCTGATCGCCCGTCATCCGGATGCGGTCCCCGCCGACGGTGCCATTCACCGCCGGGATCAATTGCTTGTCCCGGCAGACCAGTCGGACCAGGCCCGCGAGGCGGGCGCCGAATACGTCGAGCGGGTCGAGCCTTACACCGAGATCGGCGTGCACCGGCTGCGGCTGCGCGGATCCGCCAAGGTGAACGTGCCCGAGATCGCCGCCCAACTGCGGGACCAGGGCATCCGCGCCACGCCCAACCACATCCTGCGCGGAGAGCCGGAGTACTACGGCGGGCCGTTCGGCACGCCCACACTGTGCGCGCCGGTACCAGGACCGGTGCCGACCGGCGAGGGCCGCACCGTGACCGTCGCGATCCTCGACACCGGCATCACCCCGCACCCCTGGTTCACCGGCACGTCCTGGTGGTCCGAGGTGGCCTCGGACCAGCTCGACCCGGTCCTGCCGAACTGCGAGTACGAACTCGACGCCCAGTCCGGCCACGGCACCTTCGTCGCGGGCGTCGTGCTGCAGAAGGCGCCGAACGCGCAACTGTGGATCGAACGCGCCCTCGACGACATCGGCATCTGCGACGAACTCGAACTGCTGCACAGCCTCGACCGGGTCCAGCGCAGGGAGAAGACCAGCGGTGTCAAGGTGGACGTGGTGAACCTGTCGCTCGGCGGCTATGCGCACGTCGACCACCCCTCGCCGCTCATCGCCGAGTCGCTGCGGAAGTTCGGCAGCCACACGGTGATCGTGACGGCCGCGGGCAACAACTCCTCGGATCGTCCGTTCTGGCCGGCCGCCCTCAAGGACTGCGTCGCCGTCGGTACGAAGGCGCCGTTCTCCGACCGCGGCTGGTGGGTGGACGCGAACGCCCCCGGCGTCGATATCGCGGGGCCCTTCCCGCAGCGCGGCGCGGACGGCGCGATCGAGCTCGGATTCGCCCGGTGGAGCGGCACCTCCTTCGCCGCGCCGTATGTCGCCGGGGCGATCGCGCATCTGGCCAACGACAAGGACATCACCGCGCGGGAGGCGGCCGAGATCCTGCTCAACACCGCCAATCCGGACGCCGACCCCGACTACGGGGTGGAGATCGGGTAACGGCAGGTATGACGCCACGGCGTGATCTCGCTAGTGTGTCCCACGCGTCCGGCACGGGGTCGGGCGCGTGGGAGTGTGAGTCATGCCGTCGAACAACTCGGGCCGGCCGACCCCGAGTAACGCAGATCTGCTGGCCGCCGCCCAACGGGGGGAACAGGAGGCCTGGGACGGCCTGGTGGCGAGATTCGGACGTCTGGTCTGGTCGGTGGCCCGGGGCTTCGATCTGGCGGCGGCGGACGCGGCGGACCTCAGCCAGACGACCTGGCTTCGGCTGGTCGAGCACATGGACCAGATCAAGGACCCTGACGGACTCGGATCCTGGCTCGCCACCACGACCAGGCGCGAGGGGATACGGCTGCTGCGCAAGCGCAGCCTGGAGATCCCGGACGAGCACCAAGAGGAACAGTCGGACCAGGGCAAGGACGGTCCGGAGGAGACGGCGCTCACCGCCGACGAACACGCGCAGCTGCGCAACGCTCTGGCACAGCTGCCGGAACGGTGCCGCAAACTGCTGCGCGTCATCGCGGCCAGCGACCAGGCGAACTACACCGAAGTGGCCGCCGCCCTGCAGATGCCGGTCGGATCCATCGGCCCGACGAGGTCGCGCTGCCTGGAGCATCTGCGCAGTCAGTTCACGAAATCATCGTGAATCTGTAGAAGAACGGGACAGTCCAAGGGGGACGAGCGCATGAACGAAAACGGACAGACCGGCGCGGAGTACGACGACGCGCGCCTGTTGGCCGACCTCAATTCGCTCTACGAGTACGACGATCCGGTGCCGGAGCAGGTGCTGGCCAACGCGCGCGCCGCGTTCGCCTGGGCCGACTTCGACGCCGAACTCGCGAAGCTGCTCGACGAGCAGTCCCTGGTCGGACAGACCGTGCGCGCCACCGGAGACCACCGCCTGCTCACCTTCGAGGCCGCGCACCTGACGTTCGTGGTGGAGGCGACGGAACTCGCCCACGGCCGCAAGCTCGTCGGGCAGGTGGTGCCGGCCGGGCCGAGCGAGCTGTGGTGGGAGAGCGCCGGCGGCGACAGCACGTCCGCCAAGGTGGATGAATTGGGACGATTCTCCCTGCCGCAGCTGCCTGCCGGCCCGGCGCGTTTGCGCTGTGAGCTACCGGATGGCACACGCGTGGTGACTGAGTGGGGCACCATCTGAGAAGCTGACTCAATGACCCACACCCCCGTAGCCGTAGGTATGGCCGACGGTGCTGATCGGCTTACCCTCGCGGAAGAGCTGCTGCAGCTCATGGACGCCGACGGCGCGGCTGCCGGGGAGCGGGCGCGGCGACTGCTGGCCGATGAGGACGGGGATGAGGCGGCGGTGGTCGCCCGGCGGGTGCTCGGGCTCTCGCTGCGGTTCAGCGACAACACCCGCGCCTGCGCCGAGTTGCGCGGCGGGGTGCGCTTGGCGCTGCGACTGAGGCTTCCGGTGCGCGCGGCTCAGGTGCGCACCTCCTTGCTCGTGCAGCTCTCGCACCAGGGACGCACCCAGTCCGCGCTGCGCGAGGCCGCGCTGGCCGAGGCCGAACTGGACACCGGGCGCAATGAACTCGATCTCGCCCGCCTGAAGGTGAATCTCGGACTGGTCCTCCAACGCCTCGGACGCGCCGGAGAGGCTCTCGAGTGCTACGCCTTCGCCGAGCCCGTACTGCTTCGGCACGCCGACGTGCGCTGGCAGATCATCATGTTGAACCTGCGCGGGACTCTGCTGGCGTACCAGGGACGGTCGGACTCGGCGACGGCCGACCTGCGTCGGGCCATCTCCCTGGCCGAGAGCGGCGGACTGAACACCGTCCTGATCACCCTTCGCCAGAATCTCGGCTTCGCGCTGCTGCGTTCCGGACGCATACCCGAAGCCCTGGAACAGATCTCGCAGGCGCTCTCCCTCGCTGAGGCCCTCGACGGGCGTCTGATCAGCGCGCTCTCCGACCGAGCCGACGCGCTGCTGGCCGCCGGGCTGGCCGCCGAGGCGTTGGAGAACGCCGAACGCGCCATCGTCGGCCAGGTCGAATCCGGCCGCGCCTACGACGCCGCCGAGTCCCGCCTCATCGCCGCACGGGCCGCTCTCGAAGCGGGCGAGCTGGACCGCGCCTCCGAGTTCGCCTCGCAGGCCAGAGCGGAGTTCACCAGGCAGCGCCGGTACACCTGGACGACCTGGGCGTGGCAGGTGGAGCTCGCGGCCCGCTTCGCCGGGGGCGAGCGCACCCCCGAGTTGCTCAGGGAGCTGACTCGGTGTGTGACGCGACTGGAGCGGGCCGGCTGGCTCTACACGCCGCTGCGCACCCGGCTGCTCGCGGCCCGCACCGCGGTCGCACTCGGCCGAAAGGCCCAGGCCGAGCGGCTCTACGCGCAGATCGCCGCGGAGCGCTTCGCCGGCCTCGCGACGCTGCGGATCGTGGCCTGGGAGGCCGAGAGCGAGCTGCGGCTGCTGCGCGGGGACCGGGTCGGCGCCGCCCGCGCCGTCACCCGGGGTCTGAAGGTGCTGGCCGAGTTCGCCGGGACGCTCGGCGCGACGGATCTGCGCGCCGCGGCGGCCTCGCTGGGCACCGACCTGGCCGCATCCGGCCTCCGGCTGTGCCTGGACGGGGGTTCGGCCCGGAGCCTGCTGGTCCGGGCGGAGCAGTGGCGCGCGGCCTCGCTCCGGCGCGCCCCAGTGCGCCCGGCGCAGTCGGGGCGACTTGCGGAGCGCCTGGCCGAGTTGCGCGCCGTCACCGCGCAGGTGACCGAGGACGGACTGAGCGGCAAGGACATCCGACCGCTCAATCGCGAGCGGATCAGGCTGGAGGAGGAGATCAGGGAACTGGCACGGCACGCGCCGGGCAGCCCGGTCGCGCCGGAGTCGCCGCTCAATCTCCGGGTCCTCGGCGAGGTGCTCGGCGACCGGGCGCTGGTGGAGTACGTCAGGCTGGAGGACGAGCTGCACGCCGTGGTCTCGGCGGACGGGCGCTTCACCCGGCATCGGATCGGCTCGTACCAGTCGGTGCTCGGCGAGCTGGACTCGCTGCGGTTCGCGATGGGCCGGATCGCCGCGCAGCACGGCAATTCGGCGCTGCTCGGGGCGGCGCAGGCGATCTACCGGCATGCCAGGGTAGAGCTCGACCGGATACTGCTCGACCCGGTGCGTGGGCGGATAGGCGGGAGCGAGCGCGAGCTCGTTCTGGTGCCGACCGGCTCGCTGCACGCCCTCGCCTGGGCGGCGCTGCCCACCATGGAAGGCAGGGTACTGACGATCGCGCCGTCGGCCCGCAGCTGGCTGGCGGCCGAGCGGGTGCCGGAGCGCCCTGGCCCGGTCTCGCTCGCCCACGGCCCGGGACTGCCGCAGGCGGAGGCCGAGATCAAGGCTCTCGCCCAGCTCTACCCGGACGCCGAGCCGCTGCACGGCGCGAACGCCAGCGCCGAGGCGGTGGCCAAGTCATGGGACGGGGCGCGCCTCGCGCATCTGGCCGCCCACGGCAGGTTCCGCAAGGACAACCCGCTCTTCTCGAACCTGGAGCTCGCGGACGGACCGTTGACCGTCTACGACCTCGAATCCCTCGGCCGCGCACCCAGGGTGCTGATCCTCTCGGCCTGCGATTCGGCGCTGTCCGGCATCCACCCCGGTGACGAGCTGATGGGCGTGGCCAGCGCGCTGCTCGCGCAGGGAAGCAAGACCCTGATCGCCTCGGTGGCCCCGATCGGCGACGAGCACACCAGGGCGCTGATGAGCCGGCTGCACCTGGAGCTCGGCCGGGGTTCGCGCCCGGCCCACGCCCTGGCGGCGGCGCAGGCCGCGCACCCCGAGGCGCCCGCGTTCATCTGCCTCGGCTCCGGCTGAGGACCGCCGGACGCGGAACACAGGGACCCGAGGCTCAGCACTCAGGGCAAAGCTCTAGGCCCAGCGCTTAGCACTCAGTGCTCAACCGCCCAGGGCTCGCCGGGGCAGCTAAGGGCGCAGGGTCAGCAGTCGTCGTCGGCCGCCACGTCCGCGTCCGACTCGCCGCACACATCGGTGCCCGAGGGGTCGACGTCGTCCACATCGTCGGGACTGTCCACATCCAGCCCGCCCGGACTCGGCATCGCGTTGGCCGCGGCGAATCCGTCCAGGTAGCCGCGGGCCCGCTCCAGCTTCGGGAAGCTCTCCAGCAGCCTCCAGAACCCGGCACCATGGTTGGGCTCGATCAGGTGCGCGAGCTCGTGCAGCAGCACGTAGTCGATGACGAAGTCGGGCATGCCGCGCAGCCGGTCGGAGAGCCGGATCGAGGCGTCCACCGGGGTGCACGAACCCCACCGGGCCCCCTGGTTGCCGACCCACCGGACCGAGACCGGCACGGCGCGCCCGCCGAGGTACCTGTTCGACAGCTCGGCCGCGCGCCCGGCCAGCTCGGCCTCGCCGGGCTTGCTGCGGCGCTCGCGGGAATCGAGGCGGTCGAGCATCGCTCTGACCCAGCGTTCCTCTTCCCGGGCCGACATCTGCGCCGGGATCAGCACGACGGTCCGGTCCCCCTGCCGGTATGCGGACACGGTTCGCCTGCGACGCGCCGAGCGGCGCACCTCGACGGCGTCCTCGGCGGCCGTACCCAGGCTCGACCTCGCGGAGCCCTCGGCTCCGGGCGGGGTCAGGTCGGCTGACACGCAACCCAACGTAGCGGTTCGGAGCCGATTTGGCGCCTCCCCCGAGCCGAAGACTTACGAAAACTTGTCCACGGACGCACTCCGGGGTACGGACTAGTCGGAAGATTCTTGATTGTGCCAGGTGAAAGAGTGCGCGGCGCCGTCATCCACCGGGTTATCCACATGAAATGCCGGACCGATCCACATACCAGCGGAGTTTGTCCCAAGGTTATCCCCAGGGTTGTCCACAGCCGTTCGCGTGGCGCAATTGACGACGTGGGTCCCATCGCCGTACCGTCGTCACCTGAATGCGGGGCCTTCGGAAAACAGCTCGGCGGCCGCGGTGGGCGATCACCGCGCGAGTCGAGGCGTGCGCCTGGGGGCCCCGCAGTATTTATCTCGCGCGCGTTGACGGTATCCACCTCGCGCGCGTTGACGGTATC
>Ga0073928_10010165_pt1 | contig 11275 bp, 9 predicted proteins | sample PaiPotPPA55metaG_FD_76969 | JGI IMG/M metagenome (GOLD analysis project Ga0073928, IMG submission 76969) | Iron sulfur acid spring bacterial and archeal communities from Banff, Canada, to study Microbial Dark Matter (Phase II) - Paint Pots PPA... ...
CCTCCGCCCGAGGCATGACCCCCGCCGCCTCCGCCCGAGGCATGACCCCCGCCGCCGCCACCCCCACCGTGACCGCCACCGCCACCGTGTTGCGCGAGGGCGGGCGCGGCGCCGACCAGTATCGACGCCAAAATGCCGGTTGCCAGAAGAATGCCCTTGGCCCTAGTACTCATGACTCTCACCTTCGGTTGCCGGTCGCGCCCCTGCACGGCCATTTAGAACGCATAAAATAAGACCTACCTTGTACAACGCGGTTCAAGCTGTTTGGTGCACAGCATTCATTGTTTTGATGCAGCAGGACCACTACGTGAACCCGCTCAATTCCGCAATGCCGCATTGACCATAATGTACGCCGTCCGGCCCGGCGCCGGCTCAAAAAACCTGGAATTGGTTTCATTGACGATCACAGAACCCACATAGGCTCGATCGGCAAGGTTATCAAGGCGCGCGAATTCGCTGAGCCGCCAGTGTCTCGTTTCCTGCTCGAACCCGGCCCGCAGATTCGCGACCCAGAAGCCCGCGGCGGCGTCGGAATTCCGATCATCGACATAAATGCGCGCTCGGCCTTGCGCCTCCAGCGTGGTTGAAAAACCCAAAGGCGCGTAGCTCCACGTGAGGCCCGCGTACAAGGAATTCATCGGCACCGCCGGCAGGTAGTTGCCCGCATTCACCGTCTTGTAGTTCGCGGGCAAGGGACCTCCCGGGTGCGCCAGAGGATTGCACGGAGCCGCGATGCAGGCGGCGTAGGCCTGTCCCACGACCGCGCGAATGTAGGTGTAGGCGAGCCGGCCGCTGAACCCGGCCGTCCAGTTCGCATCGACGGCCAGCTCCATGCCGCGGCGATTGGTCTCGCCGATGTTTTGAGATACGGTCCGGCCGCCGGAATTCTGCAGCACGGCCAACTCGTCCACGGTTTTGATATAGAACGCGGCAAGGTTGGCCCGCAGATGATCGTTGCCCGCCTTGATGCCGGCTTCGTAATTATCGCTGCGCGCCGGTTTCAATCCGAAGTTCAACCCCGCAAGGCTGCCATCGACCGAGCGATAGGCCAGATCGTTCAGAGTCGGGGTCTCGAAGCCTTTGCCGTAGGAGCCATACAGATTGACCGCGGAACTCGCGCGGAACGTGACGCCGCCGACCGGATTCACCGCCGAGAAGCGCACGCTGCTGTCCGCGCCGTCGAGCACGGGGATGTGTCCGTGCGAACTCACCTCCACGAGGTTGTTGCGCACACCCGCGATCACGCGCCAACGCGCGTGCGGATCCCACTGCGCCTGTAGGTATTGATCGAAGTCGTAGACATGGTTTGCCTCGTCGCGGCGCACCGCTCCCGCGACACCCAACCTCGAACCCACATAGTTCAGATATCCCTTGCGGGCTTCCGCCAGATCGTCGTAGTTGATGCCGGCGACCACCTGCAAGGGACCCGCGACATCCCGAGCATCCGTCACGTGCGCATCCACGCCCCAATACGCCCTATCCAGATCGATGACGCCGCCCGGATACAGAGGTGCATTCTGCTGCGTCGCCTGCGGGATGGCCTGGAACTGAGTCGTGGCGCGATGCCCCGTGTAGAGCATGGCCGACAAGTCGTCGTTGGCGCTCAATTTGCCCTCGTACACGGCGCCCACCTGCTCCTGGTCGAGAGACTTGCGCGTATTGAATTGAACCGCGCCGGCGCCGGCCTGGCGTGGATCCGCTGCGAGCTGCGCACGCGTGAGGCCGAGGGGATCCTGCACGCTCGGCGTCTCGACCACATTGGCCACGAACGTCAGCGTCGACGCATCACCGGTTGCGATCCGCAGCTTCGAATTGAAGTTGTCGCGTTCGGCGTCGCTGTGAAAGCGGTAGCCGTCGGTTTGAAAGTGCGCCGCGTCGACCACATAGTTGACGATCCCCTGGTCTCCCTCCGTCTTCAGGGCGTAGCGTTGGGTATTGAAGGTGCCGTACTCGGCCGTGCCGTCGAGCAAATAACCCGGCTTCGCGTCTTCGGTGAAGATGGCGATCACACCTCCCGATGAATTGCCGTACAGCGCCGAGAACGGTCCCCGCAGGACCTCGATGTGGTCGGCCGACCCCAAATCGAATTGCGAAAACTGGCCCTGACCGTCCGGCATGGTGCCGGGAATACCGTCGGAATAGAGCCGAATGCCGCGGACACCAAAACTTGACCGCGCACCGAAACCGCGGACCGAGAGCTGCAAATCCTGGGCGTAGTTCTGCCGGCTTTGCACCGACACACCCGGCACCGTGATCAAGCTTTCCGAGAGATTGACTTGCAGCTGACCCTCGGCAATGGCGCGCCGATCGACCCGATCGACCGACACCGGCAAGTCGGCACTGGACTGCGCCACCCGCGTGGCGGTAACTACGATGGCGGACAATTCCGCGGTGTCGGCCAGAGCGCCCTGGCATGAGGCGCCCACGCCCAATAAGACGCCCGCAACCGACACTGCAGCTCTTCGACGCATGAAAATCCCTCTAATGGCTTGCTCGTAGGGGCGAAAGACCCCACGATATGACAGCGTAACGCCTGACGATTTCGGGGGTCCCAGAGATAATCATTAAAGTAGCGCCGCTGCTCGCCGCTACTTAGGGCTTGAACAAGAATACGGAAATCCGATCGTGAAATGGTCAAAGGGCTTGACGGGCTCGATGAGCATGGCTGCGTTGCTGCTGCCGTTGATGGTGGCGGCCGATTCGCACATTCAGACGAAGGCGGCGAGCGCTGCATTGGCCGCCGCGAGCCACGTTGATTTCAAAATCGTCATTCCGACGGTTCTCTACATGCACGTGGAAGGCGCGAACGATCGCACCACGCGGGGCGCAGAGACGGTCGCCATCATGAGCAACAGCCGCAACGTGACTCTAGACGCGACCGTCCGCACGCCCGAGTCGGAAGTCCACGCCCGTGGCGGCGCCATACTCAGTGCATCGGCCAGAAAGATCATTGCGCAGGATGCGCTGTGCACGGTCGATGCCGCCGCGCCCATGGTCGCTCGCGGCCGTGCGAAGGCCGGCGATCGCCGGATGGTTTGCACCGTCTCGATGCCCTAAGGGCTCCGCTTCCCTCGAACGTAACCTTCCCATTCGATCGACCAGATCGCCCGTGCGAACTGCCGCACAAAAGCCAAGGAATATCGGCAGTTGCGGCCAGTACTTGAGATCCCAGGAGCTGAACTGCGACCTGGTTCAAAGTGCCATTAGGCAAAACCCCTAGTATCGCTAGGGCAAGGGGCCGCAGGCGGCCGCCCCGAGCGTGGGACGGCGCTGCCATCCCATCACGAAGTGCCCCCGAGAATCGTTAGACAGCACAGGAAGCAGATAATGAAGACATCGATCGCCTTGAAGACTTTGTTGGGCGCAGGGGCACTGACGCTTCCGCTCCTGGCGTTTGCAGAATCCAATGTCCAGACGGGGGCCGCAACCGCTTCGCCCGGCGCAACCGCCCACGTGGATTTTGCGATCGTCATTCCGAAGATTCTCTACTTGCGCGTGGGCAGCGGCTCCGCCTACGCGTCCGGGACGCTGGCCTCCGCGAACACCATCGATCTGATCACGTTTTCACCGGCGGCAGGCACCGTGGGCAATGGCATCCCGGTTGCCGGTACCGGAGGCGATCTCACCGGCGGCGTCGAGACTGCGGCCATCGTGAGCAACAGCGGCAACGTGACGCTGAACGCCACCGCCACCGGCGCGCTCAGCGACGGCAACGGCGATACGATTCCTTTCACGCAGATCACCACGGCCGCCACGACGCTGACCTCCGGCACGCAGCTGCCCGCGCCGGTGCTCACCAACGGCACGAGCTCGAACGTCGTTCTCACCGCACCCGCGACCAAGCTCATCGTCGAGGATGCCAAGTGGACGTACAGCTATGCCAACGCCGCGAATGTGCCGGCCGGCACGTACGGCGGTGCCAACGTGAACAATGGTCGCGTGACGTACACCGCCACGATGCCTTGATCCGACCAACGCGGCATCATTCAATGCGCACCACTCTGCCATCGCCAGGACTGCGCCGAGCCTTGATCGGTGCAGTCCTGTTCGGTGCAGCGGCGGATGCAGCTTGGGGCTATACGGCCACGCTCACTCCGGCGTCGCCGCTGACGGTCTACCTGCAGGTCGGCGTCGGCAGCTTCACCAAGAACTACATCAATGGCGGCCAGCCGGGCAACAACACCACCATCAACACCGTGTCGGCGACGCTGACCTCTGCCGCGGTGGGCAACGGCACTGCGCAGCCGATGACGACCAACAGCACGGCCACGCAGAGTTTCTGGGACGGCTTCACCTATTGCAGCGTGCCCGGCCAGATCTACATCGGCGGCTTTTATCGCACCACCGGCGCTGCGACCGCCGCCGCGCTGGTGACCGCCACGGTACCGGCCGCGCTGACCAACGCCACCGGCGACACCATTCCTTTTTCAAAAATCCGGTGGACGTCGAGCGGCAACGGGGATTCCGGCGCCGAGCCCTTTCCGGCGGGTGCCTTCGTCAACGGCAGCGTGCAGAACGTAGGCTCGATGAGCAGCAACACCTGGAACGAGAGCTGCTGGACGTTCTCTTATCTGAACGACACCGTGCCGGCGGCCGGCACGTTCACCGGCGTCGTCCGCTACACGTTGAGCGCGCCATGATCTCGCGCTGCCGCCCGGCGCTGCGGCCGGCTTTTTTTTTGGCTCCTGCATTGAGCATAATCTGGGCTTATCCGGCGCCGGCGAAAACTACCACGATAGATGATTCGGGCACGCAGGCGCTCGAACCCTCCGTCAGCATGCGCTGGAAGAGTACGGCGCCGTCGCGCTCGGGCGCCGACAATCTGATGATCGGCACGACTACGATTCGGGTGCGGATCAACGTAACACCCTGGCTGCGCCATTCGGGGCGGATCTACCTGGATTTGCCGGCGCAGCAGCCGGGCCCCATCACCGCTTCATGGATCACTCAGGGACGATTTCTGCCCGGACAGGTGCGCTCCGGCAATCGCGCGCTGGTCTATGCCGGTCCCATCGCATCGCCGTTCATGGAGGACGTACTGAAATTCCAATTCAGCGTGGACGGGACTCTGGTTCGGCATCCCTTCCCGGTGACCTTCCACTTTGAAATGGACGAGAGTTGATCATGCGCGGACGTATCTTTTGCCTGCTGTCCGTTTTAGGCATCACCGGCCTGCTCGGCATCGGCTCGCGGTCTGTCCACGCTCAAGGATTCGCGGCGCTGGTCTCACCCCCGCGTTTCGAGCTTGCGACGCAGCCGGGAAAAGTTTTGCGCAGTGTGGTGGAGGTGAGCAATCGATCGACGGCGCCCGCCCGTTATCTCATCCGTACCGCAGACTGGACTTTTTCGCCGGATTTCAGCGTGAACTTCCGCGACGACCTGCAGCCCGGCAGCTGCCGGCCCTGGGTCGCGATCGAGCGGCCCGAGGCCGTGGTGCCCGGCGGCGGAACTCTGCGCTATCGCTTCGAAGTGAATGTGCCGGCCGATGCGCCGCCCGGCGAATGCCGCTTTGCCGTGATGATCGAAGGGGCTGAACCGTCGATCGCCCGAAGCAATGGACTGGACATGCCCGTTACGGGACGCATCGGCGTCATCGTCTACCTGACCATCGGCGACGGCGCGCCCGACCTGGAAGTGTTCGGACCAAAAATCGCGACACTCAACGGCCAGCAGATACCGGCCTTGCGCGTGCACAACTCCGGCACCGCTCACGGGCGCATGAGCGGGTTTCTCACCGGCACCGACGCGAAAGGAATCTCCTACGACTTCACTCCCTCGGACTTCCCGATTCTCCCTCACGAAGAACGTGAGGTGTTCCTGACGCCGTCGACCGCCACGGACGATCACCCGACTCTCACTTTTCCGGTCACGGTGAAGGGCACGCTCGAGTGGGGCAAGAAGAGGACTGAGCTCAATCAGCGGTTCGAATGAAACTTCGCGGCAATCTCGCTCCCCGGCTCGCGTTCTGCCTGTGCGGGTTGGGGTTGGGAGCGGCGGCCTCGAGCGCTGTCAATCCGCCGGCCCCACCTCAATACCAGGATCGATACATCGGCGGGGGTTCGCTGGTCCCTGACATTTCCACCGGCGACGAGGGCACGAGCGACGCCCAAGGATTGGCGCGCTCGCTCGAACTCGACGGCGTGGCGAGCGTGCTGCGCTCTCGCGGCGCAGGTTCCGATACAAACGTGATGGAGAACGGCGTCATCGCCAGAGCGCAATGGGAGACAGTCGCCTACGGCGCCTGGTCGCTCGACGCCTCGGCGCGCACGGGAGGCTCCAGCCTGGGCCCATCCGAACAGGGACAGGGCGGCGTCGTCAGCTTAAGGCAGCGCGGCATGCCCTTCGATGGAGGTTGGCAGGCGGACAATGCCTTAGGGGACCTGAATACCCCCGACATCAGCCTCGCGCGAATTCAACCGCGTTTCTACTTGCCCACGGCTCCGATGCAGGGACTCGCCACGGAATGGCGCGGGCCCTCCGGCCTTCAGGTCGTCGCGGGCGGCGGCGTTCCGGGTCTCTACGACGGCATTGAGGTGCCCAATTTCCGGACGTTGAACGGCTCCACCGCAACCGCCGGAGCGGAGTGGTCCCCTGCATCGCAATGGACGGTGGGTGCACAGTTGATCGAGGCTCATGACGTGAATCTCGCTGTCGGTCCCGTGATCGATGGCGCCACCCTGATGTCTTCTGCCACCGGACTCCTGAGCGCCGCTTGGGCCGATCGCGGTGAACATGTTCAGCTGAATCTCCTGGACGGCGGCGTGAGCGGTAAGCCGAGCTCTGTCGGCGGCTGGGTCGATGGCTCGATCGCCCAAGGCAGGTTCCTGCAGAACGCCGGCCTGTTTCGCATCGACCCGAACATGACTTGGGGCAACCAGTTGATCTCGAACGATGCGCAGGGTGGCTACTATCGGCTCAACTACCAGAGCCGGCAGTGGCTGGCGGACGTTGGCATCGACGAGGTGCGCTCGGTGTCCGGCCTCGGCACGAACACCACCTTTGTCACCGGCGACACGCGCTACCAGATGTCGCGCGACTGGGGTATTGGCGGAGTTGCCAATATCAGCCATAGCGACCGAACGGGCTGGTCGTTGGAGGGCTATTTGGATCATTCGAATGCGGGCGGCACCGGCCGTGCGCAGGCCGATTTCGCCGAGACGCCGGCGGGCAGGGATGCCACGCTGACACTCAACGAGACGTGGTCCACACCCGTCGGTTTCCGCCTCAGCACCGGGGCATCCATCGAGCGCATCAGCGGCACCGTCATCAATGATTTTCAGCAGGACAGCACGGTGCTGAGCATCGCCGCATTCGGCGGCGGCCAATTCACCGGCGCGTTCGGTGTGGAAGGCAATGTGCGTTGGGCAAGGGCGGTGCAAGGCCAGGCCGCACCCGGTGTGTTCGCCAATGTCTCATTGACCTGGCAGCTATCCCGGACCTGGGAAATCCTCGCCACCTACTACGACAGCCGGATCGGAACCTGGTCGCCGCTGACCGTGGTCTCGCCGTTGACGCCGCCGGTGGCTATGCCCGTCCCCGCGGTTCAAGAACGCGGGATGTTTCTGACCTTTCGGTATCGACGCGCCTCGGGATCGCACTTCGCCCCGCTCGGCGGTGCACCCGGAGCGGGATCCGGTGAAATCGCGGGAATCGTCTTTCTCGATGCCAACAACAACGGGCACGCGGACGCAGGCGAAGCCGGCGCGCCCAACGTCACCGTGGTGCTGGACGGCCGCTTCTCCATGCAGACGGACGCCGCCGGCCGCTTTGATTTCCCCGTGGTGGCGGCCGGCCGTCACATCATTACGGTGATCCCCGACAACCTGCCGCTGCCGTGGACCCTGGGCAACGAGGGCCGCTCGGAGGTCGAGGTCATGACTCGGGGCCGCACAGAAATCGGCATCGCCGCGCAACGCCCACGCTGACGGCGCAACGCCCACGCTGACGGCGCAAGGCCCCCGCGCTGACCGCGCAACGCCCGCTAACTCGGGCCTACGGCTGCGCGAACTTGTCGGATTGAAACACCACGCGGCCGCCGACCACCGTCTGCAGCACTTTGATGTCCGCGATCTGCGCCGCGGGAATGTCGAAAAAGTTCCGGTCGAGGACGATCAGATCCGCGAGCTTTCCCACCTCGAGCGAGCCGGTCCACTGATCTTGGTGCAATTCATACGAGGAATTCATGGTGATCGCCCGCAGCACCTCGCGGCGCGACAGTCCCTTGTCCTCGCTCAAGCGCCCGGCATATCGATTCTCGGGTTGGGGCGCATTGGTGCGTGTGACGCCTACTTTGAGCGCAAACCATTCATCGAGAGGATCCACCGGCCAATCGCTGCCATAGGCGATGCGCGCGCCCGCCGCCGCCAGAAAGCCGGCCGGCTCGATGTATTTGAAACGCGCCGGCCCTAGATAATCGCGCGCGCCCTCCATCGTGTCCGGCGCCTGTTTTTCCCATTGAAACGACAAGACGGGAATCACGTTCAGCTGCTGGTAGCGCGGGAAGTCTGCCGGATCGACGATCTCATCATGAGCGATGGCGGCACGGATGTCGCGGTCCGGAAACTTCCGCCGCAGCGCGACGATGCCGTCCAAGCCCTCGCGCACCGCGCGATCGCCGTCCGCATGCATATGCGGCTCGAAGCCCGCGCCCGCCGCCTCGATCAGCACCGCGCTCAAGATGGGTGCCGGGAAATACACCTCGGGCCCTCGGCTCGAAGACGGTGCCCAATGGGGATTGGCGGGCGCTCCCTGCACGCTGAAGTAAGGCGTCAACATGGCGCCCGTGGACGACGGTGCGGTGATCACGCCATCGAGAAACAATTTTACGTTGCGTACCGAGAGCCCCGGGTCTGGTTGAATCTCGCCTTGGTCGAAGCGTTGCGCCAGCGCCTTGACCATCGCAACCGCCTGCTTCGGATCACGTCCCTCGGGCGGCGTGATGAGGACGGCGAAGTGCGCGCGCGCCGTGAGCTTTCCCTCGCGCTGCACCGTGGCAAAGGCCTCGAGCGACGGGGGCTGCGCCATCGCATCCAAGAACGTGGTCACGCCCTGTTTGCGAAACGCGTCCAGCGCGGCCGTCGCCGCTTTGACATTGTCGGCGGCGGTCGGCTGGGGGATCTGCTTCGCGACCGTTTCCTGCGCGGCATCCTCCAGAATTCCTGACGGGTTGCCCGCTGAATCCCGAGCCACCTTGCCGCCCAGCGGATCGGGGGTTCGCGCGGTGATGCCCGCGATCTCAAGGGCGCGCGAATTGACGAGCGCCGTATGGCCAAAGGACGACATGACGAAGATCGGGCGCCGGGTTTTCAACGCGTCCAGGTTTGCCCGGTTGGTGACGGTACCCGCCGGCAACATGCCCTCTTGAAACCAATTCACGGCCTCGAGCCAAGTGTCCGGCTCACGGGCCTGCGTTTGATCCAGGCAGGTCTGAATCCTGGCCTGCATCTGCACGACACTCAGCTGCTCGTAGTTCAAATTGCACTTCAGAAGCGTGCCGCCGCCTTGCAGCGGGTGCGAGTGACCGTCAACCAGCCCGGGCATCAACATCCGTCCGTGCAAATCGATCACGGTGGTGTTCGGACTCATGAATGGGGCGAGGCCCGCGTCGCTGCCCACATAGACGATTCGGCCCGCGCGAATCGCCAGCGCCGTCTGCACACTGTCGCGGGCATCTACCGTGTACACGTAGCCGTGCCGGTACACCATGTCCGCCGCGGCGCCAGCCTCGGTGTGCGCCGCAGCGGCAGCCGCCGCGGCGTGTACTTGCGGCGCAACCGGCCCGGCCGAGATCGCAGCCGCCATCAGCGCCGCCGCGCGCAATCCCTTAGATCGCATCGAGCGCCGCTGCCAGATCCGCAATGAGGTCGTCGGCATCTTCGATGCCGACTGAAATTCGGATCAGCGCATCGGTGATGCCGATCCGATCCCGAGTCTGCTTGGACACACCGGAGTGCGTGGTGCTCGCCGGGTGCGACGTCAGGGTCTCGGTGCCGCCGAGACTCACGGCGAGCTTGATCACCTGCAGCGCATCGAGCAGGCGGAATGCCTCCGCCTCGCCGCCCTTGACCGCAAATCCGAATGTAGAGCCGGCGCTCTGGCATTGCCGGCGGAAAACCGGGTACCGCGGGTCATCCGTCGCCAGAAAGCCGAGGTAATTCACACTCGCGATCTTCGGATGGCTGCGCAGAAATTTCGCCACCAGCGCGGCGTTTTCCGCCGACTTGTGCATGCGCAAGCTCAGCGTCTCCATGGAACGCATGATCATCCACGCAGTGTTGGGGTCCAGCTGGGTGCCGAGCGCGCCGCGCAATTTCTTCACCGGAGCCACGGCTTCGCGCGAGCCGACGACACCGCCCGCGACCAAATCCGAATGCCCACCCACGTATTTCGTGAGCGAATACATGACCAGGTCCGCGCCAAAGCCGAGCGGACGCTGAAACACGGGACCTAGAAAGGTGTTGTCGACCGCAACGGGCGGCCGTCCGCCGCTCTGGCGCCCGCCGATCTGGACTGAAGTTTCGCGCATCAGGGCAAGATCGACCAGGCTATTGGTCGGATTCGCCGGCGTTTCCACGATGATGAGACAGACTCTGCCGCCGGTCTCCGCGGCCCGCTGGGAAGCGCGCTCGGCGGCTTCGGCGACCGCGCTCTTGTCGTGGCCCAGAGTAAAGCTGACGGCGCTCACCCCGAATGCGGGCAAGGTTTTTTCGATGAGAGTTTCCGTGCCGCCGTACAGGGGCTGGCTCATCAGAATCACATCGCCCGGCCGCACATGCGTCCACAGCACGGTGGAAATTGCGGACATGCCGCTCGAGAACACCGCCGCCGTTTCGCCCTCTTCCCACAACGCCAGACGATCCTCGAGCACCTCGAGGTTCGGATTGTTGAAACGCGAATAAACGAGGCCGGAGGTTTGACCGGCGCCCGGCTCGCGCCGGCCCGAGGTGAAGTCGAAAAAATCCTTGCCGTCCTGCGCCGTCTTGAAGGCGAACGTCGACGTCAAGAAGATGGGCGGCTTCAGCGACCCTTCCGAAAGACTCGGATCGTAGCCGTATCCCATCATCTGGGTTTCGGGCTTGAGCAGGTGCTTGCCGATTTTACGCTTATGATAGGAGTCGTAACTCACGCTTCCCCCAAAGATCGATTGGTGCGCACAATATAACCCTTGAGCGGCGCACATCTGAAATTTCTCGCTACATCCATTAACCGGCGGGTGCGGGGGTCCTGTATCGGCACAATCACACTAGTCGGGCAGCAACTGAGGGGTGGCGGTTCG
>Ga0073928_10010166_pt1 | contig 11273 bp, 9 predicted proteins | sample PaiPotPPA55metaG_FD_76969 | JGI IMG/M metagenome (GOLD analysis project Ga0073928, IMG submission 76969) | Iron sulfur acid spring bacterial and archeal communities from Banff, Canada, to study Microbial Dark Matter (Phase II) - Paint Pots PPA... ...
CTCCGGTTGAGGCTCCAGGCATGCGATGCCGGAACCACCACGTGCCCACGGAGACCAGAACCGTCAGTAGTAGAAGAGCCATCGCGAGCAGCAGGTATTTCTGCGGAGTGGAAGAATGTTGAAATGTCCTGGTCGATGACTTTATCGGCGAAAAGTTGCGCAGGGACGTCCGGGTAAGTCCCGATTCGGTCTCCTTTTTCAGATGCTGCAAATCCGCTTTCATCTCTGCGGCGCTTTGGTACCTCTTGCTGCGGTCTTTTTCCATTGCCTTACCGATGATTCCTTCTAGCTCGACCGGAAGGCTGGGATTGAGGGTCAGGGGCGAAACCGGCTTTTGATTCAGCACGGCGTCAAGCGTGGTCACTATATTTGCGCCGGCAAAGGGCTTTTTCCCGGCGGCCATTTCATATAGAACTACTCCAAACGAAAAAATGTCGCTGCGCGCGTCCAATTCCTCGCTGCGGGCTTGCTCCGGAGACATATAAACCGCGGTGCCTGGAATTACTCCCAGTTGGGTCAAGGAGTCTTCGAATGCCGCGTCGTTACTTCCCAATGGTTCTCGCGCGACTTTGGCGAGGCCGAAATCCAGGACCTTGGTCTGTCCGCCCTTGGTAATAAAAATGTTCGCCGGTTTGATATCGCGATGAATGATTCCCTTTTCGTGGGAGGCAGCGAGAGCGTCGGCCACGTGGATAGCAATATCTAATATTTCGTCCAATTCGAGCGGCTTGCCTCGCAGGCGCTGTTTAAGGCTTTCGCCTTCAAGCCGTTCCATGACAATAAAAGGATGGCCGTTATTGTCGTCAATATCGTGAATCGTGCAGATATTCGGATGATTTAACTGGGAAGCGGCGCGAGCCTCGCGTTGAAAACGCTGTAAGACCCGGGGATCTTTCGCCATCTCGTCGGGAAGAAATTTCAGCGCAACTCGACGCTGTAACCGGGTATCGTCGGCTCCATAGACCACACCCATTCCACCGCCGCCGAGTTTCTCGACGATGTGGTAGTGCGAGATGGTCTTACCAAGCACAGAGAGGAAATTTTACTCCTTGGGCCGCGATATTAGGCGCTAGCGAGGGCTAAGTCAAACGGCTGCGGGATAGTGGAACCGCGAAAAAGTTGCTTGCATGTACTTAATAGTAATGGGCGAGGTCGCTGACGTCGGGCGGGTTTTGGAGTGCTATTGCCTGTTTGCAACAGTTTGGGCCGCGGATGCGGTATTCTCGGCGCATGAAGGAACCACGTCTTTCAGTGATCGGCGTTTATCGGCCCGTCATTAGTGACGACACGTGGCGCGAACAGTTTCAAGTGACTGGTGATGAGCAGGTGACACGCGAACATTTCGGGAAGTTGGTCCTCATCGAAGCACTAGTGGAGGGACTGACTGGACGCTTTGACTTCAGCAAATTTGGACAGGTGCTGTCTGGCTTCCGAAACTATCCTGACAACATGCAGGTTGGTTACGATCCGGGATTGCTCTCTGCGAATGGTGAACATCTAATTCAGCGGAGAATGCACTGCGTGCAAGGGACTGGGCCTCTGCGCTTTGCAGTGTACCTGCATTTTTACGATCCTCTCCGTCCGCTTCAGTGGCAAGGCGGAGACGTGACCTGCCCACCCGTGCAAGAAGCACCGATCCGTTTGATGATGTTGATGCCGTACCGCGCTTGTAGTTGAAATCTTGGAGCGCCTCCCCCTTGATTCGCGAAGTATCGCCGTTTCGCTCATTGACTTGTCGTGAGCGCTATGGCCTGGTTTCGCCAATAATCATTGCAGCGGTCGCGTCATTTCGTGGGAACAACGCGGATCCTCAACAGGTTCGAGGCAACTTCAAAAGAGCTGGGACTGTATTCCTCCGGCCCGACATCCCAACTGAAAACGCGCCGACTCGTCAGGTAGATCTCGTAGCGTCCGGGCGGGAGCTTCAAGGGTGTAACTGTGGCTGGGCTATAAGGCTCATCATCCACTCCGGCCAGACGGGAGAAACAGCAAATGATGCCGACGAGATTGCGCGGGACCACCCGGCCGTTAGAGATGTGAAGATAATCGACTGCGGATTCACTCTCTCCTTCTGCGATCTCGATTTTGTACTTGTATCGGATACTGCTAGAGAAGTGGGGAACGACGTAGATCTGCTCATTGTCACGGTACCGGCTGCGATTATCGGCAGTTGTGATCTCAACTTTGAGCCACTTCGGGTTCGCCGCTTCAGCATGCAGATGCTGCCATTCGAACTGACTGCTTGGACGTGACGCGACAGCAACCCACCAGCCGGCAACCACGCAATGGCTGTTATAACGAGTCCGATCGGGCGATAGTCTGACTCAGGTGACTTCATGATGAATTGGACACCAGGGACGAACTGCGCTACCAGTACCTTCGGTAATCAGCAGGGGGACCGAACTGTTGTCAATTGACGTCTACATCGCCATTACACTCAACGGCCAATATCCGTCTTAGTGTCAATTGCTTTCGGGAAAGAACGCGTCTGGCGCGCTGCTATACTTTTTTGTCCCACCCCAACCAGGGAAGAAACTTGCGAATTGAACAGCTGAGATCACGATTCGTTGAGTCGTTCGGCGGAACCCCTGCAGTCTTCAGTGCCCCGGGGCGCATTAACTTGATTGGAGAACATACTGACTACAATGATGGCTTCGTGATGCCCGTTGCGATCGACTTTCATACCTGGGTTGCCGTGGCTCGCAGAGAAGATCGGACGGTTGTTGTGCATTCGGAAGAGCGGAGGGAAACGGCACAGTTCAACCTCGATGAGATTGATGCGGCCCCCGAGCATCGCTGGCTCGACTATGTGCGCGGTGTAGCCCTCCAACTCAAGGCCTCCGGGTATGCACTTCAAGGTTGCAATCTGGCGATTTCCTCAGATGTTCCAATCGGGGCTGGCCTCAGTTCCTCCGCAGCGCTCGAGGTTGCGAGCGCACTTGCATTGATTCACGCGGCGGGATGTTCTTTGGAAGACACTCCCTCCAGCCGGGTTAACCTCGCGAAAATCTGTCAGCGCGCCGAAAATGACACTGTAGGCGCGCGAGTCGGAATAATGGATCAATTTGCTTCTATCAACGGCCGAGCGGGGCATGCCCTACTGCTGGACTGCCGGTCTCTTGAATTCGAACTGCTGGCGTTACCTGATGATGTGAGCCTTGTTATCTGCAACACAATGGTCAAGCATTCCCATGCTGGAGGCGAGTACAACGCACGCCGTTCGCAGTGTGAAGAAGGCGTGCGTCGCCTTGCTGCAAGCCTGCCGGGAGTCCGTGCCCTGCGCGATGTGAGCGAGGAGCAGCTCGAACAACACAAAACAGATTTGCCGGAGACGATCTTTCGCCGCTGCCGTCATGTGGTCGCAGAAAATGCGCGGACGCTTTGCGCCGCAACGGCTCTGCGCGCGGGGGAAATCAGCAAGTTCGGCGAGCTGATGTACGATTCTCATCGCAGCTTAAGAGACGACTATGAAGTCAGCTGCGCCGAGCTCGACGTCATGGTTGAACTCGCGTCGCAATTTCAGGGAACTTACGGCGCTCGCATGACGGGCGGAGGTTTTGGCGGCTGCACAATTAATCTGGTTGAGAAAGCGAAAGTCGAAGATTTCAAGAGCGAAATATCACGATCTTACGAGAAGAAAACAGGTGTTCTCCCGCAGATTTACGTCACGTCGGCCGCTGACGGCGCCAGCGCCGTCAGATCCTGAAAACAAGGGGCTGTCGCTATGACCCAATGTTCAGCTTAAGCGAGACCGCCCACCGGCGTTTAAATCCCCTCACAGGCGAGTGGGTCCTCGTCTCTCCGCATCGCGGTGAGCGACCTTGGCTCGGGCAAGTGGAAGCTCCATCTTCGGAGTCTCAGCCCGAATACGATCCGACCTGCTACCTATGCCCGGGAAACGAAAGGGCTCGCGGGGTTCACAATCCGAAGTATGACTCCACTTTCGTGTTCGATAACGATTTTCCAGCACTTCTGCCCGGCACACTAAACGCAGAGCTGAACGAAAAAGGGTTGATCGTCACCCAGACTGAATCCGGAATTTGCCGCGTAGTCTGCTTCTCTCCCAGGCACGATTTGACCCTCGCCCGCATGACTCTTGCGGAGACTCGACGCGTGATCGATGTTTGGGCGGATCAGTTCAGCGATCTCGGAGCAAGAGAGCGCATTAATTATGTGCAAATTTTCGAGAATCGCGGAGCTGCGATGGGCGCCAGCAATCCCCATCCGCATTGTCAGATTTGGGCTACCAGATCTGTTCCGAACGAGCCTCAAAAAGAACAAACTTCATTGCAGAAGTACGCAGTCGAGCATCATCAATGCCTGCTCTGCGAATACACATCGTATGAGGCGGAACAATCGGAGCGATTGGTTTTGACTAACGACCACTTCCAGGCAGTCGTGCCGTTCTGGGCGATTTGGCCTTTCGAAACTCTTGTAACCAGCAAGCGCCACCTTGGGGATGTCACGGCTCTCAATTCCGAAGAGCGAGACGCGCTCGCCGAAATTCTGGGCAAGCTGACCGGTTGCTATGATCGCGTCTTCAATTCCCCATTTCCTTACTCCATGGGTTTCCACCAACGCCCCACGGATGGCGAACAGCATTCGGAATGGCATCTGCACGCGCATTTCTATCCACCGCTATTGCGCTCAGCGACGATTCGAAAATTTATGGTCGGGTTCGAGATGCTGGGATCGCCGCAACGAGATATCACCGCAGAATCCGCGGCCGCCCGTTTGCGCGGAGTCTGTAAACAGCTCACGTAGGAACAGCCGCCTCGAGGGTCCAGTCGAGCAAAGCTCGACGGAAAGTGTCAGCAACTGAAATCATGCACTCTCAGTATTTCACCGTATTGTTTTTGGGTCAGGGTGTCGTTAAGCTCTACCTTCACCCGAAGAAAGACTTGCGCTTCTTCGTCACAACTCTGGCCTCGCGGTAGTCCTGTCCGATCACGCATTCATCGGTCATATGACTGAGGGCGGAGGATTTCATGGCTTTTCCGTTGCGGCTTTTATTCGCTTTCTTGCTGTCAATCGCGCCCGTCTTCGCCACCAATGTCCTGACTTACCACAACGACAACCAGCGGACAGGTCAGAACCTCGAAGAGACCATCCTGACCACGGCGAACGTGAACCAATCTTCTTTCGGAAAGCTGTTCACGCTTCCCGTGGATGGTGTGATCGATGCTGAACCCCTGTATTTATCCGGCGTGGCGATTCCTGGTCAGGGGACGCACAACGTGGTTTACACCGTCACCGAAAACGATACCGTCTATGCATTCGACGCCGACACCGGTGCCCCGCTATGGCATGTGTCTGCGCTCGGGTCGAACGAGAGTCCATCCGACACCCACAATTGCGGCCAAATCACGCCAGAGATCGGTATTACCTCGACACCGGTGATCGATCTCAAAACTGGTCCTCACGGAACCATCTATGTCGTTGCCATGAGCAAGAATTCGTCCAATTATTTTCAACGGATTCACGCGCTCGATGTAACGACTGGCCAAGAGGAATTCGGCGGCCCCACGACTGTTCAGGCCAGCTACCCGGGAACCGGAGACAACAACCAGAATGGATCCGTGATATTTGATCCCCACCAATATGCGGAGCGGCAAGGTCTCTTGTTGCTGAACGGAGTTATCTACACCGCTTGGACTTCACATTGTGATCAGCGTCCATACACCGGCTGGTTGATCGGATACAGCGCCACTACCCTCGCTCAGAAGAGCGTTCTCAATTTCACGCCCAATGGAAACGAGGGAGCGGTGTGGCAGAGCGGTGCAGGCATGGCTGCATCGGGCGGAAACATATTTTTGCTGGATGGTAACGGCACATTCGACACAACCCTTAATGCGTCAGGTTTCCCCATCAACGGTGATTACGGCAACACATTCCTTAAGGTATCCACGACTGGCAACAAGCTCGCCGTGGCGGACTATTTCGCCATGTCCAACATCGTTTCTGAATCGAATATGGATCAGGACCTCGGGTCTGGTGGCGCGTTGATCGTGCCGGCTCAGGCAGATTCCCAGAAGATATTGCACCATCTCGCCATCGGCGCCGGAAAAGACGGGAACATCTACGTCGTCGATACCACTAACATGGGCAAATTCAATCCAACCAATGACAGCGCCATCTATCAGGAGATCGACGGCGTCCTCGGCGGTGGCATTTGGTCCATGCCGGCGTATTTCAACCGCAATGTCTATTTCGGACCACAGGGAGGTAACCTGCTGCAATTTAAATTTACTCAGGCCAAACTATCGACGGCCTCCCTCTCACAATCCGCGACTTCATTTACCTATCCCGGCTGCACCCCGAGCGTTTCTGCAAATCATGGCAAGAACGGAATAGTGTGGGCCATAGAGCACTCTAGCCCGTCCGTCCTCCATGCCTACGACGCGACAAATCTCGCGACTGAACTCTACAACTCCAATCAGGCGGCGAACTCGAGGGATCAGTTCGGCTCGGCCAGTCACTTCGGAACTCCGATGATTGTCAACGGCAAAGTCTATGTTGGGACCACTAACGGAGTGGCAGTGTTTGGATTGTTGCCATAATCAGGAATGGAGCCCCAGGCGCCCCATCAACGCACCGGGGACCAAGAGCTTTTGGTTATGGATTCCCGTCTAAACTGCCCGGGCCGGGAAGCCTTGGAAAATGCTAGGCTATTCCCATGAACCGTCTCAGCTGCACATGCGTTTTGCTGCTTTGCGTGAGCCCTTCAGCCCTTCTTTTTGCCCAGCAAACGGACGATACCCAGGGAGCTCAGCCGCCTACCGACAATGCTGAAGTTATCGCTGAGGTTCAGCAGCTTAAAGCCGAGGTCGAGCGCCTGAGTCAAGAGGTCGCGCGCCTTGACGATGAGGTCAATCGTTTGCGGACTTCAGCGTCCTCGATGGTAAGCCCTGTCAGATCGAAACCCAAGGCACAACCAACTTCGGCAAAAACTACCGCTCCCGTTGTCGCGACAGCGGCACCTTCGCCGACCCCGCAGCCTGAAGAAGTGACTCCGATCACAACTCTCGTGTTCCGCGACGGAAACCGCATCGAAACCCGTAACTACGCAATCATCGGCGATAGCATCTGGGTTTATACCGAGCAAGACTCGAAAAAGTATCGATTGGCCGATTTGGATGTTGATACGACTAAGAAAGTAAATTCTGACAGCGGAGTTTTGTTTCAATTACCGCCAACGCGCTAGCAGCTACATGGCATACTGTGGGGATTGTGCAGACCGAATCCCTCGTACTGACCGGCAGGCACATTCGTCTTGAGCCGTTGAGTGTTCTCCACGTCGACGGTTTGGTGGCCGCCTCGGCGGCTGATCCTGCGCTCTACCAATGGACTCCGGTGCCGCAGGGCAAAATCGAAGCCGCCCGCTACGTCGACACCGCTTTATCTTGGCGGGACGCCGGCACCGCGATACCCTTTTCGATCGTCCGAATTTCCGACAATATCGTTATCGGCTCGACTCGTTTCTGGAATTTGGAGCGATGGTCATGGCCGCCGGGCCACGCCAGGCATGGCCGCAGCTTACCCGATGCCTGCGAAATTGGTTATACGTGGCTGACCCGCTCCGCAATCCGGACGCCGATCAACACCGAGGCCAAGCTGCTCATGATGAAGCATGCCTTTGAAGTGTGGAAGGTGTTTCGAGTCTGCTTTCACACCGACGCACGTAACCAGCGCTCGCGGGCCGCGCTCGAACGCATTGGAGGAAAGTTCGAAGGGATTCTTCGCTCGCATCGCATGGCCGCCGACTATATTCCTCGCGACTCGGCGCGCTTTTCAATCATCGACGCAGAGTGGCCGCGAGTGAAACAACGGCTGAATCAAATGCTGGACGAAACCCGAACGACAGTTTCGCAGGACTGAAACTCAATTTGCTCGAAGCTCTCCAATGCTCGGAGTCTTCGCCGCACGGGACCGTGCGTTGTGCCCTGATCCCTATTTTGATTGTCGCCTTCTTTGTGGCCCCGAGCCAGGCGCAATCTTCGGAGCCGACCGTTCCGCAAAGAAAATCTCAGGAAAAAATCATTATCGACACCGACATTGGCGACGATGTCGATGACGCGTTCGCGGTCGCACTTGCTTTACATAGTCCTGAGCTCCAGATTCTGGGCATCACAACTACCTTTGGAGACACCGAGACCCGCGCGAAACTTCTGGACCGGCTTCTCGGCGAGACTGGGCGTCAGGACATTCCGGTCGCCACAGGCACTCCGACTGTCACGAAGAGCATATTCACGCAGCGTCGTTATGCGGAGGCTGGCCGCTCTGCCCGGACATCCCATCCCAAAGCGGTTGATTTTATTCTCGACCAAATTCGTCGTTACCCTAGCGAGATTACGTTGATCGCGATTGGTCCTCTAATGAACGTTGGGGCGCTAATTGATAAGGACCCAGAGACTTTCCGCAAGCTTAGGCGAGTAGTCCTTATGGGCGGCTCGATCGAAAAAAGATACGGCGACCTCGGATATGCCCCGCCGCGAGGACCCGAACCGGAATGGAATATCGTGAACGACATTCCGTCCGCGCAGAAGCTGTTTGCTTCTGGCGTGCCGATTTACATGATGCCACTCGATTCAACCCAATTAAAGTTGGACGAGGTCAAAAGATCGATTCTGTTTCAGGCGGGAACGCCGCTAATCGACGCGCTGACTTTGCTCTATCACCAGTGGGGACAGGAGACGCCGACTCTTTTCGATGTGATGACGGTGGCATACATTTTGGAGCCTGATTTGTGTCCCGTTCAACCGATGCGCATTCGAGTAGATGACAAGGGCTTCACTCGCCCTGAGTCGGGTGCGCCCAATGCCCTGGTCTGTCTGAATTCAGATTCCGAGGCATTCTTTCGCCTTTACATCAGGCGTATGCTTGCACCGTAATCTCGCGGCTGAAATTGCACCGAAACTATGAGAGCCTGCCTGGTCCTTCTGCTGATACTGGTTCAGAACGTTGCTGCTGCCCCCTCCTCCCCTGCAAATCACCCAATTGAATGGAGCGTCTATTCTGGAAACCCCGAAGGCACTCACTATTCACCGCTGTCCCAGATCAATCGCGACAACGTAAACCATCTCCAAGTGGCGTGGACTTTCGATTCCAGCGATTCATTTCCCGGCTCCGAGAACGAATGCAATCCGATCATCGTGAACGGAGTGCTGTACGCCACCACTCCGAAAGTAAACGTGATCGCGCTTAACGCTGCTACGGGCAAGCCTTTGTGGCAGTTTGATCCTAATGTTGGATTACGAGTCATTGGAAAAATGCGTAGCCGGGGCGTCACCTATTGGTCCGACGGAAAAGATCAGCGAATCTTTTTCGCAGTTCGCCAGTATCTTTACTCGCTGGATGCGAAGACGGGCAAACCGGACGAGAGTTTCGGTGTGTCTGGTCGAATCGATCTTCGCGACGATTTGGGACGCGAGCCCAAGAATTGGGTCACGATGACGAGCCCGGGAATTGTCTATAAAGACTTGCTGATTCTCGGAAGCAGCATGGGAGAAGTGCTGCCGGCATCACCCGGAGATATTCGCGCCTACGACGTCCGGACCGGAAAGCTCAGATGGTCGTTCCACACTATCCCGCATCCCGGAGAACCCGGCTATGATACCTGGCCAAAAAATGGGTGGACATACAGCGGGGCCGCGAATGACTGGACGGGCCTTTCACTCGATCAAAAACGCGGACTAGTGTTTGCCGCGACCGGCTCGGCGGCGTCTGACTTCTACGGAGCCGACCGCATAGGCGACGACCTTTTTGCAAATTCAGTGATTGCGTTAAAAGCGGACACTGGCGAGCGGGTCTGGCATTTTCAGACTGTTAAACATGACATTTGGGATCGGGACTTACCGGCCCCTCCAACTCTGGTCACTGTGCTTCGAAGTTGGCAGCCCGTCGACGCCGTCGCTCAAACTACCAAGTCGGGCTTCGTGTATTTATTCGATCGCGATACCGGAGCTGCGCTTTTTCCTGTCGAGTACAAGAAATATCCCAAGTCTGATCTTGAAGGAGAAATCACTGCCGACACACAGCCTCTCCCCGCTGTGCCTGAGCCCTTCGCCCGTCAGCGGCTGACCGCGGACATGCTGACTCAGCGGACTCCATCTGCCCACGAGGATGCTCGCGCGCGCTTTGGCAAAGTTCGCACTGACGGCCAGTTCGTCCCCGGAAGCCGTGAGGGCACGATTATTTTTCCCGGCTTCGATGGCGGAGCCGAATGGGGAGGTCCGGCGTTTGATCCCGAAACTCGTCTTCTGTTTGTAAATGCGAATGAAATGGCGTGGGTCTTGCGCATGGTTGAGCTTAAGCCAATCAGTGGCACCGAAAGTGGCAAGAGCATCTACCTCCGGGAATGTGCCGCGTGTCACAAACCAAGCATGCAGGGAACGCCACCGGAGTTTCCTTCCCTAGTAGGACTCAGCAGCCGCTATCCCGATGGCGATGTTGCCGCTCTCGTTTCCCAGGGGGCCGGAAGAATGCCCAGCTTCGCGCACCTTGGCGACGACGCCATTCGGGCCGTGGTCGATTACGTTTACAGCGGCATCGATAGAAGCGCAAAGATGAAGACCCCGATCTCCGCCAGTACTCCAAAGTTCGTCAGCGACGGATACAACAGATTTCTCGATGCTGACGGATATCCCGCGATCCAGCCGCCTTGGGGAACACTCACGGCGATTAATATGGACACGGGGAAGTTCGCGTGGCAGATTCCGCTTGGCGAATATCCTGAACTCGCCGCCAAAGGCATGACGAATACCGGCACGGAAAATTACGGTGGACCCATCGTGACCGCAGGAGGTCTGCTTTTCATCGCCGCGACAAGTTTCGACAAAAAGTTCCGTGCATTCGACAAAGAAACTGGCAAACTTCTGTGGGAAACAACCTTGCCCGCGGCCGGCAATGCAACGCCGTCGACCTACGAAGTTAGGGGCCGCCAATATGTAGTGATTGTGGCTGGAGGCGGGAAATCTAAAGGCGTTCCGTCGAGCGCAAGCATTGTGGCGTACGCGTTGCCAAACTGATCGGAGGAAAAATGATTTCTCGGCGTGAATTTTTCGGGACTGTGGCGGCCGGGGCCGCCTTCGCTGCGACCTCAACTGCAAAGAGCTATGCCAGAATTCTCGGCGCAAACGATCGCGTGAACTTCGCAATCGCGGGATTGCATGGGCGCGGGTACGCGCATCTGTCGTCCATCAAAGCGGCCCAGAACTCGGCCGGCGTTTCTTATGTGTGCGATGTGGATTCCCACGAACTCGACAAATTCGCAG
>Ga0073928_10010168_pt1 | contig 11273 bp, 8 predicted proteins | sample PaiPotPPA55metaG_FD_76969 | JGI IMG/M metagenome (GOLD analysis project Ga0073928, IMG submission 76969) | Iron sulfur acid spring bacterial and archeal communities from Banff, Canada, to study Microbial Dark Matter (Phase II) - Paint Pots PPA... ...
ACCTCGTCTTCCTGTCGAACCGCACCTTCGACCCCGTATACGACGCGCAGATGTTCGACCTCGGATTCCTCCCCGGCGTCCGGCCGTACCTGGTCACCCTCGCCGCCGACACCCCCTCCCCCTTCGCCCCCGAGCTCAACGGCCGCCCGGCCAAGCCGGCGAAGAAGGACACGAACAAGGACGAGGACGACGAGGTCACCCCGGTCGTCCTCGACCTCGAGGGCCTGAGCTCCCGGGTCGTGCCCTTTCCGGTGAAGGCAGCCGACTACCACGGCCTGCGCGCGATCGAGGGCGGCGTGGCCTGGCTCGACCTGCCGCACGGCGGCGTGCTCGGCGAGACCCTGGCGGCCGGCGCGGACCGGCCCAAGCCCGAGCTCGTCGGCTACGACCTGGCCAAGCGCAAGCGGTCCACGCTCGTCGGCGCGCTCGACTCGTTCGCCGTATCGGCCGACGGCAAGCGCCTGGCGTACCGCAAGGACAAGGAGCTGACGGTCCGTCCGGTCGAGCTCAAGGACGAGGACGCGAAGATCCGCGTCGATCTCGACCGGATCCGGGTGCGCGTCGACCCGGTCGCGGAGTGGCGCCAGATGTACGACGAGAACTGGCGTCTGATGCGCGACAACTTCTGGCGCGCGGACATGAACGGCGTGGACTGGGCCGCGATGGGCGAGCGCTACCGGCCGCTGATCGAACGGCTCGGCTCGGTCAACGACCTGCACGACCTGCTCTGGGAGGTCGTCGCGGAGCTCGGCACCTCGCACGCGTACGTCACCGCGGCCGCGAAGCCATCGGATCCGGCGCTCGCGCAGGGACTGCTCGGCGCCGACCTCGCGCTCGACGCGGACGGCGCCTGGCGCATCGTACGCATCCTGCCGGGCGAGAGCTCGGTGGCCGAGGGCCGGTCCCCGCTCGAGGCGCCCGGCGTCGCGGCGCGCGTAAGCGATGCGATCACAGCGGTGGACGGACGCCCGGTCGACCCCGTGCGCGGCCCGAACGCGCTGCTGGCCGGGAAGGCGGACAAGCCGATCGAGCTGACGCTGCGTCGGGAGGGCGCCGAGGACCGGCGGGTGGCCGTTATCCCGACCCGCAATGAATGGATCCTGCGCTACCACGACCTGATCCGCACCCGCCGCGCGAAGGTGCACGAGCTGTCCGGCGGGCGCCTCGGCTACGTGCACGTCCCGGACATGATGTCGCCGGGCTGGGCCGAATACCACCGGGATCTGCACGCGGAGTTCTCGCACGAAGGCATCGTGTTCGACGTGCGCTCGAACAACGGCGGGCACACCTCGCAGCTGGTGATCGAGAAGCTGACGCGCAGGCTCAGCGGATGGCGGCTGACGCGGCGCCGCGAGCCCTTCCGCTACCCGCGAGACGCGCCTCGCGGTGCCATAGTCGCAATCGCGGACGAATGTTCCGGCTCGGACGGCGACATCGTGACCAACGCGTTCAAGCGCTACGGGCTCGGCCCGGTCGTCGGCATGCGCACCTGGGGCGGGGTCATCGGCATCGACGGCAGGTACCACCTCGTGGACGGCACCCGGACCACCCAGCCGAAGTTCGGCAGCTGGTACGACAACGTCGGCTGGGCCATGGAGAACTACGGCGTGGACCCGGACGTCGAGGTGCCGATCGCGCCGCAGGACTGGGCCGCCGGCCGCGACCCGCAGCTCGAAACCGCGGTCCGGCTGGCGCTCGAGGCGTTGGAGCGCACCCCCGCCTCGGCGCCGCCGCCGCTGCCCCCGCCCGGTTCCGAAACCGTCTCGACGCGCAATCGCGCGGTTGATTAGAGTCGGCCTCGTGGCAGAAAACTCGTATCTTCGTTTCCCGCACCTTGCCGGGAACCTCCTGACGTTCGTGGCCGAAGACGACGTCTGGCTCGCCCCGGTGGACGCGGCCGCGGCCGACGGGGCCCGCGCCTGGCGGCTGACCTCGGACCGCACCCCGCCGGTCAATCCGCGGCTGAACCCCGCGGGCACGCATGTGGCCTGGACCGCGGCACGGGAGGGCGCGCGTGAGGCCTATGCGGTGGAGGTGGACGGCGGACCCATCAGCAGGCTGACCTACTGGGGCAGCGACGGCTTCGAAACCTCAGGCGTGCGCGGCTGGCTCTCGGACACCGAGGTGCTGGTGACCGGCTGGCACGACCACCACGCGGGGATGCGCACGTGGCCCTTCGCGGTGCCGCTGGACGGACCCGCGCGCGAGCTGTCCTACGGCTCGGCCTCGGACGTCTCCATCTCCCCCGAGGGCGCCGTGCTGGTCGGCACCTCGCTCTACCGGGAGCCGGCCAAGTGGAAGCGGTACGGCGGCGGCACCGGCGGCAAGATCTGGTACTCGCCGGACGGCACCGAGTACCAGCGGATCCTCGTCGGGGTGGGCAACCACCTGGTCAACCCGATGTGGGTGGCCGGGCGGGTCGTGTTCATGTCGGACCACGAGGGCTCCGCGGCGGTCTATTCGGCGCTGCCGGACGGCTCGGAGCTGCGTCGGCACACGGACCACGGCCCGTACTACGCCCGACACGCCACCACCGACGGCGCCCGCGTCATCTACCAGTGCGCGGGCGACCTGTGGCTGCTCGAATCGCTCGACGCCGAGCCGGTCAAGCTCGAGGTGAAGCTCGGCGGCGTACGCTCCGGCCGCGCGCCGTTCCCGGTCTCAGCCAAGTCCTTCCTCGGCCACTTCTCGCTGTGCAGGACCGGCCGGATCGTGTCCGCCGAGGTACGAGGCTCGGCGCACTGGCTGCCAGTCGAGCAGGGTCCGGCGCGGGCGCTGCTGGACCGGCCGGGCGTGCGCGCGCGGATCCCGCTGATCCTGCCGGGCACCTCGACCGTGGTCTGCGTCTCCGACGCGGACGGCGAGGACGGCCTCGAGATCATCCCGGCCGACGGCTCCGAGGCGCGGCGGGTCCTCGGCGGCGAGCTCGGCCGGGTGCTGGAGCTCGCGGCGTCCCCGGACGCCAAGACGCTGGCCGTGGCGAGCGACGACGGACGGCTGCTGGCCGTGGACGTCGAGTCCGGCGCCGCGACCGAGCTCTCGCGCAGCGCCAACGACGAGGTCACCGGCCTGGCCTTCTCGCCCGACTCGGCGCTGCTGGCCTGGACCGAGGGCTGGATCTCCGAGGCCGGGGCCCGGCACATCCGGCTCGCGCGGCTCGCGGACGGCGAGGTCGTGGACGTGACGCCGCGCCGGTTCGACGACCACTCCCCCGTGTTCACGCTCGACGGCAAATACCTGGCCTTCCTGTCGAACCGCACCTTCGACCCCGTATACGACGCGCAGCTGTTCGACCTCGGATTCCTGCCCGGTATACGGCCGTACCTGGTCACCCTCGCCGCCGACACCCCGTCCCCCTTCGCCCCCGAGCTCAACGGCCGCCCGGCCAAGCCGGAGGAGAAGGACAAGGACTCGAAGAAGGACAAGGACGGCGAGGACTCGCCGGACGAGCCGGCCATCGAGCCGGTGCGGCTGGACGTCGAGGGACTGATCGGCCGGGTCGTGCCGTTCCCGGTGCAGGCGGGGCAGTACCGCGCGCTGCGCGCGGCCGAGGGCGCGCTGCTCTGGCTGGACGTGCCGCACACCGGCGTGCTCGGCGAGAGCCTGGTCGGCGGGGACGAGCACCCCAAGGCCTCGCTCGTGCGCTACGACCTGGCCAAGCGCAAGGAGAGCACGCTCGTCGAGGCGCTGGACGGTTACGCGGTCTCCGGCGACGGCACCCGGATCGGCTACCGCAAGAGCGGCTCGTTCGTCGTCAAGGCGGCGGACGCGAAGAGCGAGGAAGACGCGATCACCGTCGACCTCGACCGGATCCGCGTCACCGTCCAGCCGGTCGCCGAGTGGCGCCAGATGTACGACGAGAACTGGCGGCTGATGCGCGACAACTACTGGCGCGCGGACATGAACGGCGTGGACTGGGACGCGATCCACGCCCGCTACCTGCCGCTCACGCTGCGCGCCGGGTCGGCCGACGACCTGCGCGACGTGCTCTGGGAGGTCGGCGCCGAGCTCAACACCTCGCACGCCTACGTCTCCACCCCGGACCACGAGCGCGGGCACGAGGACGCCCACGCGCAGGGCCACCTCGGCGCGGACCTGGCCAGGGACGAGGACGGCAGTTGGCGGATCGCGCGGATCCTGCCGAGCGAGACCTCGGTGGCCGCGGGCCGCTCCCCGCTCGAGGCGCCGGGCGTGGCGGCGCGCGCGGGCGATGAGATCGTCGCGGTGGACGGACGCCCGGTGGACGCGGCGCACGGCCCGGCGGCGCTGCTGGTCGGGAAGGCCGACCAGCCGGTCGAACTGACGCTGCGTCGGGAGGGCGCCGAGGACCGAAGGGTGGTGGTCGTGCCGCTGGAAAGCGAGTACACGCTGCGCTACCACGACCTGATCCGCACCCGGCGGGCGAAGGTGCACGAGCTGTCCGGCGGGCGCCTCGGCTACCTGCAGGTGCCCGACATGATGTCCGGCGGCTGGGCCGAGTACCACCGCGACATGAACGTCGAGCTCAACCGCGAGGGCCTCATCTTCGACCTGCGGGAGAACGGCGGCGGCCACACCTCCCAGCTGGTCATCGAGAAGCTCGCCCGGAAGATCATCGGCTGGGACCTGGCCCGGCGCACCGAGCCGGCCCGCTACCCGCAGGACGCGCCGCGCGGCCCGATGGTCGCGCTGACCGACGAGTACGCGGGCTCGGACGGCGACATCGGCACCAACGCCTTCAAGCGCTACGGCCTCGGCCCGGTCGTCGGCCAGCGCACCTGGGGCGGCGTGGTCGGCATCGACGGCAGGTACGCGCTCGTCGACGGGACCCCGGTGACGCAGCCGAAGTACTCGTTCTGGTTCGACAACGCCGGCTGGGGCGTGGAGAACTACGGCGTGGACCCGGACATCGAGGTCGCCTACGCCCCGCACGACTTCGCCGCGGGCCACGACCCGCAGCTGGCCGAGGCGGTCCGGCTGGCGCTGGAGGCGCTGGAGCGGACCCCGGCGCTGGTTCCGCCGCCGCTGCCGGAGTTGTAGGGCTGGTCAGGTCATGCGGGTGCCCCCGTCGCGCGAGATTGCGCGGCGGGGGCACCCGGGTGTTCAGGGTTAGCTGAAGATCTCTTCGGCGCTCTTCGCGTCGACAGACGCATCAAGCCAGCAGTTGAGGGTCCCTAGGTCGGTGCAGACGAGAACGCGCTCACGCTGCTCGGCTGTCAACGCGATGCCCCGCTTGTCCGCGACCCGCAGAACGGTCTTGGCCACGCCGCCGGCGTAGGCTGTGGCGTAAGCCTCGGCGTAGGCATGGGCCTCGAGCTCGCGGATGACCTCGCCGACCGACCCCTCGCGCAACGAGGCTCTGAGTTCCTCATCCACCATCCCGGGCTCAGCCGAAGATCTCGTCGGCGCTCGTCGCGTCAAAGGCTGCGTCGCGCCAGCCGTTGAGGGTCTCGAGGTCAGTGCAACCGAGGACACGCTCACGCTGCTCGGCCGTCAACACGATCCCGCGCTTGACTGCGATCCACAGAACGTCCTCGGCCTTGCCCTCAGCCTTGGCCTCGGCTTCGAACCCGCGGACGACCTCGCCGACCGACCCCTCGCGCAACGAGGCGATGAATTCTTCATCCATTTCCATAGCCTTCATGAGATCTCTCCAGTCGTTTGCGGTCGGCCTCGGGTTGAGGGCGAGCCAAATCGCCCTCGCGAATTCGGCTCGGACGGGCGGTTCAGCCTGCTTCAGCACCTTGGCGACGCCCTCAAGTATGGCACCGATCTCCTTGTCACCGGCATGCGTCATCACGCCGAACACCACCTGCGGGAGCTCCTCCAGCGAGAAGGGCGCCTGCGGCATCGGGATGTTGTGCGGGCCGAGGACTAGCGGGGTCACAGTCATCGTGGGCCAGAAATCCAAACCGAGGTTGATCGGCTCCTGGGCCCACTTGACCGTGGTCCTCTGCTGGCACAGCACCAGCAGCACGACCGGCAGCTTGTACTCCTCGTGCAGGTGGGCGAGGTAGTAGGGCCAGTTGCGGCGCTTGTTCTGCACCGTGTCCTTCGAGTGCCCGCCCTGGGCCTCGCAGGCCAGGACGAACTGCTGGCCGTCCTTGGCGGTCAAGGCGAGGACGGTGTCCACGCGGCGCTCGATCGGCGTCCTTGCCGCGGTGCGGTCCTCGGGCAGCCGCTCGGCGCCGACGATCTCGGGGAAGCCCGGGAAGTCGGCCGTCTCCAAGAGCCGGGTGAGCGTCTGCGGGCTATCTCGGAAGAAGCGGTGCATCGCTTCGTGGGATGAAGTGACCATGCGACGCAACGTATCGACCACTGATCACACGAACACGCCGCGACACACTCAGCTGACGATGTGTCATATAAGTTGACACCATTCAGAAATCCGAGCGTGATCCACTGTGCGATCGAACACTTGCGCCATGTAGTACACAGAGCTCTGAGCAGGCAAAAGCAGCGGCTCGGACCACGCTGTGCGTAGTCCGAGCCGCTGGAGTCACTGCGTCAGCTATGCGCCCATCGCGTGCAGCCCGCCGTCGACGTGGACGAGCTCGCCGGTGGTCTTCGGGAACCAGTCGGACAGCAGGGCGATCACGCCGCGCGCGGCGGGCTCGGGGTCATTCACGTCCCACTCCAGCGGGGCCCTGTCGTTCCAGGTGTCCGCGAGCAGATCGAAGCCGGGGATGGACTTCGCGGCCATCGACTTGATCGGGCCGGCCGAGATCATGTTGCAGCGCACCGACTGCTTGCCCAGGTGGCGGGCGAGGTAGCGGGAGGTGGACTCCAGCGCGGCCTTCGCCGGGCCCATCCAGTCGTACTGCGGCCAGGCGACGGTGGCGTCGAAGGTCAGGCCGACCACCGAGCCGCCGTGCTCCATCAGCGGCAGGCAGGCCATCGTCAGCGACTTGAGTGAGAACGCTGAGACGTGCACGGCCGTGGCGACGGACTCCCACGGGGTGTTGAGGAAGTTGCCGCCCATCGCGTCCTGCGGGGCGAAGCCGACCGAGTGCACGACGCCGTCGAGGCCGCCGAGCTCGGCGCGCACCTTGTCGGCGAGCCCGTCGAGGTGCTCCGGGTTCGTCACGTCGAGCTCGAGCACCTTCACCGGCTTGGGCAGGTTCTTGGCGACGCGCTCGGTCAGGCTGGGACGCGGGAAGGCGGTCAGGATGATGTCCGCGCCCTCCTCCTGCGCCAGCTTGGCGACCTGGTAGGCGATCGAGGACTCCAGAAGCACCCCGGTGACCAGGACGCGCTTGCCGTCGAGAATACCCATGCTGTTCAGTGCCCCATTCCGAGACCGCCGTCGACAGGGACGACGGCACCAGTGATGTACGCGGCCTCCGGTGAGGCCAGAAATTTAACCACTCCGGCGATCTCGTCCGGCTGCGCGTAGCGGCCGAGCGGGACGGCGTCGAGGATCTGCTTCTTGCGGTCCTCGGTCAGCTCCGCGGTCATCGCGGTGTCCACGAAGCCGGGCGCGACCACGTTCGCGGTGATCGAGCGGGAGCCGAGTTCGTGCGCCAGCGACCGGGCCATGCCGACCAGGCCGGCCTTGGAGGCGGCGTAGTTGACCTGGCCGGGCGAGCCGGAGAGGCCGACCACCGAGGAGATGAAGATCAGCCGGCCGCGGCGCAGGCGCAGCATGCCCTTGGACGCGCGCTTGGCGACGCGGAACGCACCGGTGAGGTTGGTGTCGATGACGTCGGTGAAGTCCTGCTCGCTCATCCGCAGCACCAGGGTGTCGCGGGTGATCCCGGCGTTGGCCACCAGGATCTCGACCGGGCCGTGCGCCGCCTCGATCTCGGTGAAGGCGCGCTCGACGTCCTCGGTGGAGGTGATGTCGCACTTGACCGGGAGGACCGAGCCCTCACCCGTCGCCTTGAGCTCGGGAGGTTCGCCGGACCGATAGGTCAGCGCGACCTTGTCCCCCTGTTCGGCGAACGCGGCGGCGATCGCGAGGCCGATGCCCCGGTTTCCGCCGGTGACGAGAACTGACCTGCTCAAGGCTGCGCCTTTCCTCCGGGTACTGCACGGGGTGATGAGGCAGGGCCCGGCCGGGCGGCGCGGGCTTGCTTCCGGCCTTTACCGTACCGGCTCGGCGCGGCGGGCTGCGCTGGAGGACCGGCACAAAGAATCCCGGCGGGTGTTGATCGATCCGGCACGGCGCGCCGCGCCGGGTTCCCGGAAGGCCCCCGGTCTTAACGCGGGGTTCAGCCGGATCTAGGCTGGCGTTGTGAGGCCCTCGATCTCCCGGCGCCACCGGCACGCACCGGCGTACGGGATCACCACTGCGGACGGCAGCCACCTGGACGACGTCGCCAAGCGGCAGAAGCAGTACGCCGCGACGATGCTCTTCCGCGTCGCCGCGATCCTGGTGGTGGTGTTCGTGCCCGGCCTGTCGGTGATGGAACGGGTAATCCTGGGTCTGGTGGCGACGGTGATCCCGTACGTGGCGGTGATCCGGGCCAACGGCGGGCCGAGCCAGGACGCGGAGCCGACCAATCTGATGATCGGCCCGCCGGGCCAACCGGAGCTGCCGACGCCGGACCGGAGCATCACCGCGACCCGCCGCGCCGAGGACGGAGAGTGGGTCGATCATGACCCCGAGTACGGCTCCGGGGACGATGACGTGACGGAGTATCAGGAGTACCCAGAGTAAGCCCCGTCTGCCCGCTGACCTGCGAGTATGCGGACACTCTGAACAGAAGCGCCCACCGGGCAAGTCACATTGGTCTGTTGTTCACACCTCCCGGCGGAGTGTGCCATACTTCTTACGCACGCCCCGTTCCCCCGTCGGGGCGTTGCCCAGCAGGCGCCGCCGTCGACAGCCGCGCCTGCCGTAAGCGGTCGGCATCCCCCCCGTGTGCCGACCGCTTACCTATTCCCGGAAAGTTTTTCGCCGCAACGATTCCCGGACCTCGCGGAACGCCGCTCAGCCGCCGATCGCCGACATCGGCCGGACCGGCTGGACGAAATCCGGCTCGCCGATCCCGGCCCCGGCCTTCTTGCCCAGGAACGCGATCCGCCAGCGCTCGGCGATCTCCGCGTCGGACGCGCCGGACCGCAGCGGCGCGCGCAGGTCGGACTCCTCGCGGGCGAACAGGCAGGTGCGCATCTGGCCGTCGGCGGTCAGCCGGACCCGGTCGCAGTCCCCGCAGAAGGGCCGGGTGACGGAGGCGATCACGCCGACCCGCGCCGGCCCCCCGTCGGGCGCTCGGAATCCGGCCACCCGCCAGGTCTCGGCCGGGGCCGTGCCACGCGCCTCGTCGCCCTCGGGTACGAGCTCGAACTCGGCCGCGAGGTACTCGAGGATCTCCTCGGCCGTGACCATTTTCTCCCGGTCCCAGCCGTGCTGGGCGTCGAGCGGCATCTGCTCGATGAAACGCAGCTCGCAGCCGCGCTCCAGGCTCCAGCGCAGCAGCGCGGCGGCCTCGTGCTCGTTGACGCCGCGCAGCAGTACCGTGTTGATCTTCACCGGGCCGAGTCCGGCGGCCAGCGCGGCGTCGATCCCGGCGACCACCCGCTCGTGCCGGTCGCGGCGGGTCAGGGTGCGGAAGAGCTCGGGGTCGAGCGTGTCGAGGGAGACGTTGACCCGGTCGAGGCCCGCGGCGGCCAGCGGAGCGGCAAGGCGGGCGAGGGCGACGCCGTTGGTCGTCAGCGAGAGGCGCGGGCGCGGGTCGAGCGCGGCCAGGCGCTCGACCAGACCCGGCAGTCCGGGCCGGATCAGCGGTTCGCCGCCGGTCAGCCGCACCTCGCGGATTCCCAACCGCTCCACGCCGATCCGCACCAGACGGACGATCTCCTCGTCCGTCAGCACCTCTTCGCGCGGCAGCCAGGGCAGCCCCTCGGCCGGCATGCAGTACGTGCAGCGCAGATCGCACTTGTCCGTCACCGAGACCCGCAGGTCGGTGGCCGTCCGTCCGAAACGATCTACCAGCATGCCTCCAGCGTAGACCCTGCCCCGGAACGCCGGTTACCGCCTCAACGCTTGTATACGGCCACGAAGTCGCGGCTGCTCGGCTGGAAGTAGCGGTCGGCGGGCTGGGCGAACTGCCAGAGCTTGGCGGGCACCGGGTTCGCCGCGTCGCCCCCGCTCGGCACGGTGTAGTACATGAACGAGGTCCAGTCGGCGTTGATGTCGAGCTCCATCGCGTCGACCGCGCCGGCCTGTTTGAGCAGTTGGGCGAGCGTGTCGACGGACAGGTCCTGGCCGCCGACGTAGATCACGTCGCCCTTCGCGGTGACCCCGACGCCGGAGCGCGGCACGAAGAAGGCGTTGTTGACCGTCAGCCCCCACTTCGAGCCCGAGCCCGAGTCGCCCGCAGACATCACCTGGCCGTTGTCCACGAGCAGGCTGAGGTTCTGCCGCACGCCGGTGACCTGCGACGTCATCGACACGTCGCGTCCCCACTCGCCTATCTTGACCGAGCCGTCGCGGTAGAAGACCTCGGAGGCCTTGCCGTCCACGAGGGCGTGCACGGTCACGCCGTCCTCGTAGTAGCCGCTGAGCGAGTCGTTCGGATTGACCTTGAAGCCGCCGTTCCACGTCGCGACCAGGCCGGTGCGGCTGCCGGAGGCGAGTTCGTTGGGCGTCGGGAAGCTGCCGCCGGGCTGCTGCGAGCCGGGGTGCAGCTGGAAGGTGAGTGACTTCTGGTTCATCCACGCGACGTAGGCGAGTTCGGAGGTGTGCTGGGCGTCGGGGCGCAGACCGGCCCATTCGACGATCGGCACGCCGGTGGAGTCGGCGACGGCCGGATGCCAGACGCCCTCGTCCGGGACGCTTCCGGCGGCCAGCGGCGGGATGTCGCCGGGCAGTTCGTCCCGCGCGGCCTGCGCGGCGGAGATCGTGGGGGCCTGGAGCTGCTTGACCTGCTGGTCGTTGAGCTTGCCGCCGACCGGAGGCGCCTTGTACGTGGTGTTCTCGAGCCAGGTCACGGCCCAGCTGAGGCGGTGGTCGCGGCCCCACTCGGCGACGCGCGCGGCCACGGTGTCCGAGCCCGCATAGGTCAGATAGGGCTCGATGGTGTACGCGACGTACCCGAAGACGACCACGAAGACGAGCAGGACGGAGCGGAATATCCGCCGCCGTATTCGTCGCGCGCGGGTCAGCGGCTTGCGCGAGCGCTTGCCCTTGCGGCGGTTGGCGCGGCGTGCCGGGTCGTGTCGTGCGTCCACCATGGACCTGGTTCCTCCAGGCTCTCAAGCCACCTGGCGCGGAAGGCGAAGAGGCCGCCCCGCGCGGTTTGTCGTCACTGGGACGGACGTGCGGGACGGCCTCGCCGGTTCCTGAA
>Ga0073928_10010169_pt1 | contig 11273 bp, 8 predicted proteins | sample PaiPotPPA55metaG_FD_76969 | JGI IMG/M metagenome (GOLD analysis project Ga0073928, IMG submission 76969) | Iron sulfur acid spring bacterial and archeal communities from Banff, Canada, to study Microbial Dark Matter (Phase II) - Paint Pots PPA... ...
CATAACTGCGCATGGCCTCATGAAAGACCTGGTCAATGGTTTCCGACGCTGCCGCGGTTGCCTTTTTGGTTTCTGTAGCACTCATTTTTTCCTTGCTTCTTCTTTGTTTTCGTTGTGAGGGCTCCGGGTGATTCCTGAGCTTCTCGAATGGAACATCGCACGGATTTCTGAAACGCGCCAACAATGTTTGTGCATATGCACAAATCTTCTTCAAGAGCACAAGAGGCGATCCCCGATGAGGCGCACAGTATATTTACCATACTGGCTGTAATTAGGCAATTCTTCCCCTTTTTGTTCGCGAAGTGGATCGTGCCCGCGAAATAAGCCCGAGCGCTCGCGTGGGCAGCCCGGGCTGCCCTCTCTTTTTGTACGCCAGCGGATCCGGGATCCTCATTTGACTCAAATGGCCGATCCGCCTTTTCTCTCAAAGAGTTTAATGCAATCGCACAACAATGTAACGCAAAAGCAAAATCTGTGAAATCTGTGGTTTCAAATTCGGGATTCAGGTTAAGCCGAGTGATCACTTTCCCTTAAAGACCGGTTTCCGTTTTTCGAAGAACGAGCGGATTCCTTCCTGGTAGTCGTCGCTGTCGTAGATTATGCGCCGCACCGCCTGGATGCGCTCGAAGATCTCGACGGTGAGTGCCTGAGCGGCCAAAACGTGCATTTCTTCTTTCAGCAAGGCAATGACCAGTGACGAGTTGGCCAGCATATCCTGCGCTAACTCGAACGTCCTGGCTTCCAGTTGCTCGACTGGCAGGACATAATTTGCAATTCCAACTTCATACGCCCTTTGCGCGCTGATCGGTGTGGCTCGGAAAAGCATTTCTTTCACAACCACCAACGGCACCGAACCCATCATGTTCTGGATACCGCTAAGGTTGTAAGGCACGCCTAACCTGGCCGGGGTGATAGCGAAAGTGGCGTTCTCTGCCGCGATGACCATGTCACACGCCATTGCCAATTCGCACGCGCCCCCCCAAACGCCTCCCTCAATCATCGCTAGTACCGGAGCGGGATACTCCTGGATCTTGCGAACGACTACTCGAAGCGGGTCGTTGTAGGTCAGGGGATCCCGCGCATGCTTCGGCAATTCCCCGACGTTGTGTCCGGCCGACCACGTCTTTACACCGGACCGCGCGCGCAAGATCACTACGCGGATGGCTTTGTCGCGGAAGTCTTCCAAAGCATCAAGCAGCTCCTTGATCAGACTGCTGCTCAGGGAATTCAGCGTCTTGCGATCGTTCAGTGTGATGGTGCCGATATGGTTTTTCACGCTTGTTTCAATAAGCATTGCAGTTGACTCGCTCATATTGGTTTCTCCTGTTTGATTGAAAGAGTGCCTAATTCCATTGGGTCCCGCGCATGTCGCCGGTTTTGAGGAACTGGACATGCATCGCGACGGTGTTGGCCAGCGATTCTGGTGAGTAGCCCTCCTTGGCTGTATTAACGAAACTTTGAAGCTCGTCGCGATAATCGGGGTGTGCGCAATTGTTGATGATCAGTTGCGCGCGTTCCCTTTCATCCTTGCCGCGGAGGTCAGCCACTCCCCATTCGGTCACAACGACCTGAACGGAATGCTCGGAATGATCCATGTGCGTTACCAGCGGTACGATGGTTGAAATCTTCCCGTTCTTCTGTACCGACGGGCACGTGAAGATCGAAATGTAGGCGTTTCTCGTGAAGTCTCCCGAACCTCCTATTCCATTCATCAACTGGGTCCCCATGAGGTGCGTCGAGTTGACGTTGCCAAAGAGGTCTGCCTCGAGTGCGGTGTTGATGGAGATGATTCCCAGGCGGCGGATGATCTCCGGGTTGTTCGAGATCTCCTGCGGACGCAAAATGAGATGCCGCCGGAAGAAAGCCATATTGCCGGTGATCTGATCCAGTATCTCGGGGGTGACGGTGAGCGCGGTTGCGGAGGCGAACGTGCATCGCTCCGCTTGAATCAAGTCTATGACTGCGTCTTGCAGAACCTCGCTGTACATCTCGAAAGGGGGAATCTCCGGCATTTCTCCGAGGGCTTTAAAAACCGCATTGGCGATGGTGCCGATGCCGGACTGAAGCGGCAGGAAGCGTTTGGGTATGCAGCCGGCGCGCATGTCGGCGGCAAGAAATTCGGCGACATGGCGCCCAATCGCTGTGGTTGTCGAATCGCCAGACTCCAGCGGACAGAATTCATCGGCCAGATTGGTCTCAACGATGCCGGCGATCTTCTCCGGCGGCACGACCAGGATGGGACTTCCGATGCGGTCCGACACTTTGCAAACATGGATTTCCCTTCGGTTAGGCGGATCCTGGGGCTCGAAGAGGTCGTGAAGGCCGAGCATCGTCGGCGGATGACGCCGGTTGAGCTCGATCAGCACCTTTTCGGCTCGGTTCGCAAAGGTGTTTGAGGCGCCGACGGAGGCCGTGAGAACAATGCCGCCGCCAGCCGTCACATCGCAGGCCTCGATAACGGCCCAGTGGACCGGACCCAAGGATCCGTACCGAACCGCTTGCTGCACGCTAGAGAGATGCATATCCAGATAGGGCACTTGGCGCGAGTTGATCAGCGCACGCAGCGTCTTGTCATTTTGCCAAGGCGCACGGAAGCTAATCGCGTTGGCCGACGCGAGCGCGCCATCCAGCGATTCGCCCGTGGAGGCTCCGGTAAGTACACGAATCTGGTACGACCGTCCCGCTGCGTGTTCGGTCTTCGCCCGCTCGGCGATGGCCCGGGGAATCGCCTTCGCCGAGCCAGCAGGAGTGAAGGCGCTGAAGCCAACGGTTTGCCCATGCTTAATCATCGCTGCGGCGTCTTGCGCTGTTAAAACGGGGAAGGGTAAGTGCATGAAATCTGGGTTTCGGCTGTTTTCAAAATGGCTCAGCATACTGCCGGTCTCGCACCGGCGGCGAGCCTGAGCCCCTTGATGGTCTTGGGCTCAAATCGTGGTAAAATCCGAGCAGTTCGCGCGCTGCGCTGGATGGGCTTATCGCACCCTCGCGGACCGATTGCTCGAGCCGAGCAAGGCGCTCTTGCGCGGCGGAAGCATTCTGAAAGATTTCCTGAAGGCCGGATGAGATCAATTCACGCATCCAGCTCAACGCTTGCGCTTGGCGGCGGCGCTCCAAATGGCCGGCAGCTTCCTGCTGAGCCCGATGATCCATGATCATCCGCCAGACTTCACGGATACCTCTGTTCTCGAGTGCCGAACAAGTGAGCACCCGCGCTGTCCATCCCTGCCGGTTCGGCGCAAACATCCTCAACGCGCTTTCATACTGCCTTCGCGCACGCCTTGCTGCAGAAACATTCTCTCCGTCGGCTTTGTTGATCACCATGCCGTCAACCATTTCGATGATACCGCGCTTGATGCCCTGGAGCTCGTCGCCGGCTCCGGGGATCATCAGGAGCAGAAAAAAGTCGGTCATTGAGCTGACCTCAATTTCCGATTGCCCGACGCCGACGGTTTCGACCAGAACGTTCTGGTATCCCGCGGCTTCGCAAACCAGGATGCAATCGCGGGTGCGGCGGGCCACGCCGCCAAGATAGCCGCGCGAAGGCGAGGGGCGAATGAAGGCGTCAGGTTCTCCACTCAGCCGCTCCATGCGGGTCTTGTCGCCGAGGATGCTGCCACCGGAGATAGGACTGGAAGGATCGACGCTCAGCACCGCGACCTTTTCGCCCAGCTCGTGCAGGAGATAGATCCCCAGGGCGTCTATGAAAGTACTCTTCCCGCTGCCCGGAACCCCGGTAATGCCGATCCGTCGGGACTTGCCAGTGCGAGGGAGCACGCCGTCAAGGATCTGCTCAGCTAACACTTTATCGGAGGGCAAGTCGCTCTCGATCACCGAGATCGCCCTGCCCATCACGGCACGATCTCCGTTCAGAATGCCACTGACGTAACGCGCTACCGGGAGACGTCCGCTCACGGTCGGTTGTCTCGGGCTTGCCTTCGCCTCGCAAATATCGGTCGTGATCATCTATTTCGCAGATCGTCGGTTGGCAGCGTCCTGAGCAGAGCGCTACGGCGTACGCTCTTCTTTATCGTTATCGTCACGATCGCAGTGGATGCCGTCTGCAGGCTCCTCGCCCATCAAGATTGCCAAAACCTTCTGTCCGCACCGAGGAATGTTGGTGCCCGGTCCGAACACAGCGGCCGCCCCAGCCCGGAACAGAAATTCGTAATCCTGTCGCGGAATGACGCCCCCGACGATCACCCTGATGTCACCGCGGCCCTGTTTCTTGAGTTCGAGCACCACTTCAGGGATCAGCGTCTTGTGACCGGCAGCCAGTGTCGATATTCCGACAACGTGGACGTCATTCTCAACCGCGTTACGCGCGACTTCTGCCGGCGTCGCGAACAGCGGCCCCACGTCAACGTCGAACCCGATATCGGCAAATGCGGTGGCGATCACCTTTGCTCCCCGGTCATGGCCGTCCTGGCCCGCCTTTGCGACGAGAATGCGAGGTGGGCGCCCTTCGCGGTTGGCAAACTCGATTGCCATATCCTGCGCCTTCTTAAAGTCGGGATCGCCCTGGCTTACTTGCGCATAAACGCCGCTAATGGTTTGGCTGAAGGCTTGATAGCGCCCGAACACCTTTTCCATCGCCATAGAGATCTCCCCAAGTGTCGCCCGGACCCGCGCAGCTTTCACGGAGCACTCCAGCAGGTTGCCCGTTCCCGTTTCCGCCGTCTTGGTAAGCGCTTGGAGGGCCTCGTTGACGACCGTTTGGTTGCGCGAGTTCTTTACCTCATTCAGGCGGCGGATCTGACTCTCGCGCACGGCGCGATTATCGACTTCCCGGGTGTTCAGCGTGTCTTCAACTTCCGACCGATACTTGTTCACTCCGACAATCACTTCCTCGCCCGAGTCGATCTGCGCCTGGCGACGCGCGGCCGCTTCCTCAATGCGCAGCTTCGGCAGCCCGATTTCGATCGCTTTGGTCATTCCACCATGCGCTTCGACCTCGCTGATGAGGTGCCAAGCCTTATTCATAAGGGCGTCGGTTAGCGACTCCACGTAGTAACTGCCGGCCCAAGGATCCACCACGTGGGTAATGCCGGTTTCTTGCTGAAGGTAGAGTTGAGTGTTCCGCGCGATTCGCGCCGAATGTTCGCTCGGAAGCGCAATCGCTTCATCCAAAGCGTTCGTGTGCAGCGACTGAGTCTGCCCGAGCACCGCGGCCATCGCCTCGATGCAAGTGCGGGCAACGTTGTTAGACGGGTCTTGTGCCGTCAGGCTCCAGCCCGAAGTTTGTGCATGCGTGCGCAGTGCCATCGACTTTGCCCTCTTCGGATTGAAACCCTTCACGATCTTCGCCCAGAGCGCTCGCGCCGCCCGCAGCTTGGCGATCTCCATGAAATGATTCATTCCCACGGCCCAGAAAAAGCTAAGGCGCGGGGCAAAATCATCGATATCGAGGCCCGCCGCGATGCCGGTCCGCAGGTACTCCAGACCGTCCGCCAGCGTATAGGCCAATTCGAGGTCGGCGGTCGCGCCCGCCTCTTGCATATGGTAGCCGCTGATTGAAATGGAGTTGAATTTCGGCATACTCGCCGAGGCGTACCGGAAGATGTCCCCGACAATCCTCATCGACGGTGGGGGTGGGTAGATATAGGTATTGCGGACCATGAACTCCTTCAGAATGTCATTCTGGATCGTCCCGGCCAGTTGCTGCGGCCCGACCCCTTGCTCTTCGGCCGCAATAATATAGAAGGCCATCACCGGCAGAACGGCGCCGTTCATCGTCATCGAAACTGATATCTGGTTAAGAGGGATTTCGTTGAAGAGAATCTTCATGTCCTCGACCGTATCAATTGCCACTCCGGCCTTGCCGACGTCGCTCGTGACCCGCTCATGATCCGAGTCGTATCCCCGGTGCGTGGGCAGGTCGAAGGCCACCGAGAGACCTTTCTGACCGGCCGCCATATTGCGGCGATAGAACGCATTTGACTCCTCCGCCGTTGAGAATCCTGCGTACTGACGAATTGTCCAAGGCCTCAACACGTACATCGTCGAATAGGGTCCGCGCAGAAAAGGTGGAATCCCGGCGGCGTAGTCGAGATGCTCCAACCCTGCAAGGTCCTCGGCCGCGTAATATGACTTGACGGGAATCTGTTCGTGGGTCATCCAGCACAAAGCGCCCTTCTCCCGCTGCCGTGGATGCGTACCTTGATCCAAGGGGATCTTGGTGAAATCCGGTCTTGCTATGCTTGCCATGGCTACTTCTTTCCTCTTCCAATCCCGAGCCGCGTCTGCCACTCGGTGAGAGCCGCTATTGCGTCCGTGCGGATGTGAATGAACCCCTGGACTCCTACCGCTTCGATTTGCTCGAGTTGAGCTTTCGGATTGCCGGCAACGACTACAGGCTGCTTAACCTTCGGGCAGACTTCCTGAGCCAGTGCCAGGTACTCGGGATCTGAGCTGCAGAGAACAATAAGGTCTGCGTCAGAGCGTTCGTATTCGCGCGAGATTTCGATCTCGAAGCCGACGCATCCAAAGAAGTTTTGGCTAAACTGTGAACGGGATTGCCTCATCGTCAGGTCGCCGCGTTCAAGCAGGAGTACCTTGGGACGTTTTCCGCGCTCGCGGGTAAACGCTTCGGTTTTGAGCCGCAGGCGTTCGAATGGGCTCGCGGCGCGCCAGCTGCCTTGCGGCACTTCCACAGGCCCATTGATCGTCTCATTCAGGTCGGGGTAATTATTCACGCCGACCAGCGTGCGGCGTCGAGACGAGATCGCTTTGTCTCTTGCGGCTCGCGACTCCGCGAGAGCACTATCGATAGAGCCCTTGGCCTTTGCGTACCCGCCTTCCGCCTCGACCTGCTGGAAGAGCCTCCAGCCTTGATTGGCGAGGGCATCGGTGAGCCATTCCACATAATACGATCCGCCCGCCGGGTCCGCGACGCGATCAAAGTGCGACTCCTCCTGCACCAACCTCTGGATATTCATCGCCAGCCGGTCGGAGAAGCGGAACGGCCGGACTTCCAAAGAATCGCAGCCGCCTATCACCGCCGCCATGGCCTCGGTCGTGGCGCGCAGCACGTTCGCGAACGGGTCATAGATGCTCTTATTGCACAAAGCCGTACAGGCGTGAACCTTCATCAAGCAGGACGATTCGTCCCGCGGCTCGAAGGCTGAGACTGCACGCGCCCAAAGCATCCGCGCGGCGCGCAGTTTCGCGATCTCGAAGAAATAGTTTGACCCGATCGCAAACACAAACCGGATATCTTTAGCCACCTCATCGACGTTGCTGCCTGCGTGCGACCGTTCCACTAGCCTCTCGACGCCGAGCGCGATTCCGTAACCAAGCTCCTGAACTATCGTTCCGCCCTCCTCGTGAATTGCGTCGACTCTGATGGCATCCGCCGCAACCTCGCCCTGAGACTCCACCTGCTTCCAGCTTTGCGACCCGCGTCCGCGAACAAACGGGAATGTAGCCGGGACTTTTCCAATTTGCGATTCGAGATCCTTGATATCCTCACTGCGGTAGTAGGGACGCACCACGATTCCCTCGTCCGAGTTCCAAACCAGCTTCTTGTTGTAATCTTCCCCCTTCAGATCAACGTGAATCGCGGCCTCCCATGCATTCGTTGGGACCGGAGGGAAATCTTTCAAGATATGCAGCGCTTCTGCCAAGTAAGCCATAGGGGGGTAGGCTATTTTAACGTTCTTTGGCTGCAGCGTCGAGCGTGATTCCTGTCTTACCGCGGATGAAATTGCTCCGATTCAGTAGAACCGTGTAAGGCGGTCGTCGACGACTCACCTTCAGAGATCACCTGGCTCACCTCATCGAAATACGCGGTACCGACCTCACGTTGATGTCGGATCGCGGTGTATCCATCCGCCTCAGCGGCAAATTCGGCTTCCTGTCCTTTTTGTTATTTTCCCAGCATGGTGAATCCCCCTCCGGACGGATTGCTAGGCAATCTGTTCGTAGCCGGGTAAAGTCAAAAACTCGGCAAATTGATCGCTAGTGGTGATTCGATCAAAAAGCTCCGCTGCCTCACCGTACTTCCCTTTCTTGTACCTCTCTTGACCCATCCACGACTGGATTTTGCCAAGTTCTTCTTCCAGAACACTGCGAAACAGCTCCTTCGTCACTTTGCGTCCGTCCGACAGAACGCCGCGCGGATGCCGGATCCACTGCCAGACTTGAGCGCGAGAGATCTCCGCCGTCGCGGCATCTTCCATCAGGTTGAAGATCGGAACGCAGCCGGAGCCACGCAGCCAGGATTCCAGGTATTGGACGCCGACACTGATATTGGTCCGTAAGCCCTGCTCTGTAATCGGTTCTTCGGGGCCGAATTTCAGAATATCCGCCGCAGTGATTTGAACATCTTCACGCTTTCGATCGATTTGATTCGGGGTCTTCATTACCGCGTCAAATGCCGTCAAAGCGGTTGAAACCAAACCAGGGTGTGCCACCCACGTGCCATCATGCCCATCCTTCGCTTCTCGTTCCTTGTCCGCACGAACCTTTGCGAAGGCCTCATCGTTCGCTTTCTGGTCATTTTTAACCGGGATCTGAGCGGCCATGCCTCCCATGGCGTGAATCGCTCTGCGATGACAGGTCTTGATACACAGCAATGAATAGGAGCGCATAAAATGGGTGGTCATCGTCACCAGCGAGCGATCTGCCAAGATGAACTCCGGCTTATTCCTGAACCGTTTAATGCAACTGAAGATGTAATCCCATCTGCCGCAGTTGAGCCCGGCAGAATGATCTTTCAGCTCGTAGAGAATCTCATCCATCTCAAACGCCGCCAGAATCGTCTCGATCAACACGGTCGCTCGAATCGAACTGCGGGGAATACCTAACGAATCCTGAGTGAAATTGAAAACATCGTTCCAGAGTCGCGCTTCCAGATGGCTTTCCAGCTTTGGTAGATAAAAATACGGTCCGGATCCGCGGGCCAGAAGCTCCTTCGCGTTATGAAACATGTACAGCGCAAAGTCGAACAGGCTGCCTGACACCTGCTCTCCATCGATTAAGAAGTGCTTTTCCGATAGATGCCAGCCACGCGGTCGAACCAACAGCACTGCAACTTGCTCCTTCAGCCGATATTCCTTCCCTTCCGGACTTTTGAATTCGATTGTTCGACGAATTGCATCCCGCAGGTTGCACTGGCCTTCCATTAAGTTTTCCCAGGTGGGCGTATTGGCGTCTTCGAAATCAGCCATGAATACTTTCGCGCCCGAGTTCAATGCGTTGATGACCATCTTGCGATCCGTCGGCCCGGTGATTTCGACTCGCCGATCCTGCAGATCTGCGGGGATGGGAGCAACGGTCCAATCGCTCCTCCGCACATTTTGGGTTTCCGGCAGGAAATCCGGCGTTTTGCCGGCGTCCAAGTCAGCCTGTCTTTGCTCCCTTCTTTGCAGGAGCTCTTTGCGCCGTTGATTAAAGTTCCGATGAAGCGCCACTATGAGTTCGCCGGCTTCACGAGTGACTATCTCCTCTGTAGACGGAGAAATTGTGGTAGTAATGGTAACACCGTCAGGTAATTTCAGTTTGTTCTTCATATTAAATTTGCCAATGATCAGTTCTAAGTTTCTGCCGTATAATTTGGGTTTAATGGGTCATGCATATAGTGTAGAACGGTAGTGTAGCGGCTGGTGTTATTAACTCCCCCGAACGAGAGAGCTGATCCGCGAAAGAATAGTCAACGCGTAGCGGCCCGCGTCAGGCTACTCGTACGCGAGAGTAACTTACTACTGCGACCGCATTACCGATTGGTTGATTAAACCGGACAATTGACATGGAGGGGGGGGAGATTACTAGTTGGTATTCCCAAATTAGTCAAGGTTTGATTAGACAAATCCAGAGCCAGACCAACTACCAGGACGACTCTGGGACGATGCGAAGGGCGTAGCCCTGGTTTTTCCCGTCGGGCACGGCAGATCTGGACGGGACTGTCGCGTCTCAATCGGTGCGCTGGACGAGCCAGTCAACGGCTCGCGGCCAGAGCTCTTTTTGAGCCCGACCGCTGACGGCGAGTCCAATGTGGCCGGCCGGCCAGATGATCTTTTCCTTATCGGTGGAACTGACCAGGTCGTTGAGCGGTTCGCTCTGGGCGCACGGAACGAGGTCGTCGTTGCGGGCCATCAGGTTCAGCAGCGGGCAGGTTATCTTGCGCAAATCGACGATGTGCCGGCCCAAAGGCATCCGGTTTTTCGTCAGCAGGTTTTGCTGGAAGAGGTATTTCGCAAACTCGCGATAGACCTCGCCGGGCACCGGGATGTTGTCGTTGAGCCACGTTTCCATATGGAGATAGTCATCGACGAATTCGTCCCGGTGGATGTTTTCCATCAGGTTGATGGGCTTTTCGATCAGGTTGGCGAAGGGCTTCAACATGAGAAAGGCCGTCTGGAGAAACTCCGCGGGGACGTTGCCCATCGTATCCACGAACTTATCGACGTCGAAGTAACGTGGATCGGTCCACAGATTGATCAGGCCCTCGCGCGTGGAGAAGTCGATGCCGGTGGCGAGCAGGACAAGGTTCTTGACCAGGTCCTGGTGGATTGCGGTAAACATGGTGCTCAATGTGCCACCCATGCAGTAACCGAGAAGGTTCACCTGATCTGAGCTATGCCTTTTCCGCAGATGTTCGACGACGTTAAGCAGGTAGCCGTTGACATAGTCGTCCGTGGTCAGGAAGCGCTCCGCCCGCGTGGGCGTGCCCCAGTCGATCAGGTAGGTGTCGAAGCCGGCTTTAACGTAGTTTGCGACGATACTCCGGCCTTCCTTGAGATCCATGATGTAAGGCCGGTTCACCAAAGCGAACACGAAACAAAGGGGCGTTTTGAACCTGGGTTCGCCCTCTCCGATGTAGTGGTAAACTTTGAGCCGGTCCTCCTCGTAAACGATCTCCCGGGGAGTCACGCCTTTGCGGACTCGCTCCATTTTCTCGGGCAGGAACGGAATGCTGGTAAAACGCCGCAAGTTCGTGAACGCTTCGTTCATGAAGGAGGTCTGCCATGCCTCCCAGTCAGGAGAAGTAGTAGTGCTCATATACCGGTTGAATGTTTGGCGCCGGTGGTGGCCGCCGGTTTCTGTGCCTTGGTCTTTGAAGTTTGTCCCCGCCGTTCGATGGCATTCTCCTGCTTGGCGATCCGCTGATCGACCTTGTCGATTTTTTCGTCCAGGTTCGCCACCCGGTCATCGAGTCCTTCGAGCCGGTCGAGAAGCCGCCGCTCCACATGGCGGATGGCCAGTAAGACGCCATCGATATCCTCCTTGCTGGGGGTTTCGAATTGTTCATGCACTCGGTTCATTCCGTCGCGAGC
>Ga0073928_10010170_pt1 | contig 11271 bp, 9 predicted proteins | sample PaiPotPPA55metaG_FD_76969 | JGI IMG/M metagenome (GOLD analysis project Ga0073928, IMG submission 76969) | Iron sulfur acid spring bacterial and archeal communities from Banff, Canada, to study Microbial Dark Matter (Phase II) - Paint Pots PPA... ...
AGTACGGTGCGGCGCAGCGTTCCGGTCGTCAGAGACCGGCGCTAGCCTCCCGCGCGGGCGGCCGCTGCCGGCGCGCTACCGCAGTCAGAACGCGGTCTTCAGCGCCGCGGCAAGCGATTCGAGGTTCTCGAGCAATTTGCGGATGAACGGAGCCGCGGTCTCATCGACGAACTCACCGGACGCATCGACTTTCTCGTGAACGCGTCCGACCAGCACTTCGGGTTCGAGCACCGTGTACGCGGAGTTGAACGCCAGCGTGTGTCGCAACTGTTCCTGAGCGCGAACCGTTCCGGTCAGGCCCGGGCTCGCGCCCATTAGCGCGACCGTCTTCCCGTCGAGCGGGCTCTCGTTGGCCGGTCGCGAGGCCCAATCGAGCGCGTTCTTCAAGACCCCGGGGATGCCGTGTTGGTATTCCGGGGTCGCGATCAGCAGCGCGTCGGCAGCGCGAATCGCGTCCTTGAACGCCGTCACCGGCGCGGGGACACCGATTCGTTCCACGTCGTAGTTGTAGAGCGGAATGTCGCGCAAATCGAAAATCTCGATCGTCATCGACGCCGGCGCGAACTTCTGCGCAGCGCGCAGCAGCGCCCGATTGTACGATCCGGCTCGCAAACTCCCGCAGATCCCTAAGACCGCGAACGCCTTTGGTGCCTGGTCTTGCGCCATCGTGACCGCCTCTCGATCATTTTGGTTGACGGCTGGGCATTGGCGGTTCCTCCAGCGAAGGCAGCGCATTCAGCGCTCTCGAGAGGAAGTCCAACCGTAATGACGGCCGTGCGGCGGGCGCGTTCCTTGTTCGCTGCTCTGCTCGCGGGAGCGGTCGTGGGAGGTGCGTACGCGACCGCGGCGGCCCAATCGCAGGGTGGCCCCAGCATCGTCGGCCGCGTGCAGAGCACCGAGGGTTCGCCGGTCGCAGCGGCGATCGTCGTTCTACGCGGCTCGGGCATCGAGCGCAGTGCTCGCGCCGACCGAAACGGCCGCTTCGAAATCGGAGCAATCCCGCCGGGAAGCTACGCCGTTCGCGTTACCGCCGCGGGATATGAGGCGCTGACCAATCGCGTGATCGAGGCCGGTCCCGAGACGGGAGCGGTCACGTTGACGCTCGTGCGCTCGTCCTCGTCGCTGATGACGATCGGCCGCGTCGATGCCGGCGGCGGTGAAGCGCTCTCGACGGCGTCGGCTCCCACGACCTCGCTCGACGCGCAAGCGTATGCTGCGCTCGGCTATACGCGCGTCAGCGACGTGCTTGCGAACGACGCGTCGATGACCGTTTCGCACCCGCTCGGCGGAAGTTCGCTCCTTCCCACGCCCGTCGTGTTGCGCGGTCCTGATCCGACCGAAACGCTCATCGACATCGACGGTCACCGAGTCAACAACGGCAACACCGGCGATTTTGACCTCTCCCTTCTCGATCCGGCCGATTACGGCAGCATCGAGATCGTCAAGGGAATATCGCCGTCATCGCTCGTCGGGCCCGACACGATCGACGGCGCGATCAATCTGCGAACGCTCGACCCAACTGCCGTCTCGCACGGAGCGTTGCGGCTGAGTGCCGGCTCGTTCGACGCGTTCGGCGCAACGCTCGAAGCGACCGGAACCGATGCCGCGCTCGGCTACGCGGTGTCGCTGCACCGCACAACGTCGGCGGGCGAAACGAACGAACCGATCTTCGATTTGACGGCCGGCGCGCCCGCGCGTGTCGGAAGCGCCGTAGACGGATCGACGGCGCTCGGAAAATTGCGGTACGCGTTCGGGCCGAGCGGCGACGCCTACGCGGAGCTGTCCTTTCACGACCAGAGCCAAGCCCGCGATCTCTCGGCTGCCCTCAGTTCGATCCCGGCCTCGGGCGCCGATTCGCAAGGCGATCCGAATCTCCAGCGGCTCGACGGTCTGGAAGGCACGATGCTGCGCGCTCACGATGTGGGCTACGGCTTCGACGCCCGCGTGCCGCTAGGCGCGCCGGGACCCGGCGGCGTCGCGCAGACGGACGCCCTCTTTCGCCACTACAGCTCGCTCGTCTCGCAGTCGGTGAACGGCCCGGGCGCCGATGCATCCCCGTATCTCTTCAACGATCGGGATGCGATCGGCGACGACACGCTCGAGATCGAGCGGACGTTCGCGCACGCATCGCTCGCGCTGCAGTACGACGTTCGAAACGAAGTCCTGGACGTCGACTTCATCGCGGGCGTCGTCAACGAGCAATCGGCCGCGCGCCGCGCCGCACCGGCTGCTCGGCGGCAAAGGCTCGACGCGTCGCCAGCCGCGAGCGGTGTCAGCACGATCGCGCTCGGCCGAACGCAGCACTCCGCGGTGTTGCGCTATGCCGACGACCCGACGTCTCGGCTTCATCTTACCGCCGCCGCATATTACAGCAGCGACTCGACGTTCGGAACGAGCCTCGATCCGCGGTTCGGCGCAACCTACGATCCCGACGCGCGCACGGTGGTGCGGATGTCGGCGGGCACGACCTATCAGGCGCCGCAGCTGCCGGAGCTGTTCGTGCCGCGGGTGCTGCCTGCGCTCGTGGGCGGCTACGTTTCGATCGGAAATCCGAATCTGCAACCCGACCACGCGACCGAATACGGTTTCGGCGTCGAACACATCTTCGAGATGGGCGCGCGGCGCACGGGCGTTTCGCTCGATCTCTATCGCGTCGACCTGCGCCGGCCCGCAGCGACGCTCTTACCGCCGCTCGATCCGAACTGCGGCCCGGCGGCCGCTGGCGGCGATGGAAGCGCGTGTCCCACGAGTTACCCCGTCAACGCGGGCGACGGAGTGTACCAAGGGGTCGAGCTGTCCGCCGACCGGCGCATCATGCCCGACACGACGCTGAGCGCCGCGTACGCGGTTCGCAGCGCGTACCTCACGAAGATCCCGGCGAGCATCCAAACTGGATCGCTCGTGCCCGGGGAACAAGACGCGGGCCTTCCGCTGGACAAGGGCACGCTTTCGATCCGCCGCGCGCCGCCGCTCGGATTGAAGGTCGGGGCGCGGCTCGTCTACGAGGGCTCGTACAACGAACTCGACCGGCCGCCGTACGCCGTCGTCGACGCCGACGTGGGATACCGCTGGCCGCACTTCGAGATCGCGCTCGCGGCGACCAACCTCACCGGCACGTACGATCAGCGTTTCACCCGCATCGGGGCCGGAGTTCGGTACGGCGGCGTGGCGGGACCGATCGCGACCGACGCATACGCGCTGCAAGGCACCGCGCTGACGCTCACGATCGCGCGGCGATTCTAGCGTCTACGGGTTCGCGCGTTCGAAGAACGCGAGCAACGCCGCCGCCGTCTCCGCCGGCATCTCCTCGGGCAGAAAGTGGCCGCACGGGAATGCCTCGCCGCGCACGTCGTCGGCCCACCCCCGCCAGACACGGGCGAAATCCAACGGCTTGCGCAAGCTCGACGCGCCGCCCCATAGCGTAAGAACGGGACATTCGATCTTCCGGCCGCGGTCGCGATCGGCCCGATCGTTTTCCACGTCGCGCGTGAAGCCCGCGCGATAGTCCTCGCACGCCGCGTGTACGGCGCCCGGCTTGCGAAACCAGCGGCGGTACTCCAGCATCGCGGCATCTTCGATCGAACTTTCGATCGACGTCCACGATCGAATGGTCCAATCGAGGTAGAAGTCGGGATCGGCCCCGATCATGCGCTCGGGAAGCGGAAACGGCTGCGCGAGAAAATACCAGTGATACGACCGGTACGCGCCCTCCCAGGCCATGCTCTCGTACGTGTCGAGCGTCGGCACGATGTCGAGCACGGCAAGCGCGTTCACGCGGTTTGGTTCGTCGAGCGCGAGCCGGTAGCCGACGCGACCGCCGCGATCGTGGCCGGCAACCGAGAACCGCTCGAAGCCGAGTTCCGTCATCACCGCGGCGACGTCGCCGGCCATTGCGCGTTTGCTGTACGCGGCATGCGACTCGTCCGAGGCGGGAAACGAGCTATCGCCGTACCCGCGCAAGTCCGTGAGGACGACGGTGAACCGTCGCGCGAGCGCCGGGGCCACTTTTCGCCAGGTGACGTGCGTCTGCGGAAACCCGTGCAAGCAGACGAGCGCCGGACCCGTGCCGCCGATCAAAACGTTGATGTCGGCATCGCCGGTGCCGATGCGCCGGCGCTCGAACCCTTCGAACATGAACTCCGCTTCGGCGTGCCGCCGCGAACGACTTTTGTATCCGGCGCGGCGCTCGCGCAAAAACGCTCACACTCGGATGCGATCGATAGGGACGTCCGCCGGCTTCATCGTACTGCGCCCGTATGTCCGATCCGCGCGATGCCGACGCGCCCAAAGCGGAAATAACCAAAACGGTCATGTACAAACTTGGCTATGCGGTCACCGATTTCTTGGCATCGGATGAGTACCGCGACCGGAGCGAGGCGCTAAGCGAACGCCCGGTCACCGAGGATATCATTTGGGTGGGCGATCGCGTACTCGCCCGGATCGCCGACTTCGCGATTCCGACGCTCACCGAGGCGGTGCGATATCCCGGCCTCAAAGAACTCAATGAACGATTGCACTCACTTGGGCTCGATAAGGATCTCTTCGTCGGCATCACGCAACGCGACGGAGTTTTCACGAACATCGCACTGTTCACGCTCGAGGAGGCGATGAGCGATCGTTCGAACGGTGGCGCCGAACCCGAAGGCTAGAACCGGAACGATTTATTTTTCGAGAGGACGAAACCGAAACCGTCGGAGTTATTGCAGCGCAACGTCGCGCCGTCGCCGGCGCACAGGAAGCCCGCGGCGTGCCAAGCCGTTGCGAGAGGAACCGCGACCGGACCGGCTAGAGCGCTATCCGACGCGCAAACGACCGCGGCCGGCCCTTTGCGGCCCATCTCGTAGCCCTGGCCCCAGCGCTGGCCGCAGCCCGAAGGACGCGCCGGCCTCGGGCGCACCCCGCCATCGATGTCGCAGCGCAGGAACTTGGCGTCGTAAGCGCAGCCGATGCCGGCGCCCGTTCGAAACGCGCCGAAACCCGACGATTGCGCGCGCGCAACGCTCGCGCTCGCGACCAACAGACAACAGACCGCGACGATGGTTAGGAACCGCACCAATCGCGCTTCGCGCCGGCGGGCGGGACCTCCCCACCCGCGGCGGAAGATGTGACGGCGTAGATATGGAGCAAGCGAGGCATATGCCGGTCTTGAGATTCTCAGGCGCCATCGCCGCACTACTCGCCCTTGCGCTTGGAGCCGCTGCGAGCGCGGGCGTCGCGATCCATCCGGCCGCGGATCCCGTGTTTCAACGGATGCTCGCCGTCAACCACGATCTGCGTTCGTATACCGCGCAGATCGAAGTGCGAACGCGGATCGGGTCCCGGCTCTCCACACTGCGCGGTACCGTGTATGCCAAAGGCGACCGAACGAAAATCCGCTTCGACGGCGTGCGGGCGCCCGGGCATCCGAGCGTCCGGCACGAACCCTCGATCGGAGCGCCTTCGATGTGGTCACGAGCGTACGCCGTGTCGATCGCGGTCCGCGATCGCACGACGACGATCTTCCACCTGGTCCCGCGTGCGAAGGGAACCGGAATCGACGGCATCGACGTGACCGTCGCCAACGCGACCGGTCTCGTCCAGCGCTATCTCTGGACCGATTCGGATGGAACGACGATCGCAAGCGATCAGCACTACGAGCAAATCGGCGGGCACGTGCTGCCACGCTTCACGCAAACGCAGATCACGGGCCGAGGCACGCGAGCCGAATCGGAGACGACGTTTTCGAACTACCGGCTGAACGCCGGCGTCCCCGATTCGGTGTTCGAGTCGCCCTAAGCGGCGCTACTTCTCGCGGTCGCGCACGAACATCGAGCGCAGCTGCTCGGCGTTGCTCTTCACCCGGTCGAGCGCAATCTCATAGATCTCGGTCTGCGACTGCTGAACGGCCTCGGCCATTTCTTTCATGCCCTGCAGCGTTCGGGACAGCGTGTTCTGCACGAGTTCGGCTTCTTGCTTCGTGATATCGGCGATCTTCTCGCCGGCCGATTCGGACGCCGAGCGAACCTTCGTCGCGGCGCTCAGCTCGCCGAGCGCGTTCTTCAAGAGTTCGGCTTGTTTCTCGCTGATCGACTGAGCGCCCGAATAGGCGACCGACGTTGCCTTCGACATCGCGTCGATGTCGGCTTGGCGCGCCGAGATCCAGGCGTCGAAATCGAAACCCGGCAAACGGAAGTTCTCGAAGATCTCGCGGATCCTCGACGTCGCTTCTTTGGCCCCGTTTTCGGCGCTGGTCTTGGTCGTGGTTGAGGATTCGGCCATCGTGAATCTCCGTGGAAAGGGTGGCGGACAGCCCCCATTCACGGCACCCCGGCCCCAGGCCTACGTTCTGCCGTACCCGAGCATAAACGGCCCGCTCGCAACGAACGGCGTGAAGGTGCCCGCGGGCTGCGCGAGCCGGTCGGCCACCGCCCACAGGACGGCTGCGTTGACGCCGAGCCCGATGTGGCTCGCGCCGAGCACTTCGATGTTCTCGCTGCGCGCGCTCTCAGGCACGAGGCACGCGCGCCAATTGACCACGCCGTCGAGCTTGGAATAGATCGACGTCGAGGGCATCTCGAGCGGGCCGCCGATGCGGTCGAACGCGTTCGCGAACAGGGTCCGCGCCATGCGCTCTTCGACGGTCGGACCTTCGCCCGTGACGCGGTGGTAGAGAGCGCTCACGTTGCTGGCGTTGGGGTCGCGTGAGAGCGGGCTCCCGAGCGAGATCACCGATCGCACGGCCTCGGGTTCGTCGAGCGCGAGCATGCGCGCGTAAATGCCGCCCAGACTCCATCCGATGATGCTGACCGGCCGCGCGGCGCCCTTATGGATCGCGGAAAGCCGCGACCGCAGCGCCTGGCGCATGCGGCTGACGCCGCCGAGATTCCGGCCGAGATTCCACGTATGCGCGTCGTATCCGAGCGCGCGCAGATAGCGGCGTAACATTTCGGTCGAGACGTCGCTCGCGAGGAAACCCGGCAACACGAGCACCGAATGCCCGTCGCCGCGCGGCGCGCCCATGAGCAGCGGCGACGCGAGCAGCGAGAATCCGAGTTCGTAGACCGCGCGCCATTCCGCGAGCCACAGCACCCGCGACGGCGGACGCAGGTCTGAGTGGATCTTGCCGTTCCGGGTAAACCGGGGAGTCTGGCGCGGGAACGTCCGGGCGTCCTGGATCGATGCCATTCGTCGAGGTGCCTCCATTCGGCAGCATAACCCACTTATATGGAACGAAAGTTGCCGCCGCAGGCGTGCGTTCCCTTCGTAAGGTGAAAATATCTTTCGAGGTTTCGCTTAGGAAAACGCCAACCTTGAAAGCCCTTCCGTCGACGGCCGGCCAACCGAGGCGCGCCGCGTAGGCAATAGTAGAAGAAAGGCGCTTGGCATGAGCACGACAGCGGTCCGAAAATTGTCGGTAATCGATTCGGCCTTCCTCTTTGCGGAAACGACCGAGTGCCCGATGCACGTCGGCAGCATGACGCTCGTGAAGCTGCCCGACGGTTACACCGGCGACTTCTTCGAAGATCTGCTGCAACTGTTCTCGCAGCGGATTCACCTCGCCAAGAGCCTCAAGTACAAGCTCGCCCCGACACCGTTCGATATCGACCGCCCCAGCTGGGTCGAAGACGAGGAATTCGAAATCGTGCGGCACGTGATGCGCGGAACCGTGCCGGCGCCCGGTGATTTCGAGACGCTGCAGCGCCTTTGCGGCTGGATGCACGCCAAACCGCTGAACCGGGCGCGCCCGCTGTGGGAAATCTACGTATTTTCCGGTCTGCCCGACAACCAAGCCGCGATCTATTCGAAGATGCACCACGCGCTGATCGACGGCGGCGCGGGGGCGGCGCTCACCGAGCTCTTGTACGACACCTCGCCGAACCCGCCGCCGCGGCCGGCGCCGCCGCCGACGGCAGGTAACGCTCCCGCCAAACGCCAGGACGTTCGCGACGTCGCGTCGTCGATGATGGCCGCCTACGCTGAATTATGGCGGATGCCGCTCACGCGCGGCGCCGATCTGAAAGCGTTCGAGCTGCCGCGCAGCGGCGGTTCCGACTTGGCGTCGGTGATGGTCGATGCCGCGATCCACAGCGTCGAATGGCCGCTGCGCGTGGCGGCGAGCATGCCCGAAATCCTCACGTCGCTATCGTCGGCTTTGCGCAACGCGCTCAAGCCCGACGCGCTCGAAGCGATCGCCGCGCTGACGGCCCCCTCGACGCCGCTCAACGTCACGATCTCCTCCGAACGCAGCTTCGCGGCCGTAAGCCTCGACATGGCGCGCGTGAAGGCGGTCGCGGCAAAATCCGGCGGCAAGGTCAACGACGTGGTGCTCGCGCTGTCCTCCGGCATTCTGCGGCGCTATCTCAATGAGATCGATGCGCTGCCCAATCGCACGCTCACGTCGTTCGTGCCGATTTCGGCCCGCGAAGCGGGCAATGTCGAGCTGAAGAACCAGGTTTTCGGCATGGTCGTTCCGCTCGCGACCGACTGCGAGGATCCGAAGAAGCGGCTCGAAGAGATCATCGCGCAAGCGACTCGCTCGAAGGAGTTGGTCAACCCGTTCCGCGCGCTCGTGCCGCACCTCGCCGAAGTGCCGACGTTCGGCACGCCGATGATCTTCCAGCTCATGGCGACGTTCTTCAGCCGCTCGAACATCTCCGATGTCGTGCCGCCGCCGATCAACGTCGTCGTTTCGAACATTTTCTTCTCGAAGCGGCCGTTCTACATCGCGGGGGCCGAGCTGACGCACGTCTTCCCGATGTCGATCGTCGTCCACGGCCAGGCGCTCAACATCACGGTTCACGGCTACCGCGACTCCCTCGATTTCGGCTTGATGGCGGGCGCCAACGTCCTGCCGCACGTCGAGTATCTGGGTTCGATGCTGCAGCCCGAACTCGAGGCGCTCGAGGTCGCATACGGCATCGCCGCATGAAGACAAAGCCCCGCCCGCCGGGTAAGGGGCCGCGCGAGCCTCGGTCGCGGCAATTGCCGCCGAACCTCGCACCGATTCCGCAGCCGCCGGCCAAACCCGTGGTCGGAAACATGCTCGATCTCGACCCGAGCGCGCCGGTCCAGAGTCTCATGCGCCTTTCCAATCAAATGGGACCGATCTTCGAGCTTGCCGTGATGGACAAGAAGTTCACGGTCGTTTCGGGTTTCGATCTGGTCGACGAGCTGTGCGACGAGAAACGGTTCGACAAATCGGTGCGCGGAGCGCTCGGCGGCGTGCGCGCGCTCGCGGGCGACGGGCTGTTTACCGCGTTCACGTCGGAACCGAACTGGTCCAAAGCCCACAACATCCTGTTGCCGAACTTCGGCGACCGGGCGATGCAGAGCTATCACCCAACGATGCTCGGCGTCGCGGAAGAGATGATCGAGAAGTGGTCGCGGCTCAACGCCGACGACGAGATCGACGTCGTCCACGACATGACGGCGTTGACGCTCGACACGATCGGCCTGTGCGGGTTCGGCTACCGCTTCAACTCGTTCTACCGCGACCACTTCCACCCGTTCGTCGACGCGATGGTCGACTCGCTCTCGTACGTGATGAGCCGCCGCGGCTACCCGCTCGAAGGCTTGGTGCGCCGCAACAACCACAAAAAGCTCGAAGCCGATATCGCCTACATGAACGAGCTGGTCGATCGCATCATCGCCGAGCGCAAGGCCGAGCGCGCCGGAAGTGAGGACCGGCCCAAACGCGACCTGCTCGACTACATGCTCGACGGCGTCGACCGCAAGACCGGCGACCGTCTGGACGACGTCAACATCCGTTACCAGATCATCACGTTCCTGATCGCCGGCCACGAGACGACGAGCGGCATGCTCTCGTTCACGACGTATTTCTTGCTCAACAACCCTCACGTGCTCGCGAAAGCGTACGAAGAAGTCGATCGGGTCTTCGGCACGGACCCCTCCGTGTTGCCGACGATGAAGCAGGTCAACGCGTTGACCTACGTGCAGCAGATCCTCAAGGAGTCGTTGCGGCTGTGGCCGACCGCGCCCGCGTTCTCGTTGCTTCCTTACGAAGACGAGGTGATCGGCGGCAGGTATTTCCTGAAGGGGCGTTCGCAGGTCACGCTCCTGCTGCCGATGCTGCACCGCGACCGGGCCGTGTGGGGCGACCGTGCCGACGTCTTCGATCCGGAGAACTTTACGCACGAAGCCGAACGTTCGCGGCCGCAAAACGCCTACAAGCCATTCGGCAACGGGCAGCGCGCGTGCATCGGACGACAGTTCGCCATGCAGGAAGCGACGCTCGTATTCGGGATGCTCCTGCAGCGTTTCGAGCTGATCGATCACGCGCACTACGAGCTAAAGCTCAAGGAGACGCTGACGATCAAGCCCGACGGCTTCAAGATCAAGGTTCGGCCGCGCGCGCACCTGCACGCGGCGGTCGCGGTTGGGAGCGCGGCCGCGCCGCCGAACGGTGCGGGCGCGCACGTCGACACGGGCGCCGCGGCGGCCACGGAACTGCCCAAGCACGGCACGCCGTTGCTCGTGCTGTTCGGTTCGAACCTCGGCACGTCCGAAGACATCGCGCGCCACATCGCGGAGACTGGAGCCGCGCAAGGGTTCGACACGAACATCGGGTGGCTCGACGACTACGTCGGAAAGCTGCCGACGAGCGGGGCGGTCGCGATCGTGACCGCGTCCTACAACGGCGCGCCGCCCGACAATGCGGCCGCGTTCTACAAGTGGCTGCAGGATGGGATGGCCCCCGAGGCGCTCGCGGGCGTGAACTACACGTTGTTCGGCGCGGGCAATCGCAACTGGGATTCGACGTACCAAGCCGTGCCGCGGTTCATCGACGAGAAGCTCGCGCAATACGGCGCGCGGCGGTTGTACGAGCGCGGCGAAGGCGACGCGCGCGACGACCTCGACGCGCACTTCCAGGCGTGGAAGGCGCCGCTATATCCCGCGCTCGCGAAGTTCTTCGGGCTCGAATACGCCGAGACGGCAGCGGTACCCGACCGCCCGATGTACGGGATCGAATTCGTATCGGGCCCGCAGCCCAACCCGCTCGCGGCGGCGCACGGCGCGCGCGGGATGTTCGTGGTCGCCAACCGCGAGCTTCAGCGCGGCGGCGAGCGCTCGACGCGGCACGTCGAAGTGGCGCTGCCGCCCGGAACGACATACCGCACGGGCGATCATCTGGGCGTGCTCGCGAGCAACAGCCCGGCGCTGGTCGACCGGGTACTGGCGCGCTTTGGGCTGGATGCGACGACGTACGTGCGCTTGCACTCGACGGGCCCGGGCCGGATCGCCTCGCTGCCGCTGGACGCGACGCTCTCGGTG
>Ga0073928_10010171_pt1 | contig 11271 bp, 14 predicted proteins | sample PaiPotPPA55metaG_FD_76969 | JGI IMG/M metagenome (GOLD analysis project Ga0073928, IMG submission 76969) | Iron sulfur acid spring bacterial and archeal communities from Banff, Canada, to study Microbial Dark Matter (Phase II) - Paint Pots PPA... ...
CATCGCTATCGCGGAGAAAAAATTCGTGACGCACTATGACCCAGCCAAATTCGGCGAATTGGACTTCCGCGTGCCCTTCGATGCGATAGCTCACGCCGTTCAAGCTGCCGGAACTGCCGGACTTCAACGCCGGAGCCGCAAAGTTGTATGTCGTGACAGCGGGCAGCCGATTGGCCGGCAAATGGGCGCTCGACAAGACGACGATCAGCGCAATTAAGAATATTCCCACCCCAATCGCCCACCAAACTGCCGGAGCAGTGCTTTCTCCCGCGGCGACGCGGAACCTCGGCAACTCCGCCGTGCGCAGGTTGAATCCTGACGCCACCGTGCCGGGGGTAAGATTCACGCCGCGATAAAATTCCATCTCCGCGCCGGTCCAGCTCACCACCAGCAGTTTCGACCCGGTTTCCGCGTTGAAATAATTCGCGCGCGCCCCTGGCCTCACGCCTTCCGGAGCCCGGCCTTCCGTGTGATAAATCCGTGACTCGTGCACGAGCGAAACCCGCGCTTGCACGCCATCGAGATCGACGATGTCTCCCACTTTCTTCGTCGATGCATCGTCCGCCGTGAGCGGATTCTCCGGGTCGAACAGCGTAAACCACCGCCATTCGACGCCCAGGAGCGCTTCCTCGTAAACCAACGTCACGAGCTCCTCCCCAGGAGTTTCGAGATAATATTCGGTCCAATAGTAAATCCGGCCAAACTCCATTTCTCCCAGCAACGCGCGGCCGACGACGCGGTAGGTCCGGCCGGAAAATTTTCCCGTCATGCCCAGATGAATTTGAGTCGGGTTTTCGAAGTTCATCCGGCGGGAGAAAAAAAGTGCGGCACGAAGCGGCTCAGGTTCCCGGTGATTCGTCGCGTGTCTTCGCGAATGCCAAGGCCGGCGGCCTCGTGATCGACCACCCATACTCCGAACACCGGATGGTGCCCACCGAACTCCGGCATCGTTGCCGGCGCCTGATAAACGTGGCCTTCCTCGCCGTAATCGCCGCCGGTTTCCTCCAACACCGCGCCTCCCTGCATCCACGTGACATTGCTGCCTTCGCGGCCCAGCTTCGGCTTGCGGATATAATTGCCGCCCAGCGGCTCGGCCAGCTCGAAGGCCGGAAGCAGGTTTGGATGGCCGGGAAATAATTCCCAAAGGATCGGCAGCAATCCCTTGTTGCTCAGCAGCATTTTCCAGGCGGGCTCGATGAATTGGACGCTCTCCGTCGGCAGATGTGCGCCGAACTCCTCGTGCCACAACCATTCCCACGGATACAACTTGAAACAATGCTCGATGCGCCGCAGATCCAGGTCCACGAACAGTCTCTGCCGCGGGTCCCATCCGATGTCTTCGATGAACACCGATCTGGTCTCGACGCCCGCTTGCTCGCAGGTATCTCGCAAGTACAGCACCGTCATCTCGTCTTCGGCATTCTCCTTGATGCCGCTGAAGTGGACGGTCTTTCCTTTCCAGCGTCGCCAGGCCTCGATGAGGCGCTCGTGAATCGAGTTGAACTGGTCGGCCCCGGGATGCGTGTCCAGCAGCCAGAACCATTGGGCGACGGCGGCCTCCACCAGGGCGGTCGGCGTGTCCGCGTTGTATTCCAGCAGCTTTGGGGGCGACACGCCGTCGAAGCCGAGATCGAACCGTCCGTAGAGGCTGAAATCATCTCGTTCCCATGAGCGCAGGATGCTTGGGATGGCCGCCGGCGGGATGCCGAGCCGCGGCCACCATTCGTTCTTGATGACCGCCTCGGCGGCATCGATGCAAAGGAAATGCAGCGCGTTCGCTGCCACTTCGAGAACGTCCACCTCTTGCGCGGACAATTCATAGCACGTAGATTCGTCCCAATATGGCCCGGTATCGTGCGAATGATAGGTAAGGCCGATGCTCTCGACCTTCTCGCGCCAATCGGCTCTGGGCTGGCAGGAATGGCGTTGCATCACGAGAAAAAAGAGTGCCCGCCGAAGTAGGTGCCGCCGAAACCGTGGCGCGTCACGTCCGTCCGCACCGCCTCGACCCGGCCCGCCGCCAGCGGCGTGGGCGAAGAAACATTGGTGATGCTTTCGCAGGGTGAGGACCTCCACTGGCCCCCGGCGAAATACTGCTGCTTTTGCGGGTCGAAATGATTGTACGGCAGCACAAACCAGTCGCGAAACGGCGCATGATAGTAGCCGGCCCCGGGCAGGTAATAATCGTTTGTGTAAACATTGGCCGCGGTGATGGCCGGCTTGCCGGACGGCGCGCAGCCGGCCAGCGCCCCGGCCGAGATGCCGCCAATCAGGATTAGACGAATGTTTTTACTTCGCTTCAACGCGGCCTCTCGCGAACTGCCTCAACCCATCATTGCGGCTGCCACGATGATGCAAACCCCGAGAATCACCGCCGCCGCGATGATCGCCGCCGCCACGTTGCGGTGCTCGAGAATCTCGCGGTTGAGGTCGCCGGGCGTGCACTTGTCGAACAGCTTGTAGCCGGCGATTGCGGCCACGATGCCGATCACGGCAAACACGAGCAGGTTGCCAATGGCTTGCAGGAGCGTCTGCGCGTGCCAGGACGGAACCGGTGCGCCGGCATTTTCCGCCGCCTGCAACGAGACCCCGGACGCCATCACCGCCAGGAGAAAAGCAGTACGAAGATGATTTTTCATGTTGTGAAGGCACCTTGTCCCTTTCCCCGCGATTGGTCAATTACAAGTCAATGGCGGATTTGGAGTGGGCGCGGATCGATTTTTCGGCCCAACGGGCCGGTAGAATTAGCCCAGGGCTGAGGCTGCCAAGCCGATGCCCTGGGTTGAAGAGCCGACAAGCTTCAGCGCCCTGCAAGGGCGCCAGAAACTCGATTTCTGCGACCCATTCAGGGTCGTGGCCGCTCTTCGCATGAACCGGGGATTTCCGCTGGCGCTCCAATCCCCGGCTACTTTCTGGACGGCGAGCGAACAGTCAAGGCGCCAGTTTCATCCGCAGAAATTTTACCTGTCATGGGCTTCTAGTTTCCAAATTGCGTAAAGTTCGCACTTTGCGTGAGCTTCCTCCGGGTAATGTTCCGGCAAGAGGCGGTGAATTTCTGCGGCCCGATCGAATGCATCAACTAATCCGAATCTGTTCAACTCACTATTGGAAAACGAATGCGGGAAGCCACCGCAGTTTGTTAATGCGCTATTTTGAGTCTGCTCCTCGATCAGATCGTAGCCGACAAAATCAAATTTTCCATCGGCTGGTTGGATTTCGAGGTGCGTTTCCGGGTTGCGGTAAACGCCAAGAACATGCTTGCGTGACACCTGCGCAACCCTCCGCAGCAAGTATTCCAGGTTGCGGAAATAATTGAGACGAAAATCTTCGTTGACGATATGCGTCCAATCCTCTGGTTGGAATTCTGTGATGATGCGTGGGCACAGCATCGTATCCAAACTGATGATTTCCGTGAGGCCTGGAATGTTGGCCCACTGGCAATACTTCTGCCACTTCTCTCCGTCAGACGGATCAAAGCGCCCGACTGCTATGAAGAGCGGCTCGGTCATTTCATCTGATAGATAAGCCGCGCCATCATCTCCTCATGAGACAGCGGCTGAACCTCGCCCGCCTCCAATTGGCGATCCCGCTCCAAAGCAAGTGCAAGGGCTTCTGCGTCATCGCTCCCAGCAGGGTTCTTGAACGGGTCCGTTAGGCTCTCCCAAAGGGACTCGGCCAACAACGCCCGTTCTTTCGGCGGCAATCGAAGGGCCTCAGCGGCAATCTGGTCAATGCTCATGACTTGAAAATAGCAGGGCATCTGCGAAACGGAAAGTGCAGGATGGACTCGGATATTTCGCGGCCATAAAGTAGCGCAGACTGCCAAGTCTGCTGTGTCGCAGGTTGCCAAACCCAATGCCACTCACATGCAAAGCGGTGGAGCCTGTCTCTGTCCCGGAGGGACAAACGACAATAGCCCGGCGTTTCAACGCCGGGATTGAGGCGAGTGATGGATAAGTCCCAAAGGGACGGCCGATCCGACGTCCATGTTCAGCCGTCCCTTCGGGACTCGACGCTTTTTCACCCCTGTCCCGGCGTTGAAACGCCGGGCTATTCTCAACCCTCCCTCCGGGATGATCTCCTTGAAATGTTAGTGGCATTAGGTTGCCAAACCTGCGGCGCGCAACGTCCGCCCGTGCAGCCTGCCGAACTCACATTCTGCGAGAGATTCGGCAACGAAAGCTTTCTCGCATTCCGCTGCCTCCGGCGTATACTGTCGACATGCAAAAGCAGGTCCGAATCGCGCTCGTCGTTTTGCTCATCGGGCTATTGGGCGTGATAGTTTGGCAGGGATTGGGCGACCGCGAATCTGAGCCGATGTATCAAGGGAAAAGCTTACGCGGGTGGCTGCATGAATACGCGACAGGCTTGAATTCTGGCGTTGAGAAACAGGTGCGGGCACGGAACACGGCAGAGGATGCTGTCCGGAAAATCGGCACCAATGCAATTCCAACCTTCTTGAGAATGCTCCGCAAAAAGGACTCCGCCGTAACTTCGAAACTCGTTTATTTTTGGGCCTGGCATCTTTACAGCATCCCACGTTGGCTTCGGTATCCGAGTTGGTTTCGAAACCAGGCAGCAAACCTGAATAATGAAGCCGAGTTGGGCTTTGATATTCTAGGTCCTGAAGCCCAGCAGGCCGTTCCGGCGTTGATAGCGATTTATGAAGAGAACATTTCACCACCCTCCCAAGCCGCAACCAGCCGTGCTCTAATCGGAATTGGGCCGGCAGCCGAGAAAGTTGCAATTCCTTCATTCGTAAGGGCAGCGGCGAGTTCCAATGCTGCCGTGCGGGAGGTCGCGGTGTTTGCGCTCTCGGCTGTTGAGGTTGATCCATCAATGGTCGTGCCAGCTTTGGTCGAAGCATTGGGTGATACGAACTTCCTTGCTCGAGCAGTCGCCGCCAACGGCCTTGCTCGATTTGGAACGAATGCGCAACTCGCTGTTCCGGCATTGGTCCCATTGCTCAGCGATCCAAACAGTCATGTCCGACGCTCCGCGAGCATCGCTCTCAAGCAAATCGACCCCGAAGCCTCCACCAAAGCGGGCGTACCGTGACCGCGATAATGATGAAACGTCACCAATCGTTAAAATCACCGACGAGGCCAGACGGGTCCAGATCGAGCCGCGCTTGGTTGGGCGATTAATACCGGAATCCCTACCGGTGACCCGCCTCCGAAGACGGCGCAAAAAATATTATTGACTTGTAACCATCCTTATACTATATACGTCTGTTGCATGGCATGCCTCACTGCCTTGGGTCGGCGTTGACGCCCCCCCGAAGGCGGGTTCTTTGACATTCGAAAAACAATTGATTGTGGATGGCGCGGAGTTGATAGGCCGGATCCGAATCCGGCCGGATCAAGGCCGACCCAATCCGACCAAATCCAACCCAGAACCAAGACGACGCCCGGATGGAGGGCGTGGAATGGAAAAATATGCCGGGTCTGGGGGTCCCGCTTGCCAATCAAACGGAATCAAACCACTTAATGATTCTGTTCCGCCATGATTCTGTCGGCTTCCTCCTGACGGGACGAGGTTCGCCCAATCAAACCCGATCAGGCTGGATCAAATCGCGTAAAGGTTGGTCAAGGTTAACACGGGCAAAAAGAATTCGCCCGGCGCGTCGTCCGTGATCAAAACCGCGTCACTTCGCGTTCCATGGGGTTCCCGACTTTGGACTGCTTTTTCCAAACCTGACGACTTCTAACGCTTTCCTAACGGTTTGTTGTTGATTGACACAGCGAATTTCCTAAGGATTCCGCATATTCCTTCGCAAAAACCTCGATCTTTAACGATAAAATCAGGGGGTTAACGGTTTGAAAGTGAGTTTGGACCAATGTTTATGCGGTTCCTAACGACCTGACGGTCTGTACGGGGGTAATGGGGGGTTGGGGGGTATTTCCCCTTCTTAATCTTAATCCTAATCCTCTTCTCCGGTTCCAAGTGCCAGCAGCCCTAAGATCCGAATGCCGAATGCCGAATGCCGAATGAAACCCGAAGTCCGAGAGTGGACCGGGCCGGGTGCGGTCGGAGTGCAGCGCATCTCGGTTGATACCGCCTGATACCGCTTAATACCGCCAAATACCGGCATAGAAGTTTTTCCCTCCTTCGCCCGGGCGGCGGGGCAAGCCGGGCTGGGCCGATGCGAGCGAACTTTGTGTCAGACAAACACCTAATCGAGAATCAGAATTTTCCTCTATGGCACGGTTCGGAGAATCGTGCCAGAATCCATGCGTGAGATCGACCCGACACAGTGCAATGCTGCCCATCGGCCGTACGGCCCGGATAGCTTTCGAAATCGAAGCCTTGCGCGCCCGCTGCAGCAAGGCGGCCCAGGTCCTGATGAGCCAATCGCCGTTGGACGAGGCCGAACTCGAGGAGTGCGCCCGGCTGGATGATGCCCTCGGCGCGGCCAGCCGGCTGTTGCAGGCTAAAGTCCGCGATATAGTGCTGTCGCGCCTCGGCCGTCGAAGCCGCAAGAATCGAGCGCGCTGAGGAGGGAAATAATGCCTTGGCATCGAGGCCGGGGCATGCTAGATACAGCCTCCGCTTCGGACCGGGAGCGGAGGTCGTCAGGCGGCAGGCAATTATTAACAGCGGAAATCGAATTTGATTATGTCACAGCATCGAAGTCTTCGGGCAGCGGCAACTTTGGGCGGCAAGCGGAATGTGCTCAAGCGGTTCGAGCGCCTCGAAGTGCTCAAGAAACGCGGCCAGTGGAAAGATGGCGAGCGCATCACGGGCTTGCGCAAGACCAAGCCCAACGTCTGAACCCATTGCGCAGAGGCGAGGGCCGAACGCGCAAGCACCGGGCGCGCCGAACAGGACGCTTGGGCTTTTTTGCATTCGCCTGCTTTCGCACTGAGTCGGGACATCGTGGTTCGATTGCAAAAGTTTCTGGCGGAGGCGGGCGTGGCGTCGCGGCGCGCAGGCGAGGCCATCATACTGGCCGGCCGGGTGACGGTGAACGGCGAGACGGTGAGCGCGCTGGGTGCAAAGGTCGAACCGGGCCGCGACTTGGTTGCGGTGGACGGAAAGGCGGTGCGCGCAAAGCGGAAAATCTATGTCGCCTTGAACAAACCGATGGGCCGCGTGTGTTCGCGCAATGACGAATTGGGACGACCGACGATTTACGAATTGTTGCCGAAGGAATGGGGCCATCTGTACTCGGTGGGCCGGCTGGATTTCAAGAGTGAAGGCCTCATCTTTCTGACCAATGACGGCGACTTCAGCCTGCGTTTGACCCATCCCCGGTACGGGATGCGGAAGAAGTATGTCGCCTCGGTCGAGGGCCGCGTGGAGCCGGAGACGTTGCGCAAGTTCACGAGCGGACTGTGGCACCTGGGCGAGAAATTGAAGGCCGAAAAGGCGCGGCTGGTGTCCGCGAGCCAGACGCAGAGCGTGGTGGAATTGGAAATGGCCGAAGGCAAATATCACGAGGTGCGGCGGCTGTTCGAATCACAAGGCTTGACTGTCAAAGCGCTTCGGCGCATTCAGATTGGCAAGATCAAGCTCGGCGAGTTGCGTCCAGGCAAATGGCGGACGTTGACAGCCGTCGAAATAAAAACTCTACTGTCCTGATTATGAAAATGAACTGTTGGTTAATCCTGGGCACGATGCTATCCGGTGGCCTGCTCGCGCAGCCGGCGACCAATCCGCCAACCGCGGCGCCCATCGAAACTCCCGCGGCCGCGCCGATGGCCACAAATGACGTGACGACGCCGACTCCAACGAACGCTCCGCCAGCAAAGGCAGCCAAGAAAAAGAGAAGCGGCAAAAAGAAAGCGATGGCGGAACTGAAAACCGTGCCGTTGACGCCTGGCATGGCGGAGGTCGTGGCCACTCACGTGAATGTGCGCGGGCAGGCGCGACTCAAGAGCGAGGTCGTGACGCGCGTGAACAAAGGCGATCAGGTGATGGTCATCGAAGAAGTCGTGCGCAACAATTCGGGACCGGACGAACCTTCGGCGTGGGCGAAGATTCTTCTGCCCACCGGCGCTCATGTTTGGGCCTATGCGGATTATATCGACGCCACGAATTCGTCGGTCAGAGCCTCCAAGTTGAATCTGCGCAGCGGCCCGGGCGAGAACTACAGCGTGCTGGGCCATTTGCAACGCGGCGACGCGGTGAAACAACTCAACACGAAAGGCAAATGGGTGGAGATCGAATCGCCCACCAACGTTTTTGCATTCGTCGCCGCGCAGTATTTGAAACAGGAGACGCCGGCCGCCACGAATGCCGAGCCCATTGCATCAACCGCGCCGGTGAACGAACCGCCGACGGTGGCGACGGCCCCCGGCGAAACTCCGGTGATGCCCGCGCCGGGTGATGCAGCCGCCACGACCAACGTGCCGGCGACGGCCGCAGTCGAAGAGCCGCCGAAGCCGCGCATCGTCGAACGCGAAGGCATCGTGCGCGGCATGACCAGCATTCAGGCGCCATCCCACTTTGAGCTGATCAGCCCGGACAATGGCAAGGCGATTGATTATCTTTATACGACTTCTCCCGAGTTGGATTTGCGACGCTACAAAGGACTGAAGATTATCGTGACGGGCGAAGAAGGCCTGGATGAGCGCTGGCAAAACACGCCTGTACTGACGATTCAAAAAATTCAAGTCGTCGAATAATGCCGGCGTCGAACCTGATCGACGGGCGGCCCATTGCAAAAGAACTTCAAGACGAGTTGACCCGGCGAATCGCGGCTTTGAAGGCCCGTGACATCCAGCCGGGCCTGGCTTTCGTGCGCGTGGGCGAGGATCCGGCTTCGAAGGTCTATGTGGGCCGCAAAGAGGCGGCCTGCAAAGAACTCGGCATTTTTTCGGAGACGCATGTCCTGCCGGAGTCGGCGAGCGAAGCCGAATTGCTGGCGTTGCTGGCGCGGCTCAATGCCGATGCACGTTTGCACGGAATTCTTGTGCAGGCGCCGCTGCCGCCGCACATCCGCCAGCAAGTCGTGTATGCGGCGGTGCTCGCTAAGAAAGACGTGGACGGATTTCATCCGATCAATGTGGGCAAGCTGATGCTCGGCGACCCATCGGGGTTTCGGCCCTGCACACCCGCGGGCATCGTGGAGTTGCTCGCGCGCTCCGGTGTGAAGACCGGCGGCGCGGACGTGGTGGTGCTGGGGCGCGGGAACATTGTGGGCAAACCGATGGCGGCTTTGCTCTGCCAGAAAGAGCCGCACGCGAATGCCACCGTGACGATTTGCCACTCAGCGACGCGCGACATCCGGTCGCACTGCCGGCGAGCGGACATCTTGATCGCCGCCATGGGCGTGGCGCAATTCGTGAAGGCCGATATGGTGAAACCCGGTGCCGTGGTGGTGGACGTGGGCGTCAATCGCGTTCCCGATCCGGCGGCCAAAAGCGGCTCCCGTTTGGTCGGCGATGTGGATTTCGCCGGCGTGCAGCCGATAGCCGGAAAAATCACACCCAATCCGGGCGGTGTCGGGCCGATGACGATCGCCATGTTGATGCAGAATACCGTAAGAGCAGCCGAGTGAGCGGAATTTTTGATTTTTGATTTTTGATTTTCGAATGAAAAAAGAACGCATGAAAACCAAAGGCGCCGGCTCTTCCGGGAAATTCAACCAATGGATGTAATGCAAGCTACGCGCATATTACCCGATTTGCAGTGCTCGCTCCTATGCGAGGAAATCCGGCAGGAAGTGACCGGCAATTTCATGCTGATCGGCGTCATCAATTTTATCCGCGTGCCGCAACTGCCGGTCGTGGCATTCAAGTTGAGTGTGTTCAACCGCTGGACGGCAGGCATCGGGCAGTTCATCGAATCCGTGCGGTTGATCGCGCCCGACCAGACAACGGTGCTGCGCAAAGGCGAGGTCAAATTTGCTCTGCAGGATGCCGGACTGCACGCGACCAACGTCACGCTGTTCGGCCAGGTGGAATTCAAGACCGCGGGGACTTATTTTGTGGAAGTGCTGGTGGATGACGTGATGAAACTCCGCTACCCGGTGCCGGTCATCGTGGCGCCGCCATCCGCCCAGCCGCCCGGGCAGCCGGCGCCTTCGACTTGAGCCGCAGCCCACGAAGGCGCCTCTCATGACGCTCCACACGCGGCACTTGATGCCCGGCCTGGTCTGTCGGTTATGGAAGTATCCGTCGATAAAAAGGCGACCGCCTGGCAACCGCTGACGCCGCGGGGCGTGGCGGCTTTCAGCCGCGCCCGATGGGGACGACTTCTGCTCGTGCAATTCATCGCGGCGTTGCTGGCGGCGGCGGCGGCGGCGTGGTTCTTGCGCGAAGCGTGGTTTCCGGTCATCAAAGAGGCGATCGTCCATTTGCCGCAGGGAGGAGAGATTCGCCGCGGCGAGCTGACGTGGTCGGGCGATTCGCCCGTGCGGCTCGCGGAGGATCGCTGGCTGGCTCTAACGGTGGATTCGAAACACGAAGGCACGGCGCACTCGCCGGCGCATTTCGAGATTGAGTTTGGGCGGAACGACGCGCGCATCTACTCCCTGTTCGGTTTCCTGCAGGTTCGATATTCCAACCGGTGGAATTTGGCTTTTAATCGGTCCGAACTCGAACCGTGGTGGGGAGCGTGGGCGCGGCCTCTGCTGGCCATGGCCGCGGCGCTGGTCATCGGGGGGCTGATGTTTAGCTGGACTGTGCTGGCCACGCTCTATTTTCTGCCGGCATGGCTGGCGGGACTGTACACGAATCGCGACCTGAGTTTGCGCGGGAGTTGGCGGCTGGCCGGGGCGGCCCTGATGCCCGGGGCGCTGTTGTTGACCGCGGCGATTGTCTTATATGGTCTGGCTGTGTTGGATCTCATCGAACTCGCCGTGGCTGCGGCACTGCATCTGGTGGTTGGCTGTGCCTATGTGTGTGCCGCAACGTTGTCGTTGCCGCGCCACCCGGAAGCCGTGGAGAAAGGGAATCCGTTCGTGGGTCAACGTTAGCGCGCAGTTCCCTTTTCGCTCATTGCCTTCGCGGCGACAGCTTTTATTTTAGCCAGACCGGCTTTGGCAACTTCCAAGGGATCTTCGGCCCAATACTTTCGGTTGAACAATTCCAGCGACAGGATTTTTTGTCCGCCGGTCCGGTGCAGAGCCTGAAGAAAGTCCACCAGCGGAGCCGTTCCGTCGCCGGGATAAACGCGGTAACTGTCATCGATCTTCTCGCGCGGCGGATCACTGGGATAATCATTCATGTGCAGCACCTGGATGGCTTCGGGACCCAGCAAATGAAGATCGCCGAAGCCGGAACCGCCCTTGTAAAGATGGAAAATATCCGCGAGCACGCAGGC
>Ga0073928_10010173_pt1 | contig 11267 bp, 9 predicted proteins | sample PaiPotPPA55metaG_FD_76969 | JGI IMG/M metagenome (GOLD analysis project Ga0073928, IMG submission 76969) | Iron sulfur acid spring bacterial and archeal communities from Banff, Canada, to study Microbial Dark Matter (Phase II) - Paint Pots PPA... ...
CGGCTCCGTCTTTTTCTCCCTGTTGTTTCTGGCGTTCTTTATTGCCTTTCCCATCCTCGGATTCATATTGCGCATGGCGATGGGCCGCGGCATAGGGGGCCGTCGCGGCGGCGGGTGGGGGGTCGGCCCGTGGATCGGCGGCATGGGCGGTGGCTTTGGCGGCGGAGGATTCGGGGGTGGAGGCTTCGGCGGCGGAGGCGGTGGCTTTGGCGGATTCGGCGGCGGTTCGTTCGGCGGCGGCGGCGCAAGCGGCAGTTGGTGAGGCGCTTGTCGCGAGGAGCAGTCAATGCAAGATGTGCTGAAAAAGTTTGTGGATGAACTCAAGGGCGCCGCAGGCCCGAACCTGAAGTCGGTCGTCCTCTACGGCTCAAAGGTAAGCGGAGAATTTCACGCGCGGCACTCCGATGTGAATATTCTCTGCGTGATCGAGAGCGGCGGGGCGACGGCGCTCGCCGAGCTTCGACCTGCCGTCGCCTGGTGGATGCGTCAAGGACATTCCGCGCCCCTCGTCTTCACCGAAGAGGAATTGCACCGCGCCGCGGACATCTTCGCCATCGAGCTCCTCGACATCAAGGCGCACCACCGTGTGCTGTTCGGCGAAGACCTCTTCGCGCATCTCGACGTGCCCATGACCCTTCACCGCGCCCAGGTCGAACGCGAATTGCGCACCAACGCCCTTCGCCTGCGCCAGGCCATTCTCACCACCTCCAACGGAGAAGACCACCTGCGCCTGATGACTTCTTCGATTTCATCTTTCGCCGCGCTTTTTCGCCACGCCCTGCTCGCGCTTGGCGAAAAGCCGCCCGGGGACAAGCGCGCCGCCATCCAGCGCATGGCCGCGCTTGTCGGCGCGGACGCAAAGCCGTTCGAGACAGTACTCGACGTGCGCGAAGGCAAGCAGCGCGAAAGCCAGGTGGACGTTCCGGCCACGCTGCGCGGCTACCTTGCTCTCGTCGAGCGCGTCACCGATGAAGTGGATCGCCGGCTGGCGCATTCCTGATCGCGGATTGCTGAAAGCGGATTCTCCTCTGTGCTAGAGTACGCGCCGGGGTAATCCGGGAAAGAGGAGGGCAGCGTGAAAAAGTTCCTGGTCGTAATTCTGGTTCTCGTCCTGATTGCAGTCATGGTCGGCGGGATGTACGTCGGCCGCCGCAATGAGATGGTGCGGAAGAACGAGGCCGTGAAGGCGGCGTGGTCCGAGGTGGACGTCGTTCTGCAGCGCCGCGCCGACCTGATCCCCAATCTCGTCGAAACGGTGAAGGGCATCGCCGCGCAGGAAGTCACGGTCTTCACCAACATCGCCAACGCCCGCCAGGGCCTGTTGGGCGCGAAGACTCCCGCCGACCGTATCGCTGCCAATGGTCAGCTCGATCGCGCCCTCGTTCAGGTGCTCGCCCTCGCGGAGCAGTATCCGCAGCTCAAGTCCAACGAGAATTTCCTTCGCCTGCAGGACGAGCTTGCTGGGACCGAGAATCGCATCGCCGTCGAGCGCAAGCGCTACAACGACTCCTTGCAGGACTACAACACCTACATCGGGCTCTTCCCCAACAGCGTCTTCGCCCGTTGGGCGGGCTTCCAGCGCAACGACGCCTACTTCGAGGCTTCCGCGGGCTCGCGCGAAGTCCCCAAAGTTTCTTTCCCCGGCCCCAAAAGCTGACGCCCTGCCGCGGTGGATCACCTACCGTGGCGGATCAACGGCCCAAGAGTAAAATGGATATCACTTTCCCCATTTTGGTCCTTTCAAAAGACTCGGGCGACATCCTCAAGTTCGAGTCGCTTGCGGAGATGCAGGGTTACTTGGAACGCATCGACGTAGAAAACAACGAGTACGCCGCATGGGACGCGACCGGTCAACCAGTAAGCCTTCGTGTGCAGGAGCCCGTTTGGCTCGAGGTTGTTCGTGCATCGGCAAAAGGGGACGCGCCCGACCTTGGCGATTCATTGAAACGCTTTGCCCAGCTCCGACAAGTGAGCCTGACCGATGACGAACAAAGATTACGTCCCCTGGCTCTACACGCGGCGATCATCGCAAGGTCCGCCAGGGGGCGAAAGCTGGCGGGCATCTTCCGTTCAAAGAGATAACTTTCTCACTCAACACGTATAGCACTGCAAACAGGCGGCTTAGCCTTAGCCGCCTTGACCCGCCCGCCAGCCTGGGATACCCTCGTTCTATTCGGCTCGAATGCCCGCTTGGCGGGCACCACGGCCGGTCAAACCAGATGAAGCATACCGTTCGATTGGCCGGGGGAATCGCCGAGTTATTCGGCACCTTCGACGAAAACCTGAAGCTGCTCGAATCCACGCTGAACATTACCACGCGCCTGCGCGATAGCGACCTCGAAATCGAGGGCGACCCCGGTCCGGTGCATCGCGCGACGCGCATCATCGATGAATACAACGAGCTCGTGCGCGAGGGCCACGCCATCGGCAGCGGCGCCGTACGCGACCTGATCCATCTCGCCACCCGCGAGCCCGGCGTCTCCCTCCACGGCGTGGTTGCGCCGGCGCACCCGCGCTCCTTCGGAAAGAAGAGCCTCACGCCCAAGGGCCCGAACCAGCGCCGCTACATGGAAGAAATCGAGAACCACGACATGGTTTTCGCCATCGGCCCCGGCGGCACCGGCAAGACCTACCTCGCCGTGGCCATGGCCGTTTCGGCGCTGCTTACAAAGCAGGTCAACCGCATCATCCTCGCACGGCCCGCGGTCGAGGCGGGCGAACGCCTCGGATTCCTGCCCGGCACCGTGCAGGAAAAAGTGGACCCCTACATGCGGCCGCTCTACGACGCCCTTCACGATCTCGTCGAGCCCGAGAGGCTCGGCCGCTATCTCGAAAAAGACATCATCGAGGTCGCGCCCCTCGCCTTCATGCGCGGCCGCACGCTCAACGATTCCTTCGTCATCCTCGACGAGGCCCAGAACACCACCAGCGAGCAGATGAAAATGTTCCTTACCCGCCTGGGCTTCAATTCGAAAGCCGTCATCACCGGCGACATCACGCAGATTGACTTGCCCGACCACCGCCGCTCCGGGCTGGTCGAAGCTATCGAGGTCGTCGGCAAGATCGAAGGCATCTCTCTCGTCTACTTCGACGAGCGCGACGTGGTCCGCCACAGTCTGGTGCAGCGGATTATCAAGGCCTACGACGAATACGGCGGGGGCGAAGCCTCGCGTCAGGCCGCCGGCGGCGTTTCGCGCGCGCCGGACCGGCGCGGCTCCGCCGAATAGCATCCACCCATGATTCTCAACCGTCAGCGGCGCGTGCGCGTAACCATCTCCCCGCTCGAGGAGTTTCTCGAACGCGTCCGCAAAATGGTGCGTTTGCCCGAAAACGCTCTCACCATCTGCTTCGTCAGCGATGCTTCCATCGCGCGTTGGAATGAATCCCTTCGCGGCAAGCCCGGCCCCACCGACGTGCTCTCCTTTCCTGCAAATGGAAATGGATCGACATCTCGAAAGAGGCAGGGAAGCCGGAACACCGCGAATCCACCCTATCTCGGCGATATCGCCATCGCTCCTGCGGTCGCCCGCCGCAATGCGCGCCGCTTCGGCCGCACCTTCGACAACGAACTGCGCATCCTGATCCTTCACGGCGTGCTGCACCTGATGGGCTACGACCACGAGACCGACCACGGCGAAATGGAGCGGCGCGAGCGCAGCTTGCGGCGCCGCCTGGGAGTTCCCGCCTGATGCCGGTCCTTCTCTTTACCCTCGGCGTGCTGGGCCTCAGCGCTTTCCTCGTCGTCTTTTCCTACCTGGATCGCGTCTATCGCGAGCTCGGTCGCGTAAACACGGGGCGCATCCACGACCATCTCGACCTTTTCGAAGCGGAAATCGAACCCCGCCTGGGGACGGACCGCCGCCGGTCCGCGACTTCCTTCAACCTGCTAGCGCGCTTCTGGTTGGTGTTGGTGGCCGTGGGAACCGCTAGCGGCGTGTTCTTCTTCGTGCCGGACACTGCGAAAGCGATCGCCGAAATGGTGTTTTTCCTGGGCGCGGAAGTCGTCGTTGCCATGCACCTGCTTCCGAGCGTTCTTCTCGTGCGCACCTCGGGCCGTTGGCTCGGGCCGCTTGTTCCGGTGGTCCGCGTTTTCGTCGCGCTCGTCTGGCCCGTCCGCACCATCCTCGATTTCTTCGTGTCGCTCCTTCGCCTCTCCGAGGAACGCGATGGCGACACGCGCCCGGAACAGCAGGAGGCCATCGAGGCCCTCGTCGAAGCGGCTACCGAGGAGGGTATCCTCGAGCAGGACGAAGCGCGGCTCATCGAGCAGGTGGTTGAGTTCAGTGACAAGCGAGTCCGCGACGTCATGACCCCGCGCCCCGATGTCGTGGCCATCCCCTCCTCCGCCTCCATCGAGGAATTGCGCCGCCTGATCGTGGAAGCGAAGTTTTCCCGCCTTCCCGTTTACGATGGCTCGCTCGACGAAGTTACCGGCATCGTCTTCGCCCGCGACATCCTGCAGGTCCCGGAGCGCGACGCCGCCCGCCGCACCGTCCGCGAGCTGGTCCGCCCGGCGCTCTTCATTCCTGAAACGAAGATGGGCTCCGAGCTGCTGAAGGAAATGCAGCGCAAGAACCAGCAGATGGCCATCGTCATTGACGAGTACGGCTCTACCGCCGGCGTCGTCACCGTAGAAGATCTCGTCGAGGAGATCGTCGGCGAGATTGGCGAGGAAGACCGCACTCCGGCTCCGGATGTCGTCCGCGAAACCGGCGGCAGCCTCGTTCTGCGCGGCAGCGTCCCCCTGGAAAAAGTTCGCGAGCTCTTTGCCGTCGAGCTCGATGAATCGGCACGCAGCACCGGCAGCACTACGGTCGCCGGCCTCTTGAACAGCGTCGCCGGCCACGTGCCCGCTCCCGGCGAGGTCATTGATTTCGATGGTTTGCGCTTCGAGGTGCTCGAAGCCAATCAACGCAAGGTTCTTCGCCTTCGCGCCCGACGCCAGCCGGCGCCACGCGCCGCCTCGGCCGGCCCGGCTTGACGCTGGGCCGTCGCGCATACCCGATTGCGCAAGGGCGCATCATTTTCGATGAGGCTTCCTGCCTCCGAGGCCGATAATAGGGTCCGGCGATTTCCGAGGCCGAACATGAAGCGTTCCACTCTATCCCTCATATTTGTTCTTCTGGCGTGCGCCCTCCTTGCGCAAGGCTCGCCGTTGGCGCCGCAAACAGGAACGCAGGATGCGTCATGCTCTATTTCCGGGCTCGTCGTCCGCCTCGGCGGCGGGGAACCGCTGAACAAGGCGCGGGTGGCGCTAATTCCCACCGAGGATCAAATCCGGGCGCTGAAGCACAAAGAGCCTCGCGTGGTGTTTACGGAAGGCTCGGGCAGATTCTCTATTGCGGGTATTGAGCCTGGTCGTTATCGTCTCATCGTTCTCCGCAGCGGTTACGTCACCCAGGAGTATGGTCAGAAGACGCCGAATCGTCCCGGCGCCGTCCTGGCTCTCGATCCCGGTAAGAGGCTTGACGAGATTCTCTTCCGCATGGTTTCCGCTGGCGTCATCACCGGCCGCGTCCTCGATGAAAGCGGCGAGGGCGTTCCCTGGGTCGTGATTCAGGCCTTGCGCCCCACCTACATTCAGGGCAAGAAACAGTTGGTCGCTGAGGGTGATGTCACCACCAACGACCTCGGCGAGTATCGCCTGTTCGGCCTCACGCCTGGCCGCTATTACATTAGTGCCACGACGGGTGGGCGACCCGCTGCGCTGGGCCGCGGAAGCGTAATGGGAGCCGCCGAAGACGCCCCCGGCTACACTCCCACCTATTTTCCCGGAACCACTGACTCCGCCCGCGCTGCCCCCGTCGACGTGCGCGGTGGGGAAGAGGTTCCCCGCGTGGACTTCTCCCTGTTTCCGACGCGCACCTATACGGTTCGCGGCCGCGTGTCCAACTCCGTCACCGGGAAGCCGGGCCAGGGCGCCACTGTTTTTCTCTCGCGCCAGGAAAATGGCGCGGCCTCCTTCTCTTTTTCGCGCGACAGCTCCACCCGCGTGGACGATCCGCAGGGAAATTTCGAGTTGAAGGATGTGACTCCCGGAACGTACTTGCTGACCGCGCTCTCGATTGATGAGGGCGACCGCCAGACCGCCAGCCAAACCATCAATGTTGCCGGCGGCGACGTCGAAGGCCTCAATCTCGTCATTGCCCCGGGTGTGGACCTGCCGGGGCGCGTGGTGGTTGTTCAGGGCCAGGTGAATGTTCCGCTTTCTCAACTGCGTGTGGTCCTGCAGCCCAAGGTTCCGGAGTTGTTCGGCGTCCACGCTGCTGCGGTCAAGCCGGACGGCACTTTCGTGCTCCCCGGCGTGGGCGAGGGCAGCTATCAGGTCGCGGTCGTTGGAGGCTCTCCGGACACTTTTGTGAAGTCGGCCAGTTTCAGCGGGGACGACGTTCTCGAAAAAGGTCTCGACGTCAGCCGCAGCGCGCCCAGTTCCCTGGAAATCGTCGTCAACTTCGCGGGTGCGCGCATTGATGGCCTGGTTCTGAACAAGGATTCGCTTCCCGTCGCCGCCGTTCGCGTGGTTCTGGTTCCGGACTCGGCGCACCGCGGTCAACGGCGTCTTTTCAAGAGCGCCACCACGGATGAGTTCGGGCGCTATGCTCTCCGCGGCATCGCGCCGGGGAGCTATGAGCTCTTTGCCTGGGAAGAAATCGACGAGAACGCCTGGGAGGATCCCGACTTCCTTGGTCAATGGGACGGCCACGGCACCCCTGTGCGCATTGTGGATAGCTCCGGTCAGATGATTGAGTTGAGGTTGATTCCGGCAGGGACGTCCCCTGCGGACCGCTAGCGGCTTCGCCGTACGAGATTCTTTCTCTCCTGGCCGCGCTCCCGGGTTAACATCCAAGCCTTATGCCGTTCCGCTCAGGTTACGTCGCGATTGTAGGCCGTCCGAACTCCGGAAAGTCCACGCTCGTAAACGCGCTGGTGGGCCGCAAGGTGGCTATCGTTTCGCCCCGCCCGCAGACCACGCGCAACCGCATCCACGGGATCGTCAATCGCGCCAATGCCCAGCTCGTTCTGATCGATACGCCCGGCCTTCACAAGCCGGACTCCGCGCTCAACCGCCAGATGATGCAGGAAGCCGCCGGGGCCCTCGATGGCGTGGACATCCTTTCGTTGATGGTGGACGCCTCCGAGGAGCCGGGTCCCGGCGACCGCTTCGCGCTCGATTGGATGCGCCGGTTCCGCGGCACTTCCTTTCTCCTGCTCAATAAGATCGACCGCATCCCCAAAGCGCTGCTGCTTCCCCTGATCGATTCCTACAGTCGCCAGCACGATTTCGCTGAAGTCTTCCCGATCTCCGCGCTTACCGGCGATGGCTTGGTTCCGCTCGTCGAAAACTGGATCGCCCGGCTTCCGCAAAACCCGCCGTATTTTCCCACCGACCAGTTCACCGACCAGCCTGAGCGCTTCCTCGCTGCCGAGCTGATCCGCGAGAAAGCCATTCTCGCCACGCGCGAAGAGGTGCCCTACGCTCTGGCGGTTTTGATCGAGCGCTTCGAGGAGACCGAACGGCTGATTCGCATCCACGCCACGCTCTCCGTCGAACGCGACGGCCAGAAGGGCATCCTCATTGGCAAGGGGGGCGCCATGCTGAAGAGAATCGGCACCGCGGCGCGTTTGGAAATCGAGCACCTGCTCGGGACAAAGGTTTATCTCGAGCTTTTCGTCAAGGTGCATCCCAACTGGCGCCAGAACCCCGCGCTCGTTCGCCAGCTCGATTGGCACCGCCAGCTCGCCCAAATGAGCGCCCACGAGCTTCCCGGGAACGACGAGCCCTAGCTCACTCGTTCGCGGCGGAAATCCCCAGCGACTTCATTTTCCGGTAAAGATGGCTCCGCTCCAGCCCCAGCGCCTCCGCCGTCTTCGTCATGTTCCACTGGTTCTCTTCGAGCTTGCGCAGGACAAACTCCCGCTCGTAGGCGGCGCGCGCTTCATGAAGCGTTGCGTCCGGATGCTGTGGCCCGCGCATCCCTCCGCGGAAAAGCTCTGGCGGCAGATGTTGCGGTTCGATCTTCTGCGCCGGGCACATGATCACGAGGCGCTCCGTCAAATTCCTCAGTTCCCGCACGTTTCCGGGCCACTGGTAGCGACGCAGCACGTCCAGCGTCGCCGCGCTCAATTCCTTCCGCTTTCCGTAGGCCTCGCTGAACTCCAACACGAAATGCCGCGCCAGCACCGCGATGTCCTCGGGACGCTCCCGCAGCGGCGGCACAAAGAAGGGGATCACGTTCAGCCGGTAGAAGAGGTCTTCCCGGAATGCGCCCCGCGCAATCTCTTCTTCCAGCTTCTTGTTCGTCGCTGCGATCACGCGCACGTTCACGCGCACCGGCTGGTTCGAGCCTACCGGCTCCACGCGCTGCTCCTCCAGCGCCCGCAGCACCTTCGACTGCGTCTTCAGGCTCATGTCTCCCACTTCGTCGAGAAAGATCGTTCCGCCGTCCGCCTTCTGGAACTTTCCCACTTTGTCCTCGCTGGCTCCGGTAAAGCTCCCTTTGCGGTGCCCGAAAAGTTCGCTCTCGATCAATTCCTCGGGAATCGCCGCACAGTTCACCTCCACGAACGGCTGCGTCGCGCGCGGGCTCTGCGCGTGCAGCGCCCGGGCCACCAGCTCCTTGCCCGTTCCGCTTTCCCCGTACACCAGCACGCGCCCGTTCGTCGGGGCCGTCAGCGCGATCTGCTGCCGCAGCGCCTTCATCGGCACGCTCTCCCCCAGGATCTGCGTGCGCTCCTCCAGCTCCGCCCTCAGCCGGCGGTTTTCTTTCTCCAGCCTCGAGTGCTGCAGCGCGTTTTTCACCACCAGGATGGTCTTCTCGAGCGACAGCGGCTTTTCGATGAAATCGAACGCGCCCAGTTTTGTCGCGCGCACCGCCGTCTCGATGTTGCCGTGGCCGGAGATCATCACCACCATCGGCCCGCTGTCTCGCTGCCGCAGCCGCCCTAGCGTTTCAAGGCCGTCCATTGCCGGCAGCCACACGTCCAGCAGCACCAGGTCGCAGGAGTTTCGCCTGACCGCTTCCAGGCACTCCTCACCCGACCCCACCGCCTGCACCTGGTAGCCTTCGTCGCGCAGCAGCGCCGCAAGCGACTGCCGGATGCCGCCCTCGTCGTCCACAATTAAAATGGAATGTGCCATGAAGCGTCCGATGTCCTAGTTTCCCGCGCTTCCCGCCGGCGCCGGCACTTCGGCGGCGGGGAATCGAATCACGAATCGCGTTCCGGTCGGATGGTTGTCTTCCACGCGCAACGTGCCATTGTGCTCCGCCACGATGCGGCTCGCGATTGCCAGGCCCAGCCCCGTGCCGCGTTCCTTTGTCGAGAAATGCGGCAGAAAAAGCCGGTCCTTGTCCACCGGAGAAATGCCGTGCCCGCTGTCGGAAATTTCTATCTCCACCGCGTCACCGTCTCCGTTCAGCCGCGTCGCCACCCCCAGGCGGCGAACCCCAGAGCCCTCCATGGCCTCGGCGGCGTTGTCGATCAGGTTCACCAGCACGCGCCGCAGCAGCTCCGCGTCCGCTTTCACCGGCGGAAGCCCCGCTGCCAGCTCCCGATGCAGCGAGATGCCTTCGAGCCGCCCCTGAAACACCTCCAGCGCGCTCGACACGATCGCGTTCAAATCCGCCGGCGCGAGCCGCGCGGAAGGGAATCGTGCAAACTGGGAGAATTCGTCCACCAGCGATTCCAGCGTGGCCACCTCGCGCTCGATCAGCCCGGCGCACTCCGCTGTCAGCGCCTCAAAATCCGAACGCGGCTTTGCTCCGGGGCGCTCGCCGGCGCGCTCCAGGTGCCGCAGCAGCCGCTGCGCGGAGAGCTGGATGGGTGTCAGCGGATTCTTGATTTCGTGCGCGATCCGCTGCGCCACCTCCTGCCATGCCGCCGCCTTCTGCGCGCGCAGCAGCTCCGTCAGGTCGTCTAGCACCACGACGAAACCTGGATTGGACCGGCGCGGCCCCAATGAGCTGACCGTGACCGCCGCATGCAGCAGCCGCCCGCTCGATGCGATCTCCAGCTCACGCGACGCCGCGCCCATTCGTAGAGACTTGCGCATCAGTTGCTGGACGTCGCGCGCCGCCTCCTCGCCGAGCAACTCCGCAAGCGACTGCGCCTCTTGCGCCGGCTCTCCGAGAATCGCCTGCACCGCCGAATTCGCCCGCGTGATCGCCCCGTGCGCATCCAGCGACACCACCCCCGTGGGGATGTTCTCGAGGATGGTCTCCATCATGTTCCGCCGCCGCTCCCCCTCCTCGATCGCCAGTTGCAGGTTCCGCGTAAAGTCGTTGATCTGGTTCCGGCTTTCCCCCAGCTGCGCCGTCATCTGGTTGAACGATGCCACCAGCGTCCCCAGCTCGTCCTGCGCCTGCACCCGCACGCGGTGCTCGAAATTGCCGGCCGCGATTGCCTGCGTTGCTTCCGCCAGCGCCTGGATCGGCACCGTCACTTGCTTCGAGAGGAACAGCGCCACCCACATCGTCGTGAACAGCAGCAGCACCGTGATCAGCATCAGCGTCAGCAGAATCTCTCGCTTGTACGTGCGGATATTCTGCCGCTGCTGTTCGTACGTCTTTGTTTCCGAAGCGATCTTGGCGATGCGCTCGAGGTAATCGCCTGGAAGTTGCCGTCCCACATAGAGCCGGCCGCCGTTCCAGTCGGCATGCCCGGTCCGGTAAATGTTTCCTCCCGCCTGCCACAGGTCCATGCCGTCCGGCGCTTGTTGCACCTGCCGCACGTCGCCTGCCGGCAACCCGGCTGACGCGGTCACCTGTCCGTGATTATTCACCGCCCAGACAACGCTCCGGTCGTCCCCAGGCGCCGGCAGTGCCGTTTCCGAGCCCACTGCCAACTCCTGCCTGGGTAGACGGTTCGCAATCTCTTGCGCTCTTTGATCCAGCCTGCCGCTCGCGTCTTGCCTCATTTCGTCCAGCAGCTTCTGGCTTTCCTCGTTCGCGATTTCGAGCGGCCGCGGGAACCAGATGTTCAGCGTGCGATTCACCAGCGCGTAACTGAAAAAGAAAAGGAACACCACCGGGATCACCGAAACGCCTAGCGCCCCCAGCACCATCTTCGTCTTGAATCGCGACCCGAGCTGCCCGGCCTTCTGCTCGGCCAGCAGCCGCAGCAGGCTCCGCGTCAGAATCAGGACGAACACCAGGAACGCGGCGGCAATCAGCGTGGACAGCGCAAACAGGATGGGTAGCCCCTCTCCCCGCTCCGGATGCACCGGTGCGTTTAGTGAACCCAGCGTGAAGACGGCTGCCGCCAGCAGC